>WBZY01000736.1_pt1 | contig 22270 bp, 24 predicted proteins | sample 5204191 | NCBI WGS metagenome assembly WBZY01 (sample SAMN12344363, study PRJNA552823) | activated sludge metagenome | biome: Activated sludge suspended growth; feature: Anammox Sidestream; material: Wastewater; isolation source: activated sludge from anammox sidestream of wastewater treatment...
CCCGCCGGGTTGCGCTTCCGCCGGCCTACCTCCGTGAGCGCTCCCTTGACCGGCGCCAGTGTTCGCCACCCCGCGCCTTCGAAGCGGTGACCTGCACCGGCGGCATCGGGATGGCCGAAAGCCCCTCCTCCACCAGAGGCCGCAATACCTGCAGGGCTCGCGCAAGCTGCCCGGAGACCTCCTCGGCCAATTCCAGGCTCAGTTCGGTGAACGGCCATGTCCGGTGAAGCCTCCGCCACGAGGCCGTCCATTCCTCGAGCTCCCATCCTTCGCCCAGGGCCGCCATAAGCTCCGGGGCGTGAAGAGCCACCAGCGCCGCCCAGCGATCGTTGACCTCGGCGGGCCCTTCGAAATGGAGGCCCAGCTCAACCACCCCGCGCGCGGGCATCGGCTGCAGCTCGAAGTGCACACGGGGGTCCCCGTAGTGCAGCTGCAGGGTGGTCCACATCACCTTTCGTTCCGGTTGCGCGAACCCCGGGGGCAGGGCCTTCATGGCCAGGTCCTCGGCCTTGAACAGGAATTCGCGAGCCTTGAGCGCCATAAGGAAAGTAGGGCACACCTCCCGGGCCACTGGCAATCCGGGCCCGCGGTGGCGCCCGGGTCGTACACTGGGTGTGATGAGGCACACGAAGATCGTCGCTACACTCGGCCCGGCCTCACTCAACCGGGACACGCTCGCAGCCATGATTCGCGCCGGGATGGACGTCGCCCGCCTCAACACCGGCCACGGGACGATGGAAGAGCACATGCGCTCCACCGCGCTCGTGCGAGAGGTTGCGGCCGAAGCCGGCAAGCCCGTGGCCGTGTTGCTCGACCTTGGTGGGCCGAAGCTCCGCACCGGCCCCACCGATGGCGCCCGCCCGCTTGACCTGACCGCCGGGGCCACGGTTACCCTCACTCCTCGCCTGGTGAAAGGCAGCTCCGCCCTGCTCACCGTCGACTACCCGCGCCTCACCGACGATGTGGCGCCGGGCGACCAGGTGCTCCTGGACGACGGCCGCATTGAGCTTCAGGTTCAGCGCCTTGCCTCCGATGGCCTCGAATGCCGTGTGGTGGTGGGCGGGCTGCTGGGGCCCAACAAGGGTGTCAACTTCCCTCATTCCAACCTCACCGCCCCCGCCCTTACCGATCGCGACCGCGAGGCAGTGCGCGCTGGCGTTGAGTGCGGCGTCGACTTCCTTGCGCTCAGCTTCGTCAGCCAGCCTTCAGATGTGGCAGAAGCGCGTGACCTCGTTGCCTCGCATGGCGCCGATACCCCAATCATCGCCAAGATCGAGCGGCGTCGCGCGGCGGAAAACCTCGATGCCATCATCGCCGAGGCCGATGGCGCCATGGTCGCCCGCGGCGACCTCGGCGTGGAGATGGCCCCCGAGGAGGTTCCCCTTCAGCAGCGGCGCATCATTGCCAGCTGCGCTGCCGAAATGATCCCCGTGATCACCGCCACGCAGATGCTGGAATCGATGGTCGATTCTCCGCGGCCCACCCGCGCCGAAGCCAGCGACGTGGCCAACGCCGTCTGGGACATGTCCGATGCTCTCATGCTCAGTGGCGAGACGGCCGTCGGGCGCTACCCGGTCGAAGCCGTCGCCATGATGGACCGGATAATCCGGCGCGCCGAATCGGTGACCCCGCCCGACCGCGCACCCCTGGCCCGGCCCGAAACCGATGACCACTCGCACGTCGTCGCCATTGCTGCGCGCCGCATCGTCGAATCCGACCCAAACATGCGGGCAGTGGTCTGCCACACGCGCAGCGGTTACACGGCGTTTCTCATGAGCAAGGTCCACCCGGAGGCGCCCATCTTCGCCATCACGCCGGGCGAGGCCGTCTGCCGCAGGCTCTCGCTGGCACGCTCCGTTGCTCCCCTGCTTGGCCCGCGCGTCGCAAACTCGGAGGAACTGCTCCGGGCCGTCGATAGCCTGCTGCTCGGCGGTGGTCACGTTGGCTGGGGCGAAGAGGTGGTCGTGGTCGCCAGCCACCCCGTGACGTCAGGCTCGACGAACTTCCTGAAGCTCCACCGCGTCGGCGAAGGTGCGAACGCCTGACCGCTCAGGCAGCCTCCGTCCACGTGCGCTTCTCGTTCAGGTCTTCCCGCCTGCGTAGCGGCGGTGATTCCTCGACGTCGCGCACCACGTCGGTCGCATAGAGCGACTCCATGTCGTACTCGGCGAGGCGCACCGAAAGGGGCACTTCGTACATCATCCGGCCATCGCTGACCGCGATCGTAGCGGGGATTCGCTGCAGGTAGATCCACGACTGCTCCATCGTGCACTCGTTGAGCATCACCACAAAACGCGGACCGCTTGTATGCGACACAAAATCGGATTGCCGTGTGACCCGTTTGAGCAGCTCCGTGAGGGCGTTGATCGCCCGGTCGCAGAAAGGCGCTCCCCTACGTTCGGCAACCTCATCCAGTGTGTCGAACGAAACCTGTACCAGGGTGAAGGTGTGCCCCGTCTCCCGCGCCCGCGGCATCTCTCTACGGATCTCCGCCAGGAGGTAGTTACGATTGGGCAGGTCGTTCAGCTCGCTCAGATAGGCCGAACCGTGCAGCTTCGCCGCCATCCGCGACCAGTTGCGGTTGCCCGTCCACAGCATCAGGACGATCTGGGCGTTCATGGCCGCACACAGCACAAACACGGCCACCGCCAGGACAATAGTGAATGCTCCAGGGCTGATGATCGCCATCGCCGTCTGGAACACCACCACCGCAGCCCAGAGCACAAGGCTCACAATGCGCACGGCCTGCCGCCTGCGGCCTGCCACCGGGTCTTCCGGCTCGGTGCCAACCAGTGTCTCGAGGTCTGTCACGGCCACACCATCCCCTGATCTACAGAGTCGGCCAGGAGGGCTCGTTCATCAGGCTGCTTCTTCACCGTTCGCGGCCGGGTCCTCATCATTCTCACTCGCGGCGACGGCCAGGCTCGCGTACCACCGCGGCGCTCGCGCGGTGACGTGCAGGAGGAAGGCGCGCGCCTTCTCCTCCAGCGTCCGCATCCCCCCGGGAATCCGGCTGACCGCTTCTTCCACCTTTGGCGGGAGAGCCTCCACCGGTTGCCGTTCCGGCACTCGCGTATAGTCGAACCCGCAGGCCAGCCCCTCCCGGTTGCAGGCCAGGTTGGCGCAGGCCACGACATCCTCCAGCGTCTCGATGCTCCGGCTCTGGTGAGCAGGGTGGTGCTGCTTGATTGAGGCAACGAGCGGCTCAGGAAACTTCCATCGCTGAGCCAGCCGCCCCCCTACGTGCTCGTGCCCCACTCCGAAGACGCGCATCTCCGCCTCGCGGTACCGCATTCCCTCCGACACCACCAGGTCTATCACGTCGTTGAACAGCACCGGCTCGCAGAGCATCATCGCCAGCTTGCCAACGTCGTGCAGCACGCCCGCCGTGAAGGCATCTTCGGGCCGGGCGACCCGCGTCTCGCGGGCGACCGCCTCTGCCACGAGCCCCACACAGACGCTGTGAGCCCAGAACAGGTCCTGGTCGAATTCCTCCGAATCCGGCGCGCGGAGAGCATCGATGATCGCAGATGCAATCGCCACCGACCGCACCGTGCGCATCCCGAGAAGGATCACCGCCTCGCGCACATTGCTGATGCGCCGCGCATAGCCGTAGTACGCCGAGTTGGAAAGGCGCAGAAGCTTCGCCGTCAGCGCCTGGTCGGAGCTGATCACGGTGGCAAGGTCCATCGCCGCCGTGCGCTCGTCTTCCGCAAGCTGGATCGCGCGGGTAGCAACCGCCTTGAGCGGTGTGAGCTCTGTGGTGCGGTTGACGATTACGCGTAGCCGATCGCGGGCTTCGTAGCTGAGCGAGACCTCGGGATTCATGCGGCGCTCCTTGTCCTGTCGTTTCCTGGCAGCTTGTCGGCCGCGGCCACTCGGTCCCGTCCCGCCCTCTTGGCCGAATAGAGGCGGTCGTCGGCCACGCGGATTGCCTCTCGCAGGGTCTCGGCCGAACCGGGGATTTCCGCCACTCCCGCGGAAATGGTGACGCTCGTGAACACGCCATCGCCGATGGGAATACGGAACTCCTTGACCAGCGCCCGCACCCTCTCTGCCACGGTCACGGCCTGCTCAAGGCTGGCGGCTGGTAGGAAGGCAACGAACTCCTCGCCTCCAAACCGGCCCATGATGTCCCCTTCGCGGGCTGCCTGCCGCATCACGCCCGCCAGCGAATGCAGGACTTCGTCCCCGGCCAGGTGCCCATAGGCGTCGTTCACGCTCTTGAAGTTGTCGATATCGAACACCACCACCGAGAAGGGGCGGCCCGTGAGGCCACACGCGATGAGCGGATTCTGCGCCGCCTCCATGGCGCTGCTGCGATTCAGCAGCCCTGTGAGCTGATCGTGGCGCGCCAGGAAATCCAGCTCCTCCACAAGGTCATTGAGCTGGCGATTCCTGTCATGCAGGGTGTTCTGGATCATCCGCATGCTGCTGTGGTCACGCACATAGAGCACCGTGCCGATCGTCTCCCCGTAACGGTCGCGGAGAATCGCAGCGGAAACGGCCACCCAGAAGGGTTCACCTTCTTTACGAACGGCCTGCATCTCCAGGTTCTTCACGGCGCCGTCGCGCCCGAGAGCCTCCGAAAACGCCCGCCACGTCTCGTCCGAGGCGAAGAGCCCCGAAGCCTCCTTGCCAAGGACCTCGATCGGCGCAAACCCGAAAATGCCCTCGCTCGAACCGGTGTACAGGATCACCTTCCCGCCACGGTCAACGACAACCACGCCGTCGGGGCAAGCGAACAGCATCAACTGCAGGATCTCTTCGTTGTCGAGCAACCAGAGGAAGTCTGGCGTGCCGGCCATCAGCTGGCTCCCTTGGAGTTTCATCGTGTGTATCGGCGCAGCCCTCCGTTCTCTGGAGAAGAATCTTCGTGACGGGGGCTTGACATGCCGGGAAAAATGAATGAAGCTTCATTTAGTAAACGAAGATTCAGTTACTCTCCGTTCACTTATCCTTGGAGGTCAGGCCATGTTGTTTGATGTCTTTAGCGAAGCAAGGCTTCGAGAGCGCGAGCTTGACGCGCGGGCCCTTGAGATCGCCCAGCGCATGCAGTGGTACGACTCAAAGACGGTGGAGCGGCTTGAACGGGAGTTGAGCGCCGCGCGCGGCCGCCTGCAGGTGGGGGCCACTTTCGCCACCGGGGCGCGCTAGTGCCGAAGGTAGATGACGCGCACCTCGCCGCGCGACGCCAGTCCATCCTTGAAGCCGCCTGCAAGGTCTTCTGCACCCGGGGAATCCGCTCGGCCACCATGGCCGAGGTAGCCGCCGAGGCGGGGATCTCCCCCGGCGCCATCTACCGCTATTTCCCCAGCAAAGACGACCTCGCGCGCGTCTGCATGGCTGACTCTGAAGCAGTCATGTCGCGCTGGAAGATGCCCCCCGAGCCCGGTGAAGACCCGTTGAGGGAGTTGATTGAGCTCGCCCGTCTCACCTTCTCCCTGCTCGATGGCCCGCACGAACGGACCGAAGTCATCCTCATGCTCGAACGCGTCCTGGCCGCGGTTCGCGAAGGCGACGCGGAAGTCCTGCAGGCTCTCCGTGCTGAGGAGCTCCATGCCACACGCGGCGTGGCGCAGAGGCTCGCCGCCGCCCGTGACAAGAACGAGCTCCCCGCAACCCTCGACCCCCAACTCTTCGCCGAGGCGATGATCTCGTTCTACTGGGGCTCGCGCCTCGCCCGGCTCATCAACCCCGGCGCCGATGTCCAGGGGCACCTCGAACAGCTCATGGGCATGCTGGTTCGCTCTTCCGCGAGTCCTGCCCCCGCGTAACATCCCGGCCTGCCGTGCGTGAACCATGGACACTGAGCGAGAAGGCCCTCGCTCTGAGAACATCGGTGCGAGCGACATTGTGTTCGCTCTTACCCTGGTGCGTGGCTAACACAGCAGCCCTGTGACGGGCGCACTACCCCGTGAATCGCACCACCGGGCTGTTCTTACCCCACAGCTCCTCAAGCCTGTAGTAAGCCCGCTGCTCCGGCGTGAACAGGTGCACAATCAGGTCGCCAAAATCCAGCAGCACCCAGCCGCTGGCGGGGGTGCCTTCGGCGTGACGCAGGTCGTGCCCCTCAGGCTTGAGCTCCTTCTCGAGGTACTCCGCGAGGGCGCTAAACTGGAGTGGGGATTGCGCCGTCGCAATCACGAAATAGTCTGTGAAGCTGGCAACGCGCGAGACGTCGATCAATGCGATGTCCAGCGCCTGGCGGTCAGACAGGATATCGACGGCCCTTTGAGCCAGTGATTCGGAGTCCAGGAAAAGCGCTCCTTCCCCGCAATACCGGGGTCCCGGAGGATCTTAACACAGCCATGCCACGCGCCCGTGTTGTCGTTGGAATGTCCGGCGGAGTCGATAGCTCCGTCGCGGCCGCGCTCCTCTGCGACCAGGGCTATGAGGTGATTGGCGTCACCATGCGCCTCTGGACCGAGGCCCGGCCGGCCGTGCAGAGTGGCCGCCAACAGTGCTGCAGCGTTGAGGATATCGACGATGCCCGCCGGGTCGCCGGTCAGCTCGGCATCCGCCATTACGTCGTCAACTTCGAAGAGGAATTCCGCCGCCATGTGGTAGACCCCTTCGTGGCGGACTACGCGGCCGGCCGCACCCCCAACCCCTGCGTGCGCTGCAACGAGCACATCAAGTACCGGGCATTGCTCGAACGCCTGCCTGCCTACGAAGCCGGTTTCATCGCTACGGGGCACTACGCGCGCGTCATTCGCGATGATCCCTCGTCCTCAACCACGGTTCCCGCGCGCTACCGCCTGTTCCGTGCGGCCGATGCCGCCAAGGACCAGTCGTACGTGCTCTACATGCTTGGCCAGGCGCAGCTCTCGCGCACCCTGCTCCCGCTGGGTGACCTGACCAAGGGCGAAGTCCGCGCCGTTGCCCGCCGGCTGGGCCTCGAAACGGCCGCCAAGCCCGACAGCATGGAGATCTGTTTCGTGCCGGGAAACGACTACCGCGCCTTCCTGGCCGGGCGCATCGAAGCGTCCCCCGGGGAGCTGCGGCACACGTCCGGCCACCGCCTTGGCGAGCATCGCGGCATCGCCGCCTACACCATCGGCCAGCGCAAGGGACTTGGCATCGCCACCGGCGAGCCGCTCTTTGTGACGCGCATTGACCCTGCGGCCAACGTAGTCACCGTCGGGCCGGAAGAGGAGCTCCTGGCTTCCGTTGTGGAGATACGCGAGCCCACCTGGGTTTCCGGTCTTCCCCCTGCGGCCGGCACCCCCGTAACGGCGAAGCCCCGCCACCGGGCCATCCCTGCGCCGGCGACAGTGGTCCAGGTAACCGGCCGGGCCATCGTCCTCCAGTTCGACAACCCACAGCGTGCCCTCACTCCGGGACAGGCCGTTGCCATCTACGCGGGCGACGAGGTCCTCGGCGGCGGTTCCATCCACAGCGTGCTCAACACAGGCTCTTAGCCAAAGCTCCCGTGCCTCCCGGCACCCGCCGCAAAGCGCGCCGCCCCTTCCCTCGTCTCGCCGGACTCGATCACCTCCCGACCGCGCCGGAACTCGTTCGCGAGTGCCCCGCCGAGGTCCAGCGACCACTGCTCGTACGCCGAAAGCCGGTCCGAGCGCATGCAGAGCTGCGGGAATCTCGCGATCTCATTCGCCAGGGCCACGGCCGCCTCCAGGGCGTGGCCTGGTTCGGCAACCCGGTTTGCTAGCCCCATCCGCAGCGCTTCCTCCCCCGAGACGCCGCGCCCGGTGAGGATCATGTCCAGCGCGTGGCTGTGGCCAATCAGGCGCGGCAGGCGGATGGTCCCTCCGTCGACGAGGGGCACGCCCCAGCGGCGGCAGTACACCCCGAATACCGCGTTCGAAGCGGCCACGCGCAGGTCGCACCAGCAGGCAAGCTCAAGCCCACCTGCCACCGCATGCCCCTCAACGGCCGCGATCACCGGTTTGCTCAGCAGCATGCGGCTCGGTCCCATCGGCCCGTCGCCGGTTTCGCTCGTGCGGTTCCCTGTTCCCGTGGCCACGGCCTTCAGGTCGGCGCCCGCGCAGAACGCCCCTCCCGCGCCGGTCAGCACTGCAACTGCCAGCGCATCGTCGGCTTCGAACCGGCGGAAGGCCTCCGCCAGCCCCTCTGCGGTAGGCCGGTCCACGGCGTTGCGCACCTCGGGCCGGTTGATGGTGACAATGGCCACCGGGCCATCTGGCTCATAGAGGACCGTCGGGTGTTCCATCATGCTCCTCCCACGCGGAATCTTCTCATTCTATGCGACCTCACGGGACCAATCGGCCCGCCTTTTTGGGGCCACATGGCCGTTTTGCGAAAGGAGCCGTGCCAGTCTAGTAGGCAGTCAATCAACTGGCAGAGATAGCGAGATTCAGGATGCGCGCGCCGGCTCGACACCCCGCCGCCGAACTGGGCCACACCCCGCAGGCGTCTGTTCGCAGCGCAATGCCAGCCACTGCACCCGCTGTCCTGCCGCAGTTGTCAAGGCACATACGGGGTGGTGAACGGTGACTGATGCGGCGGTGGTGCGCGTCCTGACTCGCGACGCCGCCCTCAAGCGGGCTCTGCTGGCCCACCTTGAGGCGGATGAGAGCCTCCCCATCGCGACGGAGAGCGATCCCGCCTCGGTCCAGCCCGGCGACGTCGTGGTAGCGCCCGGCTCCGAGTGCTCCCCCGAAGCGTGCGCAGATCTCGTCGCACGGGGGGGCCGCGTGATCATCCTTGCCCCGCTCCCCGGCGAGATCGAACGCCAGCGGTATCTTGCCGCCGGCGCCTTCGCCTACCTGCCCATGGTCATCGACTCCCGGCCCCTCCCGGTCCATGTCCGCAGCGCCATGGCCGCACCTGTGCCCGACCCGGCCGTCGCCCACCACGACTGGCTCCTGCTCACCAGGCACGGGCTCGTCCTCCTCTACCTCGGCTCCCACCCGGAAGCCACGATCGCCGGGATTGCCGATGCCATTGGGATTCCCCGGGCACGCGCCCGCCGCATCATGAACGACCTCGCCGCCAAGGGATTCGTTACCGCGAAAAGAGCCGGCCGCAGCATCAACTACACCATCAACCCCGACGCTCGCTTCATCCACCCCGCCATGGCCCATGTCCACGTCCGCGACGTGGTCCAGGCGACGAAACCGCCGCCCACGAATCCCTAACGCCCCGGCGCCGGGCCGGCCCCCGCCAGGTCTTGCTTCATCGTCAGCACGGGCGCGAACAGGTCCCCCTGTTCCCCGGCTCGCCGCAAGACGTCCTCCGCCTCGAAATAGAGCCGCGAATCGCCCCTGGCGCCTGCCTCCACCTCGTCCCACGTAATTGGCGTCGAGACGGACGGCCGCTCGCGTCCCCGCAGCGAATAGGCCGCTACCGTCGTCTTGTGCTGTGTGTTCTGGCTCCAGTCCACCAGCACCCGGCCCTCGCGCAAGGACCGTCTCATGTTCGCGACCACATCCTCGCCGTGTGTCCCCGCTATCAGGCCGGCCATCCCGCGAGCGAATGCCTTCGTCTCCTCGTACGTCGCACCCGTGTTCAGCGGGACATACACCTGGATCCCCTTCGAGCCGGACGTCTTCGGGAACGACCGAAGTCCGAGGGGTTCCAGCGCCTCCCGCAGCCAGAGAGCAACCCGGCAGCATTCCACCATCCCCGCCGGCGGCCCCGGGTCAAGGTCAAACACCACGCACGCCGGGTGGTCCATGTCAGCCGCCAGCGAAAGCGAGGGGTGGAGCTCAAGGGCAGCCAGGTTGGCAAGCCACAACAGCGTCGGAGCATCGTTGCAGAGGCAGTATTCGACCGTGCGGTGCGACGTTTCGCTCCAGATGGGCGCCACCTGTACCCAGTCCGGCCGCCGGGCCGGCAGCGCCTTTTCGAAGAACCCCTCCTGCTCGACTCCATCCGGGAAGCGGCGGAGTGTCAGCGGCCGCCCGCGCAGGTGCGGTAGGAGCACGGGAGCGATCTCGCGGTAGTAATCGACCATCTGCCCCTTGGTGAAGCCGGCAGCCGGGTAGAGCACCTTCTCCAGGTTCGTCAGCTCAAGCTCGCGACCCTCAACGGTCACCAGCACCGGTGCAGGCGGGCCTTCCACGTCTGCATTCTGCACGATCCGCTGAAGGGGCGCGGAAGAGCGCAGCGCCGGCACCTGCCGGCGCTGCGCCTACACGACCTCGAGCTCGCGCAGCTTCTCTTCGGGAACCACACCGCTGGTCCAGCCGCGAACGACGTAATACTCATTGAGCATGTCGGCGAGCTCGCAGACCTGGCCCTTCGAGCCGCCGCCCGTCGATGGCTCATCCGTGAATCGCCTGGGCAGGTAATCCGATCCCTCGCGGAAGCCGGCGAGGTTGTTATAGTGGCGCTCCAGGTTGTAGATGCGCTCGCCGGTGCGCAGCGCGTCGGCAGCGTCGAAGCTGTCGAGGCCGGTCATCACCCGGTACTGCTCCGCGTACTCCTCCACGCCTTCCGAGAACGCGCTGAACTTGCAGAGGTCCAGGCTGTCTGAAAAGGCGTGGATGTCCTGGAGCAGCTTCAGCAGCTCGCCCTTTCCCTGCCAGGCCAGCGGGTCGGTCTTGAGCCCGATCACCCCCAGCTCGCTCGCCGGGCTGTAGCCGCGCAGGTGGCAGGCCCCTCGGTTCGACGTGGCGTATCCGAGCCCCATGCCTTTCAGGCCGCGCGGGTCGTAGGCCGGGGTCGCCTGCCCCTTTACCGTCATCGCCAGCTCAGGGTGGCCAATGGACTTCGCGAAGGCGTCAATCCCTTCGGCAAGCTGGTCGCCGATGCCCTCTCGAAACACGATCATCCGGCACATGCGCACCATCCCCTCGGTGTCGCCCCATACAAGCCCCTGGCCGGCCGGGATGTACTCCCGCTGCGTCGCCTCCATCACCGTCGATAGCGCCTGGCCAATCTCGATCGCGTCGTAGCCCCAGTCGTTCGCCCTGTCAATGAGGTAGGCAACGGCCGCCACATCGTCGTTGCCGCAGTTCGCGCCCAGCGACCATGCGGGCTCGTATTCGACCGACTCCATGCGGACCTTGAACGGCCCCTCCGTTATCTCGACTTCCTTCTTGCAGGCCACAGGGCAGGCGTGGCAGGTGGGGTCATCGACGAGGTAGTGCTCGTTTACGTATTCGCCGCCGATGCGATCGGCGCGCTCGAAGGTCGTGTCCTGGCTGTTGCGCGCCCCCAGCGCACCAATCGCGTTGGAGATGCCCATCAGCATGTTCGTACCGTAGACGGAGAGGCCGCCCTTCTTCGGCGACGTTATCTTCGTCTCGTCCATGATTGCCCCCAGAGCGGCGGCGTGGGCCTTCTTCCATGCCTCGCGGTCTGCCGCCTTCGGGTAGCTCCGTTTCGCCTTGATGGCAATCGCCTTGAGGTTCTTGGAACCACCCACCGTGCCCGTGCCGCCGCGGCCCGAGGCGCGGTCCTTTTCGTTCAGCCACGCGGCGAACTTCACCCCGTTCTCACCCGCCTGGCCGATGGCGATGACGCTCAAGTCCTCGGCGCCGTGGCGCTCCTGGAGTAGGCGCACCGTCTCGTGCACGCCCTTGCCCCACAGGCCGGATGCGTCGCGGATCTCCACCTTGCCGTCGGCGATGTAGGCGTAGACGGGGGTCTCCGCCTTGCCCTTGAAGACGAGACCATCGAAACCCGCCCAGCGCAGCCGGGCAGCGCTCCAGCCGCCCTGGTGACTGTCGGTTACGGTTCCCGTCAGCGGGCTCTTGGTGACAATCGCCAGGCGACCGCTCATTGTCGCTTCGGTGCCTGTGAGGGGGCCGTTCATGAAGCACAGGGGGTTCTCGGGCCCCAGGGCATCGATGTTGGCCCCTGCCTCGAAGACGAAGCGCACGCCCAGCCCACGCCCGCCCACGTACTTGCGTGCCCAGTCGTCGGGAATGGGGGAGTAACTGACACTCCGCGCCGACAGGTCAACGTGTCCGATTCGTCCCGCGTAACCACCGAGAGCCATGCTGTCTGCTCCTCCGGCCCTGCGCCGGGCCGCGCCCTGTGAGGGTGTCTGGCGCACGCGACAGCCTTCCCGGGGCCGTCCTGCGCCCGGTACCGGGGCTCGAAGCCCCGGGCGCTCTCCACGCCGGGCATCACGCCGTGGCAGGATTACGCGCGCAGAGCAGTATAGCGGCCATTACAAGGGTCTGCGTGTGCCCGCTCACAGCCGGGGCCTTGGCCGTGGCCGCCTGTTAGCCTCCCGTCGGAGTTGGCGAAGCTTCCGTCTCAGGAGCTGAGGTTGGCGCCGCCTTCCCATCGAACGCCGCATCCACCCGCGCGAGCATCCGCTCTGCGAGCTTCACCGCAAGCGCCACGTCCTGGGTGCCGTCCAGCCCTGTCTGCACCACGGCGTGCACGATGCGGCCGGTACGGAAACAGAGGATGGTATCGACCGAGGTACCGAGCTGGGATTGCTGCTGCGTGATGAACATCCCCACGCTTTCGTCGCCCACGCGAGGAACGTAAAACGCCTCGGCCCGTCCCGTCTCCTCTTCAGAAACAAGAAGCCCGCACGCGCTAAACCGGTTCTCCATGAGCGACTTCCTCGCCGCCTCCTCGTCCTTGTACAGCGTCGACTGGGTCGTGATTGAGATCACCGTGCCGAAGTGCTCCTGGGGCGACTCCCATGTGAAGAAAGCGACGAAGCTCCGGATGCGGTTCTGGCCGTCGAGCGTTGTCTTTGCCACCTCGGGGTCGTCCACGTCGAAGACCTGCGACCACTCGTCGTTGTTGAATGTGCGCTCGTCCGAACGAAAGATGCCGCGTGGCATATCCCGGTCGATGAGCTGCATCGCCTCCAGGTTGTAGTCGTCGTCGCCCCGGTCAGAAGGATAGGAGCGGCCTTCGTCGCAGGCGGCTGCGGCAAACAGCATCACCCCGCCGAGCGCGATGAGGAGCGGGCGCATCATGGACGAGCCTCGTCAATTGATTGGCTCATGGTACGCCAGCCCGCCTGTTAGAGCGCGAAGGCTGCCTTTACCCGTCCGCGCACGGACGGGCGCCGCCCTCCACGCTATGCTTTCACGATTGGAACTCATCCCGGAGGCCAGCCCGATGCCGCTCCCGCCCGAAGACATGTTCGCAATCCAGGAGCTCTACGCCCGCTACAACAACGCCGTTGACTCGGGCGATGCCGACGCGTGGGCGGCGACCTTCACCGCCGACGCCACCTTCAATCCCGGCCCGGGAGTCTCGTTCAAGGGCACCGCCGACCTCCGCGCCTTCGCGGCCCGCCTCGCCGAGCGCTTCGATGGCCGGCACTGGAACAACAACCTGGTGGTCGAGGCCGCCCCTGGCGGGGCCACGGGCTCCTGTTACCTGCTCCTCGTGCGCCCCGGCCGAGATGGCGGCCTCGCGCAGGTGACCGCCTCAGGGTTCTATCGGGATGAGCTCGCCAAGGGCCCCGATGGCTGGCGCTTCAAGAGCCGCCACGCCACCATCGAGGGCGAAGTCCCGATGAAGCCTTGACCCGGACTGCCTCATGAAAGCCGTCCTCGTCTGGGCGACGTTGCTCTTCCTCCTCTTCGTCGTCGTCATGGCGGTCGTCTTTCGTTCAGAGGCCGCGCGCGACATCCTCCGGTTCGCCCGCCGCATGCTGTGGGCCTACGTGGCCCTTGTGGTGGTGCTGGCAGCCATTCATCTCTGGCGCGAGGGGTTCTGACCGTCCTCTGCCCCAGCCCGCGTAAGCTCTTATCGATGCGAGTGCTCGTCGCACCCCAGGAGTTCAAGGGCAGCCTCTCTGCCGAAGAGGCCGCCGACGCCATCGCCGCCGGTATCCGAAGGGCCCGGCCCGGGTGGAGCCTCGATCTCCTGCCCATGTCGGATGGCGGCCCCGGCTTCGTCGACGCCATGCGCCGGGCAACCCGCGCCGATACCGTCGGCATCGTTACGCACGATGCCCTCGGCAGGAGACTGCTGGGCAGGTACGTCGTCCTGCGTGATGGCGGCACGGCGATGATAGAAGCGGCCCAGGCCAACGGCCTCGTGCACATCCGTCCCGAGGAGCGCGACGCGCTTTCCGCCGGCACATTCGGCGTGGGCGAACTCATCTCGGCCGCCCTTGCCGGCGACCCGCCCATGGTTGTGGTGGGTGTTGGGGGCAGCGCCACTACCGATGGTGGCGCCGGCATGGCCCGGGCCCTTGGCGCTCGCTTTCTCGACAAGGCAGAGCACGACCTCCCTCCCGGAGGCGGTCCGCTTGTTCACCTCGACCGCATCCATTGGGAGCGGCCCATCGCCTTCGAAATGGTGGACTTCGTCGTCGCTACCGACGTTACGAACCCCCTGCTCGGCCCTTCCGGCGCTGCTGCCGTCTATGCCCCCCAGAAGGGCGCCTCTCCGGAGCAGGTCAGCCTGCTCGAACGCGCCCTCGAGCGCTACGCCCACGTTGTCGAACGCGACCTCGGGATTTCTATCGCATCTCTTCCCGGCGGGGGCGCCGCCGGTGGGCTCGCAGCAGGATTGGCCGCGTTCCTCGGCGCTCGCGTTGTGAGTGGTTTCGATGTGGTCGCCGGGGCAACCAACCTCGCTGGCCGCCTCGCTGCCGCCAGCATCGTCGTCACGGGTGAGGGCAGCTTCGATACGCAGTCCCTGCAGGGGAAAACGACCGGGCGCCTGCTGGAGATGTGCCGGGCCGCGGGGAAGCCCTGCGTTGTGCTGGCCGGCCGGTCCGACACCGGTGCGCTCACCCTCGAGTCGCTGGAGCCCGGCCTGGAAGCCTCAATGGAGCGGGCCGCCGAACTCCTCACCGAACTGGCCGCGCGCTGGGCGGGCGAAGAACAGTAGCCCCGTTCGTCTCCCGTTGTGCCGATGCCGCTGAGACCCGCCGGCACTCGCCCGGCGAGGCTGCTTCCCCATTTGATGCGCGTTCAGTCCAGCAGAGCCCTCGCCTTGCGCGCGGCGTGCGAATCCACGATCTCGCGGCCTGTGCGCGCTACCCATGCACCCTCGGCACGGGCGGCGTCGTAGGCCGCGAGCTGCCGTTCGGCCCGTGTGCGCGCTCCAGGTGCCGGGCTGAAGGCCACATTCGCCTGCAGAACGAAATCGGATCCCGGCAGCAACGCCCCGGCGAACCCGTGCTGGGCCAGGAAGAGAACCTCCGGCCCGCCGGTCACCACGATGGGCAGGGTATCGCAGGCCCTCGCGGCTGCAACCACCGCACCGCGGGCATAGGCAAGGCGCGGTCCCGCCTCTTCGGCGCGGGCGCCCACATCGAGCGCGTACGTCTCCGAGTTGAAGACCAGCCCCACCGTCCGGGGCGCGGCCGCGGCTATCTCCGATGCGCGAAGCAGCCCCCGCGCGGTTTCAATCACGGGCAGAACGGCGATTGCGCCCGGCTCCAGGCCGCGGGCCAGCTCAAACTCCCGCAGCAGCACCGCCAGGTCGCGGACATCCTGCGGCTCGCAGGCATGAGGCAGCAGGACGCCGGCAAGGTCAGGCGTGGCGATGGCCTCGATGTCTTCGCGCAGCATCCGTGTTCGCGGATGATTTATGGCGACAATGGCGCGCTTGCCCGCGTCCCTCGCCCGGGAAAGCCCGGCCGCGGCAGCAGCGCGGAGCAACGGGACTGGCTGGCGGGCGTCGTTCAGACTGAACGAGACTGCGTCGGCCTGGGATGCGAGCGCCGGACCGTCGTCACCCCCGGCAGGGACTTCCACGATGCTGCGAAGGCGCATCTACTGCTCGCCTGCACCACCGATGTAGCCCCCTACCACGACCGGGGGAGGCGCCGCCGCCGCCAGGTTCACGTCCTGGCGGAGCGCCATGATGCACTGCAGGTGGTCGAGCGCGTGCCGGTACATCAGTTCGGCCAGCCACTGGCATGTGAGCGGGCCCCAGCGCGTGTCTGTCCTGTAGCGCAGCCACGTCACATCCGTCATGTCGCGGAAGATCGACAGCTCTTCATCGCGCATCCGCGCCACCTGGTCGAGGATCGAGGCTATCGGCTCCTCAAGGTCGTAACGCTGCTCGTGCCACTCGCGCCGGCTGTAGTCCAGTGGGTCCAGCATGTCCGCAACCGTGGCCCAGCGTAGCAGGGGCAGATAGACTTCCTGCTCCATGTCGCGCAGGTGGGCCATGTGCTCGTGGATCGTCCACTCCTTCTCCGAGGGGCGATACTGGATACGAGCCGGCGAGAGCCCGCGCACGGCCCACGCGAGGTCATCGGTCGCCTGGCGAAGCCGCGAGGTCAATTCGATTCGGTAAGCGGTGGTTTCGCTTGTCATGGCCGGGTCTCCTTGGGCGAAACTGAGGAGACGCATCCGGGCCCGGGGGCTGGTCCGGCAGGTCCAACGTGGAGTATAGGGCAGATTGAAGATTCGCCGCAGGGTCATGCCTCTCCCCGTTGGGACGGCAGGTATGATCGGCCCATGGCTGCCGGAGGACTCTCCCCAACTCGGACTCCTGGCCCCCGCGTGAGGCGCGCAGCCGCCTTCCGGTCCGGGCGCGCCCGCGCACATCCAGTCCCCTTCGCCCTCTCCGTTCGCTGTGGTCCGGGCCGGCGGCAATGAGCAGGCCGCCGCTTTCCTACATCACCCGGTTTTTCGCCGCGGTGCTATTCCTCGCCGGGGCCAGCGCCTGCGAGGAATCCGGGCAGCCCGCCGTCCCGGGCGCCTCAGCCACTGCCCCCGTGGCCGGCTCTGCAACCCCGGCCGGGTCACCCACGCCGGTTCCTCCGCCTCCGGGGCCTGTGCGCCTGAACCATATCCAGGTGGTCGGAACCCATAACAGCTACCACGTCGAGCCCGCGGCGGCCGTTCTCGCCATGGTTGGCCGCTACCTCCCCCAGCTGGCCGCGTCGCTCCAGTACACGCACCTCCCACTCGCCCGCCAGCTGGAGGAGCAAGCAATCCGCAGCCTTGAGCTCGACGTCTACGCCGACTCTGCCGGGGGGCTTTACGCCCAACCCGCTGCGCTCAGGGCGGCGGAGCCTCCCGGTACGCCTCGTCCTGCTCTGCTCGCGCCGGGCTTCAAGGTACTTCACCTCCCGGATGTCGATTTCGAAACCACCTGCCTGACCTTCGTCGCCTGCCTCAGCGAGATTGCGGCCTGGTCGCGCGCGCACCCCGGCCACGTTCCCCTCGTGGTGCTGGTCGAGGCAAAGGACGACCCCATTCCCGACCTGTTCGGGCTGGGACTCGTCACGCCCCTGGCTATCGGTGTGCCTGAGCTCGACGCGCTCGATGGCGAGGTGCGGTCGGTCTTCGAACCGGGCCATCTCATCACGCCCGACGACGTGCGGGGCCGCCGGTCCACGCTGGAAGAGGCCGTGCTCTACGACGGCTGGCCCGAGATTGCTGCGGTGCGCGGCCGCGTGGTGCTCGTCCTCATCAACGGCGGCGATATCCGCGATGCTTACCGCTCCGGCCGTCCCTCCCTTGAAGGCCGCGCCATGTTCACCTTCTCTTCGCCCGGAGAGCCCGACGCCGCCTTCATCAAGCGCGATGACGCCTCCCAACAGGCCGCCGCGATTCGCGACCTGGTCGCCGCGGGCTATATCGTGCGCACCCGTGCCGACGCCAACACCGTCCAGGCTCGCACAGGCGACATGGCCATGCGCGACTCCGCGCTCGCAAGCGGGGCCCAGGTCGTTTCCACGGACTACCCGGTAGCCGATGCGCGCTGGGCCGGCGGGTATGCGGTCAGGCTCGGGAACGGACTCGCGGCTCGGTGCAACCCCGTCCTGGCGCCGGTCACCTGCGCCGATGCCGGCCTCGAACTGGGCCGGTAGTTCAGCGGCCCGGGAAGAGCAGGCGCACGAGCACCTCCAGCGCCTCTGCGGCGCGTGGTCCCGGGCTTCGCAAGAAGAGCGACGCGTCCGCCTCGTGGACGCGCCCACCGGCCACGGCAGGCGTCCCGGCCCAGGCCGGGCTGGCCGACACCTGGGCGGCGAGCCCTCCTTCGCCCGATGAAATGGCCAGCACCACATCCGGGTTGAGCGAGGCTGCCTGGGCCAGCTCAACGAGCCCGAAGCCGGGCAGCGGCGCACCCTCCGGAGCGGCGCCCAGCACGTTCGTTGCCCCCAGCTTCTTCAGCAGGCTCCCGGCGTAGGTTGCATCGCTGGCCGCATAGACCTCCCTCCCGGAACCGGTGAGCAGCAGTACCCGCGCTGTGCCAGCCCCTTTTGCCCGCTCCATGGCTGCCTCCGCCCGCTGCTCCAGCTCGTCCGCCGCGGCCTTTGCTGCTGGCTGCCGGGCCAGGGCCTCTCCCAGGGCCGCGAAAGCCGTCAGCACGCCGTCGTAGCTGTTCACGGCGATGACGAAAACGGGGAAGGGGAAGCGGTCGAAGTCCCGGGTTCGCGCTCCGTGGTAGGCGGCGTCGGCAACAACGATGTCTGGCCGCAGCGCGGCAATGGCGTTGAAGTCGGGCGCGATTGTCGAGCCCACCACCTGCGCCGTTGCTGCGCCAGCGTTGGCGCTGTCCGAAGGGCGCCCGATCGGCTGCACGCCAAGCGCAACCACGAAGTCGACGGCCGATGGGCTCAAAGCCACCACGTGCTCCACCTGCGCCGGGAGGGAAACGGAACGGCCTGCCATGTCGCGGAGCGTCCGTTCGCCGGGCGTGGTGTTTCCTGCGAGCGTGGGGGTGGCGGTCGGCCGGGGCGCGACTTCGGGCTGCTCCTTGCCACAGGCCGCCAGCAGCACCGTTGCAGCGAGAATCCCGAGGATCGCCCGGTGCGCGGTCACTGTGGTCCCGCGGGCAGGTGCACCCCCGCCCGGGCCAGCGCCTGTCCCGCGGCCGAAGCTCTCCCTTCGGGCAGGGCAATGAGACGCTCGATATCAGCCGGGGTGTCCACGTCGAGCGCGAGCGCCGGTGATTCGGCCACAGCCAAGGCCATGCACGCGGCCACCGCCGCTCCGCAATGGTGTTCGAAGCTATCCGCGCCGTAGGCAAGCGCAAAGCGGCCGGGCGGCCGGAGCAGCATGGCATTGGTGCCGCCGTCGGCGCTTCGGACAAGGGTGACCGAAGGCGCGAGCGGCGCCTCTTCGACCAGGTCGCGTATCGCCTGTGCGTTCGCCAGCGGGAGGTCGGCGTGGAGTATGAGCAGCTCCTCCAGGTCTCCCGCCGTAGCCAGCCGTGCGACCGCCGATTCGATCTGCCCGTTCAGGCCTTGCGCCGCGGGGTCCTCATCCAGGACCGCCGCCACTCCCGCAAAGGCGGACCGCACGCGCGCATCGCGAGTCAGGAGCACCGGTTCGTGACCGGCCCCGCGGATCGCTTCGACCACCGTGCCCACGGTCGCCAGAGCAAGGGCAGCGCGCGCGGCCGGTTCCAAGACGTCGGCAAGCCGTCCCTTGGCGCGCTCCAGCTCATTCACCGGCACCAGGACTCGCAACCGCTCAGCCCCCGCCTATGGCTTGCAGCACGCTGGCCGCGAGCGCTGCCTTGCGCTCCGGGCTCGTCATCATGGTGTCTGTGACGTGGCATCGCATCCCCAGGGCCTCGATTCGCGGCGCGAGCTCGCGGTCCTGTTCGTCGATCACCATCACGTCGATGAGGCCCCGGTAGATGCTTGCCACCCCCACGGCCGAAACCTCGTGCCCGAGTGAGTGCATCATCTTCGCGGCCGGGCCCTTCACAACCTGCCCCGCGATCACCGGGCTGATTGCCACCCGCGTGGCAGTGGTGCGTGCCAGCGCGTCGCGAATGCCGGGGACCGCCAGGATGGGCCCGATGCTCACAAACGGGTTGCTCGGGGCGATGATCACGGCCGCCGACTCGCCGATGGCCTCGACCACTCCCGGCGAGGGACGCGCCTCCCGCGCACCTGCGAACCGGATCTCCTCGACATCCACCTCGGTCCGCAATCTCACCATGTAATCCTGGAAAGCCAGCTCGCCGCCGGGCCCTGAGATCCTGGTCTCTACTCGCTCATTGCACATGGGCAGGATGCTGCTCGCTAGCCCCCAGGCGCGCGCGATCCCGCCAGTGACCTCGTGCAGGGGTACGCCCTCCCGCAGCAGCCGCGTACGGTGGATGGCGGTGGCAAGGTCGCGATCGCCGAGATTGAACCATCTCTCGTACCCGTAGCGGTTCAGCGCCTCGGCCACCGCAAACGTGTCGCCCGTCAGCCCCCAGCCCGTGTCCGGGTTCACCACGCCGGCAAGGGCGTAGATCACGATGTCGACATCCGGCGACACATGTAGACCGAACATCTCGACGTCGTCGCCGGTGTTCGAAATGACCGTGACCGCCGCCGGGTCGGCCACCCGGACCAGGCCCTGCAGAAACCGCGAAGCCCCCACACCGCCGGCGAAGACCGTGTACATGTGGCGATTGTAGGGTCGTTCTCTTCGCCAGTCAGTTCATTGCCCGGGACTGACGGGGGAGACCCGCACGCCCGGACACCGGCACGGCCGCTAGCCCGGCTGCGGGAGAGGCGCGGGCCGGCCCTGCGGCAGCCTTCCCCGCGAGCGCAGGCGCCGTCTCGAACGCCATCAGGAGTGCGAGAAGCAGCCAGAGGTACGGCTCATCGAGCAGCCTTCCCTCCGACTGGCTCTGAAAGACAATCCCAACCAGTGCAGCCGCTAGCCAGCCGGTCATAACGCGATTGAATCGCGTGGGCGTCCGGTAATAGACCACGCCCAGGGTGATCGCCACGCGCATCAGGACGAAGGCGAACAGGCTCAGGCCGATGAGGCCGAGCTCGGCCATGAACGAAACGAGTGAGGTGTGCGACAGCGTGGTCCGGGCCCATACCGGAATCAGGTGCAGGTACGAGGTTATGAGCGCGTGCTGGTAGTTGCCCGAACCGACTCCCGCGAGCGGATTGTCCTTGAACATCTCCCAGCCCGCCTCGATCAAGAACTGGCGCACCCCAATAGCACGCACCCCCAGGCTCAACGTGCGCACCCGGTCGGCGTCGGCGCCTCCCTGGGCCAGGACAAACCCCAGCAGCGCCGCCAGCGCGCCGAACGTGAGGAGTGTGATGCGCACCTTCGAGTACCGCGCAATGGGCGCAAACGCCACCACCAGGAACCCGGAAAGGAGAAGCATCATCCACCCGGAACGTGAACCGGTGGCGATGATCCCGCCCGAGGCCACGACCAGCACGGGCGCGGCCAGGTAAACGGTCAGCCTTCGCGGTCCGAGTGCGAGCACTGCCCCCGCGGCCAGCGCCATGCTGACGGCCAGGAATCGCGCCAGGTTGTTCGGGTCTGCAAAGGTTCCGTTTGCCCGGTACCCGCCCGTGGGGTCGACCAGGTTGCTGCGCCAGGTGAAGAGGCCCGGCCCCCTCTGCGCCGCGGCCATCACGGCTAGCACCATGGCCGCCAGGAGGAACGCGCCGATGATCCGCTCCACATCGCGCCTGTCTTCGATCAGTGATGGCGCCACCAGCACGAACCCGGCGTAGAGCGGCAGAATGAGGATGCTGTTCGGGGGTTGCGCCGGCGTGTCGGACCAGGCCACCCCCAGCGCCTGGACGGCAAACAGCGCCCCCAGCGGAACCAGGAGCGCCGAGTTTGGGAACAGACGCCGGGGCTCGTGCCGCAGGCGGATCACCGCCACCACGATTGTCGCCGCCATGGCCGCCTGGCCCGGGTTCAGCAACGAGCGAACCGCGCCCGAAACGCCCGAGCTCCCGAAGGTATTGAGCCCCAGCGTCTCGAAGTACTCGACCGTCAAACCGATCGCTACACAGGGAATCAGCAGCTTTGGCTCGCGCAGCAGCACGACAGCTACCAGTAGTCCGCCCTGGGCAGCAACGAGGACCGCGAACTCCAGCATTACGGCTCGCCTCGCCCTCGTGATGCTCGTCACAATTGACCGGGTACCGGCCGCCTCCTACGATACGGGCCGATGTCGGCAGGCGCCACCGGGCTGGAACGCGACCTCAACCTGCTCCGCCGCCGGGCGTGGGTCTTCATCCCTTTCTTCCTCCTCGGGCTCGTCCTTGCCTTCTTCCTTGCCGGCGTCGCGGGCAAGACCAATGCCGTCGCCTCGATTCAGCTTGAGACAGTTGTGCATGAGGTCTTCACAGGCGGTGACAGGGGTCTTCGCGTTTTCGAAGCACAGGCTATGACCGCCGATCAGGAGTTCAAGCAGAAGGTACGCGCCCGCATCGGCGACGAAAACTTCGATTACGCACGATTCAACATCAGCCTCACCCCCCAGGGCGTTGCCGATGGCGTCGCCCGTGGCGTCCTCACCGTGTCCATCAAGGATGATGAGAAGGCCACCGCAGAGCGCTATCGGCAGGCGTGGGTCGATACCTTCATCACCGAGTACACGTCTCCCGATGGGCTCTTTCGGCGTCGCTTCCTCGAAAAGCGCGAGGCCGTGGCGCTCGCCCTCGAAAGCG
>WBZY01000637.1_pt2 | contig 22265 bp, 17 predicted proteins | sample 5204191 | NCBI WGS metagenome assembly WBZY01 (sample SAMN12344363, study PRJNA552823) | activated sludge metagenome | biome: Activated sludge suspended growth; feature: Anammox Sidestream; material: Wastewater; isolation source: activated sludge from anammox sidestream of wastewater treatment...
CCCCCCCCCCCCCCCCCCCCCCTCAGCGGCGGATATCTGGATATTCTTCCTCTCAGGTCGCCTGGCGATCACGGCCCTGGCGTGATGGCAGGCGGGGCACCGCCCACCCACGTGTTGCCAGAACCGGAGATAGAGGGCGAACTCGCGCACCAGCTCTCCCTGTAAACGAACACGTCTGCAGCCTCGCCCGTGAGGGTGATCTTGTTGTTCGTGAAGGTGAGAGACATCGGACAGGCCGCATACGCTGGGTTGCCTACGTCGAAGATGTAGCCGGCATCCGTGTAGTTCGGATTTGCCGTGATTACATTGTCGTGGAAGTCCAGTCTCAGGCGGTTACCCGAACTCCTGAGCGCAACCACGTCTTCATAGCGATGGTCGTTCGACAAATGAATGCGTGTGAACGTGTTGTTCCACGCCTCCACCGCTCCCACCCCACCGTCCATCAGAAACGCTTGGCCAGCTACATTGTCCACGAGGTTGTCGTGGACCTGAATTCCGCTGATCGAGTCGATCCCCCAGCATGCACCCCCGAAGCTGTCCTGGTGCAATTGGATCAGTGAACGCGAGTGCGGGATGTTCCGAATGCGATTCCAGCCGACCTCCGTGTTCTGCTGCGGAGCGGAGAGATAAATTGCGTGTGTCGGTTCCGAGGGGTTTGCTGGACTCGTGTTGTGGATGTGGTTACCGAGTACCTTTACATCGCGCGAGGTACCGACCTCTATGATGTCGCCACCCGATCCGCCTGCCATCCCGCCCGTGTCTCGGCCATCAATGTCGAGGCCGACAATTCGGATGCGTTGCGCAAAACCCTGCACGCCCGACGGATTCCGGCAAGCTGCGGGTGAGACCGGTGGTCCGATCATCGCAACCCCTGAAGCTTGCGTGTGGGCAAGTACGACACGAAAGCCCGCGACGGTCCAGTCGGAGATACTCTCGTAGTTGCCGAATAGCTTGGAGGGCTCATCCATGAGCAGCTCGGCCGTTTCTCCAGGATAGGCCACGATCGCGATCGGCTGCGTTTGCGTGCCGGAGCGGTCAGGGCGGATGAAGTTACCGTTGACCCAACCGTTCGCTGCATCGCTAGCCCGATACTGGCCACCGCGCACGTAGATCACGTCGCCTGCACGCGCCAGGCCGCGGGCAAGGGCGTTCGCCGTACGGCAGGGCCGTGCAATGTCATTTGCCACGCAAGCCCCATCGTTGCCGTTCATCGCGACGTACCAGATGCGACCCGAATGCGTGCCGATGTCGACGTTCTTGCCGCAGGCTGAAACCGGCGCACCGTTCCAAGTCTGAATCGACTTGGTGCCGTCAGCGCAGTAGACCGTAAACCGTGCCCCGAGCGGTGCGCTCGCAAGATCAGTGAAGTAACCGGAAGTCGGGGCGGCCGGCGGCGGCGGCGGAGCCGGGGGTGGAGCCGGGGGTGGGGCCGGGGGTGGAGCCGGGGGTGGAGCCGGGGGTGGGGATGAAACTTCCAAGCCAAACGCCGCGAGCGAAGTACTCGCCTTACCATCGCTTACCGAGATCACAATCCCACTCGTCGTGCCGACATCACCCGAGGCCGGCGTGCCCGAAAGTGCGCCAGTGGAGGCTGAGAACGTGGTCCAAGCGGGTTTATTGGTGATCGAGAACGTGAGCACATCGCCATCGGTATCCGAAGCCGTTGGAGCAAAGCTATACGCAACGCCTACAGTTGCAACTGCCGAAGGCGTGCCGGAAATTGTCGGAGCGGCATTGGCCGGTGGGGTTTCATCACCATGCGCTTGCTGCAAGGAACTGGAATCCCCGTCGCCGCACGCGCTCAGCGCAGATGCGAGCAGTAGGGTAGGGATGGCGAGGCGAAAGTTGTATAGGGACATTGATCTCTCCGCAGTGCTCCTGCCGCCGGGGAACTCAAGCGTAGTACGCGTTGTTGAGCATCGAGAGCAGGAAGTACGGTAAATCTAAGCAGTCCGACCTTGCCGGGCAATATGGATGAGCGTCGGCATGTCGCGACAATTGCAAAGAGTTGCGGAGAAATGTGATACACAGCAGGTCCAAGGGCCGGGAATCGCTGATTTGCGACGGTCCTTGCCAGCCCCTATTCCAAGAAGGTCGTAAACCATCGGGCTGCGGTGTGGACTCGCGATCAACAGGATATTCAGGCTCGGCCGCCCAATTGCGGAGCAGCCCCATCGCCCAGCGAAAGTTGGCGATAGCGGGCCGCTGCTGGCAGGCCTGCTCGGGCGCCACTGCGCGATGTGCGCGCGACAGCACGATATGTCCTGGGCGGGGCGCGCCAGCGGGAGCTATGCCATCGTAATGCTGCACAACCGTAAGTGACCGGTGGTGGGTGTATCGCCCCGTTTACCCAGTGCGGCTCTCTGGACGACCTTCTCGCGGCGCTTGCATGTCGGCAATTGCGGGCGTGGCAGGCACGAACAAGCGCTTGAGACGCAGGAACGGACGCTCGAGCAGATGGTAGGAAGCGATCGCCGTGACGACACTTATGGTGCTTACCGCCAGGAAATAGACAATTTGTCGACCGAGGCTGAGGGGAACCTCGTCGCCGTAAAGCGCGCGTAGCAGCGGTGCGCCGTAAAAGACTATGTAGAGCCGGTGAAAGACGTATATTCCATAACTGTACTTGCCAAGGAATCGCAGTGCCGGATGACGAAGCGGCCACCAGTTCCCGGCTGCAACAGTTGCCCTGCCTGGATTGGGATGCATGTCCATCGCAGGGCGGGTATCGCGTAAGTATCCGGCGAGTAAGAGCACGGCGAATACTAGGGAGAGCAAAGAATATCCAAGGGTCTGCCCAGCGAAGGAGCTGCGAGAATAAAAATGTGTTGCAGCACCGCCCGCCGCTGCAAGCGTGAGGGTGGCTGCGGCGAGCCGCGGAAATTCGATCCGTAGTCGCGCATGGACGCCCGGCAGGCGCACCAGGGCGGCGACCGCTGCCCCTGTCGCGAGGGAATCCATGCGGCAGATTGTGAATTCGTAGACCAACTCGGGATCTGCGTGTGTGGCACGCAACGCGATCCGTGCGATTAGTGCGAGCAGGAACACACCTGCGCAGGTCTTGAGAAGACGCGCGGCATCACGGTGCCGGACGAGAAACGGCCAGATGAGATAGAACTGCTCCTCGACGGCAAGTGACCAGAAATGTGCGAAGCCGTTGACGTGATAGCCGAGAGGTTGTGCCCAGTTTGACAAATACAGCCAGAGCCAAAGCTTATCGCTTGTGCGGGCATGCGGGTCGGGCTCGAACCCGGTGAGTAGCGGCAATAGTACGAGCAGCGTGAACAGTACGGAGTAATAGAGCGGGAAAATGCGCAGCGTGCGCCGCGCAAAGAACGCGCGGTAATAGTTTGTGGCGGCGCGACTCTCGAGCAGTGCACCTGTGATGAGGAATCCGGACAGCACGAAGAAAAGCTGTACCCCGATCCAGCCACGGTCCATCATGACGTCGACCAGATGACTCAAAGCCGAGTCGTGGCTCGTCATCTCGTTGGTATTGTGCAGCAGCACAAGAAGGATCGCGATACCGCGCAAGCCGTCGAGCGAAGGGTAGTGAGCCGATTCCGCAGTAGGTGCTGGCATGGGCTGGGCGTGTGCCACTGACGAATTGGAGTTGGTTTCGTGGGCGCCCCCTCGCTGCAGCAAAGAGGAGTACGCGATAGCAGACAAGAGCGCAGTATACGCTGGGGTCCAAGCGGCAGATGGTTGTGATGGTCAGGTCCGACTGTATTCCAAGCTTGGTGTCCGGTGAGTTTGGTCCCATGACCTGGGCTATCGAGCTTGGCGCCGGACATGCGCCGCGCGATGCCGGTGAGGACGACCTGGCCGGCACCAAGCGCGAGGAGCCGCGCCCACTGGGACGCGGGAACCGACTATTGAGGAAGGGTCGAGACATTCTGTCAAATGCCCCAGGGTGGTTCGTCGCGGAGAAGGCACCTGTCGGGTGCGCCGAGCAGTCGTGCGCCTGGCGCTCCTCAGTCAGCGACGGGGAGGCGCGCCATCGGGCCCGGGCAAGAATGACAGACCTTCTCCGCCATCTTCGGCGGCAGACTCGCTGTCGAGTATGATCAGCAAGGCATCGAGAGGCGGGTCCCAAGGCTGGGAATCCATACTGTCTGGGGGAACGGGGCAACCCGATGTTACTTATTCAGGCAAACATTGGCGGTAGCGGAAGGGGGGCCGGTATATGAGCGCTGGCCCAGCCCTCGTTTCGATAGTCATCCCCGCGTATAACTGCGCGAGGACCGTCGCCGGGACCATCGAAAGCTGTCTTGCCCAGACATGGTCGAACTTTGAGGTTGTCGTTGTGAACGACGGTTCGACTGACGACACGCGCGCTGAACTTGCGCGCTTCGAGCCGCGCATACGCGTCGTCGACCAAGAGAATGGCGGCCTCGCTGCAGCGCGTAACGCCGGTATCGCCGCAGCGCGCGGTGAATTCATTGCGCTCATGGATGCAGACGACCTGATGCTGCCCGAGCGCATTACCGTGCAAGTTGCGGCACTCACGGCCGATACGCGTTGCGTGCTCGTGTCCTCGGACTTTGCTGCATTCGACGATGTGCACGGTGATATCGCCAGCTCACATATTGCTTCCTATTACCAGGCTTGGGCAAGGCAGGGCGGTGCGTGCGCGATTTACCCAGAGGTTCTTGAAGTTGGCGCAAGCCTGCCAGTGATACGCAGCGGCGAAGTTCTCGCAAACCTCGTTTGGGGCAATTTCGTGCATCCACCGACCACCTTGATCCGTGCACGAGCGCTTGCGAGCGCCGGACGTTTCGATGTTTGCCTGCGCTACAGCTGCGACTACGACGTCTTCTGCCGGTTAGCTGCGTTGGGCAGGTTTGCGTACGTCGATGCGGCGCTCCTGCGCTACCGCTTGAGCGCCTCACAGATGTCGTCGACGGTGCGGCTGGGCTGGTTGCCGCTTGAGACCATGCAGGTCCTCGAGCGAATTGCCGCAGCGCATCCGGAATTGTATGAGAGCGCGCGAAGGTTGTTTGACCTACGCGCTGCCGAGTCGTTGGTTGACGCAGCTGGACAGATCGGCTCTTTCGATCGACACAAGGCGTTGACGCTACTGTGGCAGGGAATTCGGATCAAGCTGGTGCCGGACATGGTGATGCGGTCGATGCTGCATATCCTGCTGCCCCGCGCCTTTGTTGTGGCAGTCAAGTCGGTGCGGGACCGTCTGCGGGACAGGACCATTGGCAGGACCATCGGCACTTGACTCGGGCGAGGTCTGGCGGTAGCTTTCCGCGCCGCTTCAGGGGCTATAGCTCAGCTGGGAGAGCGCTTGCATGGCATGCAAGAGGTCGGCGGTTCGATCCCGCCTAGCTCCACCACTCACTCAGGGTCCCCATCGTCTAGAGGCCCAGGACATCGCCCTTTCACGGCGGTAACAGGGGTTCGAATCCCCTTGGGGACGCAATACCATTTATTGCTCGCGCCGTTTGTTGACTGAGGCTGAAGTCACAATCCCGGCGCACAATTTCCCCTTACTCCGGTCAGGCCCTTTAGAATTTGCCGCTGCATTCTGAGGTGACGGCGATGTGCGGAATTGCGGGAATCCTGGATCTCAGCTCGGGGCGGGCTCCGACCCGGGACGAGCTTGAGGCCATGATCGGCACCCTCCAGCACCGGGGGCCGGATGGTTATGGTTTTTTTCAGGAGGGCCCCTGCGGCTTCGCCCATGCCCGACTCAGCATCATCGATCTCAACGGTGGCTGGCAGCCGATATACAACGAGACGCGCGACGTATGCGTGATCTCCAATGGTGAGATCTTCAACTACATCGAACTGCGCGCCGAGCTTGAGGTTCGTGGTCACCGCTTTTACACACAGTCGGATACCGAGGTGATCGTGCACCTCTACGAGGAATTCGGAGAGGAATTTGTCGATCACCTGAATGGCCAGTTCGCCATAGCCCTGTACGACATGCGCAAGCGCCGGCTCGTTCTCGCGCGCGACCGGGTCGGTATCCGGCCGCTGTTCTATGCCGAGCACGGCGGGCGCTTGGCCTTTGCTTCCGAGGTGAAGGCGCTGTTCGCGTTACCGGATATTCCCCGCGAGATTGACTTTCGGGGCGTCGCCCAGGTTCTGTGCATCTGGTCCTGTACTGAGCCGCTCACCCCATTTCGCGGTGTGCAGGCGCTCCCACCAGGAACGGTTCTCGTCGTGGATGACGACGGGCAACGTCATGAGCGTCGCTACTGGGACTGGGACTTCCCGCCTGAGCCCATTCATTCCTCCCGGAGCCCCGGGGATCTTGCGGAGGAGCTGCGTGCTCTCCTCATCGAATCAGTGCGCTTGCAGCTGCGAGCCGACGTGCCGGTGGGAGCATACCTGAGTGGGGGGCTCGACTCTTCAATCATTGCCGCACTTGTCGGTGGCTACACTCACTCGCCACTGCGCACATTTTCAATCGGTTTCGAGGACCCGGAGTTTGACGAGCGCGCTTTCCAGTCCGAGATGGCCGCGCACCTCGGTACGACCCACACATCTGTAGTGTGTACGGCGGAGGATATCGGTCGCGAGTTCCCCAAGGTCGTTTGGCACTGCGAGTCCCCCATCGTGCGCACCGCACCGGCTCCGCTCATGCTGCTGTCGCGCTCGGTACGCGAGGCGGGCTTCCGTGCCGTGCTTACCGGAGAGGGGGCTGACGAGACCTTCGGGGGCTACGACATCTTCAGGGAAGCCAAGGTGCGGCGATTCTGGGCGCGCAACTCCGCATCGAGCTGGCGAGCAGGTTTGCTCGAGCGCCTCTATCCGTACCTGCGACACTCGCCCACAGCGAGTCACAGCTTTGCACGCAAGTTCTATGGACAGGGCCTGGATCAGGTCGCTGCGCCCGAGTTCGCCCATCTGCCACGCTGGAAGACGACGCAACGGGCGTGGCAGCTCTTCAGCCCCGCGATACGTACATCCTTGGGAAACTTCGACCCCAAAGCGGAGCTGCTGGCGCGGCTCCCTGGACGCAGTACCAGATGGCCGGGCATGTGTCGTGACCAGTGGGTCGAGGCACATACATTGCTCAGTGGCTACCTGCTCTCTTCCCAAGGGGATCGCATGATGATGGCGAACTCAATCGAGGGTCGCTTCCCGTTCCTCGACCATCGGGTCATTGAGTTTGCCAACATGCTGCCGCCGTACCTCAAGGTTCGCGGCCTCACCGAGAAATATCTGCTCAGACGCAGCGTCGACGGATTGGTACCTGAAAGCATTCGTCACCGCATCAAGCAGCCCTATCGTGCGTCGGACAGCGCAAGCTTCTTCCGGGCGGGAGCTTCACTCGATTACATAGAAGAGCTGCTGCAGCCCGGTCGCGTGCGTGCTTGCGGCCTCTTCGAACCGGCGGCGGTCGAACGGCTTGTGGCGAAATGCCGCGCGGGCAAGGCAATAGGGTTTTCCGACAACATGGCTTTTGTTGGAGTGCTCTCAACGCTTCTGCTGGAGGAGCTGTTCGTGCGCGGGCCGCGCGTCGCCGGGGTACCGGCTCCGGTTCCCTGGCGCGGCACATCCCCATCGCAGGCACGCGCATGACCATGGAATCGATAGACCCCTGGCTGCTGCACGGATTCTTCGAGCGCGCGGCCGAAGCGGCTCCCGATGCCATCGCACTGCGCTGTTCCGGCGAGGATATTAGGTACGGCGAGCTCGATCAGAAGAGTGGTTCCCTTGCACACGCACTTCTGGCGCAGAGGCTGAGGGCGGGTGATCGCGTCCTGCTGCTACTCGACAATGGAGTGCCCTTTGTGGTTGCGTTGCTCGGCACGCTACGCGCTGGCTGCGTGGCAGTTCCGCTGAACCCCGGCACGAAGGCGCACAAGTTACGCTACTTGCTCGGCGACTGCGAGCCGGCGGTGCTTGTGTACGAGGCGAGCCTTGAAAGCGTAGTAGCCTCCGCCGTCGAAGGGATAAGGCGACCACGATTGCTGCGCTCCGGCTGCCTGCCCGCTGCCGCAGGTGCAGAAAGACTTGATGCCGAAGACTTCGCAATGCTCTCCGGGGCGAATGGCGCCATCGAACCGCTTCCAGTACGGGTCATTGACCGGGATCTGGCGACGCTTATCTATACTTCAGGATCGACGGGTGAGCCGAAAGGCGTGATGCTCTCCCACCTCAACATGGTGAGCGCGCTGAAGTCGGTGAGTGGTTTTCTGGGGCTACGCCGGGACGACCGGATCTTCTGCGGTCTGCCGCTTGCATTCGACTATGGCCTATATCAGCTGCTCATGTCATGGCGAGTCGGCGCGACTGTAATTCTGGAGCGCTCGCTTGCTTTTCCGGCGGCGGTGCTGCAGGCGCTTGAGCGGGAGAACGCCACAGTATTGCCCGGCGTGCCAACTTTTTTCGCCATGCTCACTGCGCTGGATGGCCTCGCTCCGGGACGGGCGCCGGTCCTGCGAATATTGACGAACACCGCAGCTGCGCTTCCCATGGCGCATATCGAGCGTTTGCGGCAGCTTTTTCCCGCCGCGCAGCTGTTTTCGATGTACGGCCTTACAGAGTGCAAGCGCGTCAGCTACTTGCCACCCGCGGAGCTCGCTGCGCGGCCGGGTAGTGTCGGCCGGGGCATGCCAAACCAGGAGTGTTGGCTGGTCGACGAGAAGGGACGCAGGCTTCCAAGCGACCGGACCGGTGAGCTGGTCGTGCGTGGCAGCAATGTGATGCGGGGATACTGGCGCAAGAGTGGCGAGACAGCGGAGCGGTTGCGGGTCTGCCGTGAGACCGGGGAGACGCTGCTACACACCGGGGATATATTTCGCACCGACTCAGAGGGATATCTCTACTTCGTGGCGCGGCGCGACGACATCATAAAATCGCGAGGGGAGAAGGTGAGCCCGCGCGAAGTCGAGGACGCCATCTGCACGCTCGAAGGGGTGCTGGAAGCAGCGGTTATCGGCGTCACCGATCTCCTCCTGGGGCAGGCGATCAAGGCGTTTGTCGTTCCGCGAACGGGCTTCCATGTAACGCCCGCTTCCGTGATACACCACTGCCGTGCACGCCTCGAGCCACACTTGGTGCCGCAACAGGTGGAGATCGTCGATGCGCTGCCCAGGACCGAGACCGGCAAGATAAGACGGAGGTCGCTCGCATGAATGCCGTTGACTGCGACGAAACCTATGTACGTTGCGAAGTGCGGAGTTTTCTGTGCGAAAACTTTCTGTTCGGTGACGACGGGGCAAGGCTGGACGATCATGACTCGCTTATCGATCGTCATGTGCTTGACTCTACCGGCTTTCTCGAACTCATTGCGTTTCTCGAATCCCGCTTCGGGGTGAGCATCGAGGATCTCGAGATGGTCCCCGAGAATCTCGACTCCATTGCTTCGGTCACGACGCTAGTAGTGCGCAAGCTCACTCGCGCTGACTCATCCGGACTGAAATAGTGGTGCTGCATCCAACCACTTGCGCGCGGCGGTGTTCTTGCGTGGGGGGGGTGGTATGCCCCCCGTATGGTGAAAAGATCTGCCAAACTGTGAGATGGCTCTCACGGCGGCGGCAACGAGCAAACGCGGCGCACAACCCGATCGTCATGTTGCCTTGTACTATTTGGCCGGGAAGAGCCACCGAACACGGGAAAGAGGCGGTCAAGCGATCTATGGAAATCGAAAGAAGGATCAGAAATTTCATTCTGGAGAATTATCTCTTTACGTCTGACGATAGTGTTCTGCAGACACACCAGTCTCTGGTGCAGACCGGCGTGCTGGACTCGACAGGTATGCTTGAGCTTGTCTCGTTTCTGCACGAGGCATTCAATGTGGAGGTCTACGACGACGATATGATTCCGGAGAATCTGGATTCAATCGACCGGCTGAGTGCTTTCGTGAAGAGCAAGCTCGCAACGACCGCCTGATCGAGTGTCGACGGCACAGCATGCCAATGCTATTCGAAGGCCTTTCGCACCAGGCCGCGGAACGCGGCGACAGCATCGCTCTGGTAGGCGGTACGCGGTGGTACAGTTATGGGGAGGTGTATGGTGCGGCGACATCGGTCGCGGCGCAGCTGCTTGAGCTGGGAGTGACGCCAGGCGAGCGCGTAGCGTTGTTGCTTGAGAACAGTTTCGACTATGTAGCAGCCCTCTACGCCTGTTTCGGCTGCGGTGCGATCGCTGTGCCGCTCAATTATGCGGCGCGTGCCGAGGATCTTCGTGGCTGGATCGCGCATTCAGGGTCGCGTGCAGTGGTGTTTGGGGCGCAGCACCCGGCAACCGGGGAACTGCTCGCTGCCATGCAAGGCGAGGGCCGCATCGTCCTTGTTGTGGGGGATTCAGGGGCGGGCAAAGTGGTGCAACTCCGGATCAATGTGCCACCAGCTGACGGAATACTGCCTGGGTACGACTGCCTCGATGCTCCAGCGATGATCGTCTACACCTCCGGTACGACCGGGCGTCCCAAAGGGGTAGCGCTCACCCATCGCAATCTGGCGACCAATGTCGCCGCTGTGATCGAATACCTCTCCCTCGCGTGCACCGACCGGATGGTGACGGTCCTGCCATTCTTCTACTCCTTTGGCAACTCCGTATTGCACACGCACCTGGCAGTTGGCGCCACGCTCATACTTGGACCAAGTCTTGTGTACCCGCAGAAGGTGCTTGAGACCATTGCGCGCGAAAACGCAACGGGATTTGCAGGCGTGCCATCAACCTTCTCGCTGCTCCTTGCACGCGCGAATTTCGAAGAGTACGACCTCTCGACTCTCCGCTATGTGATGCAGGCAGGTGGCGGCATGCCCCCGGCGCTTGTCGAGCGGACTCTGCAAGTGCTTCCGGAGAGTTGCTCGTTCTTCATCATGTACGGCCAGACCGAAGCAACAGCCCGCATCAGCTATCTTCCGCCGGCGCGCCTCCGGGAGAAGCCTGGTTCCGTAGGATTACCCTTGCGGGGCGTCGAGGTCGAAGTGCGCCGTGATGACGGCTCGCGCTGTTCGGTGCTCGAGACTGGCACGATCTTCGTGCGCGGGGAGAGCGTCATGATGGGCTACTGGAATGATCCCGAGCTTACCGCCTCCGTGCTCGCCAATGGCTGGCTCAATACCGCCGATTCGGGCTACTTCGATGCCGACGGCTACCTGTACATTGCCGGACGACGTGCCGACATCATCAAGACTGGCGCACACCGTGTGCAGCCGCAGGATGTCGAGGCGATCATCGCCGAGATCGAGGGGGTGGAGGAGGTAGCCGTGATTCCCGAAGACGACGAGATTCTGGGCCAGGTCATCAGGGCACTGGTAGTGGTGCGGCCCGGAGCAGCGATAACCGAGCTCGAGATCAAGGCCCGCTGCCGGGCGCGGCTCGCCACGTTCAAGATCCCGAAATATGTCGAATTTGTTGGCAATTTGCCGCGTACTTCCAGCGGAAAGCTTCAACGATATCTGCTCGCAAGATCCTGAAGGCACCAACCCGTGAAAGTGCAAAACATGTCCCTCAGCCCAGATGTCCTCGTACTCGATGGCGAACGCGAAGTCGAGCGGATCTGCCGTATGCTGCGTGATACGTGTGCAAGGCAGTTTCGCCGTCGGGGTCTGGTAGTTGCGACTTCAGGCGGGATCGACAGCTCAGTGTGTCTTGGGCTGGCCGTGCGGGCAGTCGGGAAGGAGCGGGTACTTGCGCTCGTGCTGCCTGAGCGTGACTCAAGCGATTCGAGCGCGCGACGTGCGCAGATCCTGGCTCGGCATCTCGGGGTGAGCCAGGTGACCCACGATATCGCCCCCACACTTGAGGCCATCGGCTGCTATCGCTGGCGCGATGAGGCGTGTCGGCGCGCGCTGCCGGAATACGGCAATGGCTGGCGCTCGAAGATCGTGATAAGGGGGGGGCTCGAAGGCCGCATCAACCACTTCGTGCTCGTTGCGCAATCTCCTGAAGGAGTAACTCGGGAAGTGCGGCTCGGCGTGGGCGACTACCTGCAAATTGTCGCGGCAACGAATTTCAAGCAGCGTATCCGTAAGACACTGGAATATTTCCATGCCGACCGCCTGAACTACGCCGTGGTGGGCACGCCGAACCGGCTCGAGTACGACCAGGGTTTCTTCGTCAAGAACGGAGACGGCTCGGCGGATGTCAAGCCGATCGCACACCTCTACAAGAGCCAAGTCTATTATCTGGCTCATCACATGGGTTTACCGGAGGAGGTGTGTGCAGCCGTTCCGACGACGGATACCTATAGTCTGCCGCAGGGACAGGACGAGTTCTACTTCGCACTGCCCTATGCACAAATGGACCTCGCGCTCTGGGCGCTCAACCACGGCCGCCCGGCTGCGGAGCTGGCTGCAGCCATTGGCATCGCTGAAGCGCAGGCGCTGCGCATCTACGCCGACATCGAGCTCAAGCGCCGCACTACTTCGTACCTGCACGCGCGACCCGTGCTGGTGGAGCCGGTTTCCGAGCTTGCAGTTTTTGCAGTGACCGGAAGCTGAGGCCCTGTGAAGAATTTCCGAGCGAATCTCTGTGCGCATCCTGCACCTGTTGAGTAGCAGCGGCTACCACGGAGCCGAGCGTATGGCCGCCTCGCTCGTCCGGTCGCTCGCAGCGCGCGGGATCGAATGCCACGTTGGAACCTTGCGCAGTGGGCCGCATTCAAACGTGGAGATTCTCGACGCAGTGCGCGATTGCGGCACGCAAGGCGTGGCTATTGAGTGCCGCGGGCGCTTTGATCGTGCGGTGCCTATGCGAATTCGCGATTACGCGCTGTCCTCGGGTATCGACATCATCCACAGCCACAAGTACAAGACTAACCTGTACGCTCGCCTCGCTGCGCGGGGAACGCAATTGCGGCTTATGGCGACCTGCCACAATTGGGTAAATTCCAGGCCGTCTCTGTACGCCTACGCCGTTCTCGACAAGGTCGTGCTGCGCGGCTTTGACGTGGTGGTGGGCGTTTCGCAGTCCGTGGTCGATCAGCTCGGGCGCGCGGGGGGCCGGCACCTCGCGTGCATTCCAAACGGAATTGATTTGGCGCGCTTTACGAGTGACCTTTCGCGCGAGATGGCACGTGCGCGCCTGGGTCTCCCACCGGGACCGATCGTGGGTTTCGTCGGTCGGCTTTCGCGGCTGAAGGACGTTTCGACGCTGCTGCGCGCGTTCGCCTCGCTCGCTACCACTGCGCCTGCAGTGCTTGTCATCGTCGGTGGCGGTGAGGAGCGTGAGGCGCTCGAAAGTGAGGCGCGCGCATTGGAGATCGCCGGGCGCACGCATTTTCTTGGCGAGCGCGACGACACAACTTCCGCGTACCGCGCTTTTGACGTTCTGGTGTTGCCCTCTCTCGTTGAGGCATCACCTCTCGTGGTGCTCGAGGCGATGGCGGCCGGTACTCCGGTAATCGCGACGCGCGTGGGTGCGATCCCCGATGTGCTCGATAATGGCCGATGCGGCCATATTGTGCCGACGGGCAATGCATCAGTGCTTGCGGAGCGCATGGCCGAAGTGCTTGCTGATCCGGCGGCTCAGCAGCGCATCAGGTCGGCGGCCGCCGCGCGAGTGGCCGAACACTATTCACTGGATGCGATGACGGATCAGTACGTGGAGTTGTACCGGAATCTTGCCCGTACCCAGCGGGCGGCTTGGGTTGGCGAGCAGGGGCTCGGAGGATGAAGCCATTGGTTCTCGCCAAGGCGCTGTTGGCGGGTGCTGGCAATACAGCGTGGCCCGTCCTCGACATGCGTGAGCACCTCGAGATGGCGCTGGGCTGGCTGTGCGCGGCGCAGGATGCATGGCAAGACGGCGGAGTGGCGCTACGCTACTCGCTGAATGACGGCTGGTCACCTTCATACCCCGAGACGACCGGTTACATCATTCCAACGCTCCTGGAGTGTGAGAGGCTCGTTGGCGAGCGCGGTCTCCGCGAACGCGCGTTGCGCATGGCGGATTTCGAGGTGGCGGTACAGAACGCCGATGGCAGTACGAACGGCGGAGCGATTGGCAGCAGTTATGGCGGCTTCGTATTCGACACTGGCCAGGTCATCTTTGGTTTCATCGCAGCGCACCGTATCACACGCGAGCAACGCTATCTTGATGCGGCGCTGCACGCCGGCGCCTGGTTGCTGTCGGTGCAGGATGCGAACGGCCGATGGAGTCGCCATACCTTCGAGGGCATTGAACACGTCTACTACGCGCGCGTGGCATGGGCGCTCGCCGAGCTCGGCGTGTATGCGGGTGAACCGCGTTTCCAGCAGGCTGCGCGTCGCAACGTAAGCTGGGTACTTGAACACCAGCAACCCAACGGCTGGTTCGAACGCGCCGGTTTCACAATGGGCGGACACGCGGCCCCGTACACTCACACGATTGCATACACAGTCGAGGGTGTGCTCGAGACTGGTGTGGCACTCGGTGAGGCCGCGTTCATAGATGCGGCTTGCCGCTCGCTTGATGCGATTGCCGGAATCGTCGGGCCGGACGGCTGCCTCAGCGGGCAGCTCGACCGCAACTGGACTGCGACGGGGCAATATGCCTGTCTGACTGGCAGTGCGCAGTTTGCCCTCCACAGCGCGCGAGGCTACCTGCTGCGAGGCGGCGAGGCGAGGCTGCGCACGGCGCAGAGGCTTCTTCGCTACGTCGCGGCCAGGCAGCTGCGATTCGGCGGGGTGGGCGTTACGGGTGCCATTGGAGGATCCTGGCCGATTTGGGGTCGTTACCAGCGCTTCGCATTCCCGAACTGGGCAGCGAAGTTCTTCATCGATGCAATCCTTGCAGTGCGCGTGGCAGAGGGCGGAGCAACGGCGACAACGGGTCTGGTCGACGCGGAGGTGTTTCGTGGCTGAGAATTTGCGCCATATCGTGGTCGTCTACGGCACGAGACCCGAGGTCATCAAGATGGCACCAGTAATCCGCGAGCTGCGCGCGCGACCGGCGCGATTTCGCTGCACCGTCGTGAACACCGGCCAGCACCGTGACATGTGCCGCCCGTACGAGGGACTTTTCGGTGTCCAGCCCGACATTGACCTCTCGATCATGGTTGCCGGGCAGACGATCGATCATATTGTCAGGCGTATTCTCGAGACATTCCCGCCCGTGCTTGCGGCGCAGCAGCCGGACGTCGTACTGGTGCAGGGTGATACATCCTCTGCACTTGCAGCGGCCCTTGCCGCTTTCCATGCGAAGATCTCAGTGGGGCATGTGGAGGCGGGGCTGCGTACGGGCAACCGCCTCAATCCGTTTCCCGAGGAGATGAACAGGCGCCTGATCGGTGCACTCGCGGACCTGCATTTCACTCCAACCTCAACTTCCTCCCGGAACCTGCTGCGCGAGGGCATCGACCCGGCGCGCATCCTCGTCACCGGCAACACCGTCATCGATGCCCTCAAGTACCTGCTCGGCTCGACTCCGGCGCCACGCGACGAAGTGCTAGAGGCCATTGACCCGTCGCGGCGAGTCATTGCCGTGACGACGCATCGGCGTGAGAGCTTTGGCGAGCCGTTGCTCAACACTCTTCGAGCGCTCAAGGCGATCGCTGAGCGATTTGCGGACGTCGAAATGGTGTTTCCCGTGCATTACAATCCGAACGTGCGGCAGCACGTCTTTCGCGAGCTCGGGGGTATGGAGCGCATACGGCTCGTCGACCCGATGCCTTACGAACGCTTCATTCGCGTCGTGGATCGCTCTACGCTCGTGCTCACAGACTCGGGCGGGGTGCAGGAGGAGGCCCCGGCTCTGGGCAAGCCCGTGCTCGTACTTCGAGAGACCACGGAGCGCCCCGAGGGTGTCGCCGCTGGCGTCGCGAAGCTCGTCGGCACAGATTCAGCAGCGATCGTCGACTCGGTGAGCGAGTTGCTCAGCGACCCAGCGGCCTACGCAGCCATGACCAGCGGCGGCAGTCCTTACGGCGATGGTAGGGCCGCCGGGCGCATCGTCGAGCGTTTGCTCGACCCGCGAGTCGACATGGGCGCAGGTGGCTGACGGCAGCGATGTCGAGCAGAAACAAGGACAATGCGACGCGCTTCGCCGGCCTCATGTACCACGAGGTCGGCACGATGCCGGGTCGTGGTCCAGAAAGGCGCATTAGCCCGCACTACGTTGTCGCGACCGCAGCGTTCGAGGCGCAGATGGCAGCACTGTCTACTGCCGGCGTGCGCGCGCTCTCGCTTCCAGATGTGCTGTCGGGCGAGGATTCCGGGCCAGCAGCGCTCGTCACTTTCGACGACGGACTTGAAGGCAATCTGCGCAATGCGCTTCCCGTGCTGCAGCGCCACTCGCACCGCGCGACGGTATTTGTCGCCGTTGGACTCGTCGGCACACCCGGACACCTCGACTGGAGTGGGCTGCGTGCCCTGGTCGCGGGCGGTCTTGAGGTGCAGTCACATACTTGGTCGCATTGCCCGTTGCAGACACTGGGCGACGGGGAAATTCGCGACGAGCTGCGCCGCTCGCGGCGCGAATTGGAAGACCGGCTTGGTGTGCCAGTGTTTGCGGCAAGCTTTCCCCACGGCAGCTACGATAGGCGTGCAGTTCGTATTGCGGCGGAGGAGGGCTACCGTCTGCTTTGCACATCCGAGGCGCGTATGAATCGCATGGGCCTGGGGTCAAGCGCCGAGCCGGCTGTTGTTGGCCGTTTTGCGATGAATTCCTCGATGGCCCTCCGACAGTTCGAGCGGCTCGTCGCGGGCCAGGCCCTCGCCGTACTTCCGATGCGCGGCGGCCAGCTCGCACGCAATGGTGTCAAGCGCCTTGTCGGCATCCAGACCTACCGGCGGATCTACCGCTTTGTGTTCGGTATACAGGAGCCGACACACCCCGCTTCACGTCGATGAAACCTGCGCTATGGCTGTATCATCACCTGCCGCCGCCGGCATGGAGTCTCGCGGCGTCGCTGCGAGCTTGGCGGCTGCGCGAGCGGCGCTTTGGCGCAATGTTCGCCGAAGCCGTGCCGCGGATCGTACAACGCACGACTGCGCCTGCGGCGGTACTGCGCGCTTACCAGGCTGAGCGTCTTGCGACGATGCTGCGTGAGGCTGCAGAGTCTGTGCCGGCCTATCGCGGTCTGCCCGTACCGAAGGGTTCCGAGGACGCCCTGGAGACACTTGCGCGCTGGCCTCTCCTCGACCTGCAGCGGCTCCGTACGAGTCCCGCAGATTTCCACAACTCCGCGCGTATACGCGGCCCCGTCATCCGCCTGTTTACGAGCGGCACTACCGGCGCACCCAAGCAGATCGTGCGCGATACCGAGGCCGAGCAGCTCAACTACGCTTACGCCGAGGTGCGCTGGAAGATGAGCGCAGGCGTCGACCGCAATGACAGCTGGGCGATGATCGGCGGTCAGCTCGTCGTGCCAGTGGCGCGACGCAAACCGCCATTCTGGGTGCGCGCCTGGCCCCTGCGGCAGCTGTATATGTCCTCCTATCACCTTTCGCATGAGCATGCCGAAGCTTACATGCGCGCGCTTGCTGCCTGGCGACCCGCTTACCTTCTCGGTTATGCCTCGTCGCTCGACCAACTCGCCCTGTTTGCCGAATCAACGGGGATCCGATTGTCGTTGCGCGCTGTCATATCAAACGCCGAGCCGCTCTTCGCACACGTGCGCGAGCGCCTCGTGCGCGTGTTCGGTTGTGCAGTGCGTGACACTTATGGTTCGACCGAAGGGGTGCTGCAGGCGTTCGAGTGTACGTACGGGCGCATGCACGTAAGCACCGATTTCGGCGTGTTCGAGATTCTCGCACAGGACGGTACACCCGCTCCGGCTGGTGTCGCGGGGCGGGTGGTCGTTACCGGGCTTACCAATCGCGCCATGCCGCTCGTGCGCTATGAGATTGGTGATACTGCGACTTGGGCGACAGGGGAGCCCTGTCCATGCGGCTCCTCGTTCCCGGTGCTCGCGGCCATAGAGGGGCGCACCGACGATCTGCTGGAGCTTCCTGATGGGCGGCGAATCGGACGCCTCGATCCGGTGTTCAAGGGGGGGCTGCCGATTCGCGAGGCGCAGATCGTGCAACGCGCCGACGGTTCCATCGATGTACGTTTCGTGGCGGAGGATGGCGGCCGGGCGTTGTGGGCGATCTCCCATGAGCAGCAGTTGCTGCGCGAGCTGCGCGCCCGCTTAGGCGAGGCGGTGGCGATCCGCCTTGAGCGTGTCGAGCGGATCGAACGCAGCGCGAGCGGCAAGTTCAAGGCGGTAGTGAGGGAACGAGTTTGAGGGTCGGGCTTGTCTGGAAGGATGATTTCCCGTGGGATCCGCGAATCGACAAGATCGCGCGCACCCTTATGCGCACCGGCCACGAGGTTCATGTGCTCGCGCGCAACTCTCGTGCAGACATCTCCCATGAGGTGATCGATGGCCTGTCTGTACATCGGCTACCGCCGGTTGGCAGGGGTCGCCTCAACAGCATCTGTAGCATGCCCGTATTTTTCAACCCTTGCTGGCTGACGGCGATCGATCGGTTCTGCCGCGAGCAGTGCCTCGAAGTGCTCATCGCCCGCGACTTGCCGCTGGTGCTGAGTTGTGCGCGCACTGCGCGGCGCCACGGCGCGCGCCTCGTGTTCGATATGGCGGAGAACTATCCGGCGATGTGGCGCGGCGTGAACGAGGCCGGGCGCCGCACGGCCTCCTCGATGATCCTGAAGAACCCGACTGTTGCGGACCGGCTCGAACGGCGCAGCCTGGAGGTCTCTGACCTCGTTCTGGTAGTCGTTGAAGAATCACGTGAGCGCCTCCTTCGACTTGGCGTCCCCGATGCCAAGATCGAACTGGTGAGCAACACGCCAGACGTTGTGCCTCTCGCGGCGCCGGCTGGGGCGACGATCGAGGTAACGCCCGGCAGCCTGCGGGCGCGTGCCGCAGGCGGCGCGGTACTGCTCTACCAGGGTTTCGTCAATCGCCCGCGCGGCCTGCAGTCTGTGATCGAGGGATTGCCGCCGCTGCTCGGGAAACATCCTGCAACACACGTCGTGATTGCGGGTGCAGGCGACTATGTCGAGCCGTTGCGCAAACTCGCGGCGCGCGTGGGCGTATCGCGCCATGTGGAGTTGCTCGGGTGGGTGGATCATCGACGCATTCCGGCGATAATCCGTGCTGCGGATGTCGGGCTCGTGCCGCACTTGTACAATGATCACACGAACACGACTGTGCCGAACAAGATTTTCGACTACATGTCCGAAGGCAAACCGGTTCTGGTGTCCCACGTCCGCCCCCTCGCCCGCATAACCCGTGCCGAGCGCTGTGGGTTCGTCTTTGAGTCGGGCAGCCCGCAAAGCTTTGCCGCAGCCGCGGCGGAGCTGCTCGATGATCCACGTGAGGCAGCGGCGATGGGCCAGCGCGGCCTTGATGCTGTCCGACGTGAGTACAACTGGGAACGCGACGCCGCGCGATTGACGGCTGCAGTTGCCACGCTCGCGCGCTGACTGCGCTGCGGCGAGCCGGTCCGACGGCGACGTATTGGCGTGTGCCGTGCAGGACGCGCGGACGCCACCTACTGGAAGTTCCCCGCAACCTTGAAGGGCGGTCGCAAGATCACCGGCGCATCGATCGCGTGGGAGCGCGCGGCGATGGCCAGTTCGCCTTGAGTCCAGCGGAGATCGAAGCTGCGTGTTGCCTCGGCGAATGCGGCGGAGCAGCCTGGACGGAAGCGATCGTGCAGCTCGGCGACCAGCACGTCGACGCGATCGATCCATGGAACACAGCACTCGAGGATGTCCTTCTCGGCGCCCTCGATATCCATCTTCAGTACATTGACACGGTTGATCCCGTACAGATCGAGGATCGAGTTCAGGCACAAGGCCGGAACGGTGACTCCGCCGTCGCGCACCGCCTCGCCTCCCCATGAGCGAAATCCCCAGCTCCCGAGACCCGGATCGGTGATTTGCAACTCACCGTCCGCAGCGGCGAGTGCTATCTGCAGTGGAGTGACCAGGCTGTGGTCCGCAACGTTTGTGCGCAGCAATTCGAAGTTTGAGGGCTCGGGCTCGATGGAAATGATATGTGCCTGCGGATAGCGGGCCGCAAAGTAGAGCGAGGACAGACCGATGTTCGCGCCGGCATCGATGATAGTACGCACAGGCTCTCGCAGCGGTAGAGAGTATTCGCGCTCGCGGTAGACCTGCACGAAAACCGGGATGTCACTGGTGCCGGCGCGGAGCGTCATGCCCGGATGCTGGTCGCTTGCCGCGACGACGATACGCACGCTGCCACCGGTCCACTCCGACCAAAGAATTCGGGCGAGGTTTATGGACCCCAGATTGCGGGCAAGCGACACCCAGCGGCGAATCCCAAGTATGGGATTTGTTCGCCGGCCGCCTTCTTTGTGGCGATCTGACGTCGACATCGGAGATGACTCTACATCGCCAAGAGACAGGCCCAGATGACAATCGCGCAATCAATTGAACCAGACCGGGATCTTGGTGCAGAAACAGGGGATTGCCAAGATGCAGCCCCGCACCCGCGCTCTGTGCGCCTTGGGCAGAACGCGTGCGGCTCAGGCCCGCGGACGCCGTACCCAGCGGCTCGTCGGAGCCTTGGGCGGCGTGAGAGGGGCGATCGTCTGGGTTGCGGGATTCGGGCCCGAAGGCCCATGAAGCTGTACTTCTCGATGCTGCGGTGCAGGAGTGTGAGGTTCTGCAACGGTCTGAGCTGGGGACCGGGTGCAGCGATCGACGATGCCCCAAAGAATCCAGAAGTATGCGCCGAGCATGTAGTAGGACCATCGATCTCCGAAAATGTTGTTGACCATCATGGAGATGGTGCACGCCATGAAGCCAAGGCCGAGCCCACGCCGCAGATCACTGCGCGCGCTGCGGTAGAGCTTCCAGCCGGAAGCGAGTGCGCAGAGGAGGATGGCCGCGAAGGCTGCCAGTCCGATGACGCCCTGCTCTGCAGCCATCTTGACGTAGAAGTTGTGGGTATCAGTAAGTTCGCCCCGCTCGACGGTGAGGCCGAAGCCGCTGAAACCAATGCCGAATACTGGGTTCGCCTTGAAGAGGTCTTCAGCGTGCTCCCAGAGCTCCAGGCGGTGTGCTGCGGATGCCTCGATCTGGCCACTCTCGTCGCGAGTCATGGTAATACGTTCCACGACTGTCGGCGGCAGGAGCGTTTTCCAGGCTACCAACAGCACGAGCACGCCGATGAGCAATACACGCTTGTGCACCAAGCCTATGACGACGATCGCAGCGATTGCTGCAACATAGGCGCCGCGTGAATACGAATAGAAAAAAGGATAAATGCAGAACAGCAGGCCAGCAGCATATATCCAGCGGCGAGTACGGTGTTTGTCGATGAGTGTAAGGCCGAGCAGCGCCGCGCCGTAGGTGGCGATGAATGCGCCGAAGTGGTTCGCTCCAAGCCCGACAATCCAGAATGGACCGGCGGCCCGATTGTCATAAGAAAAGGATGAGCCCGCTGCAAAGTTGCGAAACTCACGCACCACGATCAGCAGGAAGACCGACGCCAAGACCGTCAAGGCTGTGCGCTGCGAGTTCTCGTCCTTCAATGCGTTGTAAGCAAGGAAGTAGAGGAAGATCATCTGCGCGTAGTTCTTCCAGTCGGCGAGGAAAGGATTGGAGTCGGTCACCGGCATCGGCAATCCAAAGCGCAGGGCCGAGTTCCAGAGCGCTGCGTATGCTATAAGGATCAGCGTCGTGACGGTGAATGCCCACCTAGGGCGATCGAAGCCGCCCTTGTTGACGAAAATTCCCAGGAGGACCGCAAGTTCCAGGACATCCAGGATGTCCTTGCCGAGGGGAAAATCCTGCAGCTTGTACCAGACGTTCGGGAGGGGTATTAGCAGGATCAACAGGTAGAGCGCCCACTCTGCGCGCTTCACGACAGATGCGATTGCGGTGCCAATCGTCGCGGCGTAGAGAGACGGTGACAGGATGAGACGTATTAGCGCCTTGAGTGCGCCGAGCATGAGCGGGGGTCGCTCCTTGGTGCCGTACGGATTTCAACTATCCAATGCGAGTGACGCGTTTGCGCGATCGCGCAGATCGCCATGACGACGGGCGCTCCACTCAATAATGCGAACGTCGCCCTATGGGGTGCAAGCTATTAAGCGTTAGACTTTACCTGTTCATGAGAATTCTGCACATGTTTCGTGAATTGCGTCACAGGATCCGCCGCTCGCTCGAGTTGCGGAAATACACCCCTTACACGATCGCCGCGTACCTGCGCAAGTTGGGCGCCCAGGTCGGGGATGGCTGTTTCATTGTTCCCACCGAGATCGGGACCGAACCTTACCTCGTGAAGATTGGCAACCACGTGGCCGTTGCGGCAGGTGTCCGCTTCATTACCCACGATGGCGCGGTGTGGGTGTTCCGCGATCAATGCCCCGACCTCCAGGTGTTCG
>WBZY01000552.1_pt2 | contig 22185 bp, 14 predicted proteins | sample 5204191 | NCBI WGS metagenome assembly WBZY01 (sample SAMN12344363, study PRJNA552823) | activated sludge metagenome | biome: Activated sludge suspended growth; feature: Anammox Sidestream; material: Wastewater; isolation source: activated sludge from anammox sidestream of wastewater treatment...
CAACCCGTTCTGGTGGTCGGCTGATGACAAATTCTTCAATTTCAGCCTCGCAGCCAAGCTCGGCGTGGCGATCCCGAAAACCGTGCTGCTTCCGCAGGAGAAGTACATCGATTCGATCGCACCGGAGAGCTTGAGAAATCTTGAGTTCCCGCTTGATTGGGAAGGCATCGTCAACTATGTCGGCTTCCCCGCGTTCTTGAAGCCTTTTGACGGCGGCGGCTGGAAGAACGTTTCGAAGATCCATTCGCTTGAACAGTTGTGGAGCGAGTATAACCAGACCGGAACGCTATGCATGACGCTGCAGGAAGGCATCGAATACGACCAGTTCGTCCGCTGCTACTGCGTCGGGCAGGAAAAGGTGCTGATCATGCCGTACGATCCATCGAAGCCGTATCTGTCGGGCGAGCAATACCACAATGCTGAAAACTACCTTTCGCCGGAACTGCACGCTCGGGTCGAAAAGGACGTGATCACGATCTGCAAGGCTCTCGGCTATGATCTGAACACCGTCGAGTTCGCCATCAAGGACGGCATCCCGTACGCGATCGACTTTATGAACCCGGCACCGGACGCCGAGGTCGCTTCGGTCGGCGAATTCAACCACAACTGGATCGTCAACGCGATGACCGAGTTCATCTTCAAGAAACTGGAAACCGGCTTCGAAACTCCGGAGTACCTCTGGTCGGCCATGCTCAACCCGGCACCGGCGAAGGCAAAGAAAGTGTCGGCCCCAAAGGCAGCCGCAAAGCCAAAGGCAAAACCGGCCGCCGAGAAAAACGTCCAGACAAAGAAGGCGTCAAGCTAGAGACTGAGTCGATTCTGTGATCCAAGACTGTTTCCAAGGAATCGGTCCATTCTCTGAATATAGATTCGGCTATTCACGGCCTCCATGCGGACTAGGATCTGGGATCCTCGTCCGCTTTCTGACCTTCCATTGGCATCATTCTTTTTCACAGAGAAGCTCATCTCGAGTCGTGGAATTCAAATGCTGCGAAGCCCTTTCCGACGTGTTCGGAGGCATCTTTCATCAAAAAGCCGCCGTGTTCTTCGTTAGCGGAAAGCAGTTGACTCCGAATCATTGCCGGAATTGGCAGAACTAACTCAAGGTGTTCCCGCAAAGATCGGGTCGGGGGAGCCTGCCGCAGCAGACTTACCCAGACGATAGCTTTGTCATCTTCCACATGGTGTATCGCAAATTGATCAAGAGTCCAATAGAACGCCCCGTCAAGCAGGTCGTCCTGGTACCTCTCGATGATTTTTCGCAGCTCGGCAAGATCCGTTGGTGCCCTTTCTATTTTTCTCTCGGTGACAAAGTTTGAAATGTCCTTCGCCAGCCATTCGTTCGTCATCAGAGCACGAAAGATGTCAGTCTCGGCAAAAATATCAGAAAGGGCAATGCCAGCTGGCGTGCTCGACGACATCGCACCCTTGCCTCCCGACCGGTGTCGTACAAATTTGCCATCACTATTAAGCTCAATCGTGGAGTATCCCCATTCCGTCGAATTTACAGAACCGCACAGAAAACCAGACTCGTGCTGAAAACTTACGAAATTGCCCATCACTGCTAATGGTCGATAATAGTAAGTAGAAGTGCAACCCTTGGTGTTCTCGGTCTTTCGAAGCTCTGTGTAATCGCTTTCCGCAAACCTTGAAAAGATTGGCACCTCGGTGCCCTCAGTGGTCTTGATTTTTAGATCGCTCCCGTCCCAACTGATTGGGTTGTCTCCTAATTTGCCGCTCCACGATCGAACTGTCTCGATCGTCGTTGATTCCTTGTTTGGCCTCGGCGAAGCGATGCTGTTGGTCGTCGCGTTCTGGCTCGACTGGGAGATCGTCCGAGAACAACCCATCGAAAGTACCAACACCATGAAAGCGGGAATGTATTTACTAGATTGTCGTGACTTTTCTTCGCTCATCAAATAAAAAATAGAGAAAATCCAGCATGGCTATTGGAGCGTTGGGAACATCGCTCTTGGATCTCTCCCCGTTTTGATAGCCCGATTGTGTCACTCAATACTCGTGCCCTCAGATGCCGCCCAAATCGATCCGAACATCCACTCACGTCTAAGCGTGCGAAGCACGCCCAATAGCCTTAGCTACAGGTGAAGTATAGCGTAACCTCTAGAATGCTAAGCCATGACCGAGTGTGTAACACGCGAAATATCAACCCCGCTCGTTAATTGGGCCTCGTGTCCACACGTTATGCCATTTGTCGTTTCGTATCTAAACGTTACGCTTCGTTCCACGGGCAGCTAAAGGTAGCTGATGTGCTCCGCACATCTACGGAATGCCCAACAAAAGGCCGAGATCCAGATATAATTCCGTCTTGGTGTGCTATGCACGATCAGTCCTCTTGCAGCAGTTCGGGTGCAATGCGCGGTGCGAGGATGCGTGAGGCAAGCAGGATCGCCGTCCAAAGCACGAGTGTGCCGCCCGAAAGGACCCAGCCGGCGTTTGCGGTGGTGGCATCGTCGAAATAGAGTCCAAGGTCAATGACGGGAAATCCGAGCACGCACAGGCGAAACGTAGTTCGCTTCCATCTGTCGAGCGCGTCGAGCAGGTTGACGCGGCCGAGTTCCATTTCCATGTACTCGTCATCGTTGGCGAGACGCGAAAAGTATTCGGCCTCGGCCTTGCTCCAACGGCGGGCAGCGGCTGATTCAGCAAGGCGGCTTGCAGCACTGAAATTGTGCACGACGTGGGCCAGTTTGCCATCGCGAAGTGCGATCTCAGCCATGCCGCGTATCGACCGAAACTGTTCGCCCGCCGCATCGACCGCCTTTCGAAACGCGATCCCGGCACGCCGCCATTCGCCTAACTGAAAATAGCTTTCGCCAAGCCGGGCCAGGAGATCGCCGTCGTTCCCGGCACGGCGTTCAGCGAGCCGCATCATCGCGGCCGCCTTTCGTTCCAATCGCGCACTCCGTTCGGCACCGGCAACAGCCTGGATACAACGCGCGTAATCGAAAAGAAGCCACGCGTCGTCGGGGCATACACTGGCTGCCCGTCTGAACGATTCCAACGCCTCCAGCAGCGAGCCGGAGAGCCGCAACTGATTGCCCAATTCCCTGAGTCCAAAGACCTTTTCGCTGGATAGCGCGGTCCCGGCGAGATCCTTGCGCGGCTTCTTCCGTCGACGATCAAGCGTCCTGAATGTGTGCTCAAGGACGTCCGCGGGCGGTATATCCGAGCATTTCGCCTTCCTTCTGGCATCCACCGGATCGTCGAAATAATCCCGAAGTTCGAGCGATCCGGCATCGAGCACCTCGTCGGGAAGCGCTCGAAGGAGAGCTTTGATCAACTGCCGATATCGACGGCTTCCCGACGAGAGCGAAAACTCGATACCTTTTCCGCGAACCGATGTCCGGTAACGGAAATATACACGTCCGCCACGCTTAAAAGCAGGACGAATGCTCGTTTCGACCTGTTCGACATCCTTTAGCTTGATCCAGAAACGGGAGCCAGCGAGATAGGCCCAGAATTTGGGAAGTACGCCGACGCGATACAGGCGCTTTCCATCAAATACGATCCGGTCGGTGAACCACAAAGCGGGCGTCGCGATCCAGGTAAGCACAAACACAACATATCCCGTTGCATCGTAGCCAAGATAGAATGCCAGGGCGCAAAAAAAGGAGCCAACGAACATCGCTGTCAGATAGCTGCTCGCAGGGCTCCTGGTCGAGATTTTTCTTCCTTTTTGCACAATGTGCCTACTGAGGAAGGTCAAGCGGCGGCGGGGTCGGCTCAGGTATCTCCTTGGCCTTTTCCGGATCAAGCTCCTTCAACTTATCCTTGGCAGCCTGGGCCGCTGGGCTAAGTGGGACCGACTTCCCTTCCATGTCCTTAGCTTCACTCGCGGACTTTACGATATTGAAGAGCAGATCAACAGCTTCCTGTTTCTTGCCCTGCTTCTCGTATATCTTCGCGAGCTCAAGGTTAAGCTTGTCCTTCGGCGCGATAGAGTCGGACATATCCGCCAGTTCCTTGTATATCGTCGCCGCTTCGTCAAGCCGTCCATCCTCGACCCGAGTCTGGGCGAGCGCGAACTTCGACAGCTTTCCAACTTCGTCGTTCTTTGCGGATAGTTCCTCAAGCTGCTGGATGCCAACTGCCCGGTCAAGAACAAGCTGATTGACCGCAATAAAGTACTTCGCTTTCTGGCCTACGGAACCGCCATACTGATCGACCACGGCCTGAAATTCAGGGATCGCGGCCTGGGATCGGGCCTTCGCCGAAGCGAATTGTTTGGTCGTCGATCCGGCAGGCACAGGGTTGGTGCTGATAACCGCCTCTGAGGTCCCGATAGCCTTGCCAAGCGCTGCTTGGGCAGCCGCATTCGAGCGTGAACTCCACGCGAAGTAGATGCCTATAAGGACCGCAAGCAGAACAATACCGGCGAGCCCGTAAAGCAGGGTTCTCTTCTGCCCTTCAAGCGTTCTCCCGACATTCTCAAGTCGTTTGCCGAGGTTCTGCTGGAAGCTGTCCTGATAACGCTCAGCCGTCTTTCCGCCGGCCTGTGGGGCGACCGTGGTTACTACGCTTCTTTTTTTTCGTGCCATTAGTTGAAACTGCAAAAAACGAGTTGCCTAATCGTTGTATAATTGTGATAACTGCCTTTTTCCAAAAGTATTAAGGTATCGCAAAACTCGTTCAAGAGCAAACGAATCTTGGGCGCGGACACGAGAAAGGCAGGCCCGGAGGATGAACAAAGGCCATTGACAGGCAAAAGTTTTTCGGGAACAAATCCCGACTTGCGGTGTCTAAGTGATCGGGTACGCAGGAAGACGGCGGCCCGAAGTACGGAACCTCCCGAGTGATAACAGGCGAGGCGGAAAGGATGTTCTTCAGCAGGTCGATCGCATTTGACGAGGATCAGGTCGATGCCGGTGCAGCGGCCGAGGTTTCTTCCGCGTTCGCCGACGCTGAGGCAAGGTTCATTGAAAAACTTAAAACAGGTAACCCCGAGGCGTTCGATGCATTGGTTTGCCGGTATTCATCAGATGTTTTTTCACTCTTATACCGGCTGACCCAGAATTCTGATGAAGCCGCCGACCTGACGCAGGAAACATTCATTAGCGCGCTCACGGCCGTCAAGGGTTTCCGCGGCGAGTCTGGTTTGCGAACATGGCTCTTCAGAATAGCGATAAACCACTCGCGAAACCGATTTCGCTGGTGGAAACGCAGAAAACGCGACCAAACGATCTCACTGGACGCCGAGATCGGCCAGAGCGAAACACGGGTGCTTGAGACGCTCGCCGACAACGGCCAAAGCCCGGAGGAGGTTGTGATAGCGAATGAACTAGAACGGGCCTTGCTCGGGGCACTTAATACGTTGCCCGAGGTTTTTAGGGAGGCCATCATACTTTGTGATATCGAAGGACTGGCGTATGACGAGATATCGGACACCCTAGGCATTAACATCGGGACCGTTAAGTCCCGGATCGCGCGGGGCCGCGAGGACCTGCGACGCAAATTGAAGGATTTTTGAAAATCAGGCTGAATGACTGGCTCGCCCCGGTTCATCTTTGAAGACGTAAACATCGGTGCCAAACGAGGTCGAAGAAGACGATGTGAGCGGGAGTGACGGGGATCGAACGATGGCTGCTTTTTTGAAATAGATCAGCAACAATCTAGCTCAAAAGCCATTTCGACAAATCATCGCGACCGCGAGCATAGCGTTGTTCCCTGAGGACAGGGGACAGCCGGGGTCAGCGAGTCATTCAACCTTATCAACGGTGGAGGATGAGGTAACGGTTCGTCCGTTTTTCTCTAAAGCCAATGAGATGCAAAGAATTACAATTTATCCTGCCCCTCTATTCGGATAATGGGTTGACCGAGTCCGAACAACTCGTGGCGGAACGGCACATGGATAGTTGTCCCGTCTGCCGTCAAAGGCTGGCCGACCTCTTAGAGATCAGGAATGATCTCCGCTCGGTAAGAAGGCCGCAATTTGCAGCGGCTGCATTGACGAGTTTACGACAAAATGTCGCGTTCCGGATCGAAACCGCCGCCGGTCGACAAATATTCCAGAATGTCGAGGACCGCCGTCGGTGGGTGGATGTCTGGCTGTTGCCGTTCGCGGTCGGTTCTCTTACCTCACTCCTGCTTGGCTTTACACTCCTTTGGGCCATAGTCCAGAACGAGATCAATCCGATCAGTGAAAGCGTAGCTAAGACGGGTTCGTCGTCCAATGCGACGATCCTTTTCCCGTATTCGCCGGCTGGACGCTTGGCTTCCGACCTTAATCCACGCGAATACGCGAGTTCGCGTTCGGCCTGGTCGCACGAATCGCCAAGCATTAATCCGCAGGGGTCGTTGGTCGCATTGACCGAGGACCTTGCAAACGATGTGAAAGATGATGAAGAGGTTACGGTCGTAGCGGACGTTTACGGAAACGGCTCGGCCACAATTGCCCAGGTCCTCGAACCTTCGTCAGATGCTCGTGCGGTAGATCAGCTTCAACACGCGCTTGGATCCGCGCCTGAAGTTGCCGCATTCGTTCCGGCAAGTTATGATCAGCGGAATGCTGCGGTGCGCGTGGTGTTGAAGATCCAGAACGTCAACGTTGATACAAGATTGAGGTGAACCTAGGGATCGATCTCGAGCCCCAACTGGTTTGCGATACTATGGCATCGTATCGATAAGCGCTTTGAGCCTTCCTGCAAGATCCTTGTCTATCATTAGCAACGCATTGTATTGATCCGTCGCACCGGCCTTGTTCTTTTCATTAAAGCAGATCACGCCAATATTGAAATACCCTCGGCCCATCCTTGGGTTGATCTCGATCGCCTTCTTGTACGCATCGACCGCGTTTGCATTCTGCCCAGAATCTGCATAAGCATTTCCAAGCATATAGAACCCGTCGGGGTCCTCGGGCTTTTCCTGCGTGTACGTGAGCAAACTCGCAAGAGCGCGCTTAAGGTACTTTTCCGAATCCGTACGTCTATTAAGATCAAGACTTACGCGGGCAAGATAGAACAGGCTCTCGCCATCCTCAGGCGAAAGGCGAAGAGCCGAGTTACAAGCTCCAACGGCAAGTTCCGGTTTCTTCGCCTGGTAGTACGCTCGGCACAGGTTCGTATACGCGACAGGATCGTTTGGAAGCAATTGCGTAGCGGAAGTTCCGGCCGCTATGGCGTCATCATTTCTCTGTGCAAGGCTGTAAAAAAGCGCGAGATCCTTGTAGACCTGACCATTGGTAGCATTCAACCGCCGACCCGCCTCAAGTACCTTGATCCCCTCATCGATCTGGTTCTGGCTTCGGTGAAGTTCGGCAAGTTGGCGATACGATTCAAGCTTGTCCGGCCGCGATGCGAGGGCGCGAGAGAAAGCATCGATAGCTTCCGGGATCCGCCGTTGCGCATATCGAGCTCGACCCAGCAGAAGCAGTGCATCGGCCAGGAACTGCGTATTTCTCTTGATCGCCTCTTCAGCCGCCGATGCCTGGCCCTCAATATCACCAAGTTTCGACCGGGCTTCGGCGACTTTGTAATAAAGATCTGCGCTGTTTGGCGACTTGGGAATTGCATTCATATAAGCGGCTGCTGCCTGCTTGTAATCGCCCTTTTCATAATAGAGTTCCGCCGCCGCCAACTGAAAGCTATAGTTATCGGCATCATCCAGAAGTACCTGATGAACGTCCGCGATAGCGTCGTCATACCGGCCGAGTTTTTGATACGCGGCCCACCTGATGCGAAAAACGTCGATGGGCCGTTGGCCATTCTTCAGTGACAGTTCAAGCTCCGTCGCAGCTTGGCTGTACTCCTCCAGCGACAAATGTGCCCGGCCCTTTTTAAAATGAGCCACCGCGCTGTTAGGCAGTATCGCCACGGCCTGCCCGTAGTTACTCACCGCCGCTCGAAAATCGCGCTGATCGAGCGCCCTGTCGCCATCGCGGATAAGCTGTTCCGCGCGTTGACGCTGCTTCTTCGTTTGGGCAAAGCCAACCGGCGGCAGAGCCCCAATCACCACGAGGATCAGGGCGATCACCGCAAGCTTTCCAATTGAAGTTCGAGTCATCTCGTTTATCTCCTTTCCCTATGGGAGAACTGTTGGCCTGACGACCGGCGTTCGCCTCTGTGTTGGCCTCGGCACCGGAGTTCCTGTGGTCTTCGGCGTTGACAGCGGCCGCGGTGTTGGCCTCTCGCCGCCCGGAACCTGGTCGTCATCAACCCTCCTTTCGGGTGTAGGTTCAACCACGAGGCTGTTCGAATTTGTGTTTACCAATGAATTGCTTGAATTATCCAGGTCAGAGTTCGAGTTTGTTTCGATCGTTGATTCCGGCGTTGGCGTCTCGACGATCGTCTGCTCGGGTGATGGCTCCGGCGTAGGCTCAGGAGTACCGAATCCCGCTCCATATTCCGTATATGTCCAGATCCCACCACCGACCACCAGGGCCAACAATACCAAAGCCGCCAGTCCGCCAACCACGGCGATCGCTTTACCCGATGATCTCTTTGGCTGAGGCCGAACAGCAGCCACCGAACGTGCGGCCGCGGCGGCAAGGCCTGGCGCCGGTTGGTCCGGCGGCGGCTGAAATTCAGGGGGTTCCGGCTCATCGCTCTCCGGATGGCCTTCTTGTTCAAAGACCGCATATTCCTGATCGGACCCAGCATCAAAGGCCTCTCGCTGATCGAACAGCACGCTTTCTGCTGGAGGTGCCGACGGAACTTCCGCGATCCCGCCGTCGAGAGCAATGAACGGCACTGTGGCATCGGCGGAGAATGGCTTCGATTCCTCTCGAACCTCCAACGGTGCCTCCTCGACTGTCTCGGGGGTATGTGAGTCCACCGGGTGCGAGAAGTCCTGTGTTCCCGCAATAAAGACTTCGGTCTTTATACCAGCTTGATGAGTGTCGCCGAGAGATGGTTCGACAGCAGCGAATGCCATCGTGGCATCAAGGTCGTGCCCCGATTCCGCCTCAGCGGCCGGCGACTCCTCCGCACCTGACTGTGAAATCTCTTCTACCGAAGATGGCCCCGATTCGAGATCAGCTCTTTCCTGGATCGAGGGCTCCTCAGGCTGAACAATTCCTGCCGCCACGGCCTGTTCAGACGTGAACGCAATAGTGTTCGCCGACGTTGCCTCCTGGAGTTCGTTGAAAGCCTTGCGCAGAACTCTTTGCATTTCTCGTGCATTTGCGTAGCGCTTTTCCTGGCTGACCTCCATCCCTCTCAGGATCACTCCCGAAACCACTTCTGGAACTTCTGGGTTGATCTCGTGCGGCGGCGTGATCGGATCGGCCATTCCGTTCAACATCGCATCAGCCCTGGTCAACGCATCAACGGGAACGTTGTTTGTCACAAGCTGGTAGAGCGTCGCCGACAATGAATAGAGATCACTCCGTGGACTCGTCCCGATCCCGCGGATCTGCTCCATAGGGGCATAATGCGGCGTGTAGCCCACGACACTCCCTGTACTCCCCGATTGCGATATGTTCGTCTGCCCCGTTGAGGTCTTGGATAACCCGAAATCGAGCAGGATTATAGAATTCTCGTCGGTGAGCTTTAGGTTCTGGGGCTTTATATCCCGATGAATTATCGGAGGCTCGTGCGTATGAAGGTAGGACAAAGCGTCGAGGAGTTGGTCAGCCCAGAACAGAACCCAACTGACCGGAAAGGGCTTTCCCGCAACTTCCAATCGCTTGGACAGGTCGTCGCCTGAAATGTGCTCCATTACGAGATACTGTTCGTCGCCTTCGCCAAAATGATCGCTCACTTTCGGCAGCACCGGGTGCCGCATCCGGGCCAGCGTCCGCGCTTCCCGCTCAAACGCATTCCCAAGCATTTCGTCGCCCGCAAAGAAGGTGCGTTTCAGGGCGACCGCACTGCCAAGCCGCTGGTCGACCGCAAGATATACCTCGCCCATTCCGCCCTTTCCTATAAGGTGGACGACCAGATATCTATTCTGGATAAGGGTGTTTTGAGCCAATGGTTTCATCAGATTTTGGTTTGCCGGTCAGGCAGCCTGCCTGAATCCTGGTTCAGAATGAGAATTGGTGCCGCTAGGCCACCCATGTGGAAGTTTGCCGGCATGCATTCTAATACACGTCGGGTACGGATTGCGAAAGCGCTGCAGAAGGCTTTCCAACATGCTGCCAACACCTTGCCCCCTTGACCTTCACCCGCCGAGTACACGGCGTTCCCTTCTTCGTCATCGCACCGCAATAATAGATCGGTTCATTGGCCGCCTTATTCGAGAGTGAGACTGCAGCAGGCAGTTCCGATGCCGAAGCCGCAATACGGTTCGCACCCCCTTGATCGGTCGGGTGTTCCTCGGTTTTGATGCCAGGTTTGGTGCTTGCGCTGACCTCCAATTTCTCAAAAGGATCTTTCTGGCCAGTTGACAACCGCAAGGAAGACGACGGAACGGGCCTTCCAATCCACACGCCGATGCTGAAAACACTTGCCAGGACGCCCAGTCCGACTATTGCGCGCGGCAGCCATTCGTACCTTCGGTTCTCTACCGCGCAGACCTCACAAAATCGACGGCTCGTGAGGGCGCCCCACTCAGTGCGCTCAATCTTCTCGCCGCAGTTGCAGCAGAAATTCGGCTTGAACAGCATCGTCTTGTCCGAGTCAAAGGCCCGGTCGGGCCCGATGCAAATCCTTGTGACTCAACACAAAGAATGCATCGAGTGAACGGTTTATTATAAAACAACTATCGGCGGGATGTTAAGGAAAATCTCGGTCTCGTCATCGTACAACGGTATTTTCGTTAATTGCGTCTGACTGTTAGAATTTTTTATGTTGAAACGGAGCCTGATCCTTTTCCCAATAATACTTGCCGCAAGCTTCGCCACGCGCGCTCAGATCGATGACCCGATCAAGGTCGATTCGGCCATCGTCCGTGTGAATGTTGGCGTCGTCGACCCGCGTGGCCGTCCTGTGATGACCCTTGGCAAGGATGACTTCAAGGTTTTTGAGGACGGCGTCGAGCAGGATGTCCTCCGTTTTGAGAACACGTCCGCGCCGTTCAGCGTATTGATGCTCCTTGACATGAGCGGGTCGACCAAGAGCTTCCGTCAGAACATAAAGCTTTCCGCATCACGTTTTCTTGATGCTCTTGGACCCGATGACCGTGTCGCCGTTGTCGAATTCTACAGTAAGATCAACCTTCTCAAAGACTTCACTACAAATCGGGAGGCAGCAAGTCATGCTATTTCATTGGCTAACGGCGAGGGTGACACGGACCTTTACAAAGCGCTGCTTTTTGCTTTGAATAAACTTGCGAAAGAGAACAGCCGGCGCAAGGCGATCGTCGTACTCACCGACGGAGTGGATACCGAGATGCGGAACGAGGACCGGAAACTCTTAGCTGGCCTTCAGCCCGAGGCAATGGCAAATGCGATCCGCCCCGAGGCGAGCGAGTCGCTGAACCGTCTATTGAGCAGATCGGACCTCCTCGGTGTAACGATCTATCCTCTTGCTCTCCCAACCGGTAATCCGGCGAAACTTGTTGATCCGACCCCACTTCAGGTTTCCCTGTATTCAGCCGCCAGGAGCCGGCTACGCCTGATCGCCGAACGAACAGGTGGAACGCTTAACGAGATCGACCGGCTCGAGCAAATGGGCCTGCTCTATGCCGCCGTTGCGGCCGACCTCCGTACGCTCTACACCGTCGAATACCAGCCGACCAACCTCAAACGGGACGGTAAATGGCGTTCAATAAAGGTTGTCGTTTCCGCACCCGACCTCATCTCAAGATCCAGAACCGGCTACTACGCCCGTTAAACGGCAGTCGAACTTGACACCGGCTGGATTGGTTTGTAGCCTATATTTTCGCTCTTGGGCACCCGTAGCTCAGCTGGATAGAGTACTTGACTACGAATCAAGGGGTCGCATGTTCGAATCATGCCGGGTGTACCAGCTTAATCTTAATCATTTCATTAATTTATGAGTTTGGTTAGCCGGGCATTGTACCCGGCTTTTTTGTCAATGGGAACATTTGGGGAACCGAAATTGACAGTTGGTCCGGCTGACGATCCGACGAGCCATTGAAAGACTGGATTATATCGCCACATTCCACACAAACACTTGATTGTTGAGAATGATCGCTTGTTATGTCGGAGCGGCCCTCGACATCATCTCCGAGGCCTCGGTCACAGCATCAAATTTGGTCGGCAACCTGGACCTACCGAACAACGAATGCCGTCTCCCCGAGGCGATTGGCCCCAAAAAGTGGTGGGCATTCGATGCGACCGATCGGACACCAACTACTGTCGGAAATGACTTAACTGTCAGATGAAATCTTAACTACTACACCTGAGAGTTCTGCTGTTCTCCGTCACGGTGCGTACAACGTTTTCGGGGGTTCCGTCTGGGATCGAAGCATTTATGTCGAGCGTGACGGTTACCGAGGCTCCGACCATTCCTGTCAGGTGTGCGATGATCTCCTCAGCGATCACTCCCGCGTCGCGGCCTACACGCTGCGGGTCAAGCTCTACGGAACCGAAGTATCTCTTTGGAAGGTTGGCCGCCGCGGTACCAGGTGCCGGTGCTTGATCTGCATGTTCTGCCTTAACTGCCTTATCCGCCGCATTTGCGGCCGTTGTTGGGTCTTGCTTTGGTGCGATCCCGATCAGTTCGCGTTCATTCTCGATCTGTCGCGAAGCGATGTCGGGCCGGACCAAAAGGCCGGGAGCGTCCATGTCAGCCAGGCCGATGTTTGCGGCCCCTTTCAGTCCTCGATACCGCTGGTTTTGTTCGTCGCAGCCTTCCGCGTAGGCAAATGTCTCAAGCTGCCAGGCCAATGAGGCGACGCCGCTTGCTATCGCACCAAGCAAAACCGACGGGTCCGCCAAGCGTGGAAGGTAAAGGTATCGGGCGAAATCTTCCAAAAGTTGCTTGATCTCCACGTTGTCGCCGCGCCACAGCGGGATCTTGTCGAGCTCCATTCGCAGCCGCGTCCCGCCAAAACTTGTAAGCAGCAGTTCTTCGCTCTTCAGTTTTTTGGTTGCCCGGACGGCCAGGCTGTCCGCACCGCTAAGCCTGATGGCATTCCACTTGACCGGGTCGGACGGCTCTCCCTGCGTTGGAACGATAAGCCACTGATAGGTTTCCGGGATCCGACCTGTCACGGTCGAATCGGCCGATCGCAGCTGATTCTCAGCCTGTTTCACCTGGTGAGGATCAAGATTCAGCTCATCTTTCTCCTTGAGTATCGAGTCCCAGGCAAGAAAGGTCCGCGCGGACTCATCCAGGTCCTGAAGGCGCGACTTGTCCGCCGCAAGGAAGATCAGCGAGTTTCGATACAACCGCGGCGAATTGCCTCTGCTTTCAAGGATCTCCTTTGCGGCTGCTTCTGCTGCGTTTCCCGGGTCCTTCGAATAACATTGATCTACCCCGAGCACCACCAAACGCGCATCACGGTCATCCGGCACATCGTTGCTCGACAGCGGGACCGTATGGATACGGCGAAACTCGCCCCGCTCGTTCAGGTTCACCTTTAGCCTTTTCTCTATCTCCGCCGCCACCTTGTCCGGCTCGCGTTTCAGCAGCTCTCGCCTGTCTTCCGCAAGCTTGGTCACGGTGGGCTGTCTCGAATACCAATATCGGTTCCCGTCCTGATACAGATATGTCGCTGCGGCGGCAAGGCGTCGGATCGCATCCCCGAAAACGTTGGGCGATTCACCCGGCAGCACACAGCCTAACTTGATCCGACGGTCCTCCAGGCCGCGATGCGCCGCAGCCGAGGTCGGGGCCGACCCAAGATACACGGTGCGGGCAACGCGGCGGCATGCCTGGATCTTGCCCAGGTTCGTGATCTCGCCGTCGATCTTCATCGGCAGGGAATTTGCGCCGTCCACATCCTTGTCAATTATCGGCAGCCAGTCGTCCGAGAGGTACCGCGTAAGCTCGAACTGCACGCGTCTATCGTCGATAGGTATCAGCGACGGCATGATGATCGGATTCTTGTCGCCCTTTTCCCAAAGCGTGTGAATCACGGCCGCCATCAGTCGCAGTACGCCACGGGTCCGTTGAAACTTCACCAGTGTTGACCAGTCGTTGTACAGCCTGTCGAATATCTCAGGATGGATCGGGTATGCGGCCTTTATCCGGTTCTCATACGCCGCCTCGCGGCATTCAGGCGGGAATTCCTGGTGCTGCTGCCGGTAAAGATCTGCCAGCGCACGGGCGGTCACGTCCCTCAGCTTGTATTGGTCCGCCGACATCGGCTCAAAAAGCCGCCGCCGAACGATCTCGAACCCTTCCTCGGCGCTTGCCGGCCGCCAGGACGATTCGACACGCCCCACGACGTTCCGAAGGCGGTCGAGGGCCTCCCGGCCGCGAACGCCGCCAACCTCGACGTCGTCCGCCTGAGTGTGCGGGGAGCCTGAGGTGTCCGAGGCGGGAAGCGAGATCACCAATAGGCAGTTTCCCGCAAGCCGCGCAGATTCGGTCAGCGCTTGGGCAAATGTGAACTGGGTCTCAAAACCGCCGGCGGGCAGGTCGCTCTGGTCGTGCAGTTGACGTGCATAGGCGACCCACTCGTCTATCAGGATCAGGCACGGGCCGTATTCGATCATCAGCTCGCGCAAAGTGTCGCCGGGGTTCGTGGCGTTCGCGTCGTCCAACGCGATCCGGTCGAACGCTTTTCTGCCGCCGAGCTGCCACGCCAGCTCGCCCCAAAGTGTCCGAACCTCTGTGCCGTCGGCTTTTACGGAAGGGTTGCCGGGCGAGATCTTGTTGCCCACCAGCACAACGCGTGTTGCTTTTGGGAGGACGGAGGCCGTTCCGCCGAGCAGGTCGTCAACGCCCGCCAGCTCGCCTGGCATCACGCCCGAAAACAGGTGATAGAGCGCCAGCATCGAATGGGTCTTGCCGCCCCCGAAATTTGTTTGCAGCTGCACCACCGGGTCGCCGCCCTCACCCGAAAGGCGTTTGACGGCCCCGGCCAACAGTTGTCCGAGGCTTTCGGTCAGGAACGTTCTGCGGAAGAATTCGACCGGATCACGGTATTCGTCCGAGCCCTGGCCCAGGTGGACCTGCCACAGGAGGACGCCTGGCACGATTCGGCGAATTGTAAAGGCAAACAGGCTTGGTGATTGCCGACCCGCCACCGTCATCACTGCTGCTTTCGCTGCCATACTCCTTGATCCGGTGATATCGCAGGCAATGCAGCTAATAGAAACACACGCAAAACATGATGCAATTGGGGTTCTGCTGGCAAACTACAGCCCACGCCGCACGGCCACGCTGTTGGCTCATCTCGCATATCTCGACAAATACGGGGCGAATTTTTATCGGATTGAATCCCTCAAATACGGGAGATCGCAGTAAGAAATGCACAAGGAAACAAGGCAAGCAGCCACGAGCCGCTCGAGACGCAAAAAACAGATCAGCAAATGCCATTCACGCGGGCGGCGGGCCGGAGGCAGTTCGGCCGACCGACCAGCTTTTTGATAAATGGGATGCGGAACTGCCAGCGGTGCATGACACCGAGCCGGTGCCGGTCGACTCGCTGGAGTCAGCGATCGGGTACGAATCATTGATCAGGCAGATGCACCGAAATTTCGTCCGGAGTGTGGCTTTTTTCAAATCGCCCGCGGGCGGTTCACTCTCGACGGAGGAAGCCCGGGCAAAGGCGTTTCACGGCTGTACTAATGACGCAGAGGCAAAAGAGAAGTTTGAAACCCTGATGTGCCTTCCATTGGATAGTCTAAACTTCTGTGACCTGATGGAATTGCAAGCATTTGCCCCACGGGTGGCTGAGCAGCTCTGGGAAATGGCAAAGCGTGAGGGCGGAAACGAATTTCTTTCCGGGCATCTGGCGGCAAATACTACGTTTCCGGCCGGGTACATGAAGGAAGTGTGGAACATAGCCCGCTATCTAGGGGTGCGCGAGACGTTCATTACGGACTGGAAACCATCGGGCGGGTTAGAAATGAGCCTAATCGACATGCTGGCGCAGAGCTATTTTCAATGGCAGTTTTGGCTGGAGGAGACGGTAAAGCGATCGCAAACGCAAGAGAGAAAACCGCACCGTGAATATCAGCGGTGGATGGAAGAAAAGGCAGGTGTTGCCCGTGCGAGCGGCGACGATGACGGTTATTGGACCCGGCCGACGATATCAGAGGCGGAAGCCCTTGACCAGGCGGTACAGATGGCGGACAGGTGGAACTGGACCTTTATGCGGACGCTAAGACAGCTTCGCGATCTGAGGCGGTACGCACCTGTGACCATAAACAACGCAAACCAGGTGAACATTGCCGCCGAGGGCGGAAATCAGGTCAATGTTTCTGATTAGGCCAACAACCATGGCTACGAAGATGACTATCTAAATTCAAACAGTGCTTGGGTCACGTTCCGCTTTTTGAAATCAAAAAGCGCTGGTCGCTGCAAGTCAACCCCAGACTTGGGTCCGGCATTCGGATCGACCAGTTCCGCCCGTGACTTAGCATCTTTAACCTCAGAGCCATCCTTCAGGATGCTTCGTTTGCCATCCTTGATCTCTTTATAGAGTTCCGGAACACGTCCAACTGCATATGAGAGCCATTCGCTTGTCGTGAGCTTCTTGTCATTGTCCGTATTGGCCAATCTCCGGACGATACCTTCCTGGACAAGAGCGTAGGTCAGAAGGCCCTGTTGAAGGCTATTGAGCTCAAGAGCTACGTTGTCGGCCTGGGTCGCAGACAATATCTTCATCCCCTTATCGTATGAGAGTTGACCGAAGCCTCGGCTTCCCATCGGGCCCGGCTTGAAACCGTCCCCCTGAACCGCTGCGGCCGAGTGGCACGCATCGATAACCATCACCATTTCGGTAGCTGTTATACCACGCATCCAGAGCGACAGCTCATCCGAAGAGATCAACCGTCGCAACACCCCAGGAGTTAGTTTTGTCGTGTTCGGGCCAATGTCATATGGCAAAAGGTAAAAGATGCCGGCCTGATCTGCATATCCGTGGCCCGAAAAAGTAATGACAAGCGTATCTTCGGGCTCGACTGCCTTTATTTCGTTTATCTTTGGGATGCCGCTAAACGACGCGGCGAGCTTTGGATCGATCCTTCGTAGTTCCGCCACAACCTGATCAAATGGCCGTCCTTCGAGTAGGGAGAACACCCCTCTAATGATCGGTTTTTGGGCAAAGTTCGGGGCGGTAGAGTTTGGATCGCTGGAAGTGTCGGAAATAAGCGATATCGGTACGACAGCCGAATACTTCTTCTCCGCTGACAGCTTTTCGCCGACAATTCGCTGCATTTCGCGGGCATCGTTCGCCGCGTACAAAAGGTTATACCGGGGATTCTCCGAGGCATTAACGCCGATCGAGATCAAGTACGCCCGGCCCGCTTGCGGTTTGCTCGAAACTGCTTGGGGAATCTGGTAAGTGAACTTTGCTGTATCGCTCTTTACTCGGTCGGCATTGAAAGCGTATGCAGAAAACTCGACCTCTTTGCGCCCGTCACGCGGCGGCTTGATGTCCTTGAATGTACACGTCGCTTTTGTCGGATCATCTTTCGAAACCGTGCAAACCCCGTTCGCCACTGCTACCTTTGGATCAACCGCCGCCGTCTCACTCCTGGTCTCGCACTCGCGTCGCGTCGTTGTTGCATTCGGATCTCCATTGGAGATAATGACATTCGCGGCCCGCCACAGCCTGTCCTCACAGGTGTTTAGCAGCACCGAGGCATTCTTAGGATCCTTTCTGTAAGCCTCCTGATCCTTCGCAACCTCCGCAGGAGCCTTGTCAATATACTCCTGCAACCTCTCCTGCGAAGCCGATGTCCCAACCAACTGCCCATCCCGAAACAACCGCAGATCATATGCTCCTGATGTCAGCCGCTGTTTCTTTGAATGATCATTCGCATCGATTGTTACGTCCTCTGTGGCACTTTCTATTTCCACCACTACGTCGACAATTCCTCCTTCTTTCTGCACCATTTTTGGTTTAGTGATTCTTGCCTGTACTCGGTTGATCTCAGCGACTGCTGGTAATTGCTTAAACTCCTTATCGCAAGTCACACGCTCCAACAGGCGATCATCGCCACATCGCAATATCCGCTTCAGCAGCTGGGGTTCGTAATACTGTCGGACAAATACATCCAACGGCACATATTTCATGATCTCATCATTAACTATCCAGTGCATGCCTGTTACGTCGTCAAGAGACTTGCTAGTATCAAATCTACCGTCAGGAGTGAGAATAGTGAACTCTTTCGACCTCTCGAGCACTATTCGTGCGACAGTTTCACCGGATGTTCTTTTGAAAATTGTAATGGATCCGTCGCTGTGGCCAGTAAATAGAAATCCCTCCGCAAAATGCATGCTCGAGACCGGAGCTTCGGGTATGATGCTCCAGATGGTTCTGTTGTCAGCTAGGCTCACGAGTCGTATGCCTGCTTCGAAGGTAAAATAGGCCACAAGCAAATTTTCCGAATCAACCGCTATAGAAGCCACATCTGCTGGGATTCCGCTCCCGGATATTCGAAAAATCTTTTTCGGGAAAGCTAAGTCTCTGATTTCAATCGACGCACCACTGCACTTAACGGAGTATGATCGCCCGCGATGTCTGATACCCTCGGGAAGTAAAGGGCATGCCGCCGATGTGTGGGTTAGCTCCGCACTTTCAAGCCGCCAGTTGTCCACGTCCCAAATTGCGAGGCCATGTTCGTTGCCCTCAGATCGCTTAAAGTCAGCGATAAATCTGTCCCCATCGGCACTAAACAGAATATTTTGAAAGTCTCCGAACCACTTGTCAGTGCCTTTCCAAAAAATAGGTTTCTCTTCACTATTCAGTAGATTCGAGGCAAATGAAAACTGCTGAAGCAGGCCACCCGTAGATTTGTCCCAAACACGAACTTGGCGACCGTCCGTCGCAGCGACCAGATTCTTGATGTCATTAATTGCAATCGACCGAACTGATATGAAATCAGTAGGCAGGGTGTAAGCCGCGGTTTCGAAGACATACTCTTGAAAGCTGTTTCCGGTGGTAAGGTCGCACAGGCTGAACTTAACTGTCTTATTTTCGCGCCGCAGGCCACAAACAACCGTGGATTCATCAGGAGATAGAGTTATCTCTGCTCCTCGGTCTGGCAAGCGATTTTGCTTGAGCCACGTAAATGAGCCCCCGGTCAAATCCCACGCTCCTTCTAGGTCCGCCATGCTAAATGCGGCGAGCAACGGTCGCTTGGACGAAACAGTTATTGCTCTGACTTCTCGAAATTCATCCGAAAGGCGGCCCAGGATTCTCTTCTCTTTAAGATCGAAGAAAACAGAGGATTCGTTCTGGTTGGTTACCAAGACCGAATTACAATTTAGTGCCAACGTTTTAGTAATCTCCTGCTCTTTCCCTCTCCGTAGAATGTCCACTCCTTCGCCGGTCTTAAAGTTCCAAGTCCGAACAAAGTCCTTATCAAAGTAAACGATCTCGGGAGCATCGTTGAGAAATTCTAACGTATTTATGCCGTCACTGGAACTCCTTTCATGGATTAATGATCGGCCATCAATGTCCCAGACTCTTATTTTCCCTGCTCCGTACGCCACACCCAAGTATTTGGTATCCTTGCTAAATTTAATGTCCCAAATCCTGTCAAACAAAGGGTGGGGCCCCAATCCTAGGGGATCGCTTTCTTTATTCCCTGCCTGCTTTAGAGAAAGTTGCGCATGGGGTTTCCAGGATTTGGTCTGCCAAAGAACGATCGATTGCCCCTCCGACGCGCACGCCAACAGATCCCCACTATAACTAAAGCGCAGGGGCGCTATCGCTCCGGTTTTGTGCTTGAGCACGTGTTCTTGTCGACCTTCCCGCGTTGACCACACAATAATCGTTTTGTTGTCGGTAGAAGTCGCAAGGAACCTGTCGTCTGGGGTGAATTCGACGTCAGTCAGAATAGAATTGTTATCAATTTTAGCCTGCTTACAGGGCCAAATCTCCTTCGCGGAACGTAGATCCCAAACGCAGAGCCTACCGTAGCTTACCGCGGCAACCAGATTTCCTTTACGATTGATTGCGCAGGACTGAAATCCGCTGAATCTTGTGAACGAAAACAGATTTCGAAGGGGGGCGACACTTGCAATCCGAACGCGATTTCCGCCACAACTAACCAGAATTTTACCGTCGCCAGAGAATGCATATTTTGTAGGTCCTCCGTCGTTATGCCCGTTCTCGACATACAGTTTACTTTTTTGATCAAGCGAGGAAGCAGCCCAAATATCGCTTACCTGTCCTGACACAGAATAAGTAAAGCAGCAAAGGGCTAAGATCCAAACTACCCACGGTGTCGTTCTCATACTGGTCGTCGTCATTGGCATCGAATTCCCAACAGCCTCAATTGGGCCAGAGGACGGGTAGATCTGCTTTTCTACCCGCGCTCTGGCATCTGCAGACGGTCCCTACACCTACGGCAGCATCCTAAAGTTTATAGACTCGCCCGGACCGCAATCATAACTCTTCGGCCCCCAATAGCGGTATGAGCCGTCGTCGAACTCCGCCCTTGCATAAACCTTCGTGATTCCCGGAATTACGTACACGTATGAGTCATCCCATGGTCCCATGGTACCGCGGAATATGCCGTCAACATAAACCTTAATGTACCAAGCGGTACTGTTATCGAACTCAACGCGGCAACCGCCGCCGCCGCGGGTTGTTCCACCTTTTGCAGGCGGTGTTTCGATCTTCGACTTTGCCGAGTTCGTCGTTTCCCCTTGCTTGATGTTCGGGTCGGCATCGCCTCGCCCCTTCTCGGCTCTGGTTGACTTGATACTCTCCGGCTTCTGAGCGGAAATCTCCACAGTCATTAGACCCATCAACAAGAACATTGAAAAGAACGCTACTATCACTGCCATTAGTTTGTTTTTCATTTTCATTCTCCTTTTTTTGCCATCCAAGAATCATCGAACCCGTGGAACTATCAAGTAAGTTATACCCGTAGTTGCCCAGCTCGGCGGTGGACTAACTGGTTCGGCTCGCTTTCCGATCGATGCTCCAAGCAACAGGCGACCGATGGGCGAGTTGGCCGCATTATCTCCGCGTTCCCCTCGACCATCGCCTCTCGTTAATAAGGTCGGGTCGATCAATGGGGAAAAGTCAGTAGGTGTTGCCGTGACTATCGCCCGAAAACTCTCCAGTCCATACGGTTCACGCATGCGAAAGAATTGCGGGACTCGGTAGGTGGTGCCCGCCTTGATTCGATTGTCTAAAGCCATTGGACTCCCAGGCCGTCGGTATGGAAACGCCGGACCGATACGGCCATCCGCGGTAAGATTGAGCAGTGTGACATATACATCTTGGGTACCGGTATTTCGGATCTCGATCTGGACCTCATCGCCAGTGCTGGGCCGGCATCTATTCGTTTGAGGATTTACCTCGCACGCATGCAACCGGAGTAACCCGCGCTCGTTCATCAGCGGCTGCCCGCTGTCTTCGATCTTTTCCGTAGCACCGGTAGGTCCAATCGTCACCTTGACGGGAACCAGTGAGATCTTGATCACGTCAAGGGAGGGATCACGAGTATTGTCAAATGACTTTACCAACTGCCATGTGGCTTCACGCTTCAGGGCTTCACGGATCGCGGAAGAAAGCTTCGTCACATCGTCAACATGCGCAACCGTGGCCGCAATCGAACCATCGGGCCTTTCCAAAACCCAACCCCGAAAGTCTCCCTTAACCATGTTATTTACTGTCTCGCTTCCGTTCGGGTCGGGCTGTCGGATAACGAGGTTCCAGCCGCCCGGTTTGTCCCCCACCTTCTCTGCCAGGTTGAAGTCCTTGGCAAATACGGCCTTGAACAGGTCCGCAGCACGCGCGTCATCGCGCACCGCAACACGCAAGATCTCGTCATAATTGTGGGACGTCTCAAAGGCCCTTACCGCAGTCCTCAGTTTCGCCGGATCGACCTTCCCGATGACTTTCAGCGTTGACACTAATGGACTCACGGCATCGACCTCAACATCAGCCAACTGAGTGCCGTCCTTGTGTTCCTTGGCACCCGACGGATAAACGGCGTACCTTGATCCTTTTGTAACGCCCTGTAAACGTCCCGCTGCGAGTATGATCCGCGAATCCTCAAACCTTACAGACAGATACGGCTGAGTTGGCAACGCTCCGTCTGCAAGCACCAACTTATCCTGATGCAGCCCCTCGATCTGCGGTGTCTGGTCTCGCTGGTTTGCGGTGATCGTATCATTAAGCTGTTCAATAAGGTCCCGGTACGTCGTTTTCGGCCCCGCCCGCTCAAGCGTCTTAGCC
>WBZY01000740.1_pt1 | contig 22132 bp, 21 predicted proteins | sample 5204191 | NCBI WGS metagenome assembly WBZY01 (sample SAMN12344363, study PRJNA552823) | activated sludge metagenome | biome: Activated sludge suspended growth; feature: Anammox Sidestream; material: Wastewater; isolation source: activated sludge from anammox sidestream of wastewater treatment...
GAGGGGAAACGATACCTGCCCGTGCATTTTCTTGAAACGACCCGGGGATGTCCCCACAACTGTGAGTTTTGCTCGGTGACAAATTCATTCGGCGGTAAATTCAGAAACAGGCCGGTTGATGAGGTTGAAAAGGAGATTCAAAACCTGAAGCCGTTTGAGGGCAGGTTTGTTCTTAAGAATGGTGTCTTTTTCGTAGACGATAACATCATCAGCAACAGGAAGCATACAAAAGAACTTCTAAGTAGGATTATCCCTTATAACCTCAAATGGACGGGGCAGGCGTCCGTTAATATCGCAAAAAATGAAGAAATCCTTGAACTCTGCAAAAAGAGCGGCTGTATGGGACTTGTGGTAGGGTTTGAATCGTTATCACAGGGCAATCTTGCAAATATGGGAAAGACGTTCAATACGCCCGACACGTATATCGATGTGGTAAAAAAATTGCATGATTATGGCATAGGGGTCACCGGCGCCTTTGTCTTTGGCTTTGATCACGACGACGAAAGTGTCTTTGACAGAACTATTGAGTTTGTCATCAAGGCAAAGATTGATGTTTGTTATTTTTCCATTTTGACGCCGTATCCCGGCACACGGGTGTATTCACAGATGTTGCAGGAAGGCAGAATAATTGACCACGACTGGTCGAACTACAATACGAACCACGTTGTTTTTAAACCAAAATTAATGAAACCTGAAAAGCTCCTTGACGGATTTCATCATGCCTTAAAAGAGAGTTTCTCTTATACTGCAATTTTTAAAAGACTGTGGGGCAACGGGACATACAAGAATTTTTTCTACCCCATGAACTTTGGTTTCAGGCAGACCGTCAGAAAAACAATAAAAAACAAGCAGCATTTTTCCTATGAAGAGGATCCTGATTCTTGACGGGATGTGGAATAAATCCCTTGCGGCCGTGAGGTCTTTTGGCAGGAGGGGATTTTATGTCACAGCAGGCGAAAGGACACGGCTTGCAGCGGCAATTTTTTCGAAGTACTGCAGCAGGCGATGGGTCTATTCATCTCCAGGAGTATCCCCGGTTGATTTCCTCAATGACCTTGAAGCGGAACTGAAAACGGGTAAGTACGATGTTATCTTTCCCATGGAATTTTCTACACAGGTTCTTTTAACTGACGTTGCAAACAGACAGAGGATCGAAAGACACACACGATTGCCTTTTGCTGATGCCGATCTTGCCAAAAAAGGGAATGATAAAGCATGTGTTATGCAGTATGCAAGAGAGCGAGGGATTGATATTCCAACAACGTATATTGTAAGTGATATTGAGCAACTAGCGGCAATTGCAAAAGAAACGACGTATCCTATCCTTATAAAACCGCGGAATAGTTCTGGTTCAAGAGGTATTGTATTCGTTAAAGGAAAAGGGGACCTATTACCGTCATACCTGAAAGTGCACAAGGAATATCCATTCCCAATCATTCAGGAATATATACCGGACGGTGGTGAAGTGTATGGAGTTGGATTGCTTCTCAATTTTCAATCGGAGATACGGGCATCTTTTGTATACAAGCGTTTACGCTCGCATCCCGTGAGAGGTGGGCCGAGCACTCTCAGGGAAAGTGTGAAACGGGAAGACGTCAGAGAGATTGCCGGGTCATTTATGAAGTCGCTTCGTTGGACAGGGGTTGCCCATGTGGAATTTAAAATCGATCCGAGGGACAAGAAGCCGAAATTGCTCGAAGTGAATCCACGATTCTGGGGGTCTTTACAACTGGCTATTGAATCAGGAGTTGATTTTCCATTTCTCTTATATACGATGGCAATGGAAGGCGATATTGAGCCTGTAATGGACTATACTGTTGGTGTCAGATGCAGGTGGCTTATCCCGGGTGATTTATTGCACTTTATCAAAAACCCGGAGAGGTTAAAACTAAAACCCAATTTTTTTGATTTCAAAACAAAAGACGATATTCTTTCGCTGAGTGATCCCATGCCGGTAATTGGGAGGCTGGCATCGGTATTGACTTTTTTATATGACAAAGAAATGCAGTGTCTTTTAAACAGGTAAGGAGGAAGCATAATGAGAGCCGGGAAGGTCTGTTTTTTGTTGATGTGTTTGGTCGGTTTGGTATTCGGGGTAGTTAATATCGGTTATTCGGAAGACACTTCTCTTCAGGCCTCATTAGAGGAACTTTATCAAAAAGCTATAGCCCTTAAAGAAGTTGGTGACAACAATGCAGCTCTTGATATTTTAAAAAAAATTGCCAATGATAGTAGCAATAATCAGATACGGTACACAGATATACTGGTCGAGCAAGGCATTATTATGAAAGACATGAATATGCCAACTTGGAAGTCGCCAACAAAAGAGGCTGCGTACAAAATTAAGCTTCTTTATAAAAAGAATTATAATAATCCTGAGTACTGGTTAGTTTATGCAAAATATGCTGCACTGGTAAATAAAGAACGTCACGTTTACGGCGCTTTTCAAAAGGCATTTTTTTTCAAACCGGATTACGTTGAGGGCAATATTGCAAAAGGTACCGCATACACTTACCTGGCAAAAAATACCGACCCATCAGAAACTACTGCAAGCGCTGCAATCGGATATGAAGAGGTACCTGTCAGTAAAGAGAACTCAGCCCGTTATAATAAAGGGAAAGAGGCAAAGGAGTTTTACGAAGTTGCACTTAAAAATTCGACCCTGGACAACGGCAGAAAGGCTTATATTCATTATAAAATCGGTGAACTGGAAATGAATATTTTATCAAATAAAGAGGCAGCCGTAAAAAACTGGAAGAAGACGGTTGAGCTTTCGCCTGATAGTCTGTATGGTAAAAAATCCGCCGAACTCTTGAGCAAGAATCAGTGATTAATGGTTTGACTGTTGACCTTGAAGACTGGTATCACATCTGTGGCGTAGAAGGCTATTCTGACCCACAAAAATGGGATACGTATGAAAATCGTATCATAAGAAATACTGATAAGGTACTTACCCTTCTCAGAATGTATAAAGTAAGGGCCACTTTTTTCGTTCTTGGATACATTGCTCTCAAAGAGCCGGATCTTATAAGAACAATTAAGAGTGAGGGACATGAAATAGCGACTCACGGCTTTTATCATAAAAGGATCTTTGAGATGACGGAGCAGGAGTTTGAGGAAGATGTTGATAGGTCTATTTCGGTCATATCATCAAATATCAACGAGGACGTCCTGGGCTTTCGGGCGCCGGAATGGTCGATAAGAAAAGAAACTCCTTGGATGTTGAAAATACTCAGGAAACTTGGTATTCTCTATGATTCGAGTATGGTTCCCCTTACCAGAATGGGAAGCAGGAATTTCCCTCTTTATCCATACAAGTTTACTACCGATTACGGAGAAATATGGGAATTCCCCCTTACTACAACAAGGCTATTTTGGGAACATCTCCCTTTTACCGGAGGATTACCCCTGAGGATATTCCCCTACTTTTACATTGTCTCGAAGATTCAAAGAATAAATCGGGAAGGGTATCCGGTTATCGTTTATATTCATCCGTGGGAATTTGACGTGGAACAGCCACACATTGACCTCCCGGTAAGCAGGCGTTTTATGCATTATTTTAATATAAAAGCAACATGCAAAAAGGTGGAGGGTTTGCTTCGGCATTTCCAGTTTTCCACGGTGAAGGACGTGCTTGGGATCAGGACATGAGAGACACCTATTTTATGAAATCATTATTTTCTACCCTTTTGTGCTATGTTGTTTCGTTCACTATTTTGATAATTTTCGTTGCTGTTACAGGCATTATGGGAGCGCTCTTTCTTCTTACAATCGGCGTAGTATCCCTGGTTTATTTTTATGGCGGGTTTAAAAAAAATACTGTTTTGGGAGGCAAAGGTCATACGCTTTGAATAGAAGGGTTGTTGTAACCGGTATCGGCATGATCACTGCCCATGGCATTGGGATAAAGGCAAATTGGACAAAGATAAAATCAGGCATGTCCAGCATACAGGAGATTGCATCGTTTGATTCTTCAAAATACAGAGGAAAGACAGGCGGAGAAGCGCGTGAATTTAGTACTGCTGCCCTTAACAACCTGAAGAATAAAAGGCTCGACAGGGCATCACATCTTTTGATTCATACAACACGCGAAGCGCTTGCGGATGCGAACATCATTGATGCGGTAAAAAACATACCTGTCCTTTTGTCTATTGGCACAACGCTCGGCGGTATGATTTCCGGAGAGATATTCCATAAAGAGGTTATAAAAAGAGGGCTGAACAGGGCAAAGGTTTCCCGGGTATTTGATTATCTGGCTCATTATCAGGCGATTCATCTCTTTAAGGAATTGGAATTAAAAGGAGACTTTTTCGTTTTTTCCAATGCCTGCGCTTCAGGCACTGATGCTATTGGACATGCATTCAATTCAATACGATACGGTGATTATGATGTGGCCATTTGCGGGGGATATGATACCATGAGTGAGTTTTCATTTGCAGGATTTAACTCACTTATGGCAATAACACCAACCCTTTGCATGCCTTTTGATAAAAAGAGAGAAGGTCTGGTTCTTGGAGAGGGCGCAGGAGTTTTGATTTTAGAGGAACTGGAACATGCTCATAGGCGAAATGCACGTATACTGGGTGAGATAGCTGGTTATGGCGCATCATCGGATGCATGCCATATGACAAGCCCTGAGCCATCGGGAAAAGGTGCAGCGCTCGCTATAAAAAGGGCTTTGAAAGATGCCGGTCATCCTGAAATTGATTACATAAATGCTCACGGTACCGGAACAAAATACAATGACATCATGGAAACGAACGCCGTGGTAATAGCGTTTGAACACAAGGCAAAAGAAATACCTGTCAGTTCAATAAAACCAATGATCGGACACCTCCTGGGCGGCGCTGGAGCAGTTGAGGCAATTGTTTCTCTGTTATCAATACTTTACAAAACCCTTATACCTAACATTAATTATACAACGCCTGATCCTGAATGTGCTTTAAATATCGTCAGGGAGTCCATGGGGCGTAATATAAAAACAATCCTCTCCAATTCATTTGGATTTGGAGGTTCCAATGCAGCAATAATAATCAGGGAATATGCATGGAGAAATTAGTTTTGACAGGTGTAGGCATGGTGACTTCTATGGGTATCGGGAAGGAACAATTCTGGAATAACGTAGTAAACGGCTCTTCCGGAATCAAACGTCTTACGAAGTTTCCAACGACACATGAAACTTACTGCGGAGAAATTAGTGACTTCCATTTTGATGTGTCGATAAGCGACAACAGGTTCAGACGCGCAGCGGATATATCAAAATACACGCTAACTGCTGTAAACTTAGCAATAAACGATGCAGGTATGAAGACTTTGGATGACAAAGATACCGCATTGGTCGTAGGGATGACCCATGGTGCATTAAATTATGCCCAGGCATTCCATAAGTCACTGGTGATGGAAGGTGTTGATGATATAAGCCCGATACATTTTTCAGATTCGGTGCTTAACGCCCCGGCCGGTAATGTATCCATCGGCTTTGGTATCAAAGGCCCGATTCATACGCTCGTTGGTAGCGCGACAACTGCTATAAAGGCAGTGATGCTTGCATCCCGGATGTTGAGCTCCGGAGTGGTTAGCAAGTCAATCGTTGTTTCCTCAGATGAACTGAACGAACTTTCTCTCTCCTGCTATTCACGTCTGGGAATACATACACTGTCGGAGGGTTCAGGCGCGATATTGATTGAAAAAGAGGGAAAAATAACGGGAACGACACCCTATTGTTACCTATCAAGTATAGCGTCCCGATTTAATCCCTCAAATCCCTGTGCCGCATTGTATGAGGTAATCAATCAATGTTTGGAAAAGGCAGACATAGGTCCAAAAGATATAGATCTTGTGATGACGGATTCTTGTGTGCCCGTCAAATCGGATCTTAACGACATTCCTGTCGGATGCATTATACCTCTTTCAGGAAATGCATTTTCACTTACGGTAATATTGCATATAATAGTGTCTTCTCTGGCCATTAACAATGGCACAATACCAAAAGCCATTATCAGGAATGGCATTTCAATACCCGATTACTTACAAAACGTGCTCATCTACTCTACTGAAGAAGATGGCATTGCGTCTGCAATGGTTTTATCGAAATGTTTACAAGTGTGAATAGAATGCGTATATGAATCAAAGTGTAGATTCTCCCAATATAAAGTTGCTGTTAAGTCAATCACATCCCCAGATGTTTCTCACAGACCGGCTTATACGTTTTGTTGAAGAGGAAGGCATTTCTGAACTTCTTCAATCTATGAGACGGTTTACCATTGAGGAGGCTGTTGAGGCATTCCGCGAAAAGCTTGGTTACAAGCTTCAGGATAGAGTAAGACTCAGAATGGCAAAAGTAATTGTTGATCTCTTATATGAATGTGAGTACCTGGAGAAGAAGGGCGAACGTTATTTCTGGATAGAAGGTAAGGGTTTTGAGACAAAATTATCGGCGGATGGATACAAGGTGGCAAAGGACGCTTTTAAAGGACAGGTAGATTTTTTTGAGAGATGCATCATGTATGCCGATAAGTTTTTGAATGGCAACCCACCACTGTATAGCTTCGACAGCGCTTCAACCGGGATTTGGGAGGAATTTCTTGGTAATACCGAATTCAGATTTGCTCGCTCTATTCTGATAAATCTGTTGTTTTCCGGGAGGAATGACGATGCAAACGTTCTTGCCCTTTGTTACGGCCCCGGCTTTGATATCCTTCAAATGCAGGAACAGTACAATATAAGGGTGACAGCGCTGGATTTCAAAGACATCTTTCAGCGTCAGGCGTCCCGGAGAATATTAAACCCCAATTCGGTAAGATGGGTTCAATCGGCATTATGGAAAGGATTTGGGACTCCCCTGCCTTTTCATGATACTATGTTCGATGCCGTATTTTTTGCATGCGCTGACCCTTATATTCCGGAGGAATCACGCGAGTTTGTTTATAAAGATATATTCAGGGTATTAAAACACGGTGGTCTTCTCGGCATTGTAACCCGCAGTTATCCCGATACAGAGAGAAAATATGTGAAAGACCCTTTTGTAAGGAAAGGCACTCTTTGCCATGACTTTTCCGAAAGTGTTTGTGAGGGGTGGTGCGGGTTTTATCATCCGCAAGAATCGGAAATTCTTTTTAAAACCATCGGGTATCATGTCAATACGATAATGCTGAATGCCTCTGTTTGGCGGCTTGATAAACCATGAAGAGCCTGAAGGATACTGTAGTCGTAACGGGAATCGGTGTTATTACTCCTCTGAAACCGTTTAGGGAAGTCGATGAGTTCTGGAATTCGTTGTGTTCCGGTGAAGATGCCATAAAAAGGATGTCGCTTCCGCTGCTTGATATGGACAGGAAATGGCTTATGGCAGGTATTGATCAATCCCGTTTTCCGAATAGTATAAGTCCCGAAAACAAGCTTCAATATATTGCAGAAGAAGCGCTGTGCATGGCAATGAAAGATGCAAATCTCAAAGAGTATAGAAACGCCGGCCTTTCTCTCGGAACGGTGCTTGGTAACGTGCTTGCAAAGGAAAAACGATTTATAGAGAACAAAAAACAACAGTCAAAAGGGGATAATGAAAGGGAATCGCTTTCGCACATCACTGCATATCTTGCTGCTCAACATGATCTGAGTGGACCGACTATTACCATTTCCACAGCCTGTACTTCCGGCACAGACGCAATAGGAATAGCGGCGCGAAAAATAATGGCCGGGAAAACAAGTATGATGTTTGCCGGTGGTGTCGACATGCTCAGTGATTTTGCCATTTTAGGCTTTCATGTCCTTCAGGCTCTGACAGAGGAAAAGGTCAGACCTTTTGATAAGAACAGGAGTGGTCTTGCTCTTGGTGAGGGAGCGGCCTTCGTTGTGCTTGAGTCTGAAAAGCACGCAATTCATCGACAGGCAAAAATATACGGGAAGGTAATGGGCTATGCTTCAAGAGCTGATGCCAATCACCTGACAGGTCCACATAGAGAAGGTCGCGGACTCGCTGATGCCATGAGTCATGCAATTTCAGAATATAATCTCGAACCGCAGGAAATCGACTATATTAATGCACATGGGACCGGCACGGTATATAATGACCTCATGGAAACAAAGGCCATAAAAAAGGTATTTGGAAAGGCGGCATACGATATCCCCATAAGCTCAACAAAATCGATGCTGGGACATTCTTTCGGCGCTTCCGGTGCCATAGAGGCAATATGCTGCTTGCTTTCCATGAAAAACAAAGTAGTTCCTCCTACGATCAATTTCCGTGAAAAAGACCCCGAATGTGACCTTGATTATGTTCCGAATGTGTCAAGACATCATGACGTGAACACGGCCATTTCGCTGTCTGCAGGTTTTGGCGGTCAAAACGCTGCAATACTATTTGGTCAAGCATGAAACCGGTAATCACGGGGATGAGTAAAATAAGCAGCAATAACATCGAATATTCGATGTCCGGTCTTAAAGATTCTATCAGGCAGATGCGATTTGTTAACAGTATGGAGCAATTGGCTGTTACCGCTGTTGGTATTATGCTGAATGATGCCAAAATAGATATTCCCATTGGGAATTCCTGTGTCGGCCTTTTTGTTGGTATTGACGATTCTATAGAAGATATTAAGAATGAGTTTTTTGAAGGCGTTCTGAATGAGGGTATCCTGGGAGCAAGTCCTTTGCTTTTTCCCTATACGACACCGAATTCACTGGCGGCACAGGTATCCATAGCGTTTGATATAAGGGGGGAAAATATCACCATCCCTATACAATATTCATATCGCACGGTACTAGAATATGCGGTTGAATGTATTACCGAAAAATACACCGGGACAGCAATTGCAGGTGGAATTAGAGTACAAGATAAAAATTTATCTATTGGGGATGGCCGATATGTGGCAGAATTTTTTTTACTTGAAGACGTAGACAACGCAAGAAAACGGGGAGCAACGATATATAACAATGCATGGGAAGGGTTGTGTGAGAATTTTTGATGCCATTGATAGATATTCCTCAGACGAGATAAAAACTCTCCAGGGAGAATTACTGACCGAAACCGTCCGGTATGCATACGAGCATTCTCCTTACTACAAAAAAAGATTCGACGAACTTGGTTTGCGCCCTTTGCATATGAAAGGTATGGAAAGCATCGAAGAGATGCCTTTTACCACGAAGGAAGATGTTCAAAGGGATACGTGGGGGTTTCTGGCCGTTCCGAAGCAGAATATTGCAGAAATAGTTTCCACTACGGGAACAACGGGTGATCCTGCATTTATCGCCCTCACACACAATGATCTTGAAAGGCTTGCATGGAATGAGGAAAAGAGCTTCCGGTATGCCGGCGTTGTCAAAGGGGATGTATTCCACATAGCGGTTACCTGTGATAATCTCTTTATAGCCGGAATAGCATATTACAGAGGACTCATAAATTTGGGCGCCTCTGTTGTACGGATAGGACCGCAAAATACTATCAGGTATCTTGATCTGATAAGAAAATTGAAACCGACAGGTATTGTTGCAGTTCCGTCATTGATACTCCAGAAATTGTGTCGTGCCGGTGAAAATGGCATATCCGTGAAAGATCTTGGTTTAGAAAAGATTGTTCTCATTGGCGATACCGTCAGAAATGCGGATTTTAGCACGAACAGGCTCGGCAGTTTGATCGAGAACGCATTTGGCAGAATTTGTTACTCTACCTATGGGATTACCGAGGCGCACCTGTCATTCTGTGAGTGTCAGGTGCATCGCGGTCTTCACAGCCATCCTGATTTGGTTCTGGTGGAAATAGTCGATGATAACGGCAGAACCCTTTCTGACGGCGAGGTTGGAGAGTTGGTGCTCACTCCATTTCAGATAGAGGGAATGCCACTGATACGGTATAAAACAGGAGACATTACTTTTAAAATATCAAAACCATGCCTGTGTGGAAGGAATTCTGTCCGCATTGGTCCAATTCTCGGGAGGAAACATCACAAGCTGAAGGTCAAAGGCGTTACTCTATATCCACAGACCATTGGGAATGCCCTTCTCGATGTAAAAGAAGTGGTTAATTATCAAATAGAAGCATACACAGGCGATGATCAGACAGACCACATACTCCTCTGGATTGGCTCCTATAATACCAGGAGAGATTTCCTGGCATCCTTGCATGACGCCATCCATGCCAGGGCCAGGATAACGCCCACAGTAAAAATTGAACGTCCGGAGGAAGTGGAAAAGAGGCTTTTTGAAGGGGGAAGCAGAAAGGCGATTACCTTTAAGGACAGGAGAATTAAATTGTATGAGTAACACGGCAGACATGGTTCACAAACTTGGTTTTGCAGATGATGAAATTACCGAATGTCTTGAGAAAAAAGGGTTGCTTTCCATCGAATTGGAGTTTACAAAAAAATGCAATCTCAGATGTCTTTATTGTTACTCCAGTGCGGGAGATCCCTTTGAGAATGAATTGAATCTTGATGAATTAACGTCGGTTATATCCCAGGCAAAGGATCTGGGTGTTAAGAAAATAATACTTTTAGGAGGAGGTGAACCTCTGATATATAGCGGCGTAAGGAATATCATAGATTATATAGATTCACTGGGATTACAGCAGGTACTCTTTACGAATGGCACTCTCATCACGAAGGAATGGGCACAGTTCCTTTTTCATAAAAAGGTTACGGTAATTACGAAGAGCAATAGCCTGAAATCTGAAGTTCAGGATATCCTTGCGGGTAGAAAAGGCGTCTTCAGCAATATAAGAAAGGGGTTGAAATTTTTACTGGATGCAGGGTACCCGAATGGAAAGGCGTCGTTAGGAATACAGACTATTATATGCAGGCAAAATATTGCCGAACTTCCATCTATGTGGATATGGGCAAGGGAAAATTGCATTATTCCTTATTTTGAAATATTGACATATCAGGGTAGGGCAAAAGAAAATATAGACCTGAATGTACCTATTTCTGAAGTCAAAGCGATATTTGAACGTTTGGAGATGATCGACAGGGAAAGGTTTGGTGTTCCATGGAAATCACGTCCAACCATCGCAGCCTTCTCGTGCAAACGCCATTTTTACAGTTGCCTTATTAATTCACAGGGATACGTACAGCCATGCCCGGGCATAGATATGTCTGTTGGAAATATCAGAGAAAAACCGTTGAGAGATATTCTGGAATCCAGTCATGTCATTACGAATCTCAGAAATATCTCCGAAAAGATTGAAGGTGTTTGTAAAACGTGTGAGTATCGTTACGAATGTTACGGATGCCGGGGAAATGCGTATCAAATTACCGGCAATTATCTGTCGTCTGACCCGACGTGTTGGCGCTTCAAGAAAAATCACGGATGAAAATCCTGCTTATCTCTACCAATAACGAGAAGTATCCATATCCTGTGGCGCCGATTGGCGCTGCATATATTGCAAAGGCGCTACGAAACAACGGGTATTCTGTTAAGATCATCGATCTTTTTTTTGTGGAAGACGATTGTGCGGTTATCAGTGATGCCCTGAAAGATTTTGTCCCCGATGTTATTGGCATATCGATAAGGAATATCGACAATCTCACCTACGGCAGAAGTATTTTCTATATGCCAAGAATCAGGCATATTGTAGACTTCATTAAAAGGCGCACATCCGTTCCCTTAGTGGTTGGAGGCTCCGGTTTCTCCATCTTTCCCGAAGAGGTTTTGCGATATCTCAAATTAGAAACCGGCATCGTTGGGGAGGGCGAAACAGCATTTGCCCTGGTTGTCGGAGCCATTGAAAAGTGCAAAGACATGGACAATATCCAGAACCTCTGTTATTTAAAAGATGATAAATTTTACTCCAACAGCATTGTATATACACAGATTAACAATCGGCCTGACAGATCCTTTTTAAGCAATAAAATGTATTTTGAACTTGGTGGCATGGCCAATATTCAGTCAAAGAGAGGATGTCCATTTAAATGTACGTATTGTACATACCCATGCATTGAAGGCAACAAACTGAGATTGAGAGAACCCATGGATGTCGTGGAAGAACTCAAGGAGATGCGGATTGATTACGGTATTGATTATGTCTTCTTCGTGGATGATATTTTTAATTTCCCGGAGGAACACGCAGTTGCCATATGCGAAGAAATAGTCAGAAATAATGTTGAGGTAAACTGGACTTGTTTTGCAACACCCAAAGGCATGACACAGAAACTTGCCGCACTTATGAAAACGGCCGGCTGTAAAGGGGTCGAATTCGGATCAGATGCAGGCTCCGAAAAAATACTCAAAGGACTGAGTAAGCATTTTACCCATGATGACATTGCATATGCTGCTGAGTGTTGCGGGGAAATTGGCCTTCCTAATGCCCATTATATTATCATTGGCGGGCCCGGAGAAGACCATGAAACACTGCAGGAAACGTTTGCCTTTTTTGAAAAAATCAATCCAACCGCAGTTATTGCTTTGCTGGGATTGCGAATCTATCCCAATACACGGCTTCATAGTAAATCGATAGAAGACGGTGTAATTGAAAAAGACAGAAATTTGCTTGAACCTGCATTTTATTTATCACCGGAGATGGATACGGCTGCAATATTCCGGAATATTTCTGAACATGCAAGGAAGCATCAAAACTGGATCGTACCCGGACTTGATATAAGATGCGAGATGAATATGTTGACAGTATTGAGGAAAATGGGCAAGAAAGGTCCATTGTGGGACATGCTCTCGTAAGGCAATAGGTTATATGAAAATGAGCGCGCAAAGAGTTGTTCTTGTTACAGGCGGAAGCAGGGGAATAGGGAAGGCAATATCTGCAGCTTTTGCCGCAAATGGGGACACGGTAATCATAAATTATCATACATCATTTGATGAGGCAAATAAAGTGAAGTTGGAATTATTGCCAGGAAATACCTCCGTTTCTCTCGAACGGGCTGATGTATCGGATTATCTGCAAGCAAAACGGATGGTTGCCAATATCCTGGAAAAATATGGGAAAATCGATGTGGTGGTAAATAATGCCGGTATTGTCAGAGACGGTTTTTTGATGCTTATGTCTGAAAGAGACTGGAATGATGTTATTGCTATAAACCTGAACGGCGTTTTCAACTGTTCAAAGGCCGTGTCAGAATCGATGATCAGTCAAAGGAACGGCATAATAATCAATATCGCTTCCTTGAGCGGAATTACGGGACTGTCTGGTCAGGCAAATTATTCAGCTGCCAAAGGCGGCGTCATTGCCTTTACCAAGGCGCTTTCAAAGGAACTTGCGCCTTTTAATATACGGGTTAACGCCGTTGCTCCGGGAGTAATAGAAACGGAAATTGTCGATTCACTTAACGAGCGTGTAAAAAATAATTTTCTCAACGCTATCCCCATGAAAAGATTCGGGAAACCGGATGAGGTTGCATCTGTTGTTAAGTTCCTCGCATCACCGGATGCCGTCTATATCACGGGAGAAACTATTTGCGTTACGGGAGGACTCCATTAATGTCTGACACAATCCTAAAACTAAAAGATCTGCTGATAACAAGATTAAAACTCAAGGTAAAAGCGGATGGTATACAGGAAGATACACCCTTGTTCGGACCAAACAGCCTTGGCCTCGATTCCATTGATGTGCTGGAACTGATTATTGGCATCAAAAAGACCTTTGGTGTTGAAATACCTGACAAGGAAACCGCAGAAAAGATATTTATCACGGTAGGTGCAATCGCACAATATATAGAAGAAAAAAGATGACGGTTTCCTATCCACCTCCAAGAGCCATACTACCCCATTCTTACCCGTTTCTCCTGATTGATAGAATACTTAAACTTGATGAAGGCAAACACATTGTATGTCTGAAGAATGTGACTATTAATGAGGAATTTTTTCAAGGGCATTTCAAGAATAACCCCGTAATGCCCGGATCTCTTATTATAGAAGCAATGGCACAAACGTCTGGATTAATGATGATTAAAGAAAATTCAAGAATGGCTTATTTGTGCAAGATAAAAGATGCAAAATTCAGAAAAATGGTTGTGCCTGGTGATCAGCTTATTATTACCTCATCTCTCATAGATAAGTTTCCACCATTTTATGCCTTTGAAGTTGTTGCGTCAGTTGGAAGCGAGATTGTGTCTGAAGCAGAGATAACCCTTTCCTTAAGTTGATAGGCATGGCTCTATGAAATACGTCAATTGTAATATCTGCAATACCGATGATACTTTTCTTGTTACGACACAAAATGGTTATAAGGTTGTACAATGTAAAAGTTGTGGTCTTGTTTATGTGAATCCCAGACCAGAGAACGAGACGCTAAAGCATCTCTATGATGAATATCACCAGAGAAACGGCAAAGTCGTGAGCGACTGGGCAAAGCTTATGGGAAAAAATTTTAAGGAGATTTTATTGTTTTTGAACAAATCGCTTCCAGGCAAAGGAAAGCTGCTTGATATCGGGTGTGGTTACGGACACTTTATCGAGATAATGAAACGTCAAGGATGGTCTGTATATGGAATCGATCTCTCTCATAAGGTATTGCTCTATGCAAAGGAAAAAGGACTGGATGTATTAGAAACATCCATAGATGACGTATCATTTCCCGACGAATATTTTGATGTCGTAACGGCATTTTATGTGTTAGAGCATGTGACAAATCCGCTCCATGTCCTCAAAAACATTTATAAAATGCTAAAACCATGTGGAATTCTTGTCTTACGGGTTCCGCACACAACACCGATTATTCGATTTCTTTCGTTTTTCAGAATAAAGAATAATCTTTATGATATCCCCTATCATTTATTTGATTATTCACCACAAACAATAACTCACCTCCTGAAAAAATCAGGATTTTCCACTGTCCGTGTAATACCCGGATGCCCGACGATTCCTGTCAATGTTTTTGAGATGGTTGTTTCTTTGGTTTCGGGAAGTCTTTCCAAATTTCTCTTTGCAATAAGCGCTAGAAAATTTCTCTTACCTGGAATAAGCAAGACCATTTTAGCTTTCAAATAAGAAAGAAAAGACTTCGGCACTGTAAGACGAAAAGTATGAAATTAGAATATCTTCTAAGAAAAGTTGCATTTGTTATTTTCCTGCACTATAAAAAAATAGTTATCGTCTTTTCCATTTTGATTATTGCCGCATGCTACACTATTTTTCATATGAAAATTGAATCCGATGTTTTAGACGTGCTCCCTTCCAATAATAAAACGGTTGCCCAATACAAGGATTTTATAGAAAAATATGGAACCATGGATAACATTATCTTTATCGTGGAATCGGAAGATAATAGAATTAGTGAAAACATAGACCTTATTGAAAGTATTGCCAAAAATCTTTCCGAATCACCACTCATTGAATATGTTGATTACCGTCCACTAAAGGATAAGAACGAAGTATTTATAAAGTATTTACCACTCTTTCTTGATGAAAACGGCATAAATATTCTTAAAAAAAGATTAACCCCATTAGGAATTAAACAGCAAGTCAAGATAAACCACGAAAAGCTCGTTTCGCCTCTTAGTTCTCCTTTTGATTGTGAAATGATTGCAAGAGATCCGCTCAATTTACATACTATTCTGAGAGCTAGTTTGTTAAAACAGCACCAGACGAGCAAATTAGATTTGAGCATGGGATATTATTTCACGAAAGATAATTCTGCTGCCCTCCTTCTTGCTAAGGCCACAGGTAAGGGCAGAGATATGGCTTTCGTAAAGAAGTTAAAAAAAGAAATGGATATTATTATCTTCTCAGCATTACAAGAGTGTAGCAATCCTCCCGGCGTAAAAATTGGGATAACAGGGGGACATGCAATTTCAGAAGATATTCGTCAGATCATCAAACATGATGTTACCGTATCTTCTGCACTCTCTCTTATTGTTATTGGATTCCTTATAATGCTGGCGTATAGGGTGAGAATAAAGATTCTTTCCGTAATCGGATTAACTATGTTAGCGTCTCTTGCCATGACGTTAGCATTCGCTTATCTCATTTTTGGAAGTTTAAATATTGTAACGAGCGCTGTTGTGGCAATACTTATTGATATTTACGTGGATTATTCTTTACATATGGTAAAAAGATATTGCGATGAATTTAAAAAGCATGATAATCCATATGTGGCATTAGAAGTAACTCTTATGAAAACAGGCCCGGCTATAATCTTGTCGGCTTTGACAACTTCTCTATCTTTTTTCTGTATCCTTGTAACAAGATTTAAAGGGTTGTATGAGCTTGGAGTAGTTTCAGGAATAGGTGTTATTATGAGTATGATGTGCAATTTGTTTTTGATGAATGCACTTCTTGTGTGGATCAGTAAGTCTGGTTTACAACGAATACAATATGGGAGAAAGTTCTGCTACGGAGGCAGGAATTTTACCAATTTTCTCACAGGGAAACCGAAATATATTCTTACCCTGAGTGTCATTTTGGTTTGTTTGGCAGGATTCGGAATAGCTCGATTAAAATTTAACAATAATCCAGATTCGCTTGCGCCCGTGGATAGTCCTGCTATTCTCTCAGGAAAGAAATTGAGTGAAAAAATAGGGAAAAAAGGAGAACCTCTGAATATTATAATTAAATCAAACAATAAAGAAGAACTCAGCCGCGCCTTTGATGAACTGGAAACTGTTTCTACTCGGTGGAAACACGCTAAGATAATTGAGGATTATAGTTCGTTAAATGCATTTATGCCTAAGCCATCGGATCAATTAATAAATGTGAATACATTAAAAAAAATTGGACATGACAGCTTATTAAGAGTAGATTCTTTAGAAAAAGTACTTATATCTGCCCTTGAAAAAAATGGTTTTGTGTTTGAAAAAGATTATATTAATAAATATTTACACGAGACAGTAACTACACTTAATACTATTAAGCCTGTAGGATTTGACGAACTTGAAGCAATGTCAATTCCCAATGTATCTCATTTTTATAATAAGCGTGATTTATCAATCGTTGCGTATCTTTATCCAACAACAAAAGGATGGGATAAACAGACCGTGGATACAATACAGAAATATATTATATCAAAAGGTGGAAATTGGGTGCTTGTTGGTAAGCCTGTTCTTTTTGATGAAATACAATCATCTATTATCTGGAATAGTGGAATTGCAACCGTATTAACCGTTTTACTAAATCTCATTATTATCTATTGGCATTTTAGAAAATTTCTGGTAGTCGTTTTGGTTATGCTACCTGTGACACTTGGATTCGTGTTTACCGTGGGAATAATGGGGTATGCAAACATTTCCTTTAATGTTTTTAATATCAGCGCGATTGCTCTCATCTTTGGATTAGGAGTTGATTATGGCATATACGTTATACAGGCGTATCTGATGGAGGATACCGTGGATGTCGGAAATGCCCTTCGCATTAGTGGGAAAAACGTGATTATGTGTGCCGCGACAACCATAGCCGGTTGTGGAAGCCTGATTACCGCAAAATTCATTGGGATTGCCACGATAGGTCTTGTTCTTAGTATCGGCGCTATTACCTGCGCTTTCACGGCGCTCATTATTTTACCTGCAATTATTACCCTTAAAGGGAAAAACCTTTTCCATGCCAGACTATGATGTAGTTGTTATCGGGAGTGGGATTGGCGGTCTTATAAGCGCCGGGATTCTGGTGTCAAGGGGTTTAAAAATACTTCTTGTAGAAAAGAATGTAAATCCCGGCGGGTATCTTTCGTCGTTTAAGAGAGGCGACTTTATTTTTGATTCCGCTGTCGATTGCTTTTCGGGTGTTGAAAATGGTGGATTGATAAGCAATGTTTTAAAGCTTCTCGGTATTGATAGCCAGGTGCATTTTGTGCGTGTTGATCCTATACGAGTAAGCATGTTCCCGAACCTTAAGGTTTCAGTTGATTCGGATATAAATACCTATATGGATAAACTTATGGCAATATTTCCTTCCGAAGCTGCTGCAATCAGGGGGTTCTTTAAAAGAGCTTCTATGGTATATGACGAACTCCAAATAGCGATAAACAAGCTTGTTTCGGGTGAATTTGAATTAAATATAATAAATCCGAACATACTGAAACTTATGTATAGTTCGTACGAAGAATTGCTGGTTGAATATATTACCGACTACCGGCTTAAAGCCGTATTGTCCGACCGGTGTACTTTTGTTGGCCTTCCGCCTTCAAAAGCTTCTGCCTTTTCAATGATTGCCTTAATGATGAGTTACTTTAAATTTGGCGCATATAGACCTGTGGGGGGCTTTCAAAAACTCGCGAATGTCTTTATTGATGGAATAAGGAAGAACGGAGGCAAGGCTATCTTCGGTACGGAAGTAAAGCAGATTATTTTAGACAAAGAAAATTATTGTACTGGTGTAAAATGTGATAACGACGATGAATATACAACACGCTATATTATATCAAATGCCGACTTTAATCATACCTTCAGGAGCATCATGGGAGGAAAATATTCGTCTTTTGCCAGAGATATGACGGAGAACATTGGAAGTTCAACCTCTTTTTTTATAGTCTATGCGGGTATCAGGGGTGATGCCGGTAAACACTCCAGTATCGGCTATTACCCATCTTATGACATGGAGGGTTTCTTTTCTCCGGACAAGGCGTTTAAGGAGGATACAACCATAGGCATTACTATAGCCAGTATCGAGGATAAATCACGTGTTCCAGAGGGTTGTAATACCATAGTACTACACGAAATGGCAGATGGATCCCGATGGGACTGTATTGATAAGTCAAGATGTACCGGGGCAGTATTAAAAAAAGCAGAAAATATTATCCCTGGCATAACAGATAGAATTGTTGTCCTTGACTCGGCAACACCGCAGACACTGCAGCGATACACCGGGAATTATCATGGCGCTGCATTTGGCTGGAGACAGGCGCCAGTGTTCAAGGGGATAAAGAGATGCGGAATAAATAATCTGTATATTGCCGGCCACTGGGGGAACATGGGTGGCGGCGTTTTAGCTGCTGCATACGCTGGAGTTGAAGCAGCAGGTGAAATTCTTGCGAAAGAGGGAATACACATTGCCTTCTGATGTTTGTGTTGTTATCCCTGCCTATAACGCATCCAGCACCATTGGGAATATCATAATCGGCGCATTAAAACATGTTTCCAGGGTCATCGTCGCCGATGACGGTTCTACGGATAATACAGCAGTTGCGGCTTCCGGGGCAGGAGCAGAGATAGTTATAATAGACAGAAATAGAGGAAAAGGAAATGCCCTAAAAGTCCTTTTTCAGAAGACCGTGGATGAAGGATACGATGCCGTAATAAGTATGGATGCGGATGAGCAACATGATCCTGAAGAGATACCGAAATTTCTTGCTGCTCATATCATGCACCCTGATGATATAATTTCAGGCTCAAGAATGGGTGAGAAAGAAAAAATTCCAAGGGCGCGATACAACTCTATGTGTATAGCGCGATATTATATTTCCCTCGCCGCCAATCAATTTATAGAAGATACGCAATGTGGTTTCAGGCTTTACCCGCTATCGATAATAAAAAAAATCCGGTTGAAGACAGAAAAATTCGTTACGGAAACCGAATTGCTGATGAAAGCGGGAGATATAGGCGCAGATATCAGGTTTGTAAGTATTAAAACGATATACAATGAAAACGGGACCCATTTCAAGCCCGTTAAGGACATTGTTGCTATAACAGCGTATGTCATTTCCTATATTTACGTCAAGTGGTTTATCGAAGGAATAACCTCGAACGATTCAAATACCTATTCAGCAAAAAGCCATGTGAGGGATCTGATAGGCAGAAACAAAAAAATGGATATTCTCTTTCAAATGTTTACTGTTTTTACCGCCCTGCCTGCAACGGTATTTTTTTTACTCGAATATCAATTTTTAGGGCTTTTAATGCCAAACAATTTTGCATCTATACGAGAACGTGGCTTTGGATTTTCCAAGATTACCCTTTCAACACAAATGTTGCCTGTTTTGCTTATCGTTGCCGGTATTGAAAAAATCGTGAATGTTGCCTGGCCTAAGGTCAATATCCTGGATGGTTTTATAAAAAGGTTCTTCTCAAATTTATGGAAAGATACGGAATAGTATAAAGATAGTAATCCACATACATGGCTATTTCAATACGAGAAATCTTTAAATTACTAGTATATAGACACATACCCTATTGTTTCTTATATCCCTTTTTTATGGTAGTTGGCAGGTTAGAAGTCAAGGGGCTTGAACACATCCCGATAAAAGGCGGTATTATTATAGCGTCGAACCATTTAAGTTATATTGATCCGCCTCTCTTAGCAACGATACTTCCTCGAAGATGCAATTTTATGGCAAAACATGAATTATTTGATATACCGATATTGAAATATCTCATACGGTATTATGCCTTTCCTATAAATCGGCAAAGGCCAAGGGTGTCCGCAATAAAAACTGCGATACATAAGCTTTGCAACGGAGAAATAGTAGTCATATTTCCGGAAGGGAGCAGAAATATAGGGGCAACGCTCCTTTCTCCTAAAAATGGTATTGGTATGGTAGCTCTTTTGAGTAAGATGAATGTCGTGCCGACATTGATTGAAGGCACAGACAAACTCTTTCCTCCGGGCAAATGCATTCCAAGACTGGCAAGGATACGAATAACGTTTGGCAAACCACTTGACCCTGTCCGGGAAGATACGGATTATAGAGTAATCAGTCGCAAAATCATGAGCTATATAACACAAATGACTGTGACAAAAACTTTAGGTGCTTAGCATCTTCTGTAACCCACACTACCAATGGTTGTTACGATAACATTTTTAGGCGTATTTTGCTAAATAGCCAAGAGAAAAATCTCTCTAAAACGGTATTTTTGCAATTTTTTCTGGATACCACTATTTCATAACTTACTGATCAGACAATACTGGGCGAAAATAAAACAGGCATGTTTCTGTGACGAAACATGCCTGTTTTTTATGAGGTTTTGAACAAAAACCCTTGTGTCCGATTCCCGCGCTCGTTATTGGTGTTGATGGTCTTTGGGAACCTCTTTCTCGCAATCAAAGCAGAAGTACGTCTTGCCACATTCGTGTCCAGCTCCACTCTCTGCTTTGCAGGTAGGACAAAACGAGGTAATACCGCAAATATGATCGTCTCCCACTTCTTTCTCGCAATCGTAACAGAAGTAAGTAACATCACAGATGTGGCCTGGGCCAACTTCTTCTTCACAGGTTGAACAAAAAGTAGTTACTCCGCAGACGTGTCCATCCCCCACCTCTTTTTTGCAATCCTTGCAAAAGAAGGTTAAGTCGCAGATATGACCGCTGCCAACCTCCTCTTTGCAGTGCTGGCAATACGTGGTAAGACCACAAATGTGTCCTTCCCCGACCTCTTTATTACAAGTGGCGCATTTATGTGGTGTCTCAGCCATAGATTCCTTTTTTCCCTCTGGTAGTGCCTCCACCTTTTCGTCTTGAGGTTTTGCAGCGGGTATTTCAGGCACAGCAGCCTGTGGTGCTCCTGGTGCTGGCGCAACTTCTGGCATAACGGGTGCTTTTGGCACTTCAGGAACTGCTGGTACTTCTGGCATTGAAGGAGCCTCTGGTACTTTAGGAAGTTCTGGTACAGCCGGGGCCTCTGGCATCGAAGGAGCCTCTGGCACTTCAGGAACTTCAGGAACTTCAGGAACTGCTGGTACCTCTGGCATTGAAGGAGCTTCCGGCGCTTCCGGAAGTTCTGGTATTGCCGGGGCTTCTGGCATTGAAGGAGCCTCTGGCACTTCAGGAGCATCAGGCACTTCTGGCATTGAAGGAGCTTCTGGCGCTTCCGGAAGTTCTGGTACTGCAGGGGCCTCTGGCATTGAAGGCGCCTCTGATACTTCAGGAGCCTCTGGCACAGCTGGCACCTCTGGCATTGAAGGTACTTCCGGCGCTTCAGGCACTTCTGGTACTGCTGGAGCCTCTGGCACCGAAGGTGCTTCTGGTGTTTTAGGCGCTTCAGGTACCGCCGGGGTCTCTGGCACTGTTGGCACTGATACCTGTGGAATCTCAGGTCGAGTTACTTGAGTCTCAGGAGTAACCGTTGGCACTGGGGTAGGTATTGGTATTCCTTCGGGACGTTTTACCTCCTTCAAAGGTTCTCCTTTTATCTCAGGCGCTTTTGTTTCCTTGACTTGTGTCTGGGTGGCAACACAGGAACTCAAAAAGATTGTAAGACTTACTAAACCTACTCCCCAAAACCCCTTTTTCATAAACTCCCTCCTTAAACCTTATTTTGCAAATAGTT
>WBZY01000741.1_pt1 | contig 22100 bp, 15 predicted proteins | sample 5204191 | NCBI WGS metagenome assembly WBZY01 (sample SAMN12344363, study PRJNA552823) | activated sludge metagenome | biome: Activated sludge suspended growth; feature: Anammox Sidestream; material: Wastewater; isolation source: activated sludge from anammox sidestream of wastewater treatment...
GCCGAGGCCGGCCGGCGGCTCGGCAGGCGGGTGCAGCGCGTGGCGCCACCCCCACCCAGCGCCGAACCGGTGCTCCCCGGCCTGTCGGGGCACGTGGTCGTGGCCGGGTACGGGCGCGTCGGGCAGTTGCTCGGCCAGTTGTTCGACTCGCAGGGGATCGCCTACGTCGCGATCGATCCCGATGCGCGCCTGGTGGCGGGCTTTCACGCGCAGGGTCGACCGGTCTTCGTCGGTGACGCGAGCCGCGGCGAGTTGCTGCGGCACCTGGGGCTCGACGACGCGAGCGCCATCGTGCTCACGATGGATCACGGTCCGGCAACGCTGCGGGCGGTGCAGAGCATCCGGCGCGAGTGGCCGCGGCTGCCGATCCTTGCGCGCGCCCGCGACGAGCGCACCGCGGTGATCCTGATGACGGCCTACGGCACGATCGACACCGCCGTCGAGGCGATGAAGCGTGGCGCCTTCGACTTCGTGCAGAAGCCCTTCGAGCTCGAGCAGCTCGAGCTGCGCGTGGCGAAGGCGCTCGAGCACGGGAGCCTCGTGCGCGAGGTGACGCGCCTGCGCGCCGAGCGCGCGGCGCGCTTCGCGCCCGAGAACCTCATCGGGCGCAGCCCCGCGCTCGAGGCCGCGGTGGCGATGGCCCGCAAGGTGGCGCCCTCGCGCTCGACCGTGCTCGTGACCGGCGAGACCGGGACCGGCAAGGAGCTCGTGGCCGGACTCATCCACGGGCTCTCGCCGCGCGCCGACGGCCCCTTCGTGAAGGTCAACTGCGCGGCGCTGCCCGAGACGCTCCTCGAGTCGGAGCTCTTCGGCCACGAGCGCGGCGCCTTCACGGGCGCCGAGCGCACCCGGATCGGCCGCTTCGAGCAGGCCCACGGCGGCACGATCTTCCTCGACGAGATCGGCGACATGACGGCCGCCACCCAGGCGAAGCTCCTGCGCGTGCTCCAGGACCGCGAGTTCTTCCGGCTCGGCGGGACGCGCGCGATCCGCTCCGACGTGCGCATCGTGGCCGCCACCAACATGGAGCTCGAGCACGAGATCCGCAGCGGCCGCTTCCGCGAGGACCTCTTCTTCCGGCTCAACGTGATCCGGATCCAGATGCCGCCCCTGCGCGAGCGGCCCGACGACGTGGAGCTCCTGGCCGGGCACCTGGCGGCGCACTTCGCGCGCGAGCTCGGCCGCCCCCTGCGCGCGCTGGCCCCCGCGGCGCTCGAGCGGCTGCGCAGCCACGGCTGGCCCGGCAACGTGCGCGAGCTGCGCAACGTGCTCGAGCGCGCCGTGCTGCTGGCCGACGGCGAGCGCATCGAGGCGGGCGACGTGGACCTCCCCGAGGCGCCGGCGCCCCCCGGCGGCGGGCTGCGCCTCGAGATCCCGGCGGCGGGGCTCCCGCTGCGGGACGTCGAGCGCGAGCTCGTGCTCGCGGCCCTGCGCAAGACGGGCTTCGTCCAGAAGGACGCCGCGGCGCTGCTCGGCGTGAGCCGCCGCAAGCTCAACTACATGGTGCAGCGGATGGGCATCACCCATCCCTCGTGGCGCCGCAACCGCGCGGGCGCCCCGGCAGCGGGCCCCGCCGCCTGCCCCGGACCCGGTGGCGTTGAAGAGGAACCCACCATCGGATAACTAGGCAGGCTCCCCGCTCCATCCGCGGGGACCCGAGGGCACCCATGATCCGTCCCGACCGCCCGGCTCCTGCCGCGAGCCCGCTCGCCCGCTCGCCGGCCGCGAGCGCTCCCGCTCGCCCGTTCGCCGCACGCCGGCTCGCCCGGAGCCTGCTCTGCCTGGGCCTCCTGGCCGCCCTGCCGCTCGGCTGCCAGGACGACGCGAGCCGGCTTGCGGAGCACATGGCTCGCGGCGAGCAGGCGCTCGAGGACGAGAAGCCGAACGAGGCGGTCATCGAGTACCGCAACGCCCTCCAGATCGACCCCAACCACGCCGCCGCGCACTTCGGTCTCGCGAAGGCCTACCTGGCCCAGCGCGACGCCCGCAAGGCGTACTGGGAGCTCCAGGAGACGGTCCGCCTCGACCCCGAGAACCTCGATGCGCGGCTCGCCCTCGGCCAGTTCCTGCTGCTCGGCGGGGACGACGAGTTCGGCCAGGCCCTCGAGCAGGCGGACGCGATCCTCGCGCGCGAGCCCGAGCGCTGGGAGGCCTACGTGATCCGCGCGCGCGCGCTCGAGAACCTGAAGCGCCTCGACGAGGCGCAGACGGACTACGAGAAGGCCGTCAGCTCGCACCCGACAACGCGGACGTGCTGCGCACGCTGGCCGGGTTCCTGGTCCGCAAGGGAGACCTGGCGGCGGCCGAGCCGCTGCTGCGCCAGCTCGTCGAGAAGGACCCGAGCGCCCGCTCGTATTTCCAGCTCGGGGCCTTCCTCTCCCAGGACCGCGCGCGCGACGCCGAGACCGAGGCCGCCTACCGCAAGGCCGTCGAGCTCGCGAAGGAGGACGAGCGCTCCGACGCCTACCAGCGGCTCGCGAGCTTCTACTACCAGCGCGAGCGCTACGACGAGGCCGAGAAGACGCTCCAGGACGGCCTCGCGGCCACCGGCGAGCACCTCGACCTGATCTACGCGCTGGCGCGCTACTACCACTCGCGCGGCGCGAAGGACCGCGCCGACCAGATGATCGAGGAGGCCACCCGGGCGAAGCCCGACCAGGTCGAGCCGTACCTGATCCTGTCGGCGTATCGCGGCCGCAACGGCGACGTGGCGGGCGCCCTCGAGGCCGCCGAACAGGCGCTCGCGGTGGACCCCGAGAGCATTCCCGCCCGCCTGCGCAAGGCCGAGCTGCTCGTGGACATGGGCGTCAAGCAGGGCCAGGGCGAGAAGATCGCGCAGGGCCGCGCGATCGTGGACGCCGTCCTCGCGAAGGACCCGAAGACGCCCGAGGCGCTCTTCGTGCGCGGCAAGATCGACCTCGCCGAGGGCAAGCCGGCCGAGGCCGTCAACGCGCTGCGCCGCGCGCTCGAGGAGCGGCCGGACTGGGCGCAGGCGCACTTCCTGCTGGGCTCGTCGCTGCTGGTCCAGGGCGACCGCCAGCAGGCGCGCGCCGAGGCGCTGCGCGCGATCGAGCTCGACGCGGAGTTCGTCGAGGCGCGCATCCTGCTGGCCCGCGTCCACGCGCTGCTCGGCGAGAACCAGCAGGCCATCGAGGAGGCGCGGCGGATCCTGCGCCAGCGGCCGGGGGCCGTGGACATGCGCGTGCTGCTCGCGCAGAGCCTCGTCCACACCGGCAAGATCGAGGACGCGCGCGTCGAGCTCGAGGCGGTCCCGCTCGACGAGCGCAACGCCGAGGTGTACTTCGCGCTCGGCCGGATCGACATGGCGCAGAACAAGCCCGACCTCGCGCGCGAGAAGCTGCTGGCCGCGCTCGAGCGCGCGCCCGGCCACCCCGAGATCCTGGAGTCGCTGCTGCAGGTGGACGCCGCCCAGCAGCGCATCCCGGAGTCGCTCGACCGCATCCGCAAGGCGCAGGCCGCGAAGCCCGACGACAGCGCGCTCGTGCGCCTCGAGGGGCTGGCGCTGCTCCTGAACGGGGAGGGGGAGGCCGCCGAGGCGCGGCTGCGGCGCGCGATCGAGATGAACCCGAACGACATGGACACCTACCAGGTGCTCGCGCGCTACCTGCTGGGCTCCGGGCGCCGCGAGGAGAGCATCCAGACCTACGAGCAGGCCGCGAAGTCGCGGCCCGACTCGGCGCCGCTGCGCTTCACGCTCGGGACCCTCTACGAGGCCGAGGGGCGCCGGGACGACGCGATCGCACAGTACGAGGAGGCGCTGCGCCTCGACGACAGCCTGGCCGTCGCGAAGAACAACCTGGCCTACGTGCTGGCGGAGCAGGGCAAGGACCTCGACCGCGCGCTCGAGCTGGCCCAGGCCGCCAAGGCGCAGCTCCCGGACAGCCCGAACGCCACCGACACGCTCGGCTGGGTGCTGCTCAAGAAGGGCATCGCGGCGGCGGCCGTGGACTACCTGAAGGAGGCCGAGAGCGGCTTCCCGCCCGACCACCCCGACCTCGGCTGGGTCCGCTTCCACCTGGCCCAGGCCTACGCGGCGAACCAGCAGCCGGAGGAGGCGCGGGTGGTGCTCCAGCGCGCCCTCGACGGCTACGCCGCGCTCGAGAAGAGCGCCCGCGAGCGGGGCTTCGAGGGCGAGATCCCGGCCCCGCCCTGGGTCGCCGACGCCCGGGCCCTGCTCGACCGCCTTCCCCCGGGCCCCCCGGCGGGTTGAGCCGGCGCCCTTCAGGCTCGCCCCCGAGCCGCCGATAGACCCTCGGGGCCGACCGCTGGTCGGAGCGGCTAGGCCGCCGATGCCGGCGCGCCCCGGGAGGGATCTCGATGCGGATCGCGAGTCTGCTTCTGTGTGCATTCACCTCGTTCGGCCTGGCTGCCGGCGCCGCCGCCGAGGGCGCCGCCGCCGCGCCGGGCGCTCCGGCTGCGGCCGCGACGGAGGCCGGCGCGCCGGCCGCGCCCGCGAGCGAGTCGAGCGCGCAGCCGGCGCCGGTGAAGCACAAGCCCCGCCTCGGTCCGGTCGGCCACGACGCCGCGGGCCAGCGCGGGCGCATCCACACCGTCGCCCGCGGCGACACGCTCTGGGACATCTCCGACGCCTACCTCGGCACGCCCTGGGTCTGGCCCTCGCTCTGGCAGGACAACCCCGAGGTGCCGAACCCGCACCGCATCTTCCCGGGCGACAAGCTCTGGATCAGCCCGACCGCCATGCGCCGCGTGACGGACGAGGAGGCCGCGCGCCTGCTCGGCGAGGCGCCCGCTTCGTTCGAGGACGCCTCGGGCCCGCTCGGCACGGTCAGCGTGCCGACGATCGACGCGATCGGCTTCGTGAGCGACTCGACGATCGCGGCCGCTGGCTCGATCCTCGGCAGCCCGCGCGACGACGACTGGTACTCCGCGGAGATGCGGGTCTACCTGAGCCTCGGCGAGGGCGAGGTCGCCAAGGGCGACCGCTTCACGGTGGTGCGCGCCGAGGAGACCGTGCGCGACCCCGAGACGCACCGTTCGATGGGCGCCTTCGTGGACCGGCTCGGCTGGGTGGAGGTGGTGGCGGTCCACGCGGACAGCTCGGAGGCGGTGATCCGCCAGTCCGCGCGCGAGATGCAGGCCGGCGACCGCCTGCTCCCGCGCACGGAGCCGAGCGCCGAGATCCCGGTGCGGGCCGCGACGCCGCCGGTGGAAGGCCAGATCGCCTTCCTGGGCTCGACGCGCACGGTCAACGGCGGGCAGGACGTCGTGTTCCTGAACCGCGGCAGCGAGCACGGGCTGATGACCGGTAGCCCGCTCGTGGCCTTCCGGCCCGGCGACACGGCGCTCGACCCCGACCTTGGCGTGAAGCGCCAGCTCCCGGACGACGTGCTCGCGAACCTCGTGGTGGTGTCGGCGGAGCCCCGGAGCGCCGTCGCGGTCGTGACCCATGCCTCGCGCGAGATCGAGCGCGGCGACTGGTTCCGGGACACGCGAGGCGAGCGCCTGGAATAGCTCGCCCGCCGGAGGTGAACGCGCGGCCGCCGTTGCGGCGGCCCGCGGCTTCCCGCCATCCTGCCCGGCCTCGCCCCGGGTCCCGGGGAGACGGCCGTGCCGGAGGGGGGCCTCCTCGACCCGCGCGACCCCGCACCGGCGGTGCGCGAGCGGGTCCACGCGTGGCTGGCCCTCCAGGCCCGCGGCGGCTTCGCCCCGGTGGCGGCGCGGGCGGCGCTCGCGGCGGCTCGCGGCGAGCCGGTGGCGGCGCTGCGGCGCCTCACGGGCGAGACGCCGGCCGCGGTCCTCGGCCGCGCCGCCCTCGACACCGCCTGCGCGCGGCTCGCGCGCAGCGGGGCGCACCTCCTGCCCTTCGGCGCGCCGGCCTATCCCGCCCGCCTCGCCGCGCTCGCCGATCCGCCCCCGCTGCTCGCCGTGCGCGGGGAGCCGGCGAGCCTTGGCGGGCCGCTGGTCGCGATCGTGGGCGCGCGCCGGGCGACTCCCTACGGTGTCGGATCGGCGCGGCGGCTCGCCCGCCAGCTTGCGGGCCTGGGCTTCGGCGTGGTCTCGGGGCTCGCCTGGGGCATCGACGCGGCGGCCCACCGCGGCGCGCTCGAGGCCGGCGGGCGCACGATCGGGGTCCTCGGCTGCGGCGCCGACCGGGTGTATCCGCGCGAGCACGCGGCGCTTGCTGCCGAGATGAGCGCCGCGGGCGCGATCGTGAGCGAGCTGCCGCCGGGCGCCGCGCCCCTCAAGCACCACTTCCCGCTGCGCAACCGCCTGATCAGCGGGCTCGCCCTGGCGCTCGTCGTCGTCGAGGCGCGCGCCCGCAGCGGCTCGGGGATCAGCGCCGAGCACGCCGCCGAGCAGGGGCGCGAGGTGCTCGCGGTGCCGGGCCCGATCGACGCCCCGACCAGCGAGGGGCCGAACCTGCTCCTGCGCGACGGCGCGGCGCCGGCGCTCGACGCGAGCGACGTCCTGCGCGCGCTCGGGCGTACCGAAGAGGCGGAGGCCTGGCTGCGCCGGCGCCGGGGCGCCCGGGAGGGCGAGGACGGCGGCGAGGCGGCCCTCGCGCCCGAGGCGCGCGCGCTCCTCGCGGCGCTGCGCGGCGCGCCCGCCACGCGCGACGAGCTGGCGTCGCGGCTCGGGCTCGCACCGGCCGCGCTGGCGGCACGCCTGCTCGCGCTCGAGCTCGACGGCCGCGTCGCCGAGGACCGCGCCGGCCGCCTGCGGGTCGTCCCGCGCTGAAGCGCCCCCAGCCCTGCGCTTCGCGGGCGTGCCCACGCGCTACCCTGCGCCGCGATGGGGCTCCCGGACGTCACGATCGTCGGTGGTGGGCTCGCCGGGTGCGAGGCGGCCTGGCAGCTCGCGCAGCGCGGCGTCGCGGTGCGGCTCCACGAGATGCGCCCCGGCCGCTCCTCGCCCGCCCACACCGGGGCGGATCTCGCCGAGCTCGTGTGCAGCAACTCGCTGCGCTCGGCCCAGCTCGGCAACGCCGTGGGCCTGCTCAAGGAGGAGATGCGGCGGCTCGGCTCGCTCGTGCTGCGCGCGGCCGACGCCTGCGCCGTGCCGGCCGGCCGCGCCCTCGCCGTGGACCGCACCGCCTTCGCCCGCCACGTGGGCGACGCGATCGGGTCCCACCCGCGGATCGAGCTGCGCCGCGAGCTCGTGCCCGCGGTCCCCGCGGCCGGGCAGGTGATCCTCGCGACCGGTCCCCTCACGGCGCCCGAGCTGGCGCGCGACCTCCAGGCGCTGTGCGGCGAGGAGTCGCTCGCCTTCTACGACGCGATCGCCCCGATCGTCTACGCCGACTCGGTCGATCCCGAGGTCGCCTTCCGCGCCTCGCGCTGGGAGGAGGGCGAGGGCGACTACTGGAACCTCCCGCTCGAGCGGGCCTCCTACGAGGCCTTCGTCGACGCGCTGCGGGCCGCCGACCCGGTGCCGCTCCATGCCTGCGAGCAGGCGCTCTACTTCGAGGGCTGCCTGCCGATCGAGGAGATGGCGCGGCGCGGGCGCGAGACCCTGGCGCACGGGCCGATGAAGCCGGTGGGCCTCGTGGACCCGCGCAGCGGGCGGCGGCCGTGGGCCGTGGTCCAGCTCCGGCACGAGGACAAGGAGGGGATGCTCTACAACCTGGTGGGCTTCCAGACCCGCCTGCGGGTGGCGGACCAGCAGCGCGTCTTCCGCACGCTGCCCGGGCTGGGCGGCGCGGTCTTCGCGCGCTACGGCTCGGTGCACCGCAACACCTACCTGAACGCGCCGCGCCAGCTCGGCCCCGATCTCGCGCTGCGCGCGCGGCCCGCCGTGCGCGTGGCCGGGCAGATGGCGGGGGTCGAGGGCTACGTCGAGTCGGCGGCGCTCGGCGGGCTCGCGGGGCTCTTCGCGGCGGCCGCGGTGCGCGGCGAGCCGGTGCCCTTCCCGCCCGAGACGAGCGCGCACGGGGCCCTCCTGCGCCACCTGCGCGACGCCGATCCGCGTCGCTTCCAGCCGACCAACGTGCACTGGGGGCTGTTTCCGCCGCTCGCGCCCGTCCCGGGCGCGCGCCGTGAGAAGCGCCCCGAGCGCAACGCGCGCCTCGCCGCGCGCGCGCTCGCGGACCTCGCGCCGTGGCTCGCGGCGGCCGGGACAGCGGGACCATGACCTTCGCCGAGGCGCTCGCCGGCTTCGACCGCTTCCTCGCCGCCGAGCGCAACCTCTCGCCCCACACGCGGCGCGCCTACGGCTCGGACCTGGCGCAGCTGGCCGCGCACCTGGGCCCGGCGGCGCGCCCCGAGGCGGTGACGGCCGACGAGCTGCGCGCCTATCTGGCCGCGCGCCACCGCCGCCTCCAGCCCGCCTCGCTCGGCCGCAAGCTCGCCGCGATCCGCGCCTTCTACCGCTGGCTCGTGCGCGAGGCGGGCCTCGAGCGCGACCCGAGCGCGGGCCTCGCGGGCCCGAAGCAGCCGCTCCGCCTGCCGCGCCCGCTCTCGGTGGACGACTGCGTGGCGCTCGCCGAGGGGGAGCGCGCGGGTGCGCCCGCCGGCCGGGCCGAGGCGCTGCGCGACCGCGCGCTCGTCGAGCTCCTCTACGGCGCCGGGCTCCGCGTCGGCGAGCTGGTGGCGCTCGACGTGCGCGACCTCGACCTGCTGGCGCGCGAGGTGCGGGTGCTCGGCAAGGGCCGCAAGGAGCGCAGCGTGCCGCTGCCCGAGGCGGCGCGGTGCGCGCTCGCCGCCTGGCTCGAGGCGCGCCGCCGGCCGGGCTACCAGGCGGAGCCCCTCTTCGTCTCGCTCGCGGGCGGGCGCGCCGGGCGCCGGCTCGGCGAGCGCGCGGTGCGCCGCCTCCTCGCTCGCCGCGCCGCCACGGCCGGGGTGGCCGACCGCGTCCACCCCCATCGCCTCCGACACAGCTACGCGACGCACCTGCTCGACATGGGCGCCGACCTGCGCGAGATCCAGGAGCTGCTCGGGCACGCGAGCCTCTCGACCACCCAGCGCTACCTCGCCGTCTCGGCCGAGCGGCTCTTCGAGGTCTACGACCGCGCGCACCCGCGCTCGCGGCGGCCGGCGCGCCCGTGAGGCCGCGGGGGAGGGCGCCATGACGTGGAGGCGGGCCGGTCGATGAGCCGACGGGAGCACGTGCGCTCGACCACGGTGCTCGGGGTCCTGCGCGGCGGCCGGCTCGCGCTGGCCGCCGACGGGCAGGTGACGATCGGGCAGGCCGTCGTGAAGCACGGCGCGCAGAAGGTGCGGGCGGTCGCGAAGGGGCGCGCCGTGGTGGGCTTCGCCGGGGGGGCGGCCGACGCGCTGGCGCTCCTCGAGCGGCTCGAGGCGAAGCTCGAGGCGCACCCCGGCAACGTGCGCCGGGCCGCCGTGGAGCTGGCCCGCGAGTGGCGCGCCGACCGCGTGCTGCGCCGGCTCGAGGCGATGCTGCTGGTGGGCGACCCCGAGGCCCTGCTCGTCGTGTCGGGCAACGGCGACGTGCTCGAGCCCGACGACGGGGTCGCCGCGATCGGCTCGGGCGGCTCCTTCGCGCTGGCCGCCGCGCGCGCGCTCCTGCGCCACACCGAGCTCCCGGCCCCCGAGCTCGCGCGCGAGGCGCTCGGCATCGCCGCCGAGATCTGCATCTACACCAACGACCGCATCGAGGTGGTGACGCTCCCGTGACCGCGACCCGCGACCGCTTCCCGACGAGCCCGAGGACCGGCGCGTGAGCGAGCTGCGCTCCTTCACGCCCCGCGAGATCGTCTCCGAGCTCGACCGCTACGTGGTGGGCCAGCGCGAGGCCAAGCGCGCGGTCGCGATCGCGCTGCGCAACCGCTGGCGCCGCCAGCAGGTGGCGCCCGAGCTGCGCGACGAGATCGCGCCCAAGAACATCATCATGATCGGCCCGACGGGGGTCGGGAAGACCGAGATCGCGCGCCGGCTCGCGAAGCTCGCCGAGGCGCCCTTCCTCAAGGTGGAGGCCTCGAAGTTCACCGAGGTCGGCTACGTCGGGCGCGACGTCGAGTCGATCGTGCGCGACCTGACCGAGCTCGCGATCCACATGGTGACCGAGGAGGAGAAGCGGCTCGTGCGCGCGCGCGCCGAGGAGCGCGCCGAGGAGCGCCTGCTCGACGCGCTGGTGCCCGCGCCGGCGCCGCTCGCGATGCCGGGGCACCCGCCGCCGCCGCCGGCCGCGCCGCCGGCCTCGCTCGCCGAGACGCGCGAGAAGATGCGGCGCATGCTGCGCCAGGGCCTGCTCGACGACCGCGAGGTCGAGATCGAGACCGCGGAGGCGCCCGCCACGCCCTCGCTCTCGATCTTCACGCCGCAGGGGGTCGAGGAGATGGGGGTCCAGTTCAAGGACCTGCTCGGCAACCTCTTCCCGGGCCGCACCCGCCGCCGCAAGCTGCGCGTGCCCGCCGCGCGCGAGGCCTTCGCCGCCGAGGAGGCGGCCCGCCTCGTCGATGCCGACAAGGTGCGCGAGACCGCGATCCGGCGCGTCGAGCAGGCGGGGATCGTCTTCCTCGACGAGATCGACAAGATCGCCGCGGCCGGGGGCGGGAAGCAGGGCCCCGACGTCTCGCGCGAGGGCGTGCAGCGCGACCTCCTGCCGATCGTCGAGGGCTCGACCGTGCAGACCAAGCACGGCGCCGTGCGCACCGACCACGTGCTCTTCATCGCGGCCGGCGCCTTCCACGTGGCCAAGCCCTCGGACCTGCTGCCGGAGCTCCAGGGCCGCTTCCCGATCCGGGTCGAGCTGGCGACGCTCGGCCAGGACGACTTCGTGCGCATCCTGACCGAGCCCGACAACGCCCTGGTGCGCCAGTACGTGGCGCTGCTCGCCACCGAGGGGGTCGAGCTCGCGTTCCGCGACGACGGCGTGCGCGCGATCGCCGAGATCGCCGCGGCCGTCAACGCCCGCACCGAGGACATCGGGGCGCGCCGGCTCCACACCGTGCTGGAGCGGCTGCTCGACGAGGTCTCCTTCGACGCGCCGGACCTGGGTGGCAAGCAGATCGTGATCGATGGAGACTTCGTGCGCGAGCGGCTCGGGGCGCTGGCGCGCGACGAGGACCTGTCGCGCTACATCCTCTGATCGCGAGCTGCCGGGGGGAATGCCAAGGATGACGAGCCGCACCCGTGTGTTGGTGGTGGACGACGAGCGCTTCTTCCGCGAGGCGATCCGCGAGCTCCTGGAGGCCGCCGGCCACCCGGTCGCGACGGCGGCCACCGCCGCCGACGCCCTGGAGGCCGCCGCCGACCCCGAGGTGGGCGTGGTCGTGCTCGACATCCAGCTCCCGGACCGCAGCGGGCTCGAGGTGCTGCGCGCGCTGCGCGAGCGGCGGCCCGAGCTGCGCGTCGTGATGCTCTCCGCGCACACGGACCAGGAGTACGTGCTGGAGGCGCTGCGCCTCGGCGCCTGCGACTACCTGGCGAAGCCCCTGCACGAGGAGGAGATGCGGCTCTCGGTCGGCCGCGCGCTCGAGGCCTACGAGCTCGCACGGCGCTTCGGGGCCCTGCGCGGGCGGCTCGGCGCGCTGGCCGGCGAGGTGGAGCGGCTCGTGGCGGCGCGCGCCGGCGAGGGCGGCGCGGGCCTCGCCGAGGACCGCGCCGCGCTGGCGGCGCGCCTTGCCGAGGCGGCCGCGCGCCTGCTCGGCGCCGGCAAGACCTCCGTGCTCCTGCGCGAGCCGGGCGGCGACCGGCTCGCCGTGGCGGCCGCGGTCGGCCGCAAGGACCTGGCCGAGCTCGACCCGGTGCCGATCGGGGGCGGCGTCGCGGGCCGGGCGGTGGCGCAGGGCCAGCCGATCGTGGTGGACGACATGCCGAACGACCCCCGCTTCGGCCCGGGCGTGCCGGGGCGCTACGAGTCGGGCGCCTTCGCGGTCCTGCCGCTCGGCGCGGGCGGCGAGAGCTTCGGGGCGCTCTGCGCCACCGACCGCGCGGGCGGCGCGCGCTTCGCCGACGAGGACCTGGCGATGCTGCGGCTCCTGGCGCTCCCGCTCGCGCCCGCGCTCGACCCGAGCCCGCCGCTCGCGGAGGCCCTGGCCGTGGCAGAGCCGCCGGCGGAGCCGGCGGGTGCGTCCGAGGACGCCGCGCTCGCGCGTGCCGTGTGCGACGCCATGACCGCCGAGGTCGAGCCCGAGCGCATGCTGCGCGCGGCGCTCGGCGCGGTGGCCGGGCGCCTCGGCGCCGCGTCCGTGGCGGTCTACCTGCTCGACGCCGCGAGCGGGCGCCTGCGCCGCGAGGCGCAGTGCTGCGAGCCGGCCCGCCCCGAGGACCGCCCCGAGCTGCCGCGCGACGCGGGGCTCACCGCGCTCGCCTACCAGAGCGGGGAGGCGATCGCGAGCGAGGGCGCCGGCGCCGACCTGCGCTGCGACGCCGCCGTGGACACGCCGGCCGACGGGACGCCGCGCCCGCTCTGGCTCCTGCCGCTGCGCTTCCGCGGCCGCTGCCTCGGCGTGTGCCGGGTGTTCGGCGACGCGGGCTTCGCCGGGCTCCCCGAGACCACCGGCGCGCTCGTCGCCGCGGCGCTCTCGGCGGCGGTCCGCAACGTGCTCCTCTACCGTTCGCTCGTCGAGTCGATCGAGGAGGTGGCGCAGGTGCGCCGCGAGGCCGGGCAGCGCGGCGCCTAGCGCGAGGGCAGGGGAGGCCGCCGCTTTGGTCCAGGACGCGATCGACAAGGCGAAGGTGCTGATCGAGGCGCTGCCCTACATGCGGCGCTTCGTCGGCAAGACGATCGTCCTCAAGTACGGCGGCGCGGCCATGAAGGACGCGGCGCTGCGCGCCTCCTTCGCCGTGGACGTGGGGCTGCTCAAGCAGATCGGGCTGCGGCCGGTGATCGTGCACGGTGGCGGGCCCCAGATCGGGGCGCTCCTCGAGCGGCTCGGGCGCACCTCCACCTTCGTGGACGGCCTGCGCGTCACCGACGACGAGACCATGGAAGTGGTCGAGATGGTGCTCGGCGGCACCGTGAACCGCGAGATCGTCGAGCTGATCCAGCGCGGCGGCGGCCAGGCCCTCGGGCTCACCGGCGCCGACGGCGGCCTCCTGCGCGTGCGGCGGCGGCTGAAGGACGGCCGCGACATCGGGCGGGTGGGCGAGGTCGTGACGGTCGACCCGGCGGTGGTGGAGGCGGTCACCGAGAAGGGCTTCATCCCGGTGGTCGCCCCGATCGGGGTCGGTGAGGACGGCCTCACCTACAACGTGAACGCCGACGAGGCGGCCGGCGCGCTCGCGCAGGCGCTGCGCGCCGAGAAGCTGATCCTGCTCACCGACGTCGAGGGCGTGCTCGACGCCGACGGCAAGCTGATCCGGCGGCTGACGCGCGAGCAGGCCCACGAGCAGATCGCGAGCGGCACGATCCGCGGCGGCATGATCCCGAAGGTGGAGTGCTGCCTCGCCGCCGTGCAGGGCGGGGTGACGCGCGCCCACGTGATCGACGGCCGCCTCGAGCACGTCGTGCTGCTCGAGATCTTCACCGACCGCGGCGTCGGGACGCTGCTCACCCGATGAGCGCGCCGAAGGACTTCCTCTCGCTTGCCGACTGGCCCGCCGGGGAGCTGCGCGCGATCCTGGCGCGCGCCCACGAGCTGAAACGCCTGTCCCGCCGCGGCGAGGCGCCCCAGACCCTGCGCGGGCGCACGCTCGCCATGTACTTCGAGAAGCCCTCGCTGCGCACCCACGTGACCTTCGAGGCGGGCATGACCCAGCTCGGCGGGCACGCGATCCTGCTGCGCCCCGAGCAGGTGGGGATCGGCACCCGCGAGTCGCCGGCCGACGTGGCGCGCAACCTCTCGCGCTGGGTGCACGGCCTCGTGGCGCGGACCTTCGACCACGCGCTGGTCGAGGAGCTGGCCGCCGCCTCCGCGATGCCGGTGATCAACGGCCTCACCGACCTCCTCCATCCCTGCCAGGCGATGGCCGACCTCCAGACGATCAGCGAGCGCGCGGAGCTCGAGAAGGCGGTGGTCGCCTACGTGGGCGACGGCAACAACGTCGCCAACTCGCTGCTCGAGGCGATCTCGGTGCTGGGCGGCGAGCTGCGGCTCGCGACGCCCGCGACGCACCAGCCCGCGCTCCTGGTGCGCCAGCGCGCGGCCGCCCTGGCCCGGCGCAGCGGCGCCCGGGTCATCTGGACCCCGGAGCCCGTCGAGGCCGTGCGCGGCGCCCACTTCGTCTACACCGACGTGTGGACGAGCATGGGGCAGGAGGACGAGAGCGAGCGGCGCCAGGCCCTCTTCGAGCCCTTCCAGCTCAACGCCCGGCTCCTCCGCCACGCCCCCGAGGCCTTCGTGATGCACTGCCTCCCCGCCCACCGCGGCCAGGAGATCACCGACGACGTCCTCGACGGCCCGCGCAGCATCGTCTTCGACCAGGCCGAGAACCGCCTCCACGCCCAGAAGGCGATCCTCGAGCGGCTGCTCTCGAGCCCCTGAGCGGGCTCCGGCGGGTGCGCGAAGATCGGCGCATGGCGGTGCGAGCGGCCGTGGACGCGGAGCTGCCGCCCGACGCCTTCGCGATCGTGATGGCGACCGGCATCGTCGCGGTGGCGGCCGGCGACCATCGCTACGGCTGGATCGCCGCGGGGCTGGCCGCGCTGGCGTCGCTCGGCTTCGGGCTCCTCGCCGCCGCCCTGGGCCTGCGCCTCCTGACCCGGGGGCGGGCGATCGCCGCGGGGGCGCGAAATCCCGACGTCGCCCTGCGCATGTTCACCTTCGTGGCGGCGGCCGCCGTCCTGGGCGTGATCTGGCAGGGCCGTCCGGTGGCGGTGTGGGGGCTCTCGCTCCTCGGCCTCGGCGCCTGGCTGGTGCTGGTTCCGCTCGCGGCGCGCGACGTCGGGTCCCGCCCGCGCGCCGCCCTGCGCGACCACGTGCACGGGGCCTGGCTCCTCGCGAGCGTCGCCACCTCCGGGCTCGCGACGAGCGCGGCCGACCTCGCGATCCAGGCGCGCGCCCCGGCCCTGGCGTGGGTGGGGATCCTGCTCTGGCTGGGCGCCCTCGTGCTCTACGGCGCCGTCACCTGGCTGATCGCCTGGCGCGTCCTCGCGGCTCCCTTCCGCCCCGAGGCGGTGACGCCGGACAGCTGGATCCTGATGGGCGGCCTCGCGATCGCGGCGCTCGCCGGGGCGCATCTGCGGGACGCCGCCCGCGCGCTCGGCGCGATCACCGGGCTGGCGGACGGGATGGGCGCGGCCACGGTCCTGCTCTGGGCGGTCGCGAGCCTGTGGATCCCGGTGCTCCTCTACGCGGAGATGTGGCGGGTGGACCAGCGGGCGGGATCGCTGCACTTCGCCGGGGTCTGGTGGTCGGCGGTCTTCCCGCTCGGGATGTACGCGGCGGCGACCGCCGCCACCGGCGCGCGGATGCAGCTGCCCGCGCTCGCCACCGTCTCGCTGGTGTTCTTCTGGATCGCGTTCGCGGTCTGGACGATCGTCGCAGTCGGAATGGTCCACACCGCCCTCCTGCGGCGCACGCCCCCCGGTCGAGCCTGACGCCCCGCGGGGGATCCTGGATCCCCGTCCGCCGACACGGCGGCGGCTCAGCTTCGCCTCCCTGCGGGCCGATGAGCAACGACGCCAGCCATCCCTCGATGGCTGCGGGGCGCAGTTGGGGGGGCGATGGCTCTGGCGGGCAGGAGCAGTGCAGCGGACGAGCGCGTCCCGCGGCTCGGGCCCGGCGTGGACCCGACCTCGCTCCCGCTGACACCGGCCGAGGGCTATCTCCTCTCGCGCGTCGACGGCCGCACGCCCTGGCGCGTGCTGCGCGAGATCGGCGGCCTGTCGCCGGTCGAGGTCGATCGCTGTCTCGAGCGCTGGCTCGCCGAGCAGGTGCTGGTGGTCGAAGGCGCGGCGGGCCGGCGCGCCGCGCGGACGCCGCCGGCGCCGGCCGCGCGCACGCCCGAGCCGCCGGCCGCCGCCGGGCTCGCCGTCGATGCCTCGCTCGACCTGCCGGCCGCCGTGCAGGAGCGGCTGCTCGCGCTCGCGGCCCGGCTCGACGCGCCCTACCACGAGATCCTGGGCGTTCCCCCCGACGCGGACCGCAAGGCCCTCAAGCGCGCCTACTTCGCGCTCTCGAAGGAGTTCCACCCGGACCGCTACTTCCGCAAGAACCTTGGCGCCTTCCAGGCGACGCTCGAGCGCGTGTTCAAGAGGATTGTCGAAGCCTACGAGCTCCTCTCGGACCCGATGGCGCGCGCCGAGATCGAGAAGTCGCTGGCCGCCATGGCGCCGCCCGCCGCGGCGGCCGCCGGGGCCGAAGCCGCCGCGACGCCGGCCGCCGCGCCCGAGCCGGGCAAGCCTGCGCCGCCGCGCCGGCCGCACGTGTTCTCGGTGGCCGAGCGCGTGCGCAAGGAGCGCCGCCAGCGCGCCAAGCGCCTCTTCGAGGCCGGCATGGCCGCCTACGCCGGTGGCCGCTGGCTCGAGGCGGCGGGCGGCGTGCGCCTCGCGATCGCCTTCGACCCCTGGAACGCGGTCTACAAGGAGCAGTTCGCCGAGGTGCAGGGCAAGGCGCACCAGGAGCGCGCGAAGCAGCACGTGAAGGAGGCCGAGAGCGCCCTCGAGCTGCGCGACTACCCGGTGGCGCTGCGCGCCTTCGAGGAGGCGCTCCACTACCGCCCGGGCGACGTCGACCTCCTGCGCCGCGCGGCGCGCCTCGCGCTGCAGACCGGCGGCGACCTGCGCCAGGCGAAGGAGTGGGCGCTCGAGGCCGTCGAGCAGGAGCCCCGCGACGCCGGCGGCCACAAGCTGCTCGGCACGATCTACAAGGCAGCGGGCCTCACGGCCAACGCGCGCCGGGAGTTCGAGCTGGCGAGCCAGCTCGATCCGAAGGACGAGGAGGCGCGCGCGGAGCTGCGCGCGGCAGGCGGGGGCCTCGGCGCCCTGCGCTGGCTGGGAGGGAAGCGATGAGTCGCGTGATCGGGATCGACCTCGGCACCACCAACTCGTGCGTGGCGGTGGTGGACAACGGCCAGCCGGTCGTGATCCCCAACACGGGCGGGTACAAGACCACGCCCTCGATGTTCGCGCTCGCCGACGACGGCAAGCGCCTGGTGGGACACCTCGCCAAGCGCCAGGCCATCACCAACGCGCGCAACACCGTCTACGCCTCGAAGCGCCTGATCGGGCGGCGCTTCGACTCGGCCGAGGTGCATCGTGCCACCGAGTTGTGTCCGTACGAGATCACCGAGGGGCCCAACGGCGACCCGCGCGTCCGGCTCGGCGACAAGACCTTCACCTGCCCGGAGATCGCCGCGATCATCCTGCGCGAGATGAAGCGGGTGGCCCAGGAGTACCTGGGCGAGCCGGTGCGCGAGGCCGTGATCACGGTGCCGGCGCACTTCAACGACGCCCAGCGCCAGTCCACCAAGGATGCCGGCAAGATCGCCGGCCTCGAGGTGCTGCGCATCATCAACGAGCCGACCGCGGCCGCGCTCGCCTACGGCTTCGGCCGCAAGCCCTCCGACGAGACCGTGCTGGTCTACGACCTCGGCGGCGGCACCTTCGACGTCTCGATCCTCGAGATGGGCGACGGCGTCCTCGAGGTCCTGGCCACCGCGGGCGACACCTTCCTGGGCGGCGAGGACTTCGACCGCCGCGTCGTGACCCACCTGCTCGAGCAGTTCGAGGCGAGCGAGAAGATCGACCTGCGCGGCGAGCCGATGGCGCTGCAGCGGCTCAAGGACGCCGCCGAGAAGGCCAAGTGCGACCTCTCCTCGAGCACCCAGACCGAGGTGAACCTGCCCTTCATCGCGAGCGACGCCGAGGGCCCGCGCCACCTGTCGGTGGTCGTGACCCGCGAGACGCTCGAGCGGCTGGTGGGCGAGATCGTCGACCGGACCATCGAGACCGTGAAGCTCTGTCTCGCCGACGCCGGGCTCGAGTCGGGCCAGATCGACCAGGTGATCCTGGTCGGCGGGCAGTCGCGGATGCCGCTCGTCCAGGAGCGGGTGGCGGAGTTCTTCGGCAAGCGCCCGCACAAGGGCGTGAACCCCGACGAGGTGGTGGCGATCGGAGCCGCCCTCCAGGCCGAGGCGCTGCTCAACGAGGACCAGAACCTGCTGCTCCTCGACGTGACGCCGCTCTCGCTCGGGATCGGCACCTACGGCGGGCACTTCGCGCGCCTCATCGAGCGCAACACCACGCTCCCGGTGCGCCGCGCCCACGTCTTCACGACCACGCGCGACAACCAGACGGCCGTGAAGATCCGCGTGCTCCAGGGCGAGAGCGAGATGGCGGAGGAGAACGACCTGCTCGGCGAGTTCATCCTCTCGGGCATCCGCGAGGCCCGCAAGGGCGAGCCCGAGATCGAGGTCGGCTTCGACATCGACACCAACGGCATCGTCTCGGTCGCGGCGCGCGACCAGGCGACCGGCCGCGAGCAGTCGATCACGGTGAACGCCACCGGCACGCTCTCGGACGAGGAGATCCAGCGCATCATCGACGAGAACGAGCTCTACGAGATCCAGGTGAAGGAGTAGCCGGCCTCGCCCTCCTGCCGACGGGCGGCCGGCGGGCAGCGAGGTGCTCGCGGGCCTCTCCGCCGCGCTCGAGACCGAGGTGTCGGCCGTCGAGGCGGTCCGATCGCGGGCGCGGCGCTTGCTCGAGGTCCATGCGCTCACGGCCGCCGCGCGCTGTGCGAAGCTCGGCGCCATGGCCTCCGGCGCCGGGCCCCCGGTCGCGACCCGCCACCGCCTCCGCTTCACGCCGCCCCTCGACTGGCCGGCCCTGCTCGGCTTCCTCGGCGCGCGGGCGATCCCGGGCGTCGAGGCGGTGGACGGGCGCGGCTACCGGCGCACGATCGCGGCCGGGGGCGCGACGGGCGTGGTCGAGGTCGCGCTCGCGGCGGGTGGCGGGCAGCTCGCGGCCACGATCCGGCTCGCGGCCGCGGTCCCGCGCGCGCCGCTCGTCGCGCGCCTGCGCCGGCTCTTCGACCTCGACGCGCCGCTCGGGCCGATCGCGGCGACCCTGTCCGCGGACCCGCTCCTCGCGCGGCTCGTGGCGGCGCGCCCGGGCCTGCGCGTGCCCGGCGCCTGGGATCCCTTCGAGCTGGCCGTGCGGGCGATCCTGGGCCAGCAGGTGACGGTCGCCGCGGCGACGGCGCTCGCCGGACGACTCGCAGCGGTGTATGGTGAGCCGCTGGCGCCAGGCGCCCCCGCGCCCGGCCTCGTCTTCCCGCCGCCCGCGCGCCTCGCGGCGGCCGATCTGGCCCCGCTCGGGATGCCGCGTGCGCGCGCGGCGGCGATCGCCGGGCTCGCGGCCGCGGCGGCGGCCGACGCGGGGCTCTTCGCGGAGGCTCCGTCGCTCGAGGCCGCGGTCGCGCGGCTGCGGCGGCTGCGGGGGGTGGGCGAGTGGACCGCGCAGTACATCGCGATGCGCGCGCTGCGCGCGCCCGATGCCTTCCCGCCCGGCGACACGGGGCTCCTGCGCGCGCTGGCGACCCGTGCGGGCCGCCCGACGCCCGCGCAGCTCCTCGCGCGCGCCGAGCGCTGGCGTCCCTTCCGCGCCTACGCGGCGCTCCACCTGTGGTCCGCGGGCGCCGGCGGTTGGGACCCGTTCCGGGATCCCCGATGCTTGCTCTGACGCCATGGCACATGGCCAGGAGGTAGACGCTGATCGCCGAGACGCCCGACGACAGGATTCGCACCCCTCCGCACGTCCAGTCGGCGTGGTGAGGCTCGCCCGCGTCGCGATCGACCGCGTCGCGAGCGCCGAGCAGCCGAGCGCCGAAGCCTTCGTCCGTTCCGGCTTCGCCAGCAATCCGGGCTAGACTGCGCGGCTCCGGAGGAGCCCCCCATGTCCGCCCGCCCGAAGGTCCGCCGCGTCTGCCTCGCCTACAGCGGAGGGCTCGACACCTCGGTCATCCTCAAGTGGCTGCTCGAGGAGTACGGCTGCGAGGTCGTGGCCTTCTGCCTCGACGTCGGGCAGGAGGAGGAGCTCTCGGGGCTGCCCGAGAAGGCCCGCGCCACCGGCGCGGCCGACTGCGTGGTGCGCGACGCGCGCGAGGAGTTCGTGCGCGACTTCGTGTACCCGGCGATCCGCGGCAATGCCGTCTACGAGGGCAGCTACCTGCTCGGCACCTCGCTCGCGCGCCCGGTGATCGCGAAGCACCAGGTCGAGGTGGCGCAAGCGACCGGCTGCGACGCGGTCGCGCACGGCGCCACCGGCAAGGGCAACGACCAGGTGCGCTTCGAGCTGGCCTACCGGGCGCTCGCCCCCGAGCTCACCGTGATCGCGCCCTGGCGCGAGTGGGACCTGCGCTCGCGCACCGACTGCATGGCCTACGCCCAGAAGCACGGGATCCCGGTCACCGCGACCGTGAAGAAGCCCTACTCGATGGACCGCAATCTGCTCCACATCTCCTACGAGGGGGGCGTCCTCGAGGACCCCTGGCGCGCGCCCGACGAGGAGATGTTCGTCTGGACCCGCTCGCCGCGGAAGGCGCCCGACGAGCCGCAGGAGGTGGTGATCGGCTTCGAGCGCGGGACGCCGGTCTCGATCGACGGCCAGGGGCTCGGCCCGGCGGCGCTCCTCGACCGGCTGAACAAGGTGGCGGGGCTCCACGGGGTCGGCCGCGTGGACCTGGTGGAGAACCGCTTCGTCGGGATGAAGTCGCGCGGCGTCTACGAGACCCCGGGCGGCACGGTGCTGCACGCGGCGCACCGCGCCGTCGAGTCGATCACGCTCGACCGCGAGGTGATGCACGAGCGCGACCGGCTCGCTCCGCGCTTCGCGGAGCTGATCTACAACGGCTTCTGGTTCTCGCCCGAGATGGGCTTCCTGCGCGCGGCGATCGAGCAGTCCCAGCAGAACGTGACCGGCGAAGCCCGCCTCCAGCTCTACAAGGGCGCCGTCCAGGTGACGGGACGCCGCTCTCCGGTGTCGCTCTACTCGGAGTCCACCGTGACCTTCGAGGACTCCGAGACGGAGTACCGCCAGGCGGACGCCACCGGGTTCATCCGCATCCAGGGGCAGCGGCTGCGGCCGAAGCGCTGATCGGGCTCGTGGTGCGGCGGGGCGGGCCGAGAGCGCCGGCGGGTCGAGAGCGCCGGCGGGTCGAGGGCGCCGGCGGGTCGAGGGCGCCGGCGGGCGGGGACGTCCTCCTCCGCTTCGCTCGCCGCGCGCGGAGGGGGAGCTGGCGAGGACGCAGGGCGGCTTCGGGGCGCGGCTCGAAGGCGCTCCGGAGGACGTCCCCGCCCGCCGGCGCACGGGCTTGCGTGCGGGTCGGGAGGGCGCTTCGCGCGCGGGCGGATGCGTTCGCGCGCCGTTTCCTAATCGTGCTCCGCCAGCCAGCGCAGCAGGTAGGGGAGGGTGGTGCGCATGAGGTCGGCGTCGGGGTCGAGCTGCTCGCCGAGGGCGAAGAGGTAGGAGAGGGTCTTCGCCCAGAGCAGCAGGTCGTTCGGGAGCTGGAGGCCGGGGGTCTCGCCGAGCAGGCGCTTGGCCTCGTCCTTGAGCGCGAGCACCTGGCCGCCGCCCATGCCGAGAGGGGCGCCCGCGCTGCGGATGCGCGCGAACATCTCCTCGACGGCGCGGCGTACGCCCTCGCGCGCGCCGGGCGCGATCATGCCGACGCGCTCCATGCCGTCCAGGAAGCCGTCCACGTCCTGGCGCAGGAGCGCGTGGACCCCGAGCCGCATCTCGCGGCGCAGGGCGGGGTCGAGGCGCTTCGAGAGGCCGAAGTCCACGAAGAGCAGGCGCGGGCGCACGGCGGCGTCGGGCTCGTCGATCACGAACAGGTTGCCCGGGTGCGGGTCGGCGTGGAAGAGGCCGTCCACGAAGACCTGGCGTGCGTAGGCGCGGCCGAGCACCGCCACGAGCTCGCGCCGCGGGACGCCGCGCGCCTCGAGGGCCGCGCGGTCGCCGATCGGCAGCACCGGCAGCCAGTCGACGGTGAGCACGCGCCGCCCCGACAGCGCAGGGTGTACGCGGGGCACCACCACCTGGGCCTCCCCCGCCAGGTTGGCGGCGATCTCGCCGGCCACCGCCGCCTCGTGCACGAAGTCGAGCTCCTCGGCGAGGCCGGCGGCGAACTCGGCGAGCAGCCGCCGGCGGTCGGGGGTGGCGCCGCCGCCGAGCCAGCCGAGCAGGCGCCGCGTCCAGGCGAGGTCGGCGGGCAGCGAGTGCGCGAGCCAGGGGTACTGCACCTTGACGGCCACCTCGCCCCAGCCGTGCAG
>WBZY01000744.1_pt1 | contig 22028 bp, 17 predicted proteins | sample 5204191 | NCBI WGS metagenome assembly WBZY01 (sample SAMN12344363, study PRJNA552823) | activated sludge metagenome | biome: Activated sludge suspended growth; feature: Anammox Sidestream; material: Wastewater; isolation source: activated sludge from anammox sidestream of wastewater treatment...
AAGCCGCAGCTTCGAGATCTTCAGTGGTTGTGTTTCTGGTAAACCCGCCTGTGTCTACCCGGATTCCGTAACGAAGCGCCGTAGCCAGGGGTGGATCAGGAACAATATCCAGATGTCTCAGATATCGTGTCATGATGGTAGAAGTTGCGCCAATCTTGGGTAATATTTCAATAAACTCGCCTTTTACAAGGCTGAGATCCGTTTGATGATGATCAATGACAATATGAGGAATAGTATGGAGAGGCAAGATATTATTTTTTGAAGGGATAGAAGCCTCTATTAATGCCACCTTGCCTGCCGATGAAACTATTTTAAGCACTTCCTCGGTAGTTTTTAACCGGACAAGGTCGGTTTCTAACAAATTGACCAGCGTCTTGTTTTGCTGGCGACCGATATTTCCACCGTAATAGATGTTGGATTTAATATTATATTTTTCCGCAATGCGCTTAAGCGCGAATCCGGAGGCAATGGCATCTGGATCAGGATTGTCCTGTAAAAAAATCGCAACTCCCTTGTTTGCTGCTGCCTGGATAACACTTACCAAACTGAGAACAGATCTTTTCAGTTTAGCCGTTTCTAATTCATTCAGGATTGCATTGATAATAATCCTGGCGGTTTGAACGGTGCGATCGACGCCGCTCTCTGATAACTCGGCGCCCTCTATTTCATCAGTTGCCTGCGATAATATAAATTTATCAGGAAATAATTTTCTTATGCGGTTTGCTAAGGTTAAATTATCTCTGTGAGTCTTCTGCAGAAGGATGAAGGCTATCGTATTTTTTATTGGCAAAGAATCCAAGTCCAGGGTATGGATGTCAGCGGTCATTACGCGCAGATTGGGTTCTTTTAAACCAAGAAAAACCGCTTCGTTATTACCGATTACCAGTGTTTCTTCGCCCGATCGGCTTAAAATTCTGGCTAAAGCGCAACTAATTTCATCACATCCTAAAATAAGATACATCACTACATCCTTTTCTTAGTGAAATTTCTTTCTAAAAAAAATCAAGAGGCGCCGTATTATACGATCATGTCTCTTAGAAGTCAATATTAAAACTGCTTCCTTCCTAATTTTAACCTTTTACAAATATGGGAGTTATATATGGAATTGCATTGTAAGCTGTGATATAAGCGTCTTTTTTTCGATCGAGTTTTAACTTGAAATACTGTGATTGGTTCAGGTAACATTACCGTAAACATTCCGGATCACCCAGAATCACGACTGTGAGTAAGTGTCTGCATATGCAAATGTATGATATTGTTAATCAGGTTGGCATTACCGAATCCCTATGGCGGGAATCCATTGAAAGGCATGACGCTGTCAGTGAAGAATTTGACGGTATCCGTTTTTTCAGGATAACAAAAAAGATTGGCGTCCTGGGTAAGGGGTCTATTATTACTGAGGAAGGAATTATTTTTGGTTTTCCCAGCATAGCCCGGGTATTACATTTGGAAAATGGTGTTCGTAATGCCTATGCGCACCCTTTTTATGTAGAAGAAAAAGTTGATGGATATAATGTCAGGGTTGTGCGTATACAGGGACGTGTGTTGGTTTTTTCCCGCGGTGCATATGTTTGTCCGTTTTCTACAGACCGGATTGCAGATTTTTTGGAAGCAAAGAAACTATTTGACGATATGCCGGGCCTGATCGTTTGTGGTGAGTTTGCCGGCCCTGATAATCCTTATAACATTGAACATCCTCCTTATGTAAAGGAAGACGTCGGGTTTTTCGCCTTTGACTTAATGTCGATCAATCAACCTCATGCAATCCCTGTTAATGAACGATATAAGATCTTTGACACCTATCGTATGTCTACGGTAAGGAGATTTGGACAGTTTTCAGCATCGGATATTTCAGGCCTGAAAACGATCATGAAAGAGCTGGACTCGATGGGATGTGAAGGTGTTGTGCTAAAGCCAACCCATCCTGCAGAAAAGATTTTAAAGTACGTGACGCTCGGCTCTTGTTTGCGTGATATTAACGTTACCGCTCCTTTGATGCCAGAGATGGCTTCTGAATTTTTTACCCACCGGATTATTCGTGCAGCAATGTTTATTTATGAACAGACGCAGTTTTTACAACCAGAAGTTTTCTCGCAATTGGGAAGGGCCTTGCTTGGGCCGTTATGTGACAATGTCGCGAAAGCGGCGCGGAACGAAGTCGTTGACGAACAATTTCTTCTCAGGTTTCGGGAAGAGAAAAATGTCCAACGGATGATAGATCACCTCCACAAATGTAAGGTAAAATTCGAGGTGCTATCGAAAGATAAAATAGGAAACTACTGGCATGTCAAGTTCGCAAAAAAGTGTTACGCCACCTATGAAATCCTTCAAAGGCATTTGCACGGTGCAACTCATGTGGACTAAGTTAGTTTTAATGGCAGCGGTTCAGATCAATGCGAAATACATCAAGAAACAACATGGCGAGCGTTTATAATCGTGGATGGGATGGTCGTGCTTTTCGTGCCAGAACAGGTGAAGAGAGATTTAATCCTTCTCTGAATAATTATTCCGTTTACGGTGCCAGCTTATCGAGTATGCCGCGTAACATACGGGGATCAAGGTAGCGGATGCCAAGTTTATCAGCCCATTTAACGATACCCGTGTCCGCGGTCACCAGTATGCCATCGAGTTCCTTCGCCAGGAGGATTAAATCAACATCCTCTTTACTATCAATGATTCCTTCTCTCAGGGCAGCGCGATATTTTTTTCTCAGATCGGCAATAGCAATATCCTCTAAAGTTTCGGATTCAGTTTTATAGGGAATTTCTTCTGTCATGCGCACATCCGGAAAAAGAAAAACTGACTTCTCGCGTGAGGACTTTCGTTTCCGTTCGATCTCTTCGGATATCTTTAAACTCTTTCCTATTCTTTTGCGTACAGCTTCTTCGGCCACTCGCAGTCCCTTGTCAATCCTGTGGCGCACATCTTCAATGAGTTCGTACAATAAAAAAGCCGGGACAGAAAGTTCGTATCGCTTTGGAGGTTTTTGGATGATACGAATTTGAAGATCGGGAGGGATGTCCTTTGTTTCTATAAAATTGAACAACTCCTGATAGATCGATGGAGGCATATAAAAGGATATTCCTTCTAATTTGCCGACGATCTCCAGAAATGTACGTAACGCCGCTGTTGGGTTCAACCCAAACGATTGGTACACTTCCGGGTTAGTAAAAATACTTGTATCGATGATGATTCGTCCGTGTTTAATGTTTTTTTCCATAAAAAGCCTTTCATTTGGATAGGGATTTTCTCTCCTTCTTGGTAAACTCAAAAACGTTTCGAAAGAGTTGTGCCTCCGCAGAAGTCATTTCTTTGCCTCTCCGTTTCATTGCAATCTTTGCCACGAGTAGCGCCTTTTCCAGGTTGTAGACCACCATGCCATGATGGGAATACCACGTAAAAGAAGGTAAATATTTCGGAGGATAGGACGTGGTTATAAGATTGCAGGAAAAACCAAAGATACTTCCCGTCTGGATCGTCGTATTGATGGCAGTTTTCGTATGATCCCCCATTACCATCCCCAGGAACATGTGATTGGTGTCCATAACATCCCCTTCAATTTCAACCTTGATATTTCCGTAGGTATTAAGAAGATTGCTGTTTACCGTATCCGCGCCCATATTAACCCATGAGCCAATATAGGAATCACCGACGAATCCGTCGTGCTGCTTGTTGGTATAGTTGTGAAAAATCGTATTGACAATTTCTCCCCCAACCTTGCAAGCCTCGCCAATATTGGACCCTTCCCGTATCCGTGTGTTAGATTGAACGACCGCATGATCACCAATGAAAGCGGGGCCCTCAACGGTGGTGTTCGGGGCGATGGTAACATAATTCCCCACATAAATGGGCCCTTCCTCCGCATCAAATACGCATCCGGGTTTAATCCGGCTTTCTTGACCGATGTATATTTGGCCTTTATTCACAAAGTACACACCGTCATACACCTCTCCCAAAATGGCCCCCTCTTTGACAAACATCAGGTAATCCTTTTCTATTTGGGACTTATTGTATTTAACAAGATCCCAAAAATAATGGATAACAGGCACCTGGATATTAAGCGATCGTACAGAATTTTGTAAAAACCCAACGGGACCATCTGCAAGGAACATTTCTGGCGATAGTCTTTTTGCGTTTTTTCCTGCAAGTCGGGCATACACCAGCGTACTGTCTTGAATTCCCATTTCCTCAGGCCCCTCTGTTGAAATAGGGAAAGAGAGAAGTGCTCGGCCGTTTAAAAAAAGGCAAGTATCGTCTGTTTTATGCAGGCTATTAATGCGATAGGGGTATCGTTCACGCAATACATCAGATAAAAAATCCCTGCAAAAAAGGGTAATTATTGCATGAGGATAATATCTGGCTATTCTTTCTAAAGGGGAAAACAACCCGCATCGAAGTTCAAAGGCTGTCCTTGTATGTACGAGAGGAAACAGCTTTGAATATTGATTATCTTCAAATACATAAATATACTGCATTTGAAAATCCTCTTTTCTCACCTCAATTTAAAAAGTTTTTTGCCCCCGATGTTTGTGTGACGGTAGCATACTGAGACACATAATCTTTGTCAAGTTAATATAAGTTTGTGACATTTTCTGATGCTTTGTCTTTTCTACTCTTTAAAATACATAAATAAGCCGTTCTATCTCCATGATAGGTAAGCATACAGAATGTAAAATTTTTTATATCCTTGACATAAAATAGCTTACATATTAAAATGAAAGCCATTCCCAATGAGGCAATTATCCTTGGTAAGAGGGAGTTTGTTTGCCAAAGGAATTTACAAATATTCTTAAAATTAAGGTAAATTTTCTGCCTAATAAAACCTGTTTTATGCTATTAATTTTTTAGTAATATTTACCGAATATATTACTGAATTAAACAGGTCAAAAGACCTGGATATAATAAACAAGTTGTTATTTATTATTTTTATGTTTTCTATTATGAAATGAGTATTGTTTTTATTGGTACTATTTGATGATTAGAGAAAAAGCCCCTATATTTACTATTCCACTAAAGCGTATTGAAGGTTTTTTGACCGATATAATCTGCTTTAGAGATGCCAAGGCGAGAACGAATCATCCTGCCTTAGCGTTTGTAATTGGTGTTCATAACGAACGCCGCTTAGAGGTATGGGATAAATTTTTAATCAAGCATGAATATAAGATATCTAAACAGCATGGTGAAAATTTTGTGGATGTAACCAATGATAGCAATCTCATTCACAGACAAGGAAACATTGTCCCCGGCGCAATGACTGTTTCCAAAATCATCCTTCCCTTGGAAATTATCTTCTCGGAATTGGAAATTTCTTCGGTAAATATAAAATTTACTGGTTCTGCTTACTATAACGAAAGAACATGCAATTTGTTTTTATGGCAGTTTGTAAGTAATGATTATATCCAAATTGAAGTGAAAACGTATCAATGCGACAGGACAATCGCTACAACTATTATCTTAGGCAGGTTAAAAGCTGCCGGTAAGCAGGTCAAAGAAATCGATGAATCGACAGTAAACAAAAAATGTCTGGCAAGAGTACAAACTTACTTCGAGACCTTGGGAATTAAGAGTAATTTTTATCTACAGAAAGAAGAATACAAGGATTACACCTATCCTCTTGCCTATATAGCTTCATTACCATCAGCAGAAATTGTAAATCAGCTGTCTGGGCAGGGAGGTATGATTAATATACTGCGTATGGATTTTGGCAGTTACGAACGAATTCCCATTACCGGGGCCAAAGGTCCTGAGGTGAAGCTTGCGAGGGCAAAGAAGAGAAATACCTTTAATAAGATCATGGCTGAAATCGCCGAAGGGCTTGTTACATATTATCGAGGTCTTGCCATCGTAAATCCTATCGCAAAATTTCACAATTCCAAAGAACCTGTTATAGACGCTATTAATAAGTTGATAAATACTGATCATCAGGAAAAAGAATTCATAGCACCTACCTGATATAGTTTATACACGCCAAATTGATGGACATTATTCCTCTTATAACTTGCACGTTTGTAGAATTGGGTCCAACACAACGCTAAGCTTAAATAATATTAGGATAGAATGCGAGAGATACTTCTCGAGTTAAAGTGCAGGATTTTATTATCTATCGAGAAAAACCTTTTTAACAATCTCAGGCATAAGCACTTCAATTTTTACACAAACAATATCTGGTATTGCTGACAGGGTATCACAACCTCTCTTGCGGACCAATTAAGTGTGCAGTTTTGTGTACTTCATGCGAATATATTCATTACAAGATTTTATCAAGTATTTAGAAACAGTCGGTGAGTTGATACGGGTCAAAACCGAAGTGGATGCGAAATTGGAAGTGGTCGAAATTTCCATTCGAGCGCTCCGCGAAAACATGCCTGCCCTCCTCTTTGAAAATGTTCGTGGTTCCCGATTCCCTCTCGCCATGAACGTCCTTGCCAGCGAAAAACGGATTGAGCTGGCGCTGGGCAAACATCCTGACCAGCTTGGCAATGAGTTGATCACCTTCGTGGAAGAAGCTTTACCTCCAAAACCGAAGGTGTTCTTTCAACACCCGGGTATAGTAGGACGGCTGTTTTGCACTCTTCCTAAAACAATATCCAGACCCCCATCTCAGCAAGTGATGTGCAGCCCTAATTTAAATGAGTTTCCTATTACGACCAGCTGGCCAGAGGACGGCGGACGTTTTATTACCCTGCCTCAGGTTTTTACGTACGACCCTCAAACAAAAAAACGAAATGTAGGAATGTACCGCATGCAGCTTTTTGACGAACGAACGACTGGGATGCACTGGCAGATTCAAAAAGGAGGAGGATTTCACTATTATCGCGCAAAAAAGATGGGGAAGGAATTCCAAATTGCCGTAGCACTGGGAACTGATCCTGCGCTTTTGCTGGCAACCGTTGCAGCATTGCCAGAAGGGATCGATGAAGTTATGTTCAGCGGTTTCTTGCGCGGCAAAAGGACAAGAATGGCAAGGGGCAAAACGATTTCCTTGCTTGTGCCTGCCGATGCCGAATTTATTCTTGAAGGAACAGTTCATTTGACGGAGTTACGCATGGAAGGCCCCTTTGGCGACCATTTCGGACATTATTCCAACGCCGCCGAGTTTCCTGTCTTCTCTATTAACACCATTACCCACCGCAGAAATCCTATTTATCCGGCAACGGTTGTGGGGCGTCCGCCCATGGAAGATAAATACCTGGGAAATGCAACCCAGCAGGTGCTGGGTCCGCTGATCCGCCTGATTCACCCGGAAATCTGCGATCTTTGGGCTTATTATGAAGCCGGGTTTCATAATCTGCTCGTGGTAGCTGTCGAAGAACGATACCGTAAAGAAGCAATGAAAACCGCGCTTTCCATCATGGGTGAAGGACAACTTTCTCTCACCAAATGTATTATTACCGTTTCTGAGGATGTCAATCCCCGTGATTTTCATGCAGTTCTCCGGGCCATCCGTGAAAATTTTGATCCTGCATATGATTTTATTATGATTCCAAAGGTACCACTGGATACCCTCGATTTTACCAGTTATAAAATGAATTTAGGAAGCAAAATGATCATTGATGCCACGAAGGGCAAATCCGGGAATGTTATGTGGGAAGATTCGCTCAAAGTCCAAGATTTTGAGCGTTTATTGAAAATCGTTGATGCAAGAATAGATGACTGGAATATCATTGACGAAACGTTATTGGTTGTCACGGTGCCTGATAATGGGAAAGAAATAGTTACGAAATTAACAAAATCTTCCGAAATCATTGGGCCAAAAATCATTGCGGCGGTAAGTCCCGATGTTAATGTTCGTGACCTGGAACAAACTATCTGGGGAATATTCACCCGATTCGATGCTGAACGGGACATGGTGTTTACTCAGGAGAAATTGGTGGGTATTAGCCCTGTATTCAGAGGGAAAATGGGTATTGATGCCACGTGGAAGAGAGGTTATCCTTTGCCACTTGTCATGACGGATGAAATAATTGATCACGTAGACAAGCAATGGGATACCTACTGGAAATAGGTAGGTGGTTTATATATTAAAATGCGTACCATCACAAAAAGGTGGATTATGGGTACGTTGACAGTTGCAGATTGCTACCTGTTTTTTTTCAGCTATTTTGAATACCTGTGGTTCAAATTCAGTTCCCTGATGCGAACCATCACAGAAAGGCTGTTTTTTCGTCTCTCCGCACGTACACCAATAATATGTTCCCGGTTCCAGGGTAACAACAATGGGCATTTTTTTCCCCATGTTATGTTTCTCCTTTGATATTTTTTAAGGTAAGAGTATCTAATTTTTCTCTATTTTAGCAAAAAACGATATTTCGTCTAGTGTCTTTATAAATAAATTTTATCACCGTTAATTTTATTCGGAGTGAGTCGGAACTGTGTTAAGCAGAAACGTGCAAATCTACAGATAAGATTTTGCTAAAAAAGAATCAAACAGCAAAAACTCTGTAAGTTTTTTAGAAAGAAGGTGATGAATAACGGCGAATAAATTCAACGTGAGGTATGTATTTGTGCTGCCATATATCAACGAATTCTTATAGAAAGATAGGATAATACCCGTATAAGTATTTGGCATGCGAACTGCTCACTTCATTAAAAGCATCTTGACCGTATGTTTTCAAAGACAAATTGATATTTTCGGATAGTGTCTCATTTTGAAGATGGAAGGGGCATGTATTGATGAGTTTCATCGATTCTCCAAAATACTCTTAAGATATTATGAATTTAAAACTTAAAGAAGTATCATGCTTTGTCGATAATATGCCGTGTCTTATTTAGTCAATTTAAGAAAAGCATATTATGTGTTTCTAATTTTTAAAAAAAGGGTGGTGAAGATGATAAAATATGTTGTGATTTTGTTCATATTGTGTAGTAACTTTATTCCATTAACACTCTGTTACGCTGAAGAGAGTAAAGGCGTTCAGTATACTGTTGGTGTAGATGATGTGCTTAACATAAGCGTACATGGGCACGATAACCTTAGGACGGAAGCAACTGTAACGTCAGATGGTTCAATATCTTTTCCATATATAGGAACCCTTTATGTTAAAGGAATGAGTTTGCCTGAGATCGAAAAGGAGATAGCAAGCAGGCTTGCAAGCGGTTATATAAAATATCCTGTTGTCGCTATAACTTTGTCAACCTCCAAGAGTATGAAATTTTTTGTGTATGGTGAGGTTAAAAACCCGGGAAGATACATCCTTGAAGATAATATGACGGTATTAAAAGCCATTTCAGCAGCGGGGGGTATTACCCCAGATGGATTTTATGGTAATGTAAAGCTACGACGTAAGCAGAAAGATAGAAAAGAGTATAAGGAATTTGATATAGATCTTAAAAACACAAAAGAGAGTAGCATCAACGGCGATATGCCAATTGAATCTGAGGATATCGTAGTTATTGACCGTAGCTATAATTTTTTTGTATATGGTGAAGTTATGAAGCCGGGTAAATTTACGCTTGAGGATTACACAACAGTCCTGAAGGCCATATCCCTTGCTGGAGGTTTCGCGAAATATGGTTCTCTTGACAGAGTTAAAATCCTTCGAACAATTCCAGGTAAAACAGAATATGAAAATATCAAAGTTGATATGAAAGGTGCCGTGAATGGGCAAGTTGGTAAAGATATCCGTTTAAAACCAGAAGATATAGTAGTTGTGCTAGAAGGCATTCTTTAAGGGGGTGGTATGAACTCGAATTTTCCCGGAAATACTTTGCGAGACTATTTAAGAATTATATTCAGGCATAAGGCTGTAATTATAACCACATTTGTAGTCATAATGATAAGTGTTGTCGTTGGGATGGAACTTAAGACGCCGATTTATACCGCCCAAGTTAAGATGCTCATCTCGGCAGAAAAGCTGATTGAATCTCCTTATTATAAGGTCCTGGGTGGTTATCAACAGACAGAAATATCTCTTACTCAGAGTGAGATTGTCAATTCCAATCCTGTAATTGAGCGTGCTGTAAAGGCACTTATGCTTGATCAACGTCCCTTTGATTACGAAAAAAATTATTGTTCTCCGCTTAAAGCATATTTAATTGATTTATGGCATACAATGTCGAAACCGGCAGTCGATTTAATAAGCTCAGGACTTAAGGCATCGAATTCCAATACCACTTTACCGGAAAATGAACAGTCGTATCCTTTTCGACTTGCGGTTGAAAGCCTCAAAGCTAATATATCAGTTGATCCAATAAGAGACACCAATTTATTCACAATAACCGCTAGTGACTTTAACCCAAGAACAGCCGCTATGATTGCAAATGTAGTTAGCCGTTCATATATCATTTTTGATCTTGAGCAGCAACTGGCTGAACTCCAGTTACAATATGGAGAAAAACATCCGACTGTAGCACAATTAAAAGATAATATTAGTAAGATGATCAAAAATCTTACCGGCGAAACACTTTCTAACATAGAGGCCATTGGTCCGGCAAGTGTTAAAATTGTTGAACAGGCGCAAGTTCCCCTTCAACCAACAGGAACCAATAAACGTATTACCCTCCTTATTGCCTTTTTTATGAGCCCCTTTTTGGGAGTTATGATTGCCTTCGGATTTGAGTATCTTGACCACACTTTTAAATCTCCGCAAGATGTGGAAGCGTTTCTCAATCTACCACTTCTGGGCTCTATCCCCAAAAAAGGTTTCAAAGATAAAACACTGATTAAAGATTCAAAACGAATGATTGCTTTTACTCCTGCTTACCAGAACCTCTCTGATCAGATATATCTTTTAATGAAGGACAAAGGCTTAAAATCAATTTTAATGACCGCTCCGTCACCTTCAGACGGATCTACCACTATCATTGCCAATCTTGCCAATTTTCTATCAAGCAAAGCCGGCCATAAGGTGATGGTTATTGATGCCAACTTAAGGGCGCCGACAATACACAAAGTCTTCAATATCTCTGGTAATACGGGTCTCGCGAATGTGCTCGAAGGTAAAGTCTCTTTGGAAGCGGCATCTCATGAATTAAGTGCTAATTTGACAGTGTTGCCTGCTGGTAATACTACCCTTAATTCAACTCCCCTCTTAGACTCAGCCCGTATGGCCAATATAATCTCATTGGTTAAAGAAAAGTATGAATTAATTTTTATTGACTACGCGAATTTGAGAAATTTTAAAGATGCTTGTGTTCTTTGTCCATATTTAGATGGAATTGCCCTAGTTGTGAGTGAAGGGAAAACTCGCCGCCATGTTCTGAAGGAACTGCTTATGCCTTTGAAGCATAAAAAAGCCAATCTGATTGGTGTTGTTTTAAATAATCGTACCTTTGCGATTCCAAAAATGATTTATGAAAGAGTGTAGTTGGAGTTTGTGAAGTAACAATTCCGGGTTCTCACATAGCTAGTGTCTAATTGCATAAATTCTTTATAATAAATTTGCGCTGGAAGGCCAATATTTTCGCTTATTCCAGCACCTTATATAATATCACATATTATTGCAAGTAAGCACTAGCTGTATGATCTCGTGATCCCGCGTAACTCCGTCTTTAGTGGTGTTTATGGAAATTTGTGCAATTAAGCAATCGCTACCCATACTACAAAATTTACGCATCCATGAGTCTTCCCTTTGGTTCATGAGCTTTCTCTGCCAAGCGAAAAAACTTAATTTGGACAAGAATAAAGAAAGATTTTAAAAATGTTTTAAAGGAGGGATATTTGTGAAAAAGGCTTTAATAACCGGAATCACCGGGCAGGATGGTTCGTATCTAGCAGAATTTTTACTTTCTAAGGGATATGAAGTGCATGGAATTATAAGAAGGGCATCAACATTTAATACCCATAGAATAGACCATATTTATATTGACCCGCATACACCCAAAGCAAAACTTCTCCTTCATTATGGGGACCTTTCAGACCCGGGTCTTATTACTGAAATCGTATGGAATATAAAACCAGATGAGATATATCATTTGGGCGCACAATCTCATGTCAGAGTTTCTTTTGATATGCCAGAATTTACCGGAAATATAACTGGTTTAGGAACTACGCGAATTTTAGAAGCCATAAGAAGGAGTGGGATAAAAACCAGGTTCTATCAGGCCTCATCTTCGGAAATGTTTGGCGCATCTTTGCCCCCTCAAAATGAAAAAACACCTTTTTACCCCCGAAGCCCTTATGCGGTAGCAAAACTTTATGCCTACTGGATAACAGTCAATTATAGAGAGGGATATAGACTCTTTGCCTGCAATGGAATACTTTTTAATCACGAGAGCCCCCGCAGAGGCGAGACATTTGTGACAAGAAAAATTACAAAGGCGATTGCCAATATCCTCACGGGAAAACAGAAAAAAATATTCATGGGAAATTTAAATGCAAAAAGAGACTGGGGGTTTGCTCCTGAGTATGTAGAGGCAATGTGGCTCATGAACCAGCAAGATGAACCAGATGATTACGTGATAGGGACTGGAGAAAGTTATTCAGTAAAAGAATTTGTAGAAAAAGCATGCCAATATGCTGGTATAGAAATAGAATGGAAAGGGGAAGGGATAGAAGAAAAAGGATTTGTAAACAGTATAGACAAAAGATGGAAGGACGCTCTTAAACCTGGTGGTATATTGATAGAAATAGATCCTAAATATTTCCGACCTACTGAAGTCGAACATCTTAAATCCGATATAACAAAAGCAAAACAGAAGCTTAGCTGGCAGCCAAGAACTACTTTTGATGAGTTAATAAAGATCATGGTTGATTATGATATGCAGCTTATGGGGCTTACTCCTCTTGGGAAAGGGATAGAAATTTCAAAGAAAAAAGGGTTCGAATATACCGATCATGATTTTTCCTTCTATGAGAAGGTAAGAGAAGGGTGTTAAGTGTCTCTCTCCTCAAACAAATGTCGAATTCAAATGACCATGAATGCCAATGAATAATTTAATAACTATGCATCATAGCTCTAAAATCTACGTTGCTGGACACGGAGGCTTAGTTGGCTCGGCTATTCTGCGCAAACTTCAAGGGTCAGGCTATAAAAACATCCTCACCAAAACCCACGAAGATCTAGATTTAACACGACAGTCTGAAGTAGAAGTGCTTTTTAAAGAGGAAAAGCCAGAATTCGTTTTTTTGTCAGCTGCCAAGGTTGGTGGAATATTTGCCAACAGTACTTACAAGGCAGAGTTCATTTATCAAAATATTATGATTGCTGCAAATGTGATTCATGCCAGTTATAAATATGGCGTTACAAAATTGCTAAACCTTGGTTCTTCCTGTATATATCCCAAGTATGCTCCACAACCGATGACAGAAGAATATTTACTCACCGGGAGTCTTGAATCTACTAATGAGCCATATGCAATAGCAAAGATATCTGCAATAAAGCTTTGCAGATATTTTAACGAACAATACGGAACAAACTTTCTCTCTGCAATGCCTACGAACCTGTATGGTTTGAATGACAACTTTGATTTGAAGACATCACATGTGCTACCGGCACTGATAAGAAAAATGCATCTTGGGAAGTGTTTGCAGCACGGAGATTTTGACTCTATCAGAAAAGATTTAAAAAAATATCCGATAGGTAATCAGAACGTAACTCACTTAAAAGAAGAAGAAATCGGTGGTCTCCTTTCCGAAGTTGGAATCAAAGGCAATTTTCTAACAAAACTGAAGCCAGAAACTAAAAATTCACAACGAACAACCATTGTTGAGGTATGGGGAACCGGATCCCCATATCGTGAATTTCTTCATGCAAATGATCTGGCCGATGCCTGTATCTTTTTAATGCAAAACTATAATGCTCGCGACATGCAAGAGTTCATAAATATTGGCACAGGCAAAGAATTAAAGATCGTGGAACTTGCTGGGATGATTAAGGAGATCATAGGATTTAAAGGAGAAATACAATGGGATGCTTCGAAACCTGACGGGACACCAAGGAAGCTTTTAAGCATTGAAAAAATAAATAAACTGGGCTGGAAGGCAAAGATTAATTTGCACGAAGGAATTAAAGGTGTTTATGAAAAATATTTAGAAAGCCAGCTTCAGTCAAAATGAGTTTAAGAAAAAAATACGTAAAAAATAGTTTTTTAAATGTTTCAGGCTGGTTATGGCTTGCCATTGTTAATATTGCCACTACCCCTTATATTTTCCATAAACTCGGATATGATCAATATGGGATATTATCATTAGTTTTGACCGTTTTAGGTTATTTTGCTTTTCTTGATTTTGGTCTGGGAGATGCCGTAATTAAATTTGTTGCCCATTACAATACCTTAAAAGATTATCGGAAAATTAACAGAATCATTAGTTCCATATTTTTGCTTTATTTAGCCATAGGAATGGTAGGGGGTGTATTAATATTCCTGTTTGCAAAGTATTTTGCGTTAAATTTATTTAAAGTACCGTTAGAATTTCAATCAAAATCACTATACTGCTTTTATATTGGCGCATTTGGCTTTTCTCTTAATTTAGTTTTTGCAGTAATATCTAAAATTCCAGAAGCGATCCAGCGATTCGATATCAGTAATGTTGTGAATGTTTGCATTGGGTCGTTCGTTACTTTCGCAAATGTCACCATTTTGTTTTTGGGATACGGATTGCAAGAGTTAGTTATTGTTAACTTACTGAGCACTTTTGTAGGAATTATCACCTTTTACGTCATCATAAAGAAAGCACTTCCTGATTTTAAAATCTCTATTTATTTTTCCTTAGAAGAAATGAGAGAAGTCTTTAGTTATGGTCTTTACACGTTATTCACAAAATTTTCAAGCGTTATTTCTCAATCGATTAATCAATTGATTATTGGTGTTGTATTAGGTCCTGCCGGTATCGGAGTAATCAATATTCCTTCAAAACTGGTAAGTCGCTTCACAACGCTGGTAAGTAGGATTGCTTATATCGTTTTCCCGCTGACGAGTGAGCTGTGCGCATTGAACGATTTGACAAAAATTAAAAGTATTTATTTGAAACTTTCAAGATATATTTACATAATTAGCAGTTTGTTTTTTTTAATACTGATAGCATATTCCAAGAGCATCCTTTATTTTTGGATGGGAAATGATTTTGCTCAGAAAGCTTATTTACCCATGGTTATAATAACGATTTCAATGTATTTGGTGACAGCAACAATGATTCCGAGCTTAATAGCCATTGGAATGACAAAACCAAAATATAATGCGCTTTTCTCATTTATAGGGGCAGCTACGAATGCAATTTTTATATATCCTTTGACGAAGTATTACGGTCTAACAGGTAGTGCACTCTCTGTTTTGTTGGGAAGTTTTAATAGTCCGTTTTTTATCTTTTTCTTTAATAAAAAGATATTAAACATAAATAATTATACCTACTTTTTCAATGCTTTTACAAAAGTTACTATAATGAATCTTGGTTTCTTGATCTTGTTTTCATTATTCCAGAGATTTATTATTCAAAATATTTTCAGCTTTTGTCTTGTTCTCTTTCTTTCGGAAATAATGATGATAGGATTATTTTATCTATACGGCTTATACACTGAAGACAGGCAAGCGGTAAAATTGAAGTTTATAGAGGTTATTACCAAGAGAAGAATACGTAGCGTGTAGAAGTTTCTGGTACACCTTAAGCCGCGTTGCAAAATGTTTTATGATTGATGAGTACCCTTAATCCTTATAGTTAGAGCCGCCTTAAAGCAAATCCTCTCATAAGATTTTTACTTGTTCAAGATAAGGAATGTATAAAAAGACATTTAAAATGAAAATTCTTCACATCAATCAACAGGATGCTTGCGGAGGAGCAGCAGCAATTGCCAATTGTTTAGTAGAAAGATTGAATAATTGTGGAATTCATTCCGAACTCTGGTACTTCACTAGAAAAGGTACTACTGGAAGGTATTCGAAATGTATTTACCCAGGACTTGAGCGGTATAGAAAAAATATTTTTTTAAATACGATTTTAAATAAACTCGTATATTATCATTACCTGTATCTAGGAGATGTGAGAAATCCCATTTTTACGGGAGTTGTTAAAAGAATATACGAGTGGAACCCCAGCATCATTCATCTCCACAATTTACATGGGGGCTGGGCAGACTTAATGTCAATTGCAAAACTCAGCGAGCAGATACGTATCATCATTACTTTACATGATGAATGGCTAATTACGGGTCACTGTGGAATTACTGTAGATTGTGTTGGTTGGCAGGATTCATGTTCTGTATGCCCTGATTTGCTTCGTTACATTCCCGTTAATCGACCGATAACCAAGAAACTAAGAAAAGAAAAATCAACGTTTCTTGCGATGCTGGCAAAAAATAGGGCAATTTTAGTTGCACCCACTGCATGGATAAAAAGACAATTTATAACAAGTGGGTTATGGGAAGGAGAAATAATTGTTATTCCCAATGGAATTGATACATCAATATTTGAAAAACAGAAGATCGATAAATCGTATGCAAGAAAAGAGTTAAATCTTCCAAGCGACGAAAAAATTGCTTTTTTTGCTGCGGAAGGTGGTACGGCTAATCAATGGAAAGGTTTTCCTACAATTACGGAAGCTCTTAAGATGTTTCCCGATAAAAGGAAATTTACCATTTTAGTTGCAGGGGATGTGATAGAAGCTAGAATCATAGAGAGGGTAAAAGATGTTGATATAATTAAAATCGGTTATGCGAATAAAGAGACACTGAATAAATGTTACGCAGCAGCCGATATTTTCATTTATCCTACCAAATCAGATAATTGCAGTCTTGCTCTTCTTGAAGCGATGGCTGCCGGACTTCCCATAATAGCGACTTCGGTAGGCGGTAATCCTGAATTAATTGTACAAAAAGAAACTGGCATTCTTGTCCCAAAAGAAAGACCCGATCTGCTTATGCAGGCCATTCTTGATTTTATGGATAACAAATATGACTATGCGGCGATGGGACTCAAAGCAAAAGAACGCGCAATCTCGTTCTTTGATAAGGAACTGATGTTTTCGAAATATGTAAACTTATATCAGAAGTGTATGAATTCATAACGTTTGTATTTACGGCATACAGATCGATCGCAGTAAAAATTTGATTAGAAAAAGATACATGGAAAATGTATTGATAAATACTTTAAAAGATAAAACATCTTCGGTCATTAAATGTGCCAGCGTAATTTGCCTGTCGGTTTCATTCGGAATTGCCTTCGTAAGACTCTCATTGTTTCATTTTGCATGCTTTCTTGCCAGCCTCATTTCCCCCTTTTTGTTTTCCCAGCCATATATTTTTTTACTGCTTTTAACTGGTATTCTCGTTCTGTTTCCCAATGTGGGTTTTGGTGTCAGGGAAGGTGTTACCGTCTTTAATATTTATTCCAAAGGAAGTGGGGTACTTCCAATCCCTCTTTTTAGTGTTGGTCTGTTTTGCCTTTTTTTAAGCGTCTATATTAAAATTACCTCGACAAGAATAAGATATGGTTCAAAATTAATATTCCTTGATTGGTCCATAATTCTGCTCTTGTTTTTTTCTGTGATCTACATTCTTGTTGCCTTTCTTGCTAATCCTAAAGGGGTATCGATGGATGGATTTCGGCGTGCGGTGTCACAGTACGGTGTCATAGGATATGCGCAATTCGGCATTATGTATTTTATAGTCAAACTCATCATCTCTGAAAAAGGACGATTACTGCAACTGAACAGATTGATTTTTACCTTAGCTTTAGGAAGGGCTGCATATGGCATAATACGGTTTCTATTTTTTGGAGGTGACCCGGCTAATTTTTATGCAAATTATGAAGGCAGACAGGTAAAATTGACCTTTTTTGATATTTACGATTCGGCGTTCTTCATGTATATTTTTTCCTTTTGCTTTATCAATATTCTAAAATTATTAAATCAGAAGAAACACTTGATTTTCACAATTTTACTTTCTGGAATAAATATCGTATTTTCTTTTAGAAGAACTGTATGGATCGGCTTTATTTTCGCCCTTATATACCTTTCTTTCAATCTCGAGAAAGGTAAGCGGATCTTTGTTTATGGTCTATTATTGTTAATCTTCGTAATATCTATTCCTATAGCTTCATCGAGATTTGATTCACAGCACAGTATTTTTAGTGATCTAAGCCTTGATTATTCTACCTCAAAGGGTATGGGAAGATTTGGTGAGCTTTTTTATGCTATCAAAACGATAGCAAAATCTCCTCTTTATGGCCTCGGTGCAACGGGTCACTACGATGCACCAACAGTGTTTCAGTGGCGCGTATCTACCGAGATAGTGCATAGTACCATGGTACATATTGCTCTTAAGATGGGTATTTTAGGGCTGATTTTATTCTTCCTTATAGTTATTGGTGTGTACTCGTTACGCTCTTGGAATAGAGAAAGTACCTTACACGACCGTGATTGTGCAGTGATTTTTTATTCGGCGTATTCTACCCTGATTTTTTTGCTGCCAGATATTTTCTTTGCTCCGTCTTTAATAGAACTCAGACACAGCGTCAGCCTTGGTCTTTTTGTTGGATTAGTAAGCGTTTCAGCTCGATTTTTAGGACAAGAACACAAACTACGCGTGGTCTGAGGAATGCAAAGAATACACATGAAAGTTTCAATAATAACACCTACCTATAACAGGGGAAATCTTATAGCGCATACCCTCGAGTCTGTATTAAATCAATCTTACCACAATATAGAACATATCGTTATCGACGGTAGTTCAACGGATAATACGGTGGATGTTTTAGAACGATATAAGAAGAAATACCACATAACGTACCTCTCAAGGATTGACAAAGGGATGTATTATGCAATTAACGATGGCATTAGCATGGCAACTGGCGATATTATTGCGTATTTGAATAGTGATGATTTGTATTTCCCATGGACGGTGCAGAAAGCAGTTGAAACTTTTCAAAACGATAAAGATTTAGATATGATTTACGGGGATTCAATGGTATGGGATTTCATTACCAATAAAATATATCTAAATATTTATGCCCCACACAGACGATATTGGTTGCCTATGGGTGGAATATTGTGTCAGCCAACGGTATTTTTGCGAAGGCGAGTTTTCGACAAAGTTGGATACTTCAATACAGAATTTAAGTACCTGGCAGATTGTGAGTTTTGGAATAGGATCAATAATCATATTGACCTTTCTATTTCAAAAGTGGACGAGGTGATGGCTATTGAATGTAATCATGGCAATACCTTGAGGGAAACTATGAAAAATGAATTGTCTAAGGATAAAAATAAAATTGCATTCCTATACCGTAAGAAACATAACAGCAACGGTTTAACGAAATGGTTAAAATTAGTAATCTATATACAAAGAGAGGTTAAAATATGGAAATTTGTTTTGAGATGCTATCTCAAAACAAATAACAAACGTATGGCATGGTATAATTTTTTAGAAACATACAATGTTCGCTTCTCTTTTTTCAATTATATTTTCTGTAAGTTATTTCACGACAGAGCAAGATTTCCACGATTTTCAATAGAAGAGAAAGAAAAAGGCTCTTCTGGATTGTGCATGGATAAATTTCAGAGCGTAATAAGGCCACAGCCAAATCCGCCCTAACAAAAGAGATTAAGAGGGGGCGTAAAAAATTTGTGAAAAAGGAGTATTTTGTACGATGCTCCTGCAATTCTGGCAATCACGACAATAGTCTTCTTCCTGAAGGTACATACTTGCGATCTCAAATATCATATGCGTTGTATTGATTAATACGGACTTTGTCACTGATATCCTATAGTCGTTCCAAGTGAGACCGCATGGCTGGAATTACGATAATTCACCGTACGGTCTCAGTGATTTTTATCGTTTTTACAAATCAGAAAGTGGCTCAAGCCTCGGTTATTCCAATCGGGAATTTCAGTTGACAAAGTATCCGCTGACCTTGCCAGTGCTTTTGGAATCCTACCTTCTTTATCCTGATTGGCAGGTGAATCAAATCTTGTCTTCCTCATTACGCCTTCAATTCAGATGTACAAAATGGGCATCGGGTTGCTTTGAAAGGAATGGCAGAGATGCAGAATGAGCACACTTTCGTTGCTGGTTGTACTACTTTATTTATAACCCGAACTAACATAAAGATCGCGAATGCGACAATGATAAAATCAATAACAGTATTGACAAATGCCCCATACCCGATGGTAGGTGCCCCGGCAGCTTGTGCTTCCGTTCGACTATTGTAGGGTGTACCAGATAGATTAACAAAGAGATTGCTGAAATCCATTTTCCCAAGAAGTAAACCAATGGGTGGCATGATGATATCATTAACCAGCGAGGTGATGATCTTGCCAAAAGCAGCTCCTATGATAATACCAACTGCCAAATCGAGGACGTTGCCTCTCATCGCAAATGTCTTAAATTCTTTTAAAATCGACATCTTCCCTCTCCTTTCTCAAAAACACATTTCCTTAAACGGAACGATAAGATTATGAATTCTATCAGGGAGCACGGTGCTTCTTAACACAACCCCTGAAAACCTGCCCAATTATATAAATTTAAAAATATACTACAAAATAAGTTCCGGAGTCAATACTATTCTTGCTGACTATTCTTACAGAAATTCGAGACGGGTTATGAAATTTTGCAGATTGGGAAAAGGTTTCTGGGAAACCAGGAATAAAAGAATTGCAGGAACAGGTATTGCGGGCAAAGCAAGGGATTCCTATTGCCAAAGAAGTGCCTCGTTTTTCCTGCAATGAGGCCTTGCTTTTGCCTTCTATGGTCGATGCTGGCCGGGCTAAGGCATAATAAAAATCGGATGTTACAATTGAATTTAATGATAATCAGAAAATAAGGTACCCTGTTTATTGATCAACAATCGATGGAATTACGGCGGCAAATTTCAAAAGACAGTTACAGGCGCTGGAAATTAAAGGTGGTGCATTGACGGTACTGGCTTTTGTGTCGAAGCCACCTTTCCCGGCTTTACGAAAGGACATTGACCATTACCCCGCCACAGAGAAAGAAGATGCCGTGATTCTTCCGATTATCGTAAGCCCTGCAGGTTTGAGCGAACAAAGAGCATCTCACGGTTTCAGGCAATAAATCCGTCAAGCCACTTGCTTTTTGGCATGCCGAAGGATGAAAAAGAAACTGCGAAAGCCGGTGCTGGTACCGGCAATGCAACGATCGCCTGCGCATAGGAAAAAGCGCTTCCGGCAATGGGACATATTCCTTGATTTTGACGTCAAATTCTGATATTTTCATCAAGATGGAAACGTTGTTACGATTGTCGCCCGTATACGATATACTCCAAAAAGCAGCAGAGGGTAAGCGCCTGAATTTTGAGGATGGTGTAAGACTCTTCAGGTCCAACGACATCCTTCCTATCGGTCATACTGCGAATATCGTCCGTGAACGGAAAAACGGCAATAAGGCATATTACATTACCAATCGTCATATCAATTACTCTAATATCTGCAAGAACCGGTGTAAGTTCTGCGCCTTTAGCAGAGAGAAGGAAGCGCCAGGCTCGTATGAAATGGCTTTGGATGAAATTCTCGAAAAGGCCCTGGCTGCAACTGAAGGCGGCGCAACGGAATTCCATATCGTAGGCGGATTGCACCCGGATCTTCCCTTTGATTTTTATGTAAAGATGATTCGAGAGATTCACGAAAGCTGTCCTAACGTTCACATCCAGGCATTCACGGCGGTAGAAATTGAGCATCTGTCTCAAATTGCAAGACTTTCCGTGCGTCAGATCCTGATGGCACTCAAAGAGGCAGGGCTGGGCTCTCTGCCGGGTGGTGGCGCTGAGGTCTTTTCTCCAAAAATCCGGGAGCAGCTTTGTCCGGAAAAACTCAGTGGTGAGGGATGGCTGCGGGTGATGCGTGAGGCCCATTCTCTGGGATTGAGAAGCAATGCAACTATGCTCTATGGGCATGTCGAAACACCTGAAGACAGGATCAGTCATCTGATAAAACTGAGGGAACTTCAGGACGAAACCGGTGGGTTTTTGACTTTTATTCCGCTCGCGTTCCATCCCAAAAATACTGAGCTGTCAAACAGTTCGGGCACTACCGCTTTGTTAGATTTAAAGGTCATTGCCATCAGCCGGTTGATGCTCGATAATTTCGACCACATCAAGGCATACTGGATTATGCTGGGAATCAAGCTGTCACAGGTCGCTCT
>WBZY01000746.1_pt1 | contig 21977 bp, 24 predicted proteins | sample 5204191 | NCBI WGS metagenome assembly WBZY01 (sample SAMN12344363, study PRJNA552823) | activated sludge metagenome | biome: Activated sludge suspended growth; feature: Anammox Sidestream; material: Wastewater; isolation source: activated sludge from anammox sidestream of wastewater treatment...
CCCAGAGGCGGATCTTCTCGTCGTCGGTGAGAAGCGGGGCTTCCCCGGTCGTACCGGTGACGACCACCCCGTCGTTCCCGGCGCTCACGAGGTAGCGGGCGAGCTTGCGGGCGTGGGGGTAGTCGACTTCGGCGTCGGGCGTGTAGGGGGTGACCATCGCCGTGAGGAGGCGGCCCAGTTCGGTCATGGCGGGGGCTCCCGGGTTGTAGCTGGCGACATAGTGTACCGCGCACGGGTCCCCTGCGCGATGGCGTGAGGTGGCTGACTGCGCTACGGGGGCCGGTGGAAGGGCGTGGCGGACGTTGCGACCGTTGATTGGCGGTCCAGCCAGCACGCGGGAGAAACGGCGCGGGCTAACGGCCGCGGGCGCCCTGGGTTTGCTCCTCCAGGTAGTCGGCGAGTCGCTCGAGGACTTCGCGGAGCTTCGCAACCTCGCCCGGGCCAAGGGCTTCGGCCCAGCGGCGCTCGGTATCGGCGAACGATTCCATGGCAATGCGGTCCTGTTCGAGTCCCCGCTCGGTCCAGCGGACGAGCTTGGCGCGGCGGTCGGTCGGGTCGGGAACGCGCTCGACGTATCCGCGCGACTCGAGGGCATCGACGAGGTAGCCGACGGCCTGCTTGGTAAGGTCGGCGCGCTCGGCGATCTCGGTGAGGCGGGTACCTCCGGGGCGCAGGTGGGGAAAGATGTGGCGGCTGGCCACATCGACATCACCAACCCCGCGCTCGGCGAGGCGCCGGAAAACGGCGCGGTTCATGGCCGTGTGGGCCGTGCGGAGCAGGTAGCTGAGGGTGGTTTCGTGGATGTCGCGGGGACGCTTCATATTCGTTCCAGATTTTGATAGTCCAAATGCTTGACTAGATAGTACAGCATCTGTACTATCCCGTCCAGAGGGGGCGCCCCCCAACACAGGAGGATAGCCGATGACACCGTTCCGTTTCCGCGACCGCGCCCGGGCTGGCCGCCGGAGCGGGGGTCTGGGGTTCCATCCACAGCACTTGCTCCAGGGAGGAGTTGACCATGCCGTTTCGTGTTCTTGATACCGCTTCGCACGAGATGCTGCACCGCCTCGAGGCGGAGAGGCGGGAACGCCGCATGCAGATGCAGGTCCGCCTCGCGGGTGGCCTGGCTCCACGGCCACAGCCGCTGCAGACAAGACTCATATCGCGTCTTCGCAAGGCGCGCTCCACTCCAGTCATACGGGGTGAACACCCCTTGACGTCGCCAGTAATTCACACAGGAGGAACACAGTTTTGACAGCCAGGGTCCAGGCCACAGCTCACGCCGGCGGAGAGGGAGCGCCGGCATCCGCACACGAGGCGCCCGGTGGAGCGGCACGCGCGCTCCCCATGGTCGCCGCCCTCGCTCTTTCCGCCGCGGCGTTGGCCTTCGGCGAATGGGGCGCCGATCTCGGGCTCTCGGAGCTGAACGTCTACAAGGTGCTGCGCCTCGTACATGTCGTGGTCGCGGTCGTGGCTTTCGGGTCGACGTTCGGCATCCCGGTACTGATGCCGCTGGCGGGGAGGGGCGGAGTTGCCACCCTGCGAGTTGCCCTCCACTTCGCTGAGCAGCTGGAGGAGAAGATCGTCGTCCCTGGTTCGCTGCTGGTGGCGGCGACCGGCGGCGGGCTCATCCTGAGCGACGTGAGCGGCTACCAGGATGACCTGCCGGCGTGGATCGTCGTTTCGATCGCTCTCTGGGTGGTTGCGGCGGTGGTCGCCTTCACGGTGCAGAACCCGGCGGTGAAGCGGGCGCTCGCGGTTCTTGAAGGGGCTGCCGACAACGGGCCGGTTCCCCAGGCCATGGGGCCGATTGCAGGCCGGCTCGACAGGGTTGGCAAAGTGCTCGCCCTGCTGGCGATTCTCAGCCTCTTTCTCATGACCTGGCGCCCCGGCCTCTGGTAGGGGAGTCTCAGCGGGCAGTAGCAGCGCCGGGGAGCGTGGAGACCCCCGGCGCTGCCGCGTGCAGGTGGCCAGACGTCGCCTTCCCGATCGATGACCGGCCGATTATCGTGGCCCGGTGAACCATGACGAACGTGCCCGCCGTCTGAACGCCGCCGGGCTGCTTGCGCTGGCGGCGGGGCTCGCCGCCAATTCCCTGCTGGGGCCGCTCGGGATCGGCGTCATCGACTATCACTTCTCGGACTCGCTGACGAACCAGACGATCGGGCTGGATGCGGTTTCCTTGGGTCTGGTGGCCCCTGTCACGGCGGGAGCTGCCTTCCTTACGCTGCGGGGACATGCCGCCGCGCCGGCGCTCGCCGTGGGGCCGGCGTTCTTCGCGACCTACATGCTGGTGCAGTACGTGGTGGGGCTCGAATACCTGGTTTACCCCGGCAACAGCCAGCGGTTCTTTCCGTTTCACACGGGGCTTTTCGTCCTCGGAGCGACCCTGGGGCTGGTGTCGTGGGGAATGCTGGACGCCAACAGGCTGCCCGAGCCGGGCCGCCGGGCCGCGCGCTTCACTGCCTGGCTCTTCCTGGGCTCGGCTGCTTTCCTCGTCTTCGGCCTGCACCTGAGGGGGCTGGCGGATGCCATGCGCGAGGTGCCGCGGGAGACGTCGTACCTGGAAAACCCAACCTCGTTCTGGATTGTGAAGTTCATGGACCTGGGCATCGTGGCGCCCATTGCCGTGGCCACTGGCGGGGGGTTGCTGGCGGACAGGCGCTGGGCCCGAAAGGCCCGGTACGCCGTCACGGGCTGGCTCGCGCTGATGGCGGCGGCGGTGACGGCAATGGCCGTCACTATGCAGATTCGCGATGACCTCGACGCGTCAATTGGACTGACTATCGCCTTCGCCGTGATCACAGCCGGTCTTTGCTGGGCGGCAGTGAAGACGTACCTACCGCTGTTTGCCACGCCGGCTGGTGAGAGCGCCCGCGACAAGGGGACCGTCCGGACAACGGGTGAGGATGACCATCGTGGACATTGAGGCCGTGTGCCCTCAGGCAGTACCCAGGCCCGGGATGTTCCCAGAAGGGCGGCACGGTTTAGCATGACGAAATGGCAATAGTGGCCACGAGCGGCCTCACCAAGCGGTACCCGGGCGCCACGGCGCTTGATTCGCTCGACCTCGAAATCGAGCCCGGGATCGTGGGGCTGGTAGGGGCGAACGGCGCCGGCAAGAGCACCCTGCTCAAGATCCTTCTCGGGCTGCTGGAGCCGACCAGCGGATCGGCCAGCGTTCTCGGTTTCGATGCACTGAACGAACGTGCCGAGCTGCACCAGTTCGTGGGCTACATGCCAGAACACGACTGCCTTCCGCTGGACATGACGGCCACGGAGTTCGTGGCGCACATGGCGCAGGTGAGCGGACTTCCACGCAGCGCGGCGAGGGAACGGACCGCCGAGACTCTCCGCCACGTCGGGCTGTTCGAAGAGCGGTATCGGGAGATGCGTGGCTACTCAACTGGCATGAAGCAGCGCGTGAAGCTGGCCCAGGCGCTCGTCCACGACCCGAAGGTAATGCTGCTGGACGAACCCACGAATGGCCTGGACCCGGCCGGCCGCGATGACATGCTCGACCTGGTACGGCGCATCGGGGTGGACTTCGGCATCTCCATCATCATGTCATCGCACTTGCTGAGCGAAATCGAACGGGTCTGCGACCACCTGGTGCTCATCGATGCGGGCAGGCTTGTACAGTCGGCGCCCGTCGCGACCTTCACCGGGGAGACCGGGGTGCTGGCGGTGGAGGTGGACGATGGAGTTGATGAACTGGAGCGCCGGCTGACCGGGAGTGGACTGCGCGCGGCGCGCCAGGGGCGGCTCGTGATGGTAGCGCTCGAAGGGGGCACCGGTGCTTACGACCTGATTCGCGATGCCGCGGCGGAGATGGAAGTGGGCCTGGTGAAGCTACAGCAGAGACGGCAGAGCCTGGAGGACCTCTTCCGCCAGGGTGAGGATGGGAATGACAACGGAGCCTGAACGGGCGGGCAGCATCTACGACCTGGGCTACAGGAGCTACGGCGGCACCCGGCTCGGGCGAAGGCACGCCGTGAGGACCGTCTACGTGGAGAGCCTACGGTCCGCCTTCGGCCTGGGGCGGAGGGCTTCGAGCAAGGTAATCCCGGTCATCCTGCTCGTGATTGTGCTGCTTCCGGCCGCGGTACACCTGGGCATTGCAGCGGCGAGCCGTCAGCAGATGGACATCGTCAAGCCGGAGGACTACTCCTCGTTCGTGGAGGTAATCCTGGCCCTCTTCGTGGCGGCCCAGGCGCCCGAGCTGGCCGGGCGTGACCAGCGCAATAGGACGCTTTCGCTGTACTTCTCGCGTGCCATTGAGAGGCGGGACTACGCGCTTGCGAAGCTGGGGGCGCTGGTTTCGGCGATGCTCGTCCTGACGCTCGTGCCGCAGGCAGTGCTCTTCGTGGGGAACGCTTTCACCACCAACGATGCGCTCGAATATCTGCGCGACGATGCGGCCAATGTGCCCCGGGTGCTGGCCAGTTCGGTCCTGGTCTCGGGCCTGTGCGCCTCGGTGGCCCTGGCAATTGCTTCGCGCACGCCGCGCCGCGCCTACGCCACGGGGGGCATCATTGCCATCTTCGTGGGGAGCGCGGCTATTGGCGGCATCCTGGACACGACCGTGGGGAGATACGGGATAATGGTCAGCCTGTTCGACCTGATGACCGGCGCCACCTACTGGATCTTCTCGGCGGAACACGAGTACGAGGTGGCCACCGAGCTCATGTTCGCGGCGGTGGTGGGTGTCACAGCCATCTCGGTGGGCCTCATCCTGAGGCGCTACGAGCGGATCCCAGCGTGAGCGCGGAGCCACGGAGGCAGCCCAGGGTGCCGCCGGGACCGGGCCCGGTGCCGATTGAGGTTGAGCACGTCTCGCGCTGGTTTGGAAACGTGGTGGCCGTGAACGACATCTCGTTCAAGGTAGGCCCCGGGGTGACGGGCCTGCTCGGTCCCAACGGGGCCGGGAAGTCGACTCTCCTGCATGTTATGTCGGGTTTCTTGAAGCCCTCGGCAGGAGGCGTCCGGATCGGGGACGAACCGGCGTGGCTGAACCCGGGGATGTTCCGCCGGGTGGGGCTCGTACCGGAGCGGGAAGCGACCTACGGGTTCCTCACGGGCTTTGAGTTCGTACGGCTGGCGGCGAAGCTCCACCGGCTGCCGGACCCCGACCGGGCAGCCGCACGAGCGATTGAGACCGTGGAGATGGCGGGGGCGCAGGACCGGGCGACGGGAGGCTACTCCAAGGGCATGAAGCAGCGGATAAAGGTGGCCGCCTCGATTGTCCACGACCCGCAGGTGCTGATCCTCGACGAGCCATTCAACGGCATGGACCCGCGGCAGCGAATCCACATGATGGACCTGCTGCGCGCGATGGCCAGGGCCGGCCGGACCGTGCTCTTCTCCTCGCACATCCTGGAGGAGGTGGAGCGGCTGGCGGATAGCGTGCTGGTGATCGTGGCGGGCAGGCTGGCCGCCTCGGGCGACTTCCGCGAGATACGGCGCCTGATGACGGACCGGCCACACACGTTCCGCATCCGGTCGAGCGACAACCGCGACCTGGGTGCCGCCATGCTCTCGCAGCCGTCCGTCAGCGGGATTGAGCTTGACCGCGAGGTCATGACCGTGCGCGTGGCGGACTTCGGGGCGTTCACGCGCGCTCTGCCGGGGGTGGCGCGCACCAGGGGAATCACCCTGCTGGAAGTGGCGCCATCGGATGAGTCGCTGGAGAGCGTGTTCTCGTACCTGGTGCGCCGATGAACGGGGACATCGTACGGCTGACGCTGAGGCAGCTTGTGGGGAAGCGGCGCACGGTCTTCATGGTGCTGGTGGCGCTCCTGCCGTCGGTGCTGGCCACGGCGTTCCGGGCGAGTGGCGAAGGGGACCCGGCCGAATGGGCCTCGACGCAGCTCCTCGGTGGCATGGTGGTGGCGATGCTGCTGCCGCTGGCTGGCCTCGTCTTTGGAACGGCCATCCTTGGCACGGAGATCGATGACGGGACGGCCGTCTACCTGCTGGCGAGGCCGATCCCGCGCCGGGAGATCCTGCTTTCGAAGCTGTGCGTTGCGTGGCTGCTGACGGCGGTGTTTGTCGCCGCGAGCCTGCTGGTGGCGGGGACGATTGCGCTTGAGGGAACCGATGAATGGGGTGCCCTCATCGCCGGCTTCGTGGTGGCCACGGTGGCCGGTTCGCTCGCCTACTGCACGGTCTTCACGCTGCTCAGCCTGCTCACCGGGAGGGCGTTCATCGCCGGGCTGCTCTACGTGTTCATCTGGGAAGGGCTGGTGACAGCGCTCTTCGATGGCACGCGCCTGCTGAGTCTTCGGCACGCCACCCTGGGCCTGGCCGGTTACGTGGCATCGGTGAGCCGGGACACCTTCGACCCCGAACTCGGTGGTGCAACTTCCGTGGCTGTTCTCATCCTGGCGGTTGCCGCGGCGGGATGGCTGGCGGTCGTGAAACTGCAGAGGTTCGAGATCGGAGAGTCGGGGTAGCCCCGGGCACTCTGGCGGGACGCGTTCAGCGGGCGCGGCGCAGCGGGGAGGGCTCGGGTCGAGAGCGCTTGCGGTCGAGGCTGCGTTCAACGTTGCGCACGCCGCGAATGATCTCGATGCGCGAAAGCAGGCGTGAAAGCTGTTCGATTCCGGTGGTTTCGAGGGTGGCCTCAACGGTCACGGACCCGTCGCCGTTCTCGATGGTGCGCACGCCAACCATGTTCACCTTGTCTTCTGTGACCACGAGGGTGATGTCGCGGAGGAGGCCCACCCGGTCCCACGCTTCGATGCGGATGGTGGCTGGGTAGAGCTTTGTGGCGGTGCCCCATTCGACTTCAACGATGCGGTCGCGCTCCTCGTGGCCATCGAGGTTGAGGACGTTCTGGCAGTCGGCGCGGTGTACGGTGACGCCGCGTGCGCGGGTTATGTAGCCGACGATCTGGTCGCCGGGGACGGGCTTGCAACACCGGGCCATGGTGGTGAGCAGGTTGCCTATGCCGAGCACGCGCAGGCCGGGGCCACCCAGGGTGGCGGGGGCCTGCTTGGGCATTTCGGCCGGCAGCGGTTCGGGGATGACCTCTTCTTCCTGGATGAGCGTGGCGAGCCGCCGGGCGATGGAGTTGGTGCTGACACCGCCATAGCCGAGCGCGGCGAGAAAATCCTCCCAGTTCGAGTAGTTGAACATGGCGAGGATCTCGTCGTGGCGGTCGGAGAGGTCGATGGCGAGGCGCCGCATCTCCTTTTCCAGGAGCTCGCGGCCACGTTCGATGTTTTCGTCGCGCTCCTGGCGGCGGAACCACTGACGGATCTTGGCCTTGGAGTGGGCCGTTCGGACGTACCCGAGGTGAGGGTTCAGCCAGTCGCGCGAAGGCCCCTTGCTGGTGCGGCTGCGGAGGATCTCAACGACGTCACCGGTCTTGATGCTGGAGTTGAGCGATACCATGCGGCCGTTGACCTTGGCGCCGACGGTCTGGTGGCCGAGGTCGGTGTGGATGCGGTAGGCGAAGTCGAGCGGGGTGGCGCCGGCGGGAAGGTCGAGGACGGCGCCCTTGGGGGTGTAGACGAAGACCTGGTCGTGGAAGATGTCGGTCTTGACGCTATCGACGAACTCCTCGGCGCCGGCAAGGTCGCGCTGCCAGTCGAGCAGCTGGCGCAGCCAGGCGATGCGCTCTTCGTCTTTGCCCTGCTGGCGCGTGCCTTCCTTATAGCGCCAGTGTGCGGCCACGCCGTATTCCGCCACGCGGTGCATCTCATGGGTACGGATCTGCACTTCCAGCGCCCGGCCGCCCACGGCCACAACGGTGGTATGGAGGGACTGGTACATGCTGTCCTTGGGGTTGGCGATGTAGTCGTCGAACTGGCCCGGGAGTGGGCGCCAGAGGGCATGGATGACACCGAGGGCGTGGTAGCAGTCGGCCACGGTATCGACAAAGACCCTGAGGGCGAGGAGGTCGTAGATCTGGTCGAAGGACTTGGATTGCTGGGAGTAGCGCTGCATCTTCTGGTGGATGCTGTAGATGTGCTTGGCGCGCCCGGTGACTTCGGCGGCGATGCCCGCTTGTTCGAGCTGCTGGCGGACGGTGGCGGCAGCCTCTTCGATGTAGCGTTCACGGACGTCGCGCTTGGAGGCGACGAGTTCGGCGATCTCCTTGTAGCGGACCGGGTCGAGGTAGCGGAAGGCGAGGTCTTCCAGCTCCCACTTTATCTGCCAGACGCCGAGCCGGTTGGCCAACGGGGCGAAGATCTCGATGGTTTCCAGGGCGATGCGGCGCTGCTTGGCGGGTTCGAAGGCCCAGAGCGTGCGCATGTTGTGGAGCCTGTCGCAGAGCTTGATGAGGACCACGCGGATGTCTTCGGCCATTGCCAGGAACATCTTGCGAAGGTTCTGAGCCTGCACCCCATCGCGCGATACGTCATCGCCCACGATGTGGATGGGGAGCTTTTCGAGCTTGGTGAGGCCGTCGACGAGGAGGGCGACCTCGGCGCCGAAGCGTGTTCTGAGGACGCTGTTGGGGATGCCGCAGTCTTCCTGCACGTCATGGAGCAGAGCGGCGGCGAGGGCGAGGTGGTCGAGCTCGAGCCCGGCAACGAAGTAGGTGACGGCGAGCGGGTGGGTGATGAAGGCGTCGCCGGTGCGGCGCTGCTGTCCTTCGTGGCAGGCAGCCGCGTACTCGTACGCTTCGCGCACGATCGTCAGTCTCTCTGCCGGGAGGTATTCGGCCGCGCGCTCGAGCACGGTTTCGATGGTGATGCTGGATGACTGCGCATCCTGGGCGCGCGATGGCAGCGTCTGCATTTCTTTGCCGGGGGGGTGCTCCTGCCCTATCCTAGCATGCATTCAGTCCCCCGGACGAACTCACAGAGAACCATGAGCACCCGCTTCCAGGCGCCGCGCGGCACGCAGGATGTGTTGCCCGCCGTTCAGCCCTACTGGTCCGCTATCAACGAGGCGATCCTCGAGGTCACGCGCCTCTACGGGTACCGGCGCATCGACACGCCCATCTTCGAAGCCGCGGCGCTCTTCGAAAAGGGGAGCGGCGATACGACCGACATCGTCGAGAAGGAGATGTACGTCTTCACGGACCGCGGCGGAGAGGAGCTGGCCCTGACGCCCGAGGCTACACCGGCGATCTGCCGGGCCTACCTGGAGCACGGCATGGCAAGCTGGCCCCAGCCGGTGAGGCTCTACACGACGCACCCGATGTTCCGTTATGACCGGCCGCAGAAGGGGCGCTACCGCCAGCACACGCAGTTCGACTGCGAGGTGCTGGGCTCGGGCGACCCGCTCGTTGACGCCGAGCTCATCGACCTGCTCTGGAACCTCTACCGGCGGCTTGGCCTGAAGGGCCTGCAGGTGCGGCTCTCATCCATTGATGACCCGGCGCCCCGGCGCGCCTATGTTGACCGCCTGAAGGAGTACTACCGGCCGTTCCTGGGCGACCTTTCGGAAGACAGCCGGAGGCGGTTCGATCGCAACCCGCTCCGGCTGCTGGACAGCAAGGACGACCGCGACGCCCCTTACAAGGCCGGCGCGCCCAAGCTGGTCGAGCAGCTCAGTGAGCAGGCCGCGGCGCACCACGAGGCCGTGATGGCAGCCCTGAGGGCGGCCGGCATCCCGTACGAGATTGACCCGCTGCTGGTGCGCGGCCTCGATTACTACAACCGGACGGTCTTCGAGATAGTGCCGCTGGAGGACGAACGCGCCCAGAGCACCATAGGCGGGGGCGGGCGCTACGACGGGCTGATGGAGCTGATAGGCGGGCCGTCCACGCCCGGAATCGGCTTTGGGTGCGGCTTTGAACGCGTCATCCTGGAGATGCAGAGGAACGAGGTGGAGCTTTCCGAACACCCCCAGGCGAGCGTCTTCGTGGTGCACCGCGGTGCGGCGACAGCAGCGGCCGCCCTGCGGGCCGCGGGTGCCCTGCGGGCGGCCGGCCTGGCGGCGGTGCTGGGTGAAGGTGAACGCTCGTTCAAGTCGCAGATGCGGAGCGCGGACGCATCAGGCGCGCTCGTGGCGGTCATTCTCGGCGACGACGAGGCTGCGCGGGGCACGGCCGTAGTCAAGGATCTGCGCGGCGATGGTGGGCAGCGGGAAGTTCCGCTCGAAGAGGTGGCCGGGGCCGCCGGGTCGTTGCTGGCGAGTTCCAGGTAACCCCGGCCTGCACTTATAGTCGCTCCACACAACCTCTGATGGAGAAGCCTGATTTGACCCAAATGCCTGCCATTGCCCTGACCGCCGTGCCGGGACGCCGCAAGTGGACCGTCGACATCGCGCGTGAGATAGAGCGGCGCGGATTCCAGGGGATCTACTGCGCGAGCTTTGGCGATAGCCTCGGGCTCTGCCTTTCGATCGCCCACGTCACGAACGAGATCAAGTTCGGCACTGCCATTGCCCCCATTTACATGCGCAGCGCCTTCGACATGGGGCAGAGCGCGGCCTACATCCACGAGATCAGCGGCGGGCGATTCTACCTCGGGATAGGGGTCAGCCACGCGCCCACCCACGCCCGGCTGGGGGTGAAGGCCGGAAAGCCGCTGGGCGACACACGTGCTTATGTGGAAGCGATGCGGGCGGGGACGCAGCAGTTCGGAGAGCTGCCGCCCATTGTGCTGGCGACGCTCCGCAAGAAGATGGTGCAGCTTTCGGTGGAGATAGCGGAGGGGGCTGTCTGGGCCAACGCCTCGCGCTCGCACATGGCCGGCTCGCTCAGTCACATCCCGAAGGAGGTGCGCGAAGGCGGCTTCTTCATCGGCGACATGATCCCCACGTGCATCGACGACAACGACCGTGAGGCGGCCATGAACGTGGCGAAGCGGTCCCTTGGCGGCTACCTGATGCTCCCCAACTACCGCAACTACTGGAAGGAAGCGGGCTACGTCGAGGAGATGGAGGCGGTTGAGGCGGCCCTGGCGGCTGGTGAACGCGACCGCCTGCCGGGACTGATGACGGAGCGCTGGCTGGCGGATTCGTGCCTCTTCGGGAGCACGAAGGAGGTGCGCGAAGGCCTTGAGGCGTGGTTCGCCGCCGGGGTGAAGACGCCGATGCTGGTTCCATCGTCCACCAGCGGCGGCCAGGTGAAGGCGATCGAGGAGCTGTTCGCGGCCTTCTCCTAGGGGAGCCGCCTTGCGAGGCAGGGGGCGGCACGCGAAAGTGAGAGCATGTTCGAGGCTGAGCTGGAGGTTGCGGTAGAGGCCGCGCGCGAGGCAGGCGACGAGGTCGCGCGGCTGCGCAGGAGCGGGCTTCGCTATGGCCGCAAGGCGGGACACGAGCTCGTCTCGGAGGCCGACATCCATGCCGCCGAGCTGCTGCATGACCGGCTGGCAGCGCGCTTCCCGGGCGTCGGCTGGCTCAGCGAAGAGCATCATGACACGGCGGAACGCCTGCGCTGCGATCGCGTCTGGGTGGTGGACCCGATTGACGGCACGCGCGAGTACCTGATGGGCCTGCCCGAGTACGCCATCTCAGTGGCGCTGGTGGTGGAGGGTGAGCCCGCACTTGGCGTGGTGTACAACCCGGCCACGGGCGAGATGCGGGCGGCCGGCTGCTGGGACGCGCGGGAGCGCGAGCCCGGGGAATTTCGCAATGGCTTCGAGGTCCTGGTGGGCCGCGGCGAGCACGGCTACGACGACCTGCCGCCGCTGCCGCGGGACGCGCGCTCACGCGGGATCGGCAGCGTGGCCTACCGGATGGCGCTGGTGGCGGCGGGCACCGGCGATGCGGTTCTCACCGGTTACGGCCGGGCAGAGTGGGACGTGGCGGCAGGAGCCGCCCTCTGCCGCGCCGCGGGCTTGCGGGTGACGGACGCACCGGGCGCGCCGTTACGGTTCAACCAGAGAGATCCGCACGTGCGCGGCCTGCTGGTGGCGGAGCCAGGCCTCCACCAGCGCATTCGCCGCTACTGGGATCTTGTGACCTGAGCGGGCTGCAACGGCGCCGTTCTCGTGGCGACGATGTAGAGCGCGGTATCGGGCGGGGCTGAGCCACAGAGCGCCGGCGGCCCTCCCAGGAGGGCCAGGATCCCCGTCGAGTCAGAAACGGCCAGTACCTGTTGGCGCTTCCAGCGGGGCACGCGTTCGGCCAGCAGCACGTCAAAGGCGTTTCGAAGGGCGCCGTGGTGGGGAACGCGGTCGCCGGGCAAAAGTGGGCGCACGCGGAGGGTCCCCTTCAATGCGCCGAGGTCGACGGTCGCCATGGATGCGCCCGGACGCGAGGCTGGTTCGCTGGTGAGCGCTTCGATGCGCCAGCCATCGGCGAGCGTTACCCCGGGGACGTTCAGCACAACCGGCCCGGCCGGCGAGCTTTCGTCCGCGGCCGGGCCGATGCGGAGGAGCCCTGTCGAAGCCTCGACCACGATGGGCCCGAACATCACTTCCCCGGTACCCCGGGCAAACACGGAGACGAGATTCCGCATGCGGGTGCGGTTGACCTCGGCCACGAGCCCGTGGAAGGCGGCCTCGCGCTCGATGACAAGGGTCACCGCCTCGGTGGGGAGCGCCGCCATCGCTTCCAGGGTGAAGATGGAGCCATCGGGCCCGCGCTCCAGCGGTTGGGTTGCCAGCGCGGCGCGGGCGACGGGCGCGAAGATCTCGCGGGCGCTCTCGGCCAGCCCGACGAGCGCGCGGTCAATGGAGGGGTTGATCGCCCGGAGCACGCCGAGGGCTTCGTGGCGGACGCGGTTGCGCCCTATGGAGAGGTCGAGGTTGGTCGGGTCGTTTCGCGGCTGGATGCCCGCCTCGGCACAGACCAGCCCCGTATCGGCGCGCCGCACGACGAGCAGAGGGCGAACGAGGCGCTGGGAAGGGGCGCCGGGAACCTCGCTGGCGGGCAGCATGCCTCGCAGACCGCGCACGCCTGTCCCGCGCAGGACGCGCTGCAGCACCGTCTCGGCCTGGTCGTCGGCAGTGTGGCCGGTGGCGATGCAATCGGCGCCTTCCTTGCCGGCAACAAAGGCCAGGAACTGGTAGCGCATGCGCCGCGCAGCCTCCTCGATGCCCATGCCCCGCTCGGCGGCAAGGGCGCCGGCATCGCCTTCGCCGGTGAGGCACTTCACCTCCAGCTGCGCGGAGAGCGAGCGGACGAACTCGAGGTCTGCGGCCGAGCCCTCACGCAGCCGGTGATCGAAGTGAGCGACCACGACTTCGAAGCCGAACTGTTGGCGTAGCCGGAGCAGCAGCAGCAGACAGGCGACGGAATCTGGTCCGCCCGAGACGGCGACGAGTATCTTCTGGGTGCGGCGGAACAGCTTCTCTTTGCGCGCGAAGGCGGCTACATCGCGGCACGCCCGGGCGGTGACCGGCGCTTCAACGAGGGAAGAGGCGTTGCCACCACTCGCCCGTTGGCCGTGCTCCCTCATCGAGGGGCGGGCTGATGACGACGAAGGGGACTTCTCCATCTCGCACATACCCGAGCTGCCGGCGGGCTTCCTGCTCCACGTAGGCGTCGGAGGCGACGTAGTCGCGCACCGCTTCGAGGTACTTCTTCTTCTCTGCCAGGGCCGCGACTTCGCGTTCGGCCTGCTCCCTGTCGTTGCCAAGCTGATTGGCACGGAGGGCGCCAACGGCAGCGGTATAGAGGAAATAGCCCGCAATCACCAGGCAAGCGAAAAAGACGAGGCGACTACGACTCAAGAAGGACCTTCCAACCCAGCCAGGTCAAACGCTACGCCCATCCCGATCAAGGTTCAAGGAGTTCAGGTGGCAGGTGTCGTTGAGGCGGTCCATTACCACTCGATCGCCGTTCACCAGGAAGGTGGAGATGGAAGCGACATCGACCGCGACGGACCGGAACGCGGCTGCATCGAGCCCCATGAGGCGGCAGACGAGCACGCGCAGGACGAAGTTGTGGGATACCACAGCGGCATCTCCGGCGGCGGGGTCAAGCAGCTCGGGGATGATCGGGAGAAGCCGCTGCTCCAGCCGGGAGATGCTCTCGCCGCCGGGCATCACGGCCTGGTGGCCGAGTGGGCCCACCCATTCCGCAAGGAAGGGGCCGAAGCGCTCTCGCAGCTCCGGAAACGTGAGGCCCTCGGCTTCTCCGGCGTCAAGCTCGATGAGCTCTGAGCGAACGATAGGCTCCAGGCCGTGCCCGTGGGCTATGGCAGCGGCCGTGTCGAACGCGCGGCGCAGGGGGCTCGCATAGATGCGAACGGGGCGCGCAGGCGCGAGGGCCGATGCGACGGCGGCAGCCTGCTGCTCACCCAGCGGTGTGAGGGGCACATCCTGGCGGCCAAGGGAGACGCCATCGCGGTTGTGCGCGGTCTGCCCATGGCGGACGAGGTAGAGGTTCAACCCTGGTTCTCACCGGCGCTGACCGGCGCCCAGAGCCTCTGGATGAAGGGCGTGAAGCCGAGCGCCTTCCAGAACGCCTCGGCGCCCTGGTCGAGCGCAAGGACGGGCATTTCGAAGTGGTCCACGCCATCGAATGACCCGGCCCAGCGGGCGAAGGCGGTGAAGAGCTCGCGGCCCACGCCCTGGCGGCGGCAGAAGGGCTCCACGTAGAGGTAGCCGATGGTGGCGTGGCGCTCGGGGAGCCTGTCCGGCTGGTTCGCCTCAATGCTCCCGGTGAGGAACCCGGCGAGGCGGTCTTCGCTTTGCGCGACGAACGTGGCGCCGGCGCGACGCTGGAGGATCTGCGAAAAGGCTTCGAGGAACTCCTGTTCGGTGACAGGTGCGGGAACTATGCGCCGATCGATGGCGGCGTTGTGGGAACGGAGGCTGGACCAGGCGGCGAAGAGCGCAGGACCATCGGAAGGCTGAGCAGGACGGATGCGCTGGTTCATTCGAATCTCCCCCGGCGTCGCCAGGCGTCGCGCGCGGGCGACGGCTCATCGAGGTAGAGCGCGACGCGGGCAATCATCCCCGGCTCGCGCCCGGAGAACAACGCCGCCACCACCAGTTCGGGGCGCACGGTGAGGTCCTGGTGAGCGCGAAGGCGCATGGTGAGGCGCGTGCAGCCGTCCAGCGGCTCCGCGGCAAGCTGCGAAACGCCGTCTCGCAGGTCGATGGTACGGGCTTTCTCGCGGCGGTCGTCGATCCATTCCATCGCCTCAAGGGCGAGGAATGCGGCAACCGCCTGCCCGGCTTCTTCGGGGTCGAGCCCCGGGACGTCGACCCTGAAGTCGGCCCAGGAGAGGCACGATTGGGGCGCGGGTGCGCCGGGCGGAACTTCGGCGACGGCAACCAGGCAGAGGTCGTCGGAGGCCTGGGCGGCAACCCGTTCGCGGAAGCTCGCGAGGGGCACGCGCTCATCCAGGGTCACGTCCATGATCTCGGCCTCGCCGATGAAGCCGAGAGGAAGGGGCGACGCGAATGCAAGGCGTGGATGGGGTGTGAACCCCTGCGAGTAGGAAAGCGGGAGCGCAGCGCGGCGGATTGCGCGCTCCCAGAAGCGGAGCACGTCGAGGTGCGAGATGTAGCGAAGCCTTTCGCCCTTGCGAAACCAGACGCGGACACGCTGCGCGCTCATTGAGCCAATGCTAGCACCGGGCGGTGGCTCTCAGGCGTGGAGCCGGGCAGCGAGGGCCTCCGCGGCGCTGTGCGGGTCGAGGCGGCGCGCGGCGACCTGGCCGACGAGGTCGTCGAGCTCGGCCTCGGGCGTGGCCTGGCGAATGCGCTCAAGAAGGATGCTCCGGGCAATGGAGAGGACCTGGTGGCGGGCGTCGATGGCACGCTGGCGTTCCATCTCGCCGGAGGATTCGAGGTAAGTGCGGTGGTCGGCGATGGCGTCGGCGAGCGCGCCAAAGCCTTCGCCTTTGGTGGCAATCGTCTTCAGCACGGGTGGCCTCCGGCTGCCTGCCGGGGAGAGGGTGAGCAGGGCCTGAAGCTGGCTGACGAGGACGTCGGCGCCGGGGTGGTCGGCCTTGTTGACGACGAGCACATCGGCGATCTCGAGGATGCCCGCCTTCATGGCCTGGATGTCATCGCCGGTGCCGGGGTTGTTGACGAGCACGGTGGTGAGGGCAGTGCCGGCGATCTCCACCTCGTCCTGGCCGGCGCCGACGGTCTCGATGATGACGAAGTCGAACCCGTAGGCGTCCATCACGGCCACCACGTCGTCGATTGTGGGTGCGAGGCCGCCGAGGGCGCCGCGCGAGGCCATGCTGCGAACGTAGACTCCGGGGTCGAGCGTCAGGTCCTGCATGCGAATGCGGTCGCCGAGAATAGCGCCCTGGGTGAAGGGGCTGGAAGGGTCGACGGCGACGATTCCGACGGTGTGCCCGCGTCGCCGGTACTCGGTCGCAAGGGCGCCGGTGAGGGTGCTCTTGCCGGACCCGGCGCCGCCGGTGACGCCGATCGTGTGGGCGCGCCCGGAGCGCGGGAAGAGGGCACGCAGGAATTCGCGCCCTTCGGCGGTCTCGTTCTCGACCCGGCTGATGACGCGTGCAAGGGCGCGCCGGTCACCCTGCAGGAAGCGTTCGATGAGGCCGTCCACGGGCTACTTCGTCACGTGGTCGAAGACGTACTTGACGATGTCCTGCGTGTTGGCGCCGGGCCGGAAGATGGCCTGGAAGCCGAGCTTCTCGAGCGCCGGGGTATCTTCTTCGGGGATGATGCCGCCGCAGAACAGAAGAACGTCGTCGCGCCCGCGCTTCTTCAGCTCGTCGACAATGCGGGGAAAGAGCTCAAGGTGGGCGCCGGAGAGGATGCTGAGCCCAACGACGTCGACATCCTCCTGGAGGGCCGCTTCGGCGATCATCTCAGGGGTCTGGCGGATGCCGGTGTAGATGACCTCGCAGCCGCCATCGCGGAGGGCGCGGGCGACAACCTTGGCGCCGCGGTCGTGGCCATCGAGGCCGGGCTTGGCGATGAGCACGCGAATCTTTGTAGCCGTGGGGGAAGGGGTCATAGGTACGCTTTCTCTCAGGACGTGGTGAATCGACGGGGTTACGGAATAGCCGTCAGGAACGCTGGACGAGTTGCAAGTTTACGCCGTGAGTGGATTTCATCGAAACGAAGGCGACGCCGTTGTTGGGGTCGCCTACGCGGGCACCCAGGCCGCGAAGGTGTTCAACGGCAGCACTGATGTCGTCCACGGCCAGGGAGAGCATGAAGACACCTTCGCCGCGTTCGGCAGCGAACTTGCCGATGGGGCCATCCGCGCTGAGGGGCTCAATGAACTCCAGGTCGCACTCCCCGACGGGCACGAAGGCGTTGCGCATGGCCAGGGCGGGCACCTCGCCACCCTTCGCGGGATTCGCCCGGAAGCCGAAGTTGTTTTCGAACGTTGCGACACCTTCGGCCAGGCTCTTCACGACGATGCCGACGTGGTCGATCTTCTTCAGCTTCATTGCGCGGTCTCCTTGATGGGCAGGGCGTTGTACTGGATGAGGGCGAAGGGAACGCCATGAGTGCCGCCTCTAACAGCGGTGATGAGGGCTCCAGGCTGCACGGCGGGACGTGGTTCGGACGTTTGATAGCCAGCGGATTGGAGCGAGCCCACGGCCTGCTGCATATCCTTCACAGCCAGCACAAAGCCCCAGAGATTGGCCTTCACCTCAGCTCCGGGAACAGGGTGCGGCGGTCCGCCGAATTCGAGCACGACTTCCCCGAGCTTTGCGAACTCCAGGTGGGCGCCGGTCCCGGGGCGCGACATCGTCCGCCGGATCTCGAGCCCGAGGTTCGTCGCGAACAGCGAAGCCGTCGCGGCGCTGTCGTTGGACGAGATGACTATGTGGTCGATGTGGGTAGCGCCGACACCCATCGCGGGCTAGTGCCCCCCGGGAATGGGAGTGGCGAATTCGACGAGGACGCCGTGGTTCGACTTAGGGTGGAGGAAGCAGATCATGCCGGCGAGCCCGGGCCTGGGCTTCTCATCGATGAGCTGGATGCCCCGGGCGCGTGCGGTCTCGAGCTCCCGGTCGACGTCGTCGGATTCGAAGCAGATGTGGTGCATGCCTTCGCCGCGGGAGGCAAGGAACCTGGCAACGCCGGTATCGTCGCGGGTGGGCTCAAGGAGCTCGATCTCCGATTCGCCGATCTGGAGCAGGACACCACGGACACCCTGGTCTTCGATAACGCGGTCGGCGGTGACGGGAAGGCCGAGGGCATCGCGGTAGAACTTGAGGGCCTCATCGGCGCTGTTCACGACTATACCGACATGGTGGACCTTGGTTAGCATCGGCCTTCTTACGAACCTCTCAGCTTGTGGATGCGGCTTCTTCGGGAACGGAGACGGGGCCGGTGTGGCGGGCGCCGGACATGCCCGCCAGGCGTGCAGCGATCTCGTGCCAGTGCTCCCGGTCGTGGTCGAGAACGGAGTGAACAAGGCGAGGGTAGACGGACCCCTCGGAAGCGAGCTCTTCGTCGCCAAGGGCATCCAGCTCTTCGAGCAGGCGCGTACGGCCGCCGCGGAGCTGTTCGAGGACACTCCAGAAGTCCAGTTCGCGCTTCCGTTCGACGTGGTCCTGGTTCCAGCGGTCGATTTGCGACTGGTCGAAGTCAAGGAGTGCCGGGCGGGCGTCCTGGCGAAGCTCCCGGATTGCCTTCACGACCTCGGCCTCCCAGGTCGCAATGTGGCCGACGATATCCTTTAACGACCATTCGCCAATGAAGGTGCGGTCGATATCCCGAATGCGGCACGTTTCGATATTGCGCATGAGCTGGTTGCGTTCCACTTCGAGCTGGTGGAGCAGCCTTCGGCGCTCGTCGGCGAGGACACCGGCATCGTTGCTGGTCATTTAAATCACCACCGTCTCGCGCTGTTCGCCCCAGATGGCGCGCAGGGTATGGCTGATCTCGCCAAGGGTGACGCGGCTTTCGACGCACTGGACCATGATGGGGAGGAGGTTTTCGGTTCCCCGGGCGGCAACGCGCAGGCGATCGAGGCCGGCGTTGGCGGCCCGTTCGTCGCGATTGGCGCGGAGGGCGCGCAGCCGTTCCGCCTGGCGCTGGCCAAGGGAGGGATCGACGCGCAGGAGGTCGGGGGCGCTGTCGCCAGAAGAGACGAAGTCGTTCACGCCGACGATGACGCGCTCCTTCTCCTCTACTTCTTTCTGGTAGCGGTAGGCGGCGTCCTGGATCTCCTTCTGCTGGAACCCGCGCTCGATGCCGGCAAGGGCGCCGCCAAGGTCATCGATGGTCTTGATGTACTCGGCTGCTTCAGCTTCAAGGCGGTTGGTCATGTCTTCAATGAAGTAGGAGCCACCGAGGGGGTCGGCCACATCTCCGACGCCGCTCTCGTAGGCGATGACCTGCTGCGTGCGGAGGGCGATCTGGACTGCCTTCTCGGAAGGGAGGGCGAGGGCTTCGTCCATGGAGTTGGTGTGGAGCGACTGGGTGCCACCGAGGACGGCGGCCAGGGCCTGGAGCGTGGTGCGAACGATGTTGTTCTCGGGCTGCTGCGCGGTGAGCGTGGCGCCACCGGTCTGGGTATGGAAGCGGAGCATCTGGGAGCGGGGGCTGCGGGCCTCGAAGCGGTCGCGCATGATCTTCGCCCAGAGACGGCGGGCAGCGCGGAATTTGGCGATCTCTTCGAGGAAGTTGTTGTGGCAGGCGAAGAAGAAGCTGAGCCGGCCGGCGAAGTCGTCGATGTCGAGACCGGCGGCGAGTGCCGCTTCGACGTAGGCAATGCCGTTGGCGAGCGTGAACGCTATCTCCTGGGCGGCGGTGCAGCCGGCTTCGCGCATGTGGTAGCCGGAGATGGAGATGGTATTCCACTGGGGCACGGTATCGCGGCAGTAGGCGAACACATCGGTGATGAGCCTCATGCTCGGGCGAGGCGGGAAGATGTAGGTGCCGCGCGCGACGTACTCCTTGAGGATGTCGTTCTGGATGGTGCCGCCGAGCTTTTCGGGTGCGACCCCCTGGTGACGGCCCACCGCCACGTACATGGCGAGGAGCACCGAGGCGGTGGCGTTGATGGTCATCGAGGTTGTGACTTTGTCGAGCGGGATGCCATCGAAGAGGACGAGCATGTCCTCGATGGAATCGATGGCAACGCCGACCTTGCCGACTTCGCCGGTGGCCATGGGGTCATCGGAGTCGTAGCCGATCTGGGTTGGGAGGTCGAAGGCCACGGAGAGGCCTGTCTGCCCCTGGGCGAGGAGGTAGCGGTAGCGCTGATTCGATTCCTCGGCCGTGCCGAAGCCGGCGTACTGGCGCATGGTCCAGAAGCGGCCGCGGTACATGGTGGGCTGGATGCCGCGCGCAAAAGGGAACTCGCCGGGGAAGCCCAGGTCGTGGGAAGCATCGAACCCGGCCAGGTCGTCGGCGGTGTAGACAGGGTCGAGGGGCATCCGGCCGGTTGTCTGAAACGACTTCGTGCGCTCAGGCGCCCTCTCAGTGGCTTTGGCGTATGGGCCCTGCAGCCATTCGCGCTTGGAAGGACTTGGCATTATGTGGAGGCTCCGGGGGACAAAAACGGGCCTCGCGGCCCGCGGTCAGCTGTTCTCGAAGTATAGGCATGCCGGGCTGAGGGCGGCAAACGCGGGGGTGGGGTCCGCTGCCGGGAGTAGCGCGCCGGGGACGGGACGCCCGGGGTTCCCGGGGGGCACCCCGGGCGATGGCGCCTACGACTCTTCCCGATTTCTCCCTGCAGACGCACAACGTCCCCTGTAGCGGTTCTCGAAAGCGGTCGATATACCCGGTGACCGCCGAATTGCGAGAAGAGGCAGATGGCATCGAACGCTCAGATTCAGACGGCAAGAGCAGAGTTCCTCGACCCGTCTCTATACGATGACACCGGACTGGCCGCGCTTCCGCGCCTCAGCCGGGGGACGGTGCTGGCTGCCCTCAGCAGGGCGTTCGACCTTGCAGAGGGGCGGAGGCCGGGGCACTCCCAGCGGGTGGCCTACATTGGCACGTTCCTCGCTGCCGAGCTTGGCATGGAGCCGTTGCAGGTGGAGGAGGTGTTCTTCGGGTGCCTGCTTCACGACGTCGGCATGGCAGCATCGGCGCCGGGCGCACAGGTCGAAACCGGCCGGGGCGCCAGGGTGGTTGCGGATTCGGCCCACGCGGCGGACGTGCTTTCGGCCGTCGATGGCGGGCGCTGGGCGGCGGTCATCGAGACGCTCAAGGCGCACTGCGAGCACGGGGCCCGGATCGGCCGCAAGCTGGGGCTGGGTGAGACCGTTGCCAAAGCCATCGCGAGCCACCATGACTGCTGGGACGGGTCGGGGCTCTCGCAGTCGCGGGCCGGGGAAGAGGCTCCGCTGGTGGCGCGTATCGTGGCCCTGGCCGACCGGGTGGAATCGATGATTGACGCCGAGTCATCGCCGCTGGCGGTGCGGAGGCGCGGGCCAGAGCTGATCCGCGAGATGGGTGGAAGCGAGCTTGACCCTGACCTGGCAGAGAAGATGGCGACGATCGCCGAGCGCGATACCTTCTGGCTCGGTTTCTACGACAATGACCTGGCGGCGACGCTGATGGCACTCGGCCACGGCGGCATGATGTCGCGCGAGGAGCTCTTCGACTTCCTTGGGGTGTTCGCCGACGTGGTGGATGGCCGCAACGGGCGGGAGAGTGGCCGTTCGCGGCGTGTGGCCGACATGGCCCGGCGCGTGGCGCTCACGTGCGACATGACGGAGAGGCGGGCGGACCTGGTGAAGGTCGCCGCGCTGTTGCAGGATATCGGCACGCTCGGGGTGCCGGCCCACTTCCTGAGCAAGCCCGACATACTGACCATCGATGAGATGTCGGTGGTGCAGCTTCACCCGGTGTATGCGCGCGACATTGTCAGCGAGATTCCGGGGCTCGGCGCGGCCGCATGGTGGGTTGGATGCCACCACGAGCGAATCGATGGGAAGGGCTATCCGGGCATGCTTGAGGGGGACGAGGTCCCTTCGGAGGCACAGATAATCGGCATGTGCGAAGCGTTCGACGCTCTCACGAGTGACCGCCCCTACCGGCGGGCGATGAGCCGCGAAGATGCTTTCGAGGTGATGCGCGGGCTGGCAGGCACGCGCTTCGACCCGTATCTCCTGGCGCGCTTCGAGAGCGTGGCCGGGCCATTTCCGGCTTAACGAGGACCGCCAACAGGCGACCTCTGCAGGCACCTCCGCTTCAGGAAGAGGCCCCCGGCTCCGG
>WBZY01000747.1_pt1 | contig 21957 bp, 14 predicted proteins | sample 5204191 | NCBI WGS metagenome assembly WBZY01 (sample SAMN12344363, study PRJNA552823) | activated sludge metagenome | biome: Activated sludge suspended growth; feature: Anammox Sidestream; material: Wastewater; isolation source: activated sludge from anammox sidestream of wastewater treatment...
GGACCTCGTCCCCCTGCCGGTGCTGAAGGCGTCGCTCGTGTGGGTGGCGCTCGCCGTCATGACGATGGTGGGGGTGGCGGCCGGCGTGGTCCCGGCCTGGCGCGCCGCACGCGTCGATCCCGCCGTGACCTTGCGGATGGAGTGAGCCGTGCGCGATCTCCTCGCCGAGACCGTCCGCACGCTGCGCGCCCACGCCTTCCGCTTCGCGCTCACCTCGCTCGGCGTGAGCTGGGGCACCCTCATGCTCACCTACCTGACGGCCTCGGTGACCGGCATGGACCGCCACTTCTCGCGCGAGATCGAGGAGGTGGGGCCGCGCATCGTCTGGGCCTTCCCGGGGGTCGTGATCAAGGACAAGGTGGGCGAGCGCGGGGCGCGCCCCGTCGAGCTCGAGGCCGAGGACGCCGAGCGGCTGGCTACGCTGCGGCTCATCGAGCACGCCGCGCCGAACATCGCGGTCTGGTCGTCGGTGGTGCGCGGCGGGGGCCGCACGCGCCTGTTCACGGTGTACGGCGTGGCCGCCGAGTCCGCGGAGATCCGCCGCCTCGAGCCCGAATACGGCCGTTTCCTCACCGCGCGCGAGGTGGAGGCCGGCGCCCGGGTCGCCTTCCTCGGCCACGAGGTGGCCATGCGCCTGTTCCGCCGCAGCGACGTCGTGGGCGAGACGCTCCAGGTCGAATCGCTGCGCGTGCGCGTGATCGGCGTCGGCCGCGCCAAGGGCGACCAGCTCGTCAACATGGGCGGCCAGGACGACAAGGCGCTCTACCTGCCCCACACGACCGTCCAGCGCTGGTTCGAGCACGAGGCGCCGCTCGAGGTGATCGTCTTCGCGCCGGAGACCGCCGGGGCCACCGCCGCCACGATGGAGCAGGCGCGCGCCCTCGTCGGCCTGCACCACGACTTCGACCCGAGCCTCGACACGGCGCTCTCCTTCGTGAGCATCCAGGACGTCCTCGACCTCGTGCGCGGCATCGGCTTCGGCCTGCGGATCTTCCTGTTCGCCGCCGGCGGCATCACGATCCTGGTCGGCGCCGTCGGCGTGATGAACATCATGCTCGTCGTCGCGAACGAACGGCGCCGCGAGATCGGCCTGCGCAAGGCGCTCGGCGCGCGCGACCGTGACGTCTTCGTGCAGTTCCTCGCCGAGGCGGCAGCGGTGTGCGTGCTGTCGGGCGCACTCGGCGCCGGGCTGGGCGTGCTGGCGATCCGCGGCATGGCCGCGCTGATCCGCTCCCAGGGCTCGAGCTTCACCTCCCCGCCGGAGCTCGGCACCGCCGCCGTCCTGGGCATCGCCGCGGCACTCGGGCTCGTGGGCATCGCGGCGGGCCTGCTGCCGGCGCTACGGGCGGCCCGGGTGGAGCCCGCGGAGTCGTTGCGGGCGCCCTAGCCTAGCCACCGCGCGGGGCGCTGGAGGAGGACGAACGGGATGGCAGCGATCGGTGTCGAAGGGGTGCGGCCGATCGAGCAGCGCCTGGCCGAGGCGACGCGCCTGCCCGCGCCCGTCGTGTGGATCGCCGTCACCCTGGGCGTCCTCGTGCTCTGCACGGCGTGGCACAACCTGACGGGGGCCTGGCGTGGGCTCGCGGTGGGCGGCGAGCCGTTCTGGCGGACCTCCTGGCGGCTCGAGATCGTGTTCGCTGCGATCCTCGGCTACCTCTTCGCGTGCGGAAGCTGGATCGTGCGCAGCGTCCGCCGCGACCTCGATGCGCTGGCCCCCGTGCTGGCGATCGAGCCCTCCGAGCTGGCCTCCGAACAGGCGCGGATCGGCCGCTTCGCGCCCGCTTCGCTCCTCGTCGCGTCCGCCGGAGGCGCCGCGACGGGCATCACCGTCCACGCGATCGTGAACGCCATCCTCCCGCCGGGGCATTCGGCCCTCGAAGATCTCTCCTGGCGTTTCGCCCGCGACGTGGCGACCTGGATCCTCGCGATCCGGCTCATCACCGTGGTGGCCGGAAGCTCGCTGCGCGTGTCGCGGCTGTCCGAGCGTGCGGCGCGCATCGACCTCCTGGACCTGCGCGGCCTGGCGCCGCTCGCGCGCATCGGCCTGCGGAACGCCTTCGCGTTCGCGCTCGCGGGGACGATGACCGCTGCCATGGCTGGCGACGAGCTCACACTTCCCGTGACGCTCGTCACGGTGGCGATCGTGGCCACCGTGGGAGCGTTCACGCTGCTGCTGCCCGTGCGCGGCGCGCACCGCGCGATCCAGGCCGCGAAGGGCACCGAGCTGCGCGCCGTGCGCGAGGCGATCATGCGCACGCGCGCCCCGGCCCTCGCCGGGGGCCCGGGGTCCGAAGCCGCCGCGACCCGCCTGGGCGGCCTCCTCGCCCTGGAGGCCCGGATCGCCGGTGTCGGCGAGTGGCCCTTCGACGTCGGGACGGCCCTGCGCTTCGTCGCGTTCCTCTCGCTGCCGCTCGCTTCCTGGATCGCATCGGCCCTCGTGGAGTGGGGCGTCTCACACGCCTTGGACTGACGGGGTAGCATGGGCCGGTCTTTCGCCGAGGGGGGGCCATGCGAAGGATCCTGCGCGGCGCGGCCGTGCTCTTCGTCCTGGCGCTGGCGGCGCTCGCGGTCTTCGCGATCCCGACGATCTGGGGCCGCCCGTGGTCGATCGAGCACTTCTACACACGGGTGTTCGCGGAGACGCTCTGGGAGCACCCGATGCTGCTCTCACAGCTCCGGGTGCTCGAGCCCTACGGCATCCGCTGGCACGACGACGAGCTCGACGACTTCTCGGTGGCCTTCGCGGAGCGCGAGGCCGAGCGCGTCCGCAAGAACCTCCGGACGCTGCGCGAGTACCCGCTCGACGAGCAGAGCGAGGAGCAGCGCTTCTCGACCCGGGTGCTCGCGTGGTATCTCCAGGTCCTCGCCGACGGCGCGGAGTTCCAGTTCCACCCGTTCCCGCTGAACCAGTTCGACGGCATCCAGACCACGCTCCCGGACTTCCTGCTCAACGTGCACCAGATCCGCGACGCGCGCGGCGCGCGCGACTACGTGACGCGGCTCGAGAAGACCGGCGTCGCGATCGACCAGGTGATCGCCGCGATGCGCTTCCGGATGGAGCGCGGCATCGTGCCGCCGCGCGTGATCGTCGAGCGCGTGGGCGCGGACGTGGAGCGCTTCCTGGCCGGCGGGCCCGAGGCGAGCCCGCTGCTCACGCACTTCGCCGAGCAGGTCGCGAAGCTCGACGCGGTCTCCGACCAGGAGCGCGGCCAGCTCCTCGGGGCCGCGCGCCGGGCGGTCGGCGAGGTCGTGTGGCCTGCCTGGGAGCGCCTGCGCGACTTCGTCCCCGAGCTCGCGGCGAAGGCGCACGAGGAGGTGGGCGCGTGAGCGCTCCCCGAGGGCTCGCTCTACTACGGCTGGGCGCTCCGCTACCACACCACCACGAACCTCGGCGCCGACGCGATCCACGAGCTCGGCCTGCGCGAGGTCGAGCGCATCCACGGAGAGATGCGGGCGATCCTCGCGGCCGAGGGCTTCGCGGTCGCCGAGGTCGCGACCGAGGCGGTGGCGCCGCCGCCGGCCTTCACCGAGGCAGCCCCGGCAGGGGGCGAGCCCGCCGCCCCAGCGCCGGCGCCCGATCCCGCGGCGCAGGCCGCCCCGGCGCCCGCGCCCGCCGTCGTGCCGAGCCTCGGCGACGTGCTGCGCGCGGTGCAGGCGAACCCGCCGGTCCGCTACGGGGACGACGAGGCCGGCCGCCAGCGCATCCTCGCCGACTACCAGGCGATCGTCGACGAGGCGCAGCGGCGGCTCCCGGAGCTGGTGACGCGGCTGCCCCGGGCTCCCGTGCGCGTCGAGCGCGTGCCGGCCTTCAAGGAGAGCGGCGCCGCGGGTGCCTACTACATGCCGGCGCCCCTCGACGGCTCGAAGCCCGGCGTCTTCTACGCGAACCTGCGCAGCCCGGCCGAGGTCGTGCCCTTCTCGATGCGCACGCTCGCCTACCACGAGGCGATCCCCGGCCACCACCTCCAGATCGCGCTCGCGCAGGAGATGGGCGGCGTCCCGTTCTTCCGGCGCGTGATCCCCTTCACCGCCTTCATCGAGGGCTGGGCGCTCTACGCGGAGCGCATCGCGGGCGAAGCGGGCTGGCACCCGACGCCGATGGACCGCCTCGGCCAGCTCGTGGCGGAGGTCTTCCGCGCGGCGCGGCTCGTCGTGGACACCGGTCTCCACGCGCGCCGCTGGACCCGCGAGCAGGCGATCGACTACATGCTGCGCAACACGGGGATGCCCGAGACCGAGGTCGAGGCGGAGGTCGAGCGCTACATCGTGCTGCCGGGCCAGGCCACCGCCTACAAGGTGGGCCAGATGAAGATCCTCGAGCTGCGCGAGCGCGCCCGCGAGGCGCTCGGCCCGCGCTTCGACGCGAAGGCCTTCAACGATCTCGTCCTCTCGCGGGGCGCGCTGCCGCTCGAGCTGCTCGAGGAGGTCGTCGGCGAGTGGTTGGTCCGCCAGCCGACGTCCGATCGACCTTGAGCCGCGGGCTCGGATCGGAGTAGAGTCGGACGCGCGAGCCCGCTTCCCGAGGAGGGGTCATGTCGAGGCCGTCCGCACTGGCGCGCGCGCTCGTCGCCGCCGCCACCTGCCTTGCCGCGCCCGCGGGTGCCTTCGAGTACTTCGACGGGCGCCTCCAGGTCCACGGCTACTTCGAGGGCCAGTTCCGCGCCATCGCCCGCGACATGAGCGCCAACGACGACTGGGATCTCACCCAGTGGTACAACGTGCTCAACGTCGAGATCGAGGCCGCCCTCGCCCCCGACGGCTTCGGCCCCTTCGACCTGGTGTCGGCGTTCGTGCGCGTGGAGGCGCGCTACGACTGCGTCTGGACCAAGGCGTGCGGGATGTTCCCCTCCGTCGACACCTACGGGAACAACGCGCGCCACTTCCCGTTCCGCTACGCCGACGGGCGCGAGTCGGGTCTCACCGGCGCGGTCGAGACCGGCGACCGGCGGCTGCGCCACGGCATCCCGATCGACCAGCTCGGCTTCCACTTCAAGGACTTTCCCCAGAGCGGGACGCGCACCCCCGCCTACATCTGGCACGTCCCGGGCGTCTCGACCCTGTTCGGCGTGCCCGGGCCGGACGGCGTGCAGGGCACGGACGACGATCCCGCCTTCTACGTCTTCGACCGCTACGTGCAGCAGGGCGAGGAGTACCGCTTCGGCCTGCGCCGCGTGAAGGGGGGCGAGAACGGCCGCGAGCTCCAGGTGCTGGGGCCCTGGGGCCCGCGCAATACCATCGTCCCGAACGCCGCGCTCTCCGACCGCGCGAACCCCTTCAACCCGCTCGACGTGAACCCGATCTTCGGCACGCCGGGCGCGGCCGCGCTGCCCTTCCGGCCGGCCCCCGAGGTCCCGGTCACGCAGGCCACCACCGCCGACCGCAGCCGCGGCCTGCACTATCCGAACGCGGCCGTGGCGCGCCTGCTGCGCAGCGAGGAGTTCGACGACTTCGACCAGAACTTCAGCGAGGAGGAGCTCGCCTGGAACCGCGGCGCGAGCCAGCAGGACGAGAAGGAGCTGAAGGAGGCCTATCTCGACATCGAGATGTTCGACTCGCGGCTGTGGATCCGGGTGGGCAAGCAGACGATCGTGTGGGGCAAGACGGAGCTGTTCCGCACCACCGACCAGTTCAACCCGCAGGACCTGGCGCTCTCGACCCTGCCGAGCCTCGAGGAGTCGCGCATCTCGCTGTGGTCGGCGCGGGCGGTGTGGTCGTTCTACGACGTGGGCCCGCTCGAGGACGTGCGTGCCGAGATCGCGGCGAACTTCGATGACTTCGAGCCCGCCGACATCGGCCGCTGCGGCGAGCCCTACACGCCCTTCCCCGCCTGCGACAAGACCGCCGGGCTCTTCGCGCACGGCCTGGCCGGCTTCGGCCTGGCCGGTGAGGTCCGCCCGCCCGATCCCTGGGACAGCCAGAAGGGGATCGAGATCGGCGCCCGCCTCGAGTTCCGCTGGGACCGCTTCAGCTTCGCCCTCACCGACTTCTACGGCTACGAGGACCTCCCCTGGGTCGACCCGGTCTTCCTCTACGAGCGCAACGTGGATCCGCGCACCGGGCGCCCGCGCCGCGCGGGCAGCCGCGCCGGCTGCGACCCCGACGGCCTCTTCGACGGCGACACGAGCGGCTGTCTCCAGCCCGGCGTCGACGCGGCCCGCAACCACCACGCGAACCTCTCGCGCTTCGCCGTGATCTGCGCCGCCAGCGTGGGCTTCAACGAGCTCGACCGCTCCGCGTGCGCCCAGAGCGTCTTCAACAGCGCCGAGCTGGCGGATCCGCCGATCGGGCTGGTGAGCGAGCTGCTCGGCTGGGCGATGGCCGGCTCCCCGGAGTCCGCCCTCACGATCGGCGGTGCGCTCGCCGGGGTCACACTCCCCACCGTGCCGCTCAACCAGGGCCCCACCGACGGGCCCGGCCAGGGCGTCGCCGCGGCGGCCAGCCTGACGCTCGGCAACACGCTCACCGACGAGCAGGAGGCGCTGCTCGGCTGCGGGAGCTTCTGGGGCACGACCTGCGACGTCTCGACCACCACGGCCTACGGCGGCCTCGACCTGCTCAACGCCGACCTGAGCATCCTCGCCCAGTCCTGGCTCGGCGCGCCGGGCACGAGCGGCGACCCGACCACGCTCGACGCGAGCTTCGCCCAGCCCGGCACGGTGGGCTTCCGGGGCGGCCCGGCGGGCCGCGTCTTCTACGAAGGCGTGTCCTACGTGCTGCCCGGCGCGCGCTCACCCTTCGCGACCGAGACCGACCTCGACCCGTCGGGCTGGAACGCCAACGTGGACGGCTGCGTGAGCGCCATGCACGCGGGCTGTGCGGGGCAGGGCGAGCTCCTCCACCCCTACACCGGCCAGTACTTCGCGAGCGAGCTCGCGACCTTCTCGTGGAACTTCGAGCAACTGCTGGTGGCGCTCTCGGGCCTGGGCAAGCCCGCGGTCGCCTGCCCGGACGGCCAGGTCGACACCTCCGGCTGCCGGCAGATCGACGAGTTCCTGACCAGCGAGCCGCTCCGCCTCGACGGCTGCTCGTTCGCCAAGCCCCAGCTCTGTGCGAACGTGCAGGCGCTCTTCGCGGTGGCCCACACCACCCGCAAGACGGTGCGCGCCGGCGGCAACGGGCGCCTGGGCCGCATGCAGTTCGACTGGCACGACGGCGGCTCGGGCGTGCTGCGCTACGAGCGGCGCAACGTGCTCGGCTTCGCGATGGACTTCGCCGAGGACCGCAGCAAGTCCACCTGGAGCCTCGAGGCCACCTGGATCGAGGGCGTCCCCTACGAGGACAACGACCAGATCGACGGCACCACCGACGTCGACGCCTACAACCTGACGGTCTCGGTCGACCGCCCGACCTTCATCGACTTCCTGAACGCCGACCGCACCTTCTTCATCAACACCCAGTGGTTCTTCCAGTACCTGTCGGGCTACCGCGAGGGCATGGTGAGCCACGGGCCCTTCAACGTGCTGGCCACGCTGCGGGTGGAGACCGGCTACTACCGCGACCGGCTCACCCCGGGCTTCACGCTGGTCTACGACTTCAACTCGGCGTCGGGCGCGATGATCCCCGACATCAGCTACCGCTTCACCGAGAACCTCTCGGCAACCGTCTCGGTCGCGTGGTTCTGGGGCCGCTTCGACCGCATCGTGCCCCCGACGCACCCGGTGGGCGGCACGCCCTTCCGGGGCGGCAAGCACGCCCAGAACGACTACACCGAGGAGGGCCTCTCGCCGGTCTCGGACCGCGACGAGGTGTCGCTGATCCTCCGCTACACCTTCTGACGTCGGGCGGGGCGGCGCACGGCCCGGCGGCGGCGGCCGCGCGGAGCGAGCCCCTCCTGCTCGGCGACGAAGCCGAGCGCCAGCTCGAAGGCCGTGCGCAGGAAGGCGAGCACGCGCTCGAAGCCCTCGTCGGAGAGCTCGCGGGCCAGGTCGTGGCCGCGGAACAGGTTCAGGAAGCGGCGCTCGCGCTCGAGCTGGAGCGGGATGCGCCCGACCCCCCAGTCCTCGAGCACGCTCCACAGCGCCGGGTTCGAGCCGCGCGCCATCTGCGCGACGAAGGGGATCGGGTCGTTGCGGGCGACGAGCGCCGACAGGCGCAGGATCAGGTCGAAGGAGAGGGTCGCGGTGCCGGCCTCGACGGCCTCGAGGAGCGTGCGGTCGCGCAGGTCGAGCGCCCGGGCGAGCTCGTCGACGGTGAGCCCGGCGAGCTCGCGCAGCTCGCGCAGCGTGCGGCCCGCCTCGAGGCGCATGCGGGCCGCCTCGCGCGAGAGCAGGAGCCTGCGGCCCACCTGGAGGCCGATGCCGGGCGTCGCCGCGACGGTGCCGCGCACGCCGCCCCGGAGGGCGCCGAGGCCGCGCGCGAGCGCGGCCGAGAGCCCGCCCGCACCCGCCGGGGCCGGCGCGCCGGGCGGTCGCGAAGGGGTCTTCCCCTTCTTGCGCGGGCGACCCCGCTTGCGGGTGCGAGCAGCCACGGCGCGATCCTCAGCCGAGGCCCAGCAGCCGGGTCTCCTCGGCGATGCAGCTCTTGAACGAGGGCCGCGACAGCGCCCGCTCCGCGAAGGACGCCACCCGCGGCCAGCGCCCGGCATCGAGCGTCTCGCCGGCGTGGTGGAGCTGCTGGAGCATCGAGGCCGCCGCGATGTCGGCGACCGTGAAGCGCCCGCCGGCCAGCCATTCGACGCCGTCGAGCTGGCCCTCGAGGTAGTCGAGCGCCGGCGGGAGCAGCTCGCCGAGGCCCTTGCGCACGAGCGCCTCGTCGGGCTCCTGCTGCAGGACGAGCTTGCGCACGACCCGCTGGAAGAAGGCCGGCCCGGTCGCCTCGACGAGCCGGGAGTCCGCGAACTCCTCGAGCCAGAGGGCGCGGGCGTAGGCCCGGGGGTCGCTCGGGTAGAGCGGCGGTGCGGGGTGCGTGCGCTCGAGGTAGGCGCAGATCACCGACGAGTCGGAGATCGCGAAGTCGCCGTCGCTGAGCGCCGGGATCTTGCCGAGCGGGCTCATGCGCCGGAACTCCGGGGTCGCGTTGGCCGGCGGGAAGGGCAGCACCGGCACCAGCTCGTAGGGGATGCCCTTCTCGATCAGGGCCACGCGGACCTTGCGGACGAAGGGGGACGGCGCGGCGCCGTGCAGGACCAGGGCCATGGGTGCTCCTTTGCGAGGCTCGCGCCGGGGGCCGGTTCCGAACCGGGTGAAGCTCGGCTACTCCTCGGCGGTCGAAGCCTGGACGCGGCGGGAGGGTAACCATGTCCGGAGCCGCTCGGCTCCCGTCCGGACGCCGCCGCGCCGCGGCGGCCCTGGCCTCCATCGGACTCGGACGCGGACGAGGCCTCGGGCTCGGACGCAGGCTCGGGCTGGGCCTCGGACTTGGCCTCGGGCTCGGCTGCGCGACCGCGGTGAACCCGGTCTCGGGCCGGACGGAGCTCACGACCATGTCCCCCGAGCGCGAGATCGCGCTCGGGCGCCAGGCCTCCGTCCAGGTCGAGCGCGAGATCGGGCTCGTCCGCGACCCGAAGCTCACCCGCTACGTCGGCGAGATCGGCGAGCGCCTCGCGGCGGCCTCGCCGCGCCAGGACGTCACCTACCACTTCGCGGTGGCGGACATGGCCGAGGCGAACGCCTTCGCGCTGCCGGGGGGCTGGGTCTACGTCTCGCGCGGCCTGCTCGCGCTCGCCAACAGCGAGGACGAGCTCGCCAACGTGATCGGTCACGAGATCGGGCACGTCGCCGCCCGCCACGCGGCGCAGCGCGAGACGCGTTCGACGGGGGTCGGCCTGCTCTCGGCGCTCGGCTCGATCGCCGCGGCGGTGGTGGGTGGGCCGCAGGCGGCACAGATGGTGGGCCAGCTCGGCCAGGTGGCCGGTGCCGGGCTGATCGCGTCGTACAGCCGCGACCAGGAGCGGCAGGCGGACGTGGTCGGGCAGGACATCGCGGCGGAGGCGGGCTGGGATCCCGCCGGCATGGCGGGCTTCCTCGCGACGCTCGAGCGCGAGGGGCGGCTCGAGGCCCGGGGTGCCGGGCGCGCGCCGAGCTTCCTCGACTCGCACCCGGCGGCGGGCGAGCGCGCGCTGGCGGCGGGGCGGCGCGCGGAGCAGATGGGCGCGCACCGGAGCGCACCGATCGCGCGCAGCCGGGCGGACTTCCTGCACCGGATCGAGGGCGTCCGCATCGGGCCCGACCCGCGCGAGGGCGTCTTCGAGGACACCCGCTTCCTGCACCCCGAGCTCGACTTCGCGATCGACTTCCCGCGCGGCTGGCAGACCCAGAACTCGCGCGAGGCGGTGGGCGCGATGGCGCCCCGGCACGATGCGGTGGTGGTGCTCGAGTCGCAGGGTGGGCGCGAGCAGCCGGCGACGGCGGCGCGCCGCTGGCTTGCGTCCAACCCGGGTACGCGGGTGGTCGACGGCGGCTCGCTGCAGCTCGGGCCCTGGCCGGCCTACCGGGCGCTCGTGGAGGCCCCGACCCAGCGCGGTCTCGCCGTTCTCTCGCTCACCTGGGTGGCGCACCCGAGCGGGACCTTCCGCCTGACCGGCATGACCGCGCCCCCCGCGTGGCGCTACTACGCGCCGGTCTTCGACGCCGTCGCGCGCAGCCTGCGCCCGCTCTCGAGCGCCGAGCGGAGCGGGATCCGCGGCCTGCGCCTCGCGATCGCCGAGGCGCGCGGCGGCGAGACCCTGGCCCAGCTCGGCCGGCGCACCGGCAACCGCTGGAGCCTCGACGAGACCGCCGTCGCCAACGACCTCCCCCGCGACGCCCGCCTCGAGTCCGGCCGGCTCGTCAAGATCGCCCTCGCCACCCCGCTCGATTGAGGGGACCGCTCCCCGGGACTCAGGGGGCTTCGGTGGCGAGGTGGTCGATGGCGTGGACGGGAGGGGCGTCGCCGGCCATGAGGGGGGCGATGGCGGCGTACACGAGCTGCTGCTGCTGGAGGCGCGAGCGGCCGCGGAAGGCCTCGGCGACGACGCGCAGCTCGAAGTGGCCGGCGCCCGCGGCGCGCACCTCGACCACGGCGCCGGGCAGCGCGCCCGCGATCGCGTCGCGCAGGCGCGTGCCGGTGGGGGCCTCGGTGTCGAGCATGCGAGGCATTCCGGCGGGCCTAGGAGCGCCCCGCCGGCGCGTTCGGGTTGTCGATGCGGAGCTCGTGGCCGCCCGGGGTCTCGACGTGGTCGATCACCAGGCCCTCGGCGCGCCCCGCGCTCGCCAGGTCGAGCAGGATCCGCACCCCGTTCGACTCGGCGGCGATCTCGCCCGGCTCCTCGGGCCCGAGGTAGGCCTCGTTCTGGAACGCGCGGTCGATGCGCAGGTGGATCTGCTGGCCGCCCGAGCGGGCCGTGGCGTCGCGCAGGAAGGTCGCGGCGGCATCGCTCACGTGGAGGTTCGGCACCCGCCGCTCCGGCACCGGCACCCCGAGCTTCCCGTGCAGCTCGCCGCTCCCGTAGAGCTCCTTCACGATGTCGCAGCCGCCCAGGAACTCGCCCTTCACGTAGAGCTGCGGGATCGTGGGCCAGCTCGAGTAGGCCTTGATGCCGTCGCGGATCTCCGGGTCCGAGAGCACGTCCACCGTCGCGTACTCGGGGAGCAGCTCGTCGAGGATGCGCACGACGGTGGCCGAGAAGCCGCACTGGGGATGCCGGCGGTTGCCCTTCATGAAGAGCACCACCGGGCCCGAGGCGATGGCGGCGTCGATGCGCTGGCGGGTCTGGTCGGACAGCATGACATCCTCTCCTGGCGCGGGGCCCGAGGGTAACGAACGCGACCCGCCTCGGCGCGGACCCAGATCCAGCTCGGCGCGGACCCCGCCCGGCGCGGCCCCGGCCGGGACGGACCCGATCGACGCCGCTACGATCCGCCGCACCTCGAGTGTCACCGGGAGCGTGGATGCCGATCGCCTGGCGCCGGACCGCTTGGCCCCACCTCCTGCTCCCCCTGCTCGCGGTCGCCCCCGCCTGCGGCCCCGAGGCTCCGGCGCCCCCCGCGCCTCCCGAGGTGCTGACCGTCGAGGCGGTGGCGCGCGACGTCCCGGAGATCAACGAGTGGCTCGGCACCACCGAGGGCTCGGTCGACGCCGAGATCCGCGCGCAGGTCTCGGGCTACCTGGTCTCGCGCGACTACCAGGAGGGCTCGCGGGTCGCGAAGGGCACCCTGCTCTTCCGCATCGACCCGCGCCCGTTCCGCGCCGCCCTCGACCAGGCGCGCGGCGACCTGGCGCGCGCGCAGGCCGCGCTCGAGCGCTCGCGCCTCGACGTGGCCCGCTACCGGCCGCTCGTGGCCGACGGCGCCGTGAGCCAGCAGGAGTTCGACAACGCCGTGCAGCGCGAGCTCGCCGACCAGGCCTCCGTGCAGTCGGCGAAGGCGGCCGCCGAGCGCGCCGGGATCGAGCTCGGCTTCACGGAGATCCGCGCGCCGATCGACGGCCTGGTCGGCATCGCCCAGCGCCAGCTCGGCGACTTCGTGGGGCCCAGCGATCCCCAGCCGCTCACCACGATCTCGCAGCTCGACCCGATCCAGGTCGAGTTCCCCGTGAGCGAGCAGGAGTACCTGCGCTTCGCCCAGGCCTTCCAGGAGGCGCTGCGCGAGGGCCACTTCCGCCCGGGCAGCCTCGAGCTGATCCTCGCCGACGGCAGCTCCTATCCCCACCGCGGCACCGGCTATCCGGCGGGCCGCGAGATCGACCCCCGCACCGGCACGATCACCGTGAAGGGCGTCTTCCCGAACCCCGACCAGCTCCTGCGCCCCGGGCAGTACGCGCGCATCCGCGTCGAGACGAACGTCCTGCGCGGCGCCGTCGTGGCGCCGCAGCGCGCGATCCAGGACCTCCAGGGCATCGGGCAGGTGGCGGTCGTCGGGGCCGACGCCAAGGTCGAGCTGCGCACGGTCGAGCTCGGGCCCGCCTGGGGCACCCTGCGCGTGCTCCGGAAGGGCGTGGCGCCGGGCGAGCGGCTGGTCGTCGAGGGCTTCCAGAAGGTCCGGCCCGGGATGGAGGTCGCGGCCCAGGAGGCTCCGGCCGAGCTCGCGGGCACGCCGGGCCCTCCGCCTCGCGTCGAGAGCCCCGCGGAGCCGGTGGCGGGCCTGCCCGAACGCGAGCCGCCGCCCGCCGCGACGCCGCCCGGTCCGGCCCCGGAGCCCTGAGGGGTGTCGTCGTTCTTCGTCCGGCGCCCGATCGTCGCGATCGTGATCTCGATCCTGACCGTGCTGCTCGGTCTCGTCGCCATCGTGCAGCTCCCGATCGCGCAGTTCCCCGACATCGCGCCGCCCGCGATCCAGCTCGCGACCACCTACGTCGGCGCCGACGCGCTCACCGCCGAGCAGGCGGTGGCGACGCCCATCGAGCAGCAGATGAGCGGCGTCGACGACTCGATCTACATGTACTCGGTGAACACCAACGCCGGGAACAGCACGCTCTACGTCTACTTCGAGGTCGGCACCGATCCCAACATCGACCAGGTGCTCTCCCAGATGCGCCAGTCGCAGGCGGAGTCGCAGCTCCCCGAGGACGTGCGCAGCTACGGGGTCACGATCAAGAAGTCGACCACGAGCCCGCTCGCGCTCTTCTCGCTCTACTCGCCGAACGGCACCTTCGACGCCGAGTTCCTCGCGAACTACGCGTACATCAACGTGAACGACCCGATGTCGCGCGTGTACGGCGTGGGCCAGGTCTCGATCTTCGGGGCCGGCCAGTACGCGATGCGCATGTGGGTCCGGCCCGACGTGCTCGCCCAGCGCGGCATCACGGTGCCCGAGATCGTCTCGGCGATCCAGCAGCAGAACCGGGTGAACCCGGCCGGCCAGGTCGGCAGCGAGCCGGTGCCCCCGGGCCAGGAGTTCACCTACACGGTGCGCGCGCAGGGCCGCCTCGTCGACGCGGAGGAGTTCGGCGACATCGTGGTGCGCGCGATGCCGGACGGCTCGGTGATCCGCGTGCGCGACGTGGCCCGCATCGAGCTCGGCGCCCAGTCCTACAACGTGACCGGCCGCCTGAACGGCAAGCCGGCGGCGATCGTCGCCATCTACCAGAAGCCCGGTTCCAACGCCCTGCAGTCGATCCGCGAGGCGCGGGCGCTGATGGAGGAGCTGAAGCAGCGCTTCCCGGCCGACCTCGACTACGAGGTCTCGCTCGACACCACGCTCGCGGTGAGCGAAGGCATCACGGAGATCCTGCACACGCTCTGGGAGGCGATCGTGCTGGTGATCCTGGTGGTGTTCGTGTTCCTGCAGGGCTGGCGCGCCACCCTGATCCCGCTGCTCGCGGTGCCGGTCTCGCTGATCGGCACCTTCGTCTTCTTCCCGCTCTTCGGCTTCTCGATCAACACGATCTCGCTGCTCGCCCTGGTGCTCGCGATCGGCATCGTGGTGGACGACGCGATCGTGGTGGTGGAGGCCGTCGAGCACCACATCGAGCACGGGCTCTCGCCGCGCGACGCCACCTTGAAGGCGATGTCCGAGGTGTCGGGCCCCGTCGTCGCGATCGCCCTGATCCTCACGGCCGTGTTCCTTCCCACCGCCTTCGTGCCCGGCATCACCGGCCGGATGTACCAGCAGTTCGCGGTGACGATCTCGATCTCGGTGCTGCTCTCGGCCTTCAACGCCCTGACCCTCTCGCCGGCGCTGGCGGCGCTGCTCCTGAAGCCCCGCAAGGAGGCGCGCGGCCCGCTCGGCGCCTTCTTCCGCTGGTTCAACCGCGTCTTCGGCCGCGTCACCGACGGCTACGTGCACGGGTGCAGCGTCCTGATCCGCAAGTCCGCGCGCGCCATGCTGCTGCTGCTGGGCGTGACGGTGCTCACCGGGCTCGTGGGCTCGCGCCTCCCGAGCGGCTTCCTGCCCGAGGAGGACCAGGGCTACCTCTACCTCGCCGTCCAGCTCCCGAACGCGGCGTCGCTCCAGCGCACCGACGTGGTGTGCCAGCAGATCGAACGGATCCTCGCCGAGACCCCGGGCGTCCACAGCTACAACACCGTCGTCGGCTTCAGCCTGCTCTCGACGGTGTACGCGACCTACAACGCCTTCTTCTTCGTCACCTTCGACGAGTGGGGCGAGCGCACCGCGCCGGACGAGCAGTACGCGGCCATCAAGGCCCACATCAACCGCGAGCTCGGGAAGCTCCCCGAGGCGATCGCCTTCGCGTTCCCGCCGCCGGCGATCGCCGGCGTCGGCACCGCCGGCGGCGTCACCTTCATGCTCGAGGACCGCTCGGGCGGGACCCCCGCGTTCCTGGCCGCCCAGACCCAGCGCTTCCTCGCGGAGGCCCGCAAGCGCCCCGAGATCGCGTCGGCGACCACGGTCTTCGTCGCCGACGTGCCCCAGCTCTTCGCCGACGTGGACCGCGACAAGACGCTCAAGCAGGGCGTCGCGATCGCAGACGTGTTCCAGACCCTCCAGGCCTTCATGGGCGGCTACTTCGTCAACTACTTCAACCGCTTCGGCCGCACCTGGCAGGTCTACGTGCAGGCCGAGGGCGAGTTCCGCACGCGCGCCGAGGACGTCGGCCAGTTCCGCGTGCTGAACGACGCGGGCGAGAGCGTGCCGCTCTCGGCGCTGGTCGAGATGAAGCCGACCGCGGGGCCCGAGTTCACGATGCGCTTCAACCAGTACCGGGCCGCGCAGATCAACGTGACCGCGAACGCGGGCTTCAGCTCCGCGCAGGTGATGCGGGCGCTCGAGCAGGTCTTCGCGGAGACCATGCCCCGCGAGATGGGCTTCGACTACAACGGCATGTCGTTCCAGGAGAAGGTGGCCCAGGAGGGCATCTCGGCCGGCGCCATCTTCGCGCTCTCGCTGCTGGTCGTGTTCCTGATCCTGGCCGCCCAGTACGAGAGCTGGTCGCTGCCCTTCAGCGTCCTGCTCGGGATCCCGATCGCGGTCTTCGGCGCCTTCCTGGCGCTCTGGCTGCGCGCCTTCGAGAACAGCCTGTTCGCGCAGATCGGCCTGGTCGCCCTGATCGGGCTCGCCGCGAAGAACGCGATCCTGATCGTCGAGTTCGCGAAGCTCGAGCACGAGCAGGGCAAGAGCGCCGCCGAGGCCGCGCTGGCCGGCGCGCGGCTGCGCCTGCGCCCGATCCTGATGACCGCCTTCGCCTTCATCCTGGGCGTGGTCCCGCTCGCCCTCTCCTCGGGCTCGGGGGCGGAGGCGCGCAAGCTGATCGGAACGACGGTGATCGGCGGGATGCTGGCCGCGTCGCTGCTCGCGATCTTCCTGATCCCGGTGTCGTTCTACGTCGTCGAGCGGCTCGCGGGCCGGAGCCGTGCGCCCGCCCCGGCGCCCGCGCCGCCGGCAGGCGATGCCACGCCGCCCGGCGGAGGGCACCCGTGACGCCGCGCGGCGCGCTCGCGGCGCTGCTCGCCGTGGCGCTCGCCGGCTGCGCCGTCGGCCCGCGCTACCGCCGTCCCGAGGGGGTGGCGCCTGCCGCCTACCGCGCGAGCGCCGAGGACCCGGCCTCGATCGCGGACCTGCCGTGGTTCGAGGTGTTCCGCGATCCCGTGCTGCGCGCGCACGTCGAGGAGGCGCTCGCGAACAATCGCGACCTGCTGGCCGCCGCCTCGCGGGTCGAGCAGGCGCGCGGCCTCGCCGCCGTGCAGCGCGGCGAGCTGTTTCCCGACGCCGGCTACGAGCTCGACGTCCATCGCGAGCACGACGCGACCTTCGGCTCGCCGACGCCCGACACCGGCACCGAGAGCCTCTACCTGGGCGTGCTGAACGCAGCCTGGGAGCTCGACGTGTGGGGCCGCATCCGGCGCGCCACCGAGGCCGCGCGCTCCGAGATGCTCGCCAGCGAGGCGTTCCGGCGCGGCATCGTCCTCTCCCTCGTGACCGGCGTCGCACAGGCCTATTTCGAGCTGCGCGAGCTCGACCTCGAGCTCGCGATCACGCGCCGGACCGTCGAGTCGTTCCGGGAGACCCGTGACCTCTTCGAGCGCCAGTTCCGCGGCGGCGTCACCTCCAAGCTCGACTACCTGCGCGGCGAGGCGGCGCTGGCGCAGGCCGCGGCGTCGCTCCCCGACCTCGAGCGGCGGATCGTCGCCAAGGAGAACGAGCTGTCGGTGCTGCTCGGCCGCCCCGCCGGCGAGATCGAGCGCGGCGCGGTGCTGACGGCGCAGGAGCTCCCGCCCGAGGTCCCGCCCGGGATCCCGTCGCAGCTCCTCGAGCGCCGGCCGGACGTGATCGAGGCCGAAGAGGTCCTGCACGCGGAGACGGCACGCATCGGCGAGGCCTTCGCCGGGTTCTTCCCCCGCATCGGACTCACCGCGGTGGCCGGCCGCACGAGCGGCGAGCTCGACTCGGCGCTCTCGGGCCCGAGCTTCTGGACGCTCGTCGGCAGCGCCGTCGGCCCGCTCTTCACCTTCGGCCGCACCTGGTACGGCTGGCGCGCGAGCGAGGCGGGCGCGCAGGCGGCGCTCCACGACTACCAGCAGTCGGTGCTGGTCGCCCTGCAGGACGTCTCGAACGCGCTGACGGCGCGCGAGAAGCTCGCCCAGATGCGCGTCGAGCAGGGGCGCGCGGTCGAGGCTCTCGGCGAATCGCTGCGCATCGCGCGGATCCGCTACGTCGGCGGGCTCGCCACCTACCTCGAGGTGCTCGACGCGCAGCAGCAGCTCTTCCCTGCCGAGCTCGACCTCGCGCGCACCCAGCGCGACGAGCTGAACGCGGTGGTGGCCCTCTATCGCGCGCTCGGCGGGGGCTGGCAGGAAGCGCCCCCCGCGCCGACCATCCCCCAGCCGCTCGCGCCCTGAGTCTCCCCGGCGGACCGGGCTCGGACGCCTGGTCCGCTCCTCCCCGAGAAAGCGAGGACCGCGATGACGAGAACCCATTCCCCGTTCGTTCCGAGCCGGACCAGCCGCGGCTACACGGCCCGATGACGCGCCGCCGATAGCGTCCCACCCGTGTCGGCGGATCGGAAGGAGAGCCCATGCCCACCCCGGAAGCACAGGGAGGAGGTCTCGGCTTCCTCGACTCCCTCGGCCGGCTGTTCCGAGCGAAACCCGAGCCGGCAGCCGCCCCCGGGCCGCAGAGCGGCTTTGCCCGGGTCGAAGCCGACTTCGAGGCCGCGATCCGGGGCCTGAACGAGCGCATCGAGGAGCAGCGCCGGGCGGGGGGCGCCACGAGCCTGGCGTCCCCCACCGCGCGCAAGCGGAGCGCCGAGGAGCTCGCCGCGGAGCGGGCGCAGCGCGTCGAGGCCGCGCATCGCGCGATGCGCGAGGACATCGAGCGGATGCACGGGGAGCTCGGCACGGGGCTCTCCGGGAGCGACCTCGACGCGATCCAGACGCTGCTCGGGGAGCTCGAGGTGATGGGGGCGGCCGGCAAGGGCTCGCACGAGCTCGTGCCGCGCGCTCGCCATGCGATCGCGGAGCGGCTGCGAGCGGAGGCCGGTGAGCTCGCGGTGGCGCGCGTGGTGGCGCTGCTCGGGGAGAAGGGACGGACCTGGCCCGACCCGAGCCGCCCCCCGGCGTCGGCCACGCCCGACGAGATCGAGAGCGCGCGCCGGCGGCGCCTGGCCGACGTGCGCAGGGCGTTCCTCGGCGAGGGGTTCGCGCGCACGGCCGAAAGCCTCCAGGGCGTCGTGAAGGGGTGGGGCGGCGACTATCCCGAGCGCGGCTCGCCCTTGTGGGAGGCGTGCGTGCTCGAGGGCGTGGCGGCCGGCATCCGGGGCCGGCTCGTGCGCGACTTCGTCGCGCTCCTGCGGCGCGACAGCGACTGGCTGCTGGCCCAGGTCGAGGCCGCGGTCGGCAAGGAGACCCGGACGCTCCAGGAGGCGATGGCGGGTGGGGTGCGCTCGGTCGAGCAGGCGAGCCGCGCGGTGCAGAGCGCGCTCGAGGTGGTCGACGAGGTGCTCCCGGCGATCGCCTGGGAGCGCATCCGCGACCAGCTTCCCGAGGCGCGTGGCGAGCAGGCGTAGCGCTCACGACTCCATCGAGACGATCGCCGGCGTGCGCCGCAGGGTGAGCGTGTCTCCGCCAACGTCCGGGACCGGCGCGCCGTCCACGGTGACGCGCGCGAGCGGGCGCGCGAGCGGCGGCCGCACCACGATGCCGCCCGGCGGTGGGCGCAGGCCGGGGCCGAGCTCGAGGCGCAGGGCGCCCGGCCCGCTCCGCCGCAGCGTGTAGGACAGGGATCCCCACCAGGTGGGCAGGCCCGCAACCGCCACCTCGCCGGCGTCGAGCCAGGCGTCCGAGACGCCGGCGGCGACGACCAGCGCGCCGTCCGCGGGGCGCTCGTAGGCGAACATCGCGAGCAGGGCCAGCACGTACTCGGCGCCGATCCAGGCATGGGGGACGTCGCCCAGGTGGCCGGGGCTTCTCGGGTCGCGCCAGGAGATCTCGGGCCACTGGTTCCAGGCGCGGGGGCGGCGGTCGCCGAGGAAGAAGGCGAGCAGCTCGTGCGCGTCGGCGCGCCGGCCGAGCCGGACGAGCGCCCCCAGGATGCGGATCTCGTAGGCGCTGTAGTTGTTCCACTCGATCTCGCCGCGGCGCCGGCGGCGCAGGCCGGCCAGGTACTCGTCGTAGGTGGCGGCCAGCACGCCCGGCGGCAGGCGCTCGGCGGCGTCGGTGGTCGTGAGCGCGGTGGCCGTGGCGGCCGGGTCGAAGTCGGCCCATTCGACCGAGCCGGGGACGTAGGCGAGGCCGCGCTCCTCGATCGTCGCCTCGATCGAGGCGTAGAGCGACGCGTGCAGCGCATCGCGCAGCGCTGCGAGCCGGAGGGCTTCCGCCTCCTCGCCGAGCGCGCGCGCGAGGTCGGCCGCGTCACCGATCCCGCGCAGGGCCCAGAAGTCGTCCCAGTAGGAGTGGACCGGCTGCGCGAGATAGCCCTCGTGGCTCGCGGACTCCGGCAGGATCCCGAAGCGGGCCCGCTGCTCGGGCGCCCGGTACTCCGGCGTGCAGCGCTGCGCCCGCAGCCCCTCGAGGTAGGCGACCGCCCGCTGCGCCGCAGGCCACAGGCGGCGCGCGAACGCGAGATCGCCGGTGAAGCGGGCGTACTCGACGAGCGTGAACACGAGCTGGCCGTGGCTGTCGTGCTCGGGCAGCCAGTCGGGACCGCTGCGGTCCACCGCGCAGGGGACGTTGCCGTCCGCGGCCTGGTGCGGCGCGTACCACGCGAGGAAGTCGCGCACCGGGCCGGCGCAGCCGATCCGCAGCAGCGCAGCCGACATGGTGGCGCCGTCGCGGATCCACGAGCGGGTGTAGCGGCGCGGGCCGGGCTGGAGCGCCGGGCCGTCGCGCACCGCCAGCACGTGGCCGGCGGCGGTGCGCAGCGCGTCCACGCAGCCCGCGTCGGCGGCCAGCGCGATCCGGACGCGCCCGAGGGCCTCGCCCCAGGCCTCCGTGACCTCCCGCAGCGTGCCGGCGGGCTCCGACCCGAGCGCCACCGGCCCGAGCGGCTCGCGCTCGACGAAGGGCACCGCGAGCTCGATCTCGCCCGCCGCGCCCGGCGCGAGCTCGAGCTCGAAGAGCAGCGCGCCGGAGGCGTGCGCGAAGGGGTCGGCGACCTCCGCGCGCGCGGGCAGCTCGCCGCGCGCGAGCGCGCGCAGGACGCCGCCCTGCTCGAAGGCCGCGGCGCCGAAGCCCGTGGGTGTCCCGAGCGGCCACACGCGCGCGATGCCGTCCACCTCGACGGCCCCGTCGCGCCACGCGAGCGTGCGGATCGGCGCCGTCCCGCCGATCCCCTGGAACGACTGCCAGGGCGGCGAGACCTGGAACGGTCGCAGCGCCACGAAGAGCCGCACCCGCGGCGTGTCCGCCGCCTCGTTCACGAGCCGGTAGCGCACGCGCGCCGCGGCGCCGGAGGCTTCCGCCACCGCGAAGGCCGTCGTCTCGAGCGACCAGCCGCGCCAGCGCCAGGTCACCGACGGGATCGGCAGCCAGCCCCGCGCCAGGGTGAGGTCGATCGCCGCGTCCGCCCAGGTGCCGAGCGTGCCCCCGGCGAACAGGAAGGGCTCGAGCGTGAAGCTGCCGCGGTCGGGCTCGAGCAGGCCCTCCTCGTTCAGGATCGCCGCCGTCGTCCCGCCGGCGACCCCGGCCGGCGTCCAGTACGACTGCTCGCGGTGCAGCCAGCGCGGATGCCGGCCGCGCGGCTCGCGGGCCGCGACGGCATGGAAGAACTCGGCGAGCGAGCGGGAGAACTCGAAGGGCTGCACCTCGAGGGAGCGGATCGCGAAGCCGCCGGCGCCCGCGGCGGGCTCGAGCAGGTGGAGCCGCAGATGGCGCGAGGAGCCGCCCGGCAGGTACACGTAGCTGCGCTCGCCCTCCGCCTGGCGCGCCGACCAGAGCGTCGCCCAGGAGGCGCCGTCGCCGGACGCCTGCACCTCGAAGGCACGCGGGGCACCCTCCTCGGCCCAGTCCACCACGAGCCCGCCGTACTCGTGCTCGCGGCCGAAGTCGAGCGCGAGCCACTGCGTGCCGCCGGCGCCGGGCGCGCTGCGCCAGCCGCTTCCCCCGGCGGCGAGCGCGCACTCCGGATCGCGGCCGGGTGCGGCACTCGAAGCCGTCGCGCGCGGCGGCCCGGCGAGCGAGCGGTCCTCGAAGCGCAGGTCGGCGATCCAGAGCGATCCGCGGCCGCCCGGCCCGGCGGCGATCGCGATCTCGAGCGCGCCGAGCTCGCGCAGCACCCCCCCGCCCGCAGGTCCCCAGGCAAACGCGACCTCGCTGCTGCGGATGCGCAGCGGCGTCCACTCGGCGGGGAGCTCGAAGGCGTCCCGGTGCCACCACCAGACGTTGCGGTTGCTGGGATCGGCGAGCTTGATCTCGAGCTTGTTGGCCGGCGCGGCGCCGCGCACGCGCAGGTCAACCGCGACCTCTACGCGCAGTTCGCCGCCGTCATCGCCGGCGCCGAGTGGGATCTGGCGCTGCTGCAGGAGTTCCCGCCGCGGTGGGCGGAGCGGCTGGCGCTCGACTGCGGCGCCGAGCCGCACCTCGCCCCCTGCGTCGGTGACGATCCCCGCGAGCGCGTCGACGAGGCGGACGCCGCCGCCGACCGGCAC
>WBZY01000749.1_pt1:0-12500 | contig 21886 bp, 17 predicted proteins | sample 5204191 | NCBI WGS metagenome assembly WBZY01 (sample SAMN12344363, study PRJNA552823) | activated sludge metagenome | biome: Activated sludge suspended growth; feature: Anammox Sidestream; material: Wastewater; isolation source: activated sludge from anammox sidestream of wastewater...
AAGAGCATCAGTAAAGCGGTCGCAACTGGCAATGCTCAGCTTTTTATCGCTCCGCTGAGCGCGTCTGATTCGAATTTCAAGACCACGGTCAATGCGCCGCGATTCGATTGTGATTTCTTTGCGGCGGGCAATGATCCTAAGACCTGCGTCGCTTCGACGAACGTCCGGACCGTAAGGGTTCCGACAGTGGCTGCGGCCGATCGCGGCACGCAGACCTTGACATCGAACAAGCTGGTCGCAAATTTTGACGCTCAGTCGCGGGAACTGGGCTCGCTTGAGGCGGTCGGCCGTGCGAAATTCAATGAGCGCGACCGCAACGGAACTGCCGAAAGGATCGTTTATACCTCGTCGGATGAAACGGTGCGGCTCCGCGGCGGCAGCCCGAATGTCTGGGACAGCAAGGCAAGGGCGAAGGCACCTGAGATCGATTGGAACACTCGGGACGAGGTTTCGGAACTTCGCGGCGGTGCGAGCACGACATACTACAATGTGTCGAGTACCGACAGATCGGCTCCTTTCACCAAGTCCGAAAAGCCGGTGTACCTTACTGCCGAAAGCGCCCGGATCGATCATCGAAACGAGGTTGCCGTGTTCACGGGCAATGCCCGCGGCTGGCAGGACAACAACTACGTTCGCGGCCACCGGCTCACCATCTCGCAAAAGGATGGCCGATTTGTCGCGGAAGAGAATGTTCAGAGCCTATTGTACGAGGCCAAGCGCAAGGAGAACGGTGTCGAAACGAACCGGCCCGTTTTTGTTGCCGCCCAAAAGATGATCTATACGCGCGACGACCGCCATATTCGCTATGAGAACAATGTTGATATTCGGCAGGGCAAAGACCGAATAACGGGCGGTGCGGCGGACGTCTTTCTCGCCGAGAACAATGAGCCATCCAAGACGGAGGTGCATCAGAATGTGATCATCGTCCAGCCTGATCGGCGGGCGACCGGTGATTATGTCCGTTACGAGGCGGCGAACGAAGTTATCTTTCTTCGAGGCAGTCCGGCGACGGTCGAAGATGCGGTTCAGGGCCGCACGCGAGCATCGGAAATTACCGTGAATTTGAAAGAGAACAAGTATGTGGGCGAAGGCCCGACCAAGCAGAATTCTGCGGGCAGGATGCGATCGGTTTACAAGGTCCGAAATCAATGATCGAATCTAATTAGTGGACGCAAGACCTCAAATAGATCCGGCCGCTGTTAACGGGAATGCGGCCAAGGCCTCAGACCGATTGGTGGCCGCGGAGCACCTGCAGAAGACTTACGGGCATCGCCGTGTTGTCGACGACGTCAGCTTTCACGTCGACCAGGGAGAGATCGTTGGCCTGCTGGGCGCTAACGGGGCAGGAAAAACGACGAGCTTCTATATGCTCGTTGGCCTTGAAACCACCGAGCGTGGAAATGTTTTCCTGAATGGCCAGGACGTGACCAGCTTGCCTATGTATCTTCGTGCCAGGCTTGGCCTTGGATACTTGCCACAGGAAGCCTCGATCTTTCGTAAGATGACTGCCGAGCAGAACATTTTGGCGGTGCTCGAGACAATGCCGATGAAACGGGCGCGGCGATTTGAGCGGCTCGAGGAATTGCTTGAAGAATTTGGAGTAATGCATGTCCGCCGCACGCGAGGTGATGCGCTTTCGGGCGGTGAACGCCGACGCGTCGAGATAGCTCGCTGCCTCGCGACCGAACCGCAATTCATTCTGCTTGATGAACCTTTTGCTGGCATCGATCCGCTTGCCATTGACGATATCCGCGAGATCATTCTGTACCTCAAACAGCAGGGGATCGGTATTTTTATTACCGATCACAACGTCCGCGAAACTCTGTCGATCACCGACCGGGCTTATATTATGACCGAAGGGCGGATACTTAGATCGGGCTCGCCTGCTGAACTCGTGGCCGACGCTGATGTCCGCCGGTCATACCTCGGCGAACGGTTCACGTTATAACTCGAGGGCGTGTGCCGGATGATGTTCGATCCCGGCGTCCTTCGCCCATTCTGATTTTTCATCTTGCAACTGTCGGGGAATGAACGTATTCTAGAATCCCGTGGAGCCTCGCGGGAAATATCCTGAACAAAATGTGATAGCGGTAATACCTGCGCGGTTCGCATCGACGCGTTTGCCGGGAAAGTTGTTGCTTGACGTGGCAGGTAAGCCATTGATATTGCACACTTTAGGCCAGGCGGCCAAGGCCCGGACGATCGATCGGGTCATCGTGGCGACGGATGACGCTCGAGTGTCGGACGTCGTTCAGGCGGCGGGCGGCGAGGCTGTGATGACATCGCCTGACCATCTTTCGGGCAGTGATCGGATCGCGGAGGTTGCGGAGAATTTGCCGGCCGGCTCGATCATCGCGAATGTTCAGGGCGATGAGCCGCTTATCTCGCCAGAGACGATCGACCGTGCGGTCGAGGCCCTGTTGGCCGACGGATCAGCGGATATTTCAACAACGTGCGAGCCGATCTCAAGCGTCAACGAACTTCTGGACGGGAACGTCGTAAAGGTGGTGACGAATGAGCAGGGTAACGCTCTTTATTTTTCGCGTTCGCCAATTCCGTACCCACGCGACGCCGCTTTAAGATCTGGCGGAGACCCAGATCTGGCGATCCAAAACGAGCCCGAGTTGCTTGGCAGCTTCAGAAAGCATACAGGGCTTTACGTTTATCGCCGTGAATTTCTGCTCAAGTTTACGCGCATGCCGCAGACGAGGCTTGAGAAGATAGAAATGCTGGAGCAGCTTCGGGCCCTGGAGAACGGCGCACGGATAACGGTCGTTGAAGCCGCTGCCGCGTCGATCGGCGTGGACACCGAAGCCGACCTGGAGCGGGTCCGGGCGATCCTGAACAGCCCTGTTGGAGTTTCGGCGGCCTGAGAATTGTGGCTGAGACAGTGGTTATGAGTGATTGGATCGGGCTTGCATTCCTGGTTTTACTGATCGCGGGGGCCTACTTCGGCATTCGCGCTCTTGCGAACCAGCGGCCTCGGACGACGGAAGAGTTTGAGCGAAATGCGGCCGAAAACACGACGATGCTCGGTGCGTCGATGAATGCATTGAACGAGTTGCTGAACCCGGAGGCGGCGAAGGCGAAAGAGGTTCAAATGCAGATGAAGGATGGGCGGTACACAAAGAAGAAGCGCGAGGGAAAAGCAGGCGGGAACGCGGGAGAAGAGCAATTATGACGAAGTACATATTCGTTACGGGCGGCGTGGTTTCGAGTTTAGGCAAGGGCCTGGCGGCGAGTTCGATCGGCTGTTTGCTCGAGGCCCGCGGGATGAAGGTGCAGATGATGAAGCTCGACCCGTACATCAACGTCGATCCGGGCACGATGTCGCCCTTCCAGCACGGTGAGGTATTTGTGACGGACGATGGTGCCGAGACCGACCTCGATCTTGGACACTATGAAAGATTCACGAGCGCCAAACTCTCGCAGGCGAACAACTGGACGACCGGCCGCATTTACCTTTCAGTGATCGAAAAAGAACGCCGCGGCGATTATCTCGGCAAAACTATCCAGGTCATCCCGCACATCACCGACGAGATCAAGGCTGCTGTCAGGGCGATCGCCAAAGAGCATGAACCGGACGTCTTGATCGTCGAGATCGGAGGAACCGTCGGCGACATCGAATCGCTGCCTTTTTTGGAAGCTATTCGACAGATCGGAAATGAGGAAGGCAGGCGGAATGCGATCTTTGTTCACGTCACGCTTGTGCCGTACATCGCGGCTGCCGGCGAGCTTAAAACAAAGCCGACTCAGCACTCGGTCAAAGAACTCCGTGAGATCGGCATTGCGCCGGACATTCTTCTGTGCCGATCTGAACGAACTTTGTCGATGGATCTGCGTCGCAAGATCGCACTGTTCTGCAATGTTCAGGAGAATGCGGTCATTTCGGCGCTGGATGTGCCGACGATCTACGAGGTGCCGCTCGCATTCCACGATCAGGGCCTTGATGAATTGATCGTGAACGATCTGGAATTGGATGAACAGTTCCCGCATCTCGACTTGAAGAGTTGGCGCGACCTGGTGGCCACCATAAAGGACCCGACGGGCGGGTCTGTGCGTATCGCGATAGTGGGCAAATATGTTGAGCTGGAAGATTCCTACAAATCGCTGCGCGAGGCCCTGACCCACGCTGGTGTCGCGAATAACCTGCGGGTCAACGTGACGTGGATCGAATCGGAGAATCTGATGAAGGACGGCTATGAGACCGAGCTTCAGGATTTCGACGCTATTCTTGTTCCCGGCGGATTCGGCAAACGCGGCATTTCCGGTATGCTGCGGGCGATCAAATACGCTCGGCGTTCGGGTACGCCGTATTTCGGCATCTGCCTTGGGATGCAGACCGCGTGCATCGAATTCGCCAGGAATGTCTGCGGCTTGAAGGATGCTGACTCGACGGAGTTCAATGAGGAAACTCCGTTCCCGATCATTTTCAAGCTGCGCGATCTCGTTGGCGTTGACGAAATGGGCGGCACGATGCGGCTTGGCGCGTGGGATTGCGATCTGCGAGAGAATTCGCTTGTCAGCGAGGTCTATCACGGTGAAAGGCGTATCAGCGAACGTCATCGGCATCGATTCGAGTTCAACCCGGAATATCGGCAGGTCCTTGAGAAGGAAGGGCTGGTTTTCAGCGGCATCTCGCCTGACGGCAAGTTTGTGGAGATCGTGGAACTCGACCGCTCGCGGCATCCTTACTTCGTCGCGTGCCAGTTCCATCCGGAATATAAATCGAAGCCTCTTGCGGCTCACCCGCTCTTCACATCGTTCGTAAAGGCCGCGTGGGAGAATCGTCTGAACAGCGAGAATCTCCAGCACGACATCGCCAGCGACCGACAGCCGCACGCGCAACAACCGGAAGCAATGAAGGAGAGCGCATGAGCGCCGGCGGCCCCAGCAGCAGATGCAAACGCTGGCGCGTCAGCAAGTGCGTGATCAACAAGTCGAGCGGTCTCACTTGCTCACGCCCGGGCTTCTGAACAACATATGCGCGTGATCCTGCTGACTCACGGCGGTGCCGATCTTGTCATAGAAAAATGTGCTGCGCTTGATGATATTGACCTTGTCGGAGTTTTTATCGAAACTCGAACAACACCGCAAAGAACGCGGATCGAAAGGCTGAGACGATCGGTCAAATACGACGGCTGGGCGGCGACGGCCCGCAAAATGATCAAGCCCGACAAGCCTTCGAACGGGACCGAAGACCTCACCCGTGAAGCCGCTCTCAGGTGCGGAATCAATTACACCGAGGTGGAAAATTACCACTCCGACACATCTATCCGGCTGCTGAGATCGGCCGAAGCTGACCTTGGCGTGATCTATGGGACGAACATAATCAAGGAGAAGGTTTTCTCGATCCCGAAACTTGGTTCGATCAATCTGCATCAAGGGCTTGCGCCATATTATCGCGGCGGCCCGCCGGTCTTTTGGGAGCTGTTCAACGGCGAGACCGAGATCGGCCTGACCGCTCATTTCGTTGCGTCAAAGGTGGATACGGGCGATATCGTGCTCCAAAGGAAGTTTCCCCTGAATTACGATCCGTCATTCGGCGGCGACTTTGATGCGTTTATTGACAATTACCGCAACGGCCTCCGTGAAGATTCGGCTCGGCTCATTGCCGATGCTGTTGCGGCCATCGCGGCGAATAGGTACGACCGAATTCCCCAGGACACAACTCTCGGCAAGCGTTATCGGCTACCGACAAAAAAGGAAAAGGATGAACTGCGCCGGAGATTAATGGCACGATCATCGCGAGGTTCCAAATGAGCGAGGCAGCGGTCGCGAATTTCCTGGTGCGTGTCAATGCCTTTGCGCCGTTTCGTTTTCTGAACCGCTCAAAATTGCTGGTGCTGATGTATCACCGGTTCAGCCGCGGCGAGGAATTTGGCAAAACGTCGAGTCTCACGTTCGAAGCTCACCTGAAGTATTTGACGCGGCATTACAATGTTCTGTCCATGACCGATGCGTCCGAATGCATCCGCAAAGGCGTTGCGTTCCCTCGGCGTTCGGCAGTGATAACCATCGACGATGGGTACCGTGATTTTTACGACATCGCCTTTCCGATCCTGAAAAATTATCAAGTTCCAGCGACGATATATGTGGTGACCGATTTCGTCGGAGGAAGGGGCTGGATATGGACCGATAAAGCGAGGTACATTCTCGCCAAATCGGCTAGCGATTGGCTCGACTTCCAGATAAACGGGAAGAAGTTCGATAAGGAGCTTGGCGATCCTCGTTCGCGTCTCATTACCGCCGGTGCGTTGAATTCGGAATTGAAGAAACTGGCGGATGACGAAAAGGAGAACTATCTCAGCGAATTGGCGTTGGCAGCGAATGTCTCCGTGCCCGAACTTCCGCCAGATGAGTATTCCGCGTTCAACTGGGACCAGGCGCGAGAGATGTCGGCCGCCGATATCGAGATCGGCTCGCATACGGCGATGCATCCAATTTTGACGAATGTGGATGATCGCCGGTTGGAACGCGAATTGGAAGATTCTAAGGCCGCGATCCAAAGTAAGATCGGTTCGGATGCGCCGCATTTTTGCTATCCGAATGGCAACGTCTCGAAGCGGGAAAGAGACGCGGTTGCATCGGCCGGATATGCGTCAGCAGTGACCACAGAGATCAAACTGTGCGAAAATGGTGCAGACAATTTTCTGATCCCGCGTATCGACGCCGAACCCGAAATACATCGGTTCGTTCAGGCAACAAGCGGTTTCGATCGCTTCAAAGGCGGATGATCATAACGTTCGGAAAAGAATGGTATTTTAATGGAAGCGATTTCGGCATTCTCAGTTGACAGAGTTGGCTTTGGAAACGGTGATCTATCGTTCCTCCTCGGGCCGTGCGTGGTCGAGTCGTACGATCATGCGAGCATGATGGCGCGTGAGATCAAGGCCGTCTGCGGGCGAGTCGGTGTCGGGTTCGTCTATAAATCGTCGTTCGATAAAGCGAATCGCAGCTCGATCGACAGTTTTCGCGGTGATGGGATGGAGCGCGGGCTTGAGATCCTAGCGCGGGTGAAGAAAGAGTTCGGCGTTCCGGTGGTTACCGACATTCACGAACCCTGGCAGGCCGAGAAGGCGGCTGAGGTTGCCGACATTCTCCAGATACCGGCGTTCCTTTGTCGGCAGACAGACCTTTTGATCGCGGCCGCAAGGACCGGCAGGGCGGTGAATGTGAAGAAAGGCCAGTTCCTTGCCCCGTGGGATGCGAAGAACATCGTCGATAAGCTGGTTAATGCAGGCTGTGAAAAGATCCTTTTGACCGAGCGTGGGGCGAGCTTTGGTTACAATCAGCTTGTCGTCGATATGCGGAGCTTTCCAATAATGCGCTCGTTCGGCGTGCCGGTTGTTTTCGATGTGACGCACAGTCTGCAGCTTCCCGGCGGATTGGGAAAAGCAACGGGCGGACAATCTGAATACATCGAACACCTTGCGCGTGCCGGCGTGGCTTGCGGCGTGGATGCCGTTTTTATGGAGGTCCACAATGATCCCGCAAAGGCACCGAGCGATGGGCCGAACCAATTGCCACTCACGCGACTTGAGCCGCTGTTGGGCAAGCTCAAGGAGATCCACGCAATCGTACGCGGCCGCGAGCAGGCGGCGCCGGCGGTAAATCAAGACTGATGAAGATCTTCCAAAAGTTCACACTCGTTATTCTGCTGTTTGCCTTTGCAGGTTTTTGTTTTGGGCAGGGCGATTCGCGGCCTTCGATAACCTGGCAGGTGCAGAAATACGAGATCACCGTTACCCTTCCCCAAAGCGAAGCTGACCGTGCCATTGCGGTGAAGGCGAGGCTTGATGTGAAGAATGTTTCCAGCCGACCAGCATCGACGCTGACGCTGAGAATCGGTTCAAGTGCGGAGATCACGTCCGTCAAGGTCGGTGATTCGGCGATCGAACCATCAAAGGCCGAAGAAAAGGTAGGCGCGTCCGTAAGCTTGCAGCGATTGGTCCTTCGTGTTCCGTCGGTACAGCCTAACGCGTCGCTTTCGGCGATCATCGACTACAAGTTTAGTGTGAAGGACAACACCGGCATAAGTGCTGTTTCGCCGCTCGGTACGCAGTTCCTACCAACTTCATTCTGGTATCCAACGCCGAACAGTTGGTTCTTCGCCCGCGGAGCGGACTTCGCGCCGTTTCACCTGCAGGTTCAGGCACCGGGCCAGTCGGTTGTTTCCTCCGGGACCGAGTCGGGTGGAGCCTTTGACCAAAAACTAAATGGGCAGCCGTTCTTCCTTACTGGAAGCTGGGACACCATTAATGCTAGCGGGGTCAGCGTTCTGGTTCCAAAAGGCTCAGGACCAGATGAGCAGAAGCGAGGAGCCGAGCTTGCCGCGATCGCATCCGAAGCGAGAACTTTTATCGCGACACTCCTGGGAACCCCGCCGGATGTACCATTGCGGATCGTGACCGTTAGGAGAGGCGGCGGATTCTCTGGAGGCGGGACCATCCTCGTTGATGAGGGTGTCCTTCGTCGAAGCCGCGTGGATTCGATCTCGGCGATGAATGTGGCCGATGCGGTTGCGAAGATCTGGCTCGGGAATGCGGTTTCCGTTTGGGATGACGGTTACGGTGTTATTCGTGAAGGGTTGTCGAAGTATGTCGCGACGCAATTTCTCGAAGCGAAATTCGGCAAGGACGTGGCCGACGTCGAACGAATGCGCCAGCGCACGGCGTACGGTGCTGTTGCTCGGCGTGACGCTCCGCTGAACATGGTTTCTCCGCTAGATGATTATTATTATGCCTCTGTTGCCAACAAGGGCGCGATGATCTGGCGATTGCTCAGCCGAAAGGTCGGGCAGGACGAGTTATTCAGTCGTATCCGGGCTCAGATGCAGAACAAGGATCTTACGCTGGCTGAGATACGAGCCTCAAATGTGGAATACAAGGAGCTGCTTGATTACCTGTTCGATCACGTTACGGATGCGAACCTGATGGCCGGGATACCGGCACAGGCGGGTTCTGATTGGAAGGTCGCGTTGAGAAATACGGGGCCTGTCGATGTTACCGTCAATGCAAGGCTTACGTTGGCAAATGGCGAAAAGATGACGGCACCTGTGACGATCAAGGCGACCAGTTTTGGCGAAGTGACATTCAAGACGCCGCAAAAGGCGGTCCGTGCGGAGATCGATCCAGAGAAGTTGTTCCCACAATCCGACTATTCCGACGATGTTGCCCCGCAGGAGGTGACCGACAGCGATCTTTTGCTCGCGGTCAAACGATCATTTGACAAGCAGGAGTTTTCCACGGCGGAGGCTACGGCGCGGATAGTGCTCCGCGATCTCCCACGATTCGACGACGTTCGCATTCTCTTGGCTCGTTCATTGCTTGCTCTCGGCAAGACAGCCGACGCAGATCGTGAGTTTCGGTCTGTGCTCGATGAACGGTTGCCGACAGCTCGAAGTCTTGCTTGGGCTAATGTTGGCCTGGCCGATATCGCTCAACGGTCAGGACAGGGGGGCCAGGCGGTAAAGTTTGCCGAGGAAGCGATCCGTGCCGATGCAGAATACGGTGCCAGCCTCGCTGCACGGGCGATACGGAATAAGGTCACGGCCTCATCGGCAACGGATGAATCCGTCAAGGCGTTCTTTGCCCAATTCGACAAGTCCGCGATCTCGAACCGAAAGGCCGAACTTGAGGCGTTTGCGATCCCGGGAGACGTGACCAGGTTCATATCAGGTATTACTGGCCAGGCCGTAGAGTGGAAGACAAATGTAACGCACATAGACAAGATCGACCCCAACAACATCTGGGCTGAGACCGCTCTCACGATCAAACTCTTGAACAAAGAGCCGGCAAGCGGAATGACCGTTTATCGTCTGACAAGGACCGGCTCGGGGTGGCGTATCAGCGGGGTTGATATGTTTGAGGTGCGCTGAACCATGACTGACGAACGATTCCGCGACCGAGCCTCACGAATAGAATTGCTATTGATGGACTGTGACGGTGTTTTGACCGATGGGCGGCTGTATTTCGCGGCCGAGGGCGAAGCAATGAAGGTTTTTCACGTTCGTGACGGCCAGGGCATCGTGATGTGGCACGATGCCGGTTTTAAGTCTGGGATCATCTCGGGGCGAGGTGCGGATGAGATCCTCCAATTGCGCGTTCAGGAACTTGGGATCGACTTTCTCAGTGTTAGGGCGGCAGACAAGGTGATGGAATTTGAAACGATGATCGCGCAGGCGGGGGTTCTGCCGGAAGAGACGGCGTACATTGGCGACGATCTCGGCGATCTGGCGCTCATGGAACGCGTCGGCCTGCCCGTGGCGGTCGCCGATGCCGTTCCGGAAGTGATCGCATCCGCCGCATATGTAACGCGACAGAAGGGAGGCCGCGGAGCGGTACGCGAGGTGATCGACATGCTGCTTAGGGCAAAACGCCCGGCCTGATCACGATTCGAGCAGGCCCAACCTGGCCATTTCGGCCAATTTCGCATCAACCACATCAGAGAACTGCTGTTCGATCTCGGCCTGATCTGCAAGATCTTTGATCCGCGCGATCACCTCTTTTTGGAGTGCTTCTCGATCCCGTGTTCCGTCGCACAGAAGTATCAAAAGTCTCATTAGATCGCCGTCCGGCTTTAGGTTCATGCCTGACAAGGTCGTAATGTCAGCGGCCTTTTTGCGGATCTGCCATTGAGCGAATTTGCTTGCGGCCGGGAATCGGCTTACGTCAGTTGTGAAATCCGGACTGTAACGATGAAGGTAAACCAAGCCGCGTTTGAACAGGTCGAGAAGTTCGGTCGTCATCTTTTCAAGGCCTTCGGTCGATGGGTCACCTGAAAATTCAGCCGCTTTGGCGGCAAGCGCGTCAAATTTCACGGAACGTGACCACGATCCTTGTAGATGAAATAGAGCGCTTTTCGTCATCGGATGTGAGACATTGAACTCGGTCCCCTCAAGGCTGACGAATACTTCCGGCTCCGTCGAAGTAAGGTCGAGGGTGGAAGCCTTTGGTTCAGCCTGTGACGCAAGGTAAAAGTCCCGCAATATTTCCGGGGCCGGCCTTCTTTCGAGCTCGCTATCGCTGTGACAGAAAAGGGTGCTGCGAAACGGGCGGCACCGGATGAAGTCAAGATATTGCTCACGCCTTATGACATCATCGCCGAGTTCGTCCAGTTTTTTCAGTATCTCCGGCGATAACTGTTCGCTTTCCATCCAGAACGAATCTACCTCAGAAAGGAATTGAAGATCGTTCGCGTTTAACATCTCGACGAACTCATGAAAATAGTAGGGCTGATTTATGGACGCGAAATCGTCGTGGAAAATGTTTTCGGCTGTACGTTGCCCGAACGCTGAAAGCTCCATCTTTATCATCGACTGATAAAGACTGTCCTTCGGGGTGGCGTGGACCAGAAAGTTCAGGAAGTTTATGCCGTTATGGACCTTGTCCGCCGGGTTGTTAATGGCGGAGGTATGATATTTCATCATTCCCCAGATCATCTGACGGACATAACAGCCGGGAAAGGCATTGTAACTTATGTACCCAACGCCCTGTGGGGCCAGGCATTCTTTGTATATATTGAGTATCTTTACTCGCACGCCTTCCGGTACCCATGAAAACAGGCCATGGGCTATGATGTAGTCGAATTCACCCAGGCTCTCGCGGGTGGCGTCCATCACGTCGCCGCACGTGAATGTCAGGTTCTCGAGCTTTAGTTCCTGTGCCATTCGGTTCGCTGCGTCGATATGAACGGAGGAGAGATCGATCCCGACGAACTCGCTCTGCGGCAGAATGTATGCGAAGGAGATCAGGTTCGTACCATCACCGCAGCCAAGTTCAAGGACGCGGCATTGATCAGGCGCGGCAGGTTTCATGCCGTGAAACGCCGCAAGCGTCGCCAGCCTATCAGGCCGAGTTTGCGGAAACGTGAAGCTTGAATAGGGAACTTCGTCGTAGCTGAACGCCGGTTTGGTCATATTGGCCTCTCTCGAATGATGACGGGATCACGTATTATATATTGCTTTTGCCTAATGCGTCAGGTGGAATCCGGACCGAGGTTGTGGCATAATCCTTTCAATCTTCGTATGGCAGGTCCATCCTGTCCGATCCGCCAGCGTTGTGATCGTGGTCCTTCAAACACTGCGGGCGTAACTCAATGGTAGAGTGTCAGCTTCCCAAGCTGAAAGTTGCGAGTTCGAGCCTCGTCGCCCGCTCCAGAAACCTGACATTTTCCCGTGATCTTTGGACGGACGCAATAGTTGTGTCCTCGGGCACATTCTTGATGGCCGGTTACCTCTCTTAGCTATGGGTGATGACTACAACCTTGTCAGGATCTCAGCGGCCGGACTTGATGATTTTGCGTCGCTGACTGCGGACGCTTTCGGCATGCGGCCGTCGGCGGAAGAGAACCGGCGGCTTTTCGACACATCAGCATGGGGCACCGAATTCATCGGGTATCTTGCTCGCGAGGCAGCGACGGATGAAGCTGCGGCCTTCTACGGGATATTTCCGTGCCGTGTCGAGTATGAAGGCGAGGAATTCATCGCCGCCCAGTCC
>WBZY01000749.1_pt1:17500-21886 | contig 21886 bp, 17 predicted proteins | sample 5204191 | NCBI WGS metagenome assembly WBZY01 (sample SAMN12344363, study PRJNA552823) | activated sludge metagenome | biome: Activated sludge suspended growth; feature: Anammox Sidestream; material: Wastewater; isolation source: activated sludge from anammox sidestream of wastewater...
TAATTGAGCCGAAGCGAAAGCGAGTCTTAATAGGGCGTTTAGTCTGTGGTATCTGGACGTGAAACGGGATGATCTAGGCATGGGCAGGTTGAAGCGTGGGTAACACCACGTGGAGGACCGAACCAGTTAAGGTTGAAAACTTTTTGGATGACCTGTGCCTAGGGGTGAAAGGCTAATCAAATTCCGTGATAGCTCGTTCTCGCCGAAATATCTTTAGGGATAGCCTTGCATTTATCATTGTGGTGGTAAAGCACTGACTGGACTAGGGGCCTCACAAGGTTACCGAATTCAATCAAACTCTGAATGCCATAAATGACTGTGCAGGAGTCAGACTGCGGGTGCTAAGATTCGCGGTCGAGAGGGAAAGAACCCAGACCAACAGCTAAGGTCCCGAAGTGATAGTTAAGTGGAAAAGGAAGTGGGGAAGCACTGACAGCCAGGAGGTTTGCTTAGAAGCAGCAATCCTTTAAAGAAAGCGTAATAGCTCACTGGTCAAGTAGCCCTGCACCGACAATATAACGGGGCTTAAACTATCCACCGAAGCTTTGGATGCGTAAGCATGGTAGGCGAGCATTCTGTAACTGTGAAGCGGGAGCGTAAGCACCGTTGGAGTGATCAGAAAAGACTTTGTCGGCATTAGTAGCGATAACGTATGTGAGAACCATACGCACCGAAAACCTAAGGTTTCCTAAGTCAAGTTAATCTGCTTAGGGTTAGTCTGTACCTAAGGCGAGGCCGAGAGGCGTAGTCGATGGAGATCCGGTTAATATTCCGGAACCATGGGTATGTGATGTGGGTTGACGGAGCAGGGTAGTCAAGACACCTGACGGATGGTGTTGAAGTAAATAGGCCGTCGCTTAGGCAAATCCGGGCGGCACAAGGCTAAATAAACGGACGAAAGTACAGAGCTTCGGCTCCGGAACAAGTTGATGACCCCAGCTTCCAGGAAAATTCCCGTTCATCTATACATACTCCACTGGCAGTACCGCAAACCGACACAGGTAGGTGGGATGAGAATTCTAAGGTGCTTGTGAGAACCCTCGTTCAGGAACTCGGCAAAATGTACCCGTAACTTCGGGAGAAGGGTAGCCCTGTCAACCAATGGCAGGGTCGCAGAGAAATGTTCCAGGCGACTGTTTAACAAAAACACAGGTCTCCGCAAAGTTGTAAAGACAACGTATGGGGGCTGACGCCTGCCCAATGCTGGAAGGTTAAGAGGAGTGGTTAGTCGTAAGGCGAAGCTGCGAATCGAAGCCCCAGTGAATGGCGGCCGTAACTATAACGGTCCTAAGGTTAACGTGAATGCTAGCCTTAGTAAAACTGAACTATATGCGGGAAACTCCTCCACAGCCGTTCGGTACTAGCCCGATCTTCGGGCAGTAAAAATCCGACGGACATGGGGACAATCCGCAGGGAAGGCCTGGCTGCTGTAGCCGGGAACCCTCAGAGACTTTACGTTCAGAACGAACCAATGAACCTTGACGCACAGTGGATAACAGGTTTCGTGGACGGAGAAGGTTGCTTCTACGTTGGGGTTAATCCCCATCGGGAAATGACCGTTGGACATCAGGTGTTGCCTGAGTTCACCGTTGTACAGCACGAACGCGATGTAAAACTTCTGCACGCCTTGAAGACATTCTTCAACTGCGGTGTCGTGAGAGTTGATCACGGTGACCGTATGGCGTATAGAGTCAGAGGCAAAGATCATTTGCTTAAGTACATCGTTCCATTTTTCGTCAAGCATCCGCTGAAATCCAGCAAACGATTGGACTTTGAAAAATTCCGATCGATCCTGTTGATGATGGAGGCGGGCGTTCATTTGACCGAGCAGGGGGTCGAAGAAATTCGGCTGATCGCGTCGCAGATGAATAGAGGTAAGTTAAGATAAAGTCCGGCCCTACGGGAAACCGTATGGGATGAACCGAGCGAAATTCCTTGTCGGGTAAGTTCCGACCTGCACGAATGGCGTAACGATCTGGAAGCTGTCTTAACGAGGGACACAGCGAACTTGTAGTACCGGTGAAGATGCCGGTTTCCCGCATCTAGACGGAAAGACCCCGTGCACCTTGACTACAACTTGATAGTGATTTCGGGCAACAGATGCGCAGGATAGGTGGGAGGCTTTGATGTCAGGCTCTTGGGCTTGGCGGAGCCAACGGTGAGATACCACCCTTCTGTTGTCTGGACTCTAACCTCGACCCGTGATCCGGGCCAGGGACATTATCAGGCGGGTAGTTTGACTGGGGCGGTCGCCTCCTAAAGAGTAACGGAGGCGCTCGAAGGTTGGCTCAGGCTGTTTGGAAATCAGCCGCAGAGTGTAAACGCATAAGCCAGCTTAACTGCGAGACATACACGTCGAGCAGGTACGAAAGTAGGAGTTAGTGATCCGGCGGTCGCTTATGGAAGTGCCGTCGCTCAACGGATAAAAGGTACGCCGGGGATAACAGGCTGATCCTGCCCAAGAGTTCACATCGACGGCAGGGTTTGGCACCTCGATGTCGGCTCATCACATCCTGGGGCTGAAGAAGGTCCCAAGGGTTCGGCTGTTCGCCGATTAAAGTGGTACGTGAGCTGGGTTCAGAACGTCGCGAGACAGTTCGGTCCCTATCTGGTGTGGGCGCAGCAATATTGAAGGAATCTGACCTTAGTACGAGAGGACCGGGTTGGGTCCACCTCTAGTGTACGAGTTATCGCGCCAGCGGTAGCGCTCGGTAGCTATGTGGAGCATGGATAAACGCTGAATGCATCTAAGCGTGAAGCCAGACCTAAGATTAGTATTGCCAGTGAGACTCGTGGAAGACCACCACGTTGATAGGATGGAGATGTAAGTGCAGTAATGTACTTAGTTGACCATTACTAATTGTCCCAAGGCTTGACCATAAAATTTGTTGACAAGCAATTTTTGATCAAGCACCTTGTGGAACTACATGTATTCAGTCGTCAGGCATTAAGGCCGTAAATCATGAATCGTAAATCGATTCGGACGATTTACAAGGATCGATTAACGATATACGAATATCGATTCACGCTCTTTACCAGTTTTCCGGTGATCGTATCGGCAGGGTCACACCCGTTCCCATCCCGAACACGGAAGTTAAGCCTGCTTGAGCCGATGATACTGCATGTTTCACGTGTGGGAAAGTAGGTAGTCGCCGGATCTAATTCAAGAAAAGCCTGCTCAGGTATGAGCAGGCTTTTGTTTTTTCCAAGATTGATTCTCGTATTTTTTGAGAACGGGGTGACGGTCCCATCGCGCCATTCCATTGGCGGTGACAAAAACACCGCACCATACTATCCACCTTCTTCTTCAGCCCCTATGCTTCGGTAAGATTTTACTTGTCCAAAGGTTAGATTTTCAATAAGATACATAGATTCTTAACCACGGAGACCGTTAACGTTCTATGACCTCCTACGATATCACCGAGGTACTTTTCCAATGGAAGAACGGTGATAACGATGCGATTGAAAAGCTTTACCCGCTGGTGGAACACGAACTGCGCCGAATAGCTAGATCCCGCCTCAAAAGTGAACGTAAGAGTCATACACTTCAAACAACCGAACTTATCAATGAAGCTTTCCTAAAGCTTGTGAAAGGAAAAATTGATTGGCAAGGTCGGGCTCATTTCTATGCTGTGTGCGCCAGAGTTATGAGACGGATCCTGATCAATTACGCACGCGATGCGAGAGCAATCAGACGCGGAGGCGGTGCGCAGCACCTCAATATTGAAGATGTTTCCATAATATCGACTGAGCGAAGCCAGCTACTTCTTGATCTAGATGATGCTCTGAAACGGCTCGCGGAAAACAGCAAAGAAAAGGCGAGTATCGTCGAAATGCGCTACTTTGGCGGAATGACGATCGAAGAAACGGCAGAAGTCTTGAGCATTTCGCCGTCCAGTGTTTCGCGTCAGTGGCGCTTAGCTCGTGCGTGGCTCCAGCGTGAACTCGAAAGCGAGAATGGATGGACTGGGTGATTTTTTTCAGTTTTGGTGCTTAGTCTTTGAGGGACGATAATGGCGGAACCAGACTGGTTAAGGATAGAAGAGCTTTTCGAGCGAGCGATAAGGATCGACGATTTTGATGAGCGCGCGCATTTTGTTCGGGAAAATGCCGGAGAGGACAAAGAACTTGCACGCGTGGTGCTTAGTCTACTCGAGAATGACACTCGGGAAGGCGGTCTTTTGGATCATCCGGCATTCTCATTGGGTGAGAGCCTGCTTGCACGTGGTTCATCGGATGAAATATCCGGCGGGTTGGAATTTGCACATTACCGGATGATCCGGTTGATCGGCCGGGGCGGCATGGGGGTTGTTTATCTTGCCGAAGATCAACGGCTCAACAGAAAGGTAGCCCTTAAATTACTGCCCGCTTCTCTGCTTGATCAAT
>WBZY01000529.1_pt2 | contig 21881 bp, 20 predicted proteins | sample 5204191 | NCBI WGS metagenome assembly WBZY01 (sample SAMN12344363, study PRJNA552823) | activated sludge metagenome | biome: Activated sludge suspended growth; feature: Anammox Sidestream; material: Wastewater; isolation source: activated sludge from anammox sidestream of wastewater treatment...
AGCGCACCGCCGATCGTCGCCTTCTGGCCCGACAGCGGACCCCAGTAGGGCGTGCGCACACCGAGCGGCGCGAGCGCCTCGTAAAGGGACTGCCAGGTCGCGCCACACTCCACCGTGACATAACCATCCTCGACATTCACTTCGAGGACCCGGTTCAGGCGCAGCAGATCGATGGAAATCGAGTTGTCCCTCTGCGGGAGATAGCCATCCGTGTAGGACATTCCGCCGCCTCGCGGCACCACCGCGAGCCCTTCCCGGGCAATGGCGCGCAGCGCAGCGACCAGCTCATCGGCCGAGCCGGGACGAATGATGGCGAGCGGCAGGCGCCCCTCGCGATAGACATCCTGTGAGTAGAAGCGGCGCTCGGTTTCGTCGGTCAGGACGTTGTCTGCGCCGAGAAGTGCTGTCAGTTCGTCGAGAAGCGCTTGCGCCATGGAAACTCCCGGGGATCCGTGCGCCGCAGTCTATCCCCGGCCGGTCCGGGTAAGCGCGGCAGGCCGTCTGTACCTCGGAAAGTCCCTACCAGGACGCTCGCCTCTCGGTTTTCCCCAACTTGCGCTCCACCCTGTGGTCACGGCCAACTGGCACCCATGGAATCGACGCGCCCCATCCGGGCCCTCATCCGGGGCCTTGACGCCCTCACCGTCCTGAACCTCAGGAACGGCGCCACCGTTTCCGAAGTGGCACAGGAAATCCGGCTGCCGCGCACCACCACCTACCGCATCCTCGAAACGCTGAGCCATGCGGGCTACGTCTACCGGGATCCGGTCGATGACCGCTACCGGCTCACGATCATGGTGCGCGGGTTGTCCGATGGCTTTGATGACGAGGCCTGGGTGACGCAGGTGGCGCGTCCGTATCTCAACGAGCTGACCAAAGACATCGTGTGGCCCGTAGCGATCGCATCGCTCTCCGGTACTTCGATGATGGTGCGGGAATCGACCGATCACAGGAGTCCGCTCGCGGTCGAGCGCTTCTCGGCAGGATTTCGCGTGCCGCTCCTCACTTCCGCATCCGGGCGTATCTTCCTCGCATTCTCCTCGGCCGCGCAGCGCGACTCACTGCTCGAGATCCTGTCGCGCTCCTCGCGCGAGGTCGACAAGCTCGCCAGCAACAGGACCGAGGTGCAGAAGATCCTCGCCGAGGCACGCAGCCAGGGCTATGCGACCGCGATCCGCCCGCGCCGCGTGACCGACGAGATCACGATGGCCGTACCGATCCAGCTCGACGACCGGGTGCTCGCCGCAGTCTCCGTCCGGTTCTCCGGCACCGCTGTGCCGATGAAGCTCGCCATCGAGCGCTTCCTGCCCAAGCTGCGCGAGACCGCGGGCCACATCCGCGCTTCGTTCATCGAGCAGCAGCGCGATCCGCCTCATCAACACCATCGACCTGCGCAGCCATCCTGATATACTGGGCGGATGAAAAGAGTCCTCGTCTGCGTCAAACGTGTCGTCGATTTCAATGTCCGGATCCGGGTCAAGCCCGATGGTTCGGGCGTCATCACCGACGGAATCAAGCTCAGTCTCAACCCGTTTGACGAGATCGCACTCGAAGAAGCGCTGCGCATCAGGGAACGTGGCGAGGCCGAAGAGGTCGTGGCCATCACCATCGGCCCTGCCGACTGCCAGCAGCAGCTGCGCACGGCACTCGCAATGGGCGCCGATCGCGCTGTTCATGTGGTGCACGACGGCGTCGTGGAGCCGCTCACGGCGGCCCGCACCATCCTGAAGGTGATTGAAAAGGAACAGCCTTTCCTCGTGCTGCTCGGCAAGCAGGCCATCGACGACGACAACAACCAGACCGGGCAGATGCTCGCCTCTCTCTGGCAGCGCCCGCAGGCCACCTTCGCATCGAAGGTCGAAATCGCGGGCACCACAGCCCGCGTGACCCGTGAAATCGACGCCGGCCTCGAGACACTCGAGATCGACCTGCCCGCGGTCGTGACAGCCGACTTGCGCCTGAACGAGCCGCGCTATGTGAAGCTGCCCGACATCATGAAGGCGAAGAAGAAGCCGCTCGACAGCATGTCACTCGCCGACCTCGGCGTGAGCGCCGTCTCGAGGGTGAAGATCGTGAAGACCGAACCGCCCGCCCAGCGGCAGAAGGGCATCATCGTGAAGGACACGCAGGAGCTCGTCGCAGCGCTGCGCAAGCGGGGAGTGTTGTGATGGCGAAGATCCTCATCGTTGCCGAGCACGATGGCGCCAGGCTGAATGCCAGTACGGCAAAATGCGTCAGCTGCGCGCGCAGCGTCGCCGGCGCGCAGATCGACGTTGCAGTGTTCGCCGCCGATGGCGCGGCAGTGGCTGCCGAGGCGGCCAGGCTCGAAGGGGTCACACGCGTACTGCGGATCGACCGGCCGGAGAACTCGCACGCGCTCGCGGCGCTGCTCGCGCCCCAGGTCGCGCACCTTGCCGCCGCCTATACACATGTGTTCGGTCCCTCGACCACATTCGGCAAGGACCTGATGCCGCGCGTGGCCGCGCTGCTCGACGCGCCGCAGCTGTCCGACATCATGGCCGCTGAGAGCGCCACCCGTTTCCGGCGCCCGACTTATGCCGGCAACGCGATCGTCACCGCCGAAGTCGACCCCGGCACGCGGATCGTCGCGACCGTACGCATCGCTTCGTTCGAGGCGACACCCGGCGGAGGGGCTGCGCCTGTCGAGTCGCACGCGTCAGACGTTGCACTGCCTTCGCACACGCGGTTCGTCAGCATTGTGGCCGCCAAGAGCGACCGGCCCGATCTGCAGAGCGCCGCACGCGTCGTGTCCGGCGGTCGCGCCCTGGGCAGCGCCGAGAATTTCAAGCTCATCTACAGCCTCGCCGATCGCCTCGGCGCCGCCGTCGGCGCATCACGCGCTGCCGTCGATGCGGGCTTCGCCGCAAGCGATCTGCAAGTCGGCCAGACCGGCAAGATCATCGCCCCGGAGCTCTACTTCGCGATCGGCATTTCCGGCGCGATCCAGCACCTGACCGGCATCAAGGACGCGCGCACCATCGTGGCGATCAACAAGGACGCTGAAGCGCCCGTCTTCGAAGTGGCCGACATCGGTCTCGTGGGTGACCTCTTCACGATCGTTCCGGAGCTCGAGAACCTGCTGGGCGCGTGACGCGCAACCGCGCCGGTTCACGCAGCTGGATCCTGCTGCTCGGACTTGCGAGCGGCCTATCCGCGTTCGGCATGGCGAGTCTCATGCCGGCACTGCCTGCTCTCGCGAACGGCCTGCAGGCAGATTTCGGCACCGCCCAGTTTGTCGTCTCCGTGTATCTGCTCTCGCTCGGTCTCGCGCAACCGTTTCAGGGTTTGCTGTGTGATCGGTTTGGACGCCGCCCGGTCGTACTGGTCGGCTTTGCGACTTTCGCCGTGGGCAGCGCTGCCGCCGCCTTCGCACCCTCACTACCGTGGCTGGTTGCGGTGCGTTGCATGCAGGCCGTGGGCGTGAGCGTTGGCACCGTGGCGGCACGCGCGATGGTGCGGGATACGCACGAGCCCGAACGCGCTGCCATCTCACTGTCCTTCATCACCGCCGTCACGGGGCTCTCGCCGATCGTCTCGCCGATAGCAGGAGGCTTCATCGTCGAGACGGCCGGATGGCGCGCGGTATTCGGGCTGCACGCCGTGGTGGCGCTCGCGCTGCTCGGCTGGATGTTCGCCGCCATGCCGGAGACGCGAACCGGGCAACTGCGGGCGGAAAGCGACGCCACACTCATGCGCGCAAGTGCAATGTTGCTCGGAGATCGGCGCTTTCTCGGCTATACATTCATTTACGGCTGCGCGAACGGCATCATCTACGCTTTTCTGACGGTAGGTGCGGCATTTTTCGAGGATGCATTCCGGATCGGCCCTGCCCGGTTCGGCCTCCTGTGGGCATTGCTGGCAGCCGCTTTTGCCGGCGGCGCCTGGTTCGCCGGCACGGGAGCGAGGCGCTGGAGCTCGCGACGCATGCTGCATGTCGGCGTAGCACTGACGATGCTCGGCGCAACGACCTTTGCTGTTGCCGCGCTGCTTGTGGACACGCGGGTACAGACCTATCTCGCAGCGCTCATCTTCCTGCTGGCAGGCAACGGCCTCATGTCGCCGCTGGCGCTTGCGGGGGCGGTGAGTGGACACCCCGGGCTTGCCGGGCTCGCGAGCGGCCTCTCCAGTTCCATGGCGATGCTGACAACAGTGCTCTTTTCGGTCGCGACCGGCGCGCTCTATCGAGGCGCGGCCGACACGATCGCGCTGCTGATGGCGCTCGGTGCCATTGGCGTCGCGTTCTCCGCACGTGTGGCGACCCGTGGACCCAGGGGTGGTTGACAGGTCTTAGCTGTGCTCGGCGCTGACGCGCACCAGCGCCTTGCCGAAATTCTCACCACGCATCAGGCGGCAAAATGCCTCGGGCGCCTGCGAGAGCCCCTCCGTGATGTCTTCCCGGTAGCGGAACGTACCGGCACGGATCCAGCCGCCGACCACCCGCACCAACTCGTCCATGCGGTGCATATGGTCGTACACGACGAGCCCGCGCATCGTCGCGCGCGCGCCAACCACCGGGCCGAGGAAAGGCCCCGGCGGCGGCTGCTCGAGGCTGTAGGACTCGATCATGCCGCAGAGCACGATCCGGGCGTGCAGCGCGAGATTGCGCAGCACGGCCTGCAGCGTGTCGCCGCCGACATTGTCGAAGTACACGTCGATGCCGCGCGGGCAGGCTTCTTTCAACTGCGTCACAAGATCGCCCTTCTTGTAGTTCACGCAGGCTTCGTAGCCAAGCTCGCGCACCGCGAAGGCACATTTCTCGTCGCTGCCGGCGATGCCCACCGCGCGCGCGCCGACGAGGCGGGCCACCTGCCCCGCCGTAGTGCCAACTGCGCCTGTCGCCGCGGAGACCACGACCGTCTCACCCGGTTTCGGCTCGCCGAGGTACACGAGGCCGGCATAGCCGGTGATACCGGGCATGCCGAGCACGCCGAGCGCGGTCGAGACCGGTGCCGCGGCCGGATCGAGCTTGCGCACGTCCTGGCCCGAAGACAGCGCGTATTCCTGCCAGCCATTTCGCACCCGGACGAACTCGCCCGCCCGGTAATCCGTGTGGCGCGACTCGATGATCTGCGCCACCGTGTCGCCGATCATGACATCGCCAGGCTTGACCCCCTCCGCATACATCTGCGTTCCCTTCATCACATTGCGATAGTAGGGATCGAGCGAGAGCCAGACCGTGCGCGACAGAAACTGCCCGGGGCCCGGCGTCGGGATCGGCGTGGTATCTGCGCCGAAGTCCTCCGGAGTCGGCAGGCCTCGCGGCGTGCGCTGGAAGGTGATGCGGTGATTGCGATCGGAGACGGGCGTCATTTCAGAGCTGGCCGAGCACGTATTCCGCAGCGGACACCCGGAACTCGCGTGGCGCCTCGATGAAGACGTGCGTCGCCACGCCGTTCCTGACGATCAGCGCGAAACGCTGGCCGCGCATGCCCATGCCGAAGCCGCGGCCGTCCATCTCGAGGCCGAGCGCCCTGGTGTAGTCGCCGTTGCCGTCCGCCAGCATCAGAACGTCACTGCCGGTATTCGATGCCTTGCCCCACGCGTTCATCACGAACACATCGTTGACTGCCATGCAGGCGATCGTGTCGACGCCCTTTGCCCGGATCGCGGCCGCATGCTGCACAAAACCAGGCAAGTGCTTGGCATCACAAGTCGGTGTGAACGCCCCCGGAACCGAGAACAGCACTACCGTCTTGCCCTTGAACAGCTCTTCGGTCGTGAGGTCCCGGGCCCCGTCGGGGGTCATCGTCTTCAATGTGCCCGAAGGCATCTTGTCACCGGCCTTGATTGTCATGACTGCTCCTTGAGAAACCGATCTTCGTGGATCAACCGTACGGGCGCGGCAGGTACCGGCCCTGCGGCGCACCGATCACCTGACCGTCACCCCAGATCCGGCGGCCGCGCAGGTAAGTGTCGGTCACCGTGGCGCTCATCTCCATGCCCTCGAACACCGAATAACCCTGCTGCGACTCAGACAGCCTGCCACTCGCGACAAAGCTCCTGTCCGGGTCGACGAGCACGAGGTCGGCATCGAGGCCCGGTGCAATGTCGCCCTTGCCTTTGAGCCCGAAACGCTCTGCGGCATTGTAAGCGAGGAGCTCTGCCATGCGGTTGTAGCTGAGGCCGCGCGGCCTGCCCACGGTGATGAGCGCCGGAAGCATGAATTCGGTGCCGCCGAATCCCGATTTCGCCTGGAAGATGTCGTTCTTGTCCTCCTTGCCCAGTTTCATCTCGTACTTGCAGCAGGCGTGGTCCGAGCAGATCCAGTCGAGCTTGCCATCGAGCAGGGCCTTCCACAGAAACTCCACGTCGTCGCGTGAGCGGATCGGCGGGTTGACCTTGGCAAGCGCCTTCACCGGCGTGTCGTAGTCGAGACACAGGTGCGCGATGGTGACCTCACGACGGAAGTTCACGTGCGGAAAAGCCTTTGCCATTCGCAGCGCCGCCTCGACCGCCTTGCGTGACGTCAGGTGCAGCAGGTTGATGTTGGCACAATTCGTCTCGTTGGCGAGGTAGGAAGCGATCGTGATCGCGAGTCCCTCTGAATGTGGCGGTCGCGCCGCGCTATAGGCCCGCAGGCCGGACAGCGGTGCGCAGTCGGCGCATTCCGGATCGTGCGTCGCACCGGTGAGCCAGGTATCGAGGTCGGTCTTCTTCGCCCCGCCCTCCACCATTTTCGTATAGGCGGCGAGGATCTCGGCAAGCTCGCAGTGCAGCGACAGCGATATCGCATCCTTCTTCTCCGGGAAGCGCTGCATGGCCCGCTGCACCCCGCGCATCACGAACTCGAAGTGCGCGATGTCGTACTTCTCGTCCTTGCCGATCATCAGGAACTCGTGCTGCGAGCTCGAGGCACCATGCAGGCCATAGCCGCCATAGAACATGAAGATCTTGAACGAAGTGACCCCGTACTTGTCGATCAGCATGTCGATCTCGCCGATGTGGGTACGATCGAGAGGCGCGAGGTGATACGCGTAATCGACGTAGAAGTGGTCCTTTGATATGTCCAGCACCTCCTGGTACACCTGCGAATAGGGGCCGCCCTTCTGCATGTAGTAGCCACCAGTGCGCATGTAGTTGAGGCTGGAGGTGACGCCGCCCTGCGCAGCCGCCCGGCTCTCGCTCAGCGCATCTTCGGCCAGCGGGCCGTAGATGCCGCAGTGCATGTGCGGATCGACGAGACCCGGAAAAGCCAGCCTGTTCTTGCCGTCGACCACCGTCGCGGCGTCCGCGGCCTTCAGTCCCTTGCCGATTTTCGCGAATTTGCCATCCTTCACCGCGATGTCCATCCGTTGCACGGATGTGCGTCTCGGGCGCACTACGCGAACATTCCGGATCAGGAGGTCGTACTTCTTGTCTGGATTCGGCATGTGCGGCTCCACGCGAGGAAGCCCGATTATGCCGCAACGCCTGCGGACACGATCCCGCCTGCGGCGAATACCTACGGATGGTCCGCATGGCGGTGCGGTCGCGATATTGGTGACATGCGGTCACGTTCCGCCTTGAAGCCGTCAGATCGCGAGACTGCCGCGGAAGGTACGCGCACGGCGCGCTTCAACCGTCAGCTTGAGCCACGATCCTTTCGCGGCCGGCATGATGCCCTCGTGATGCTCGCTGCGCTGTGGGTGCGGTTCACGACTCCGACCGGGCGACCGGCTGCCTGACAGTACTCCCTCCCCCGGCTTCGTCGGGGGAGGGAGTGGTAGTCAGGTTACGCCTACGGCTTTCTTGCGCTCTTCCGTCAACCGCCTGGTCCACTTCGTGAACTGCGGCTGCGTGGGGGGCTCGAGGCCCGTTTCAGCCTTGCAGCGCGCCTTGAGCTCTTCGACCGAATCGAAGCCCCGGTCGAAAAGCTTCACGGGGCCGCGCTCTGCCGCCATCTTCGCTCGCAGCGCTGATGTGGCAGCGTGATCGACCGAGCCGTCCTCCCTGATCACGACGCCGTAGCGGCGCGCTCCACCGATCGTGACGAGCCCCGCCTCGACGTCGAAGCAGACCTTCTCCACCTCCCGCTCGAGCGGGTCCCCGCAACCGCCTCCACCCCAGGTGTCGGAAAGGAGCAGGTCGCCCGCCTCCACCTTCACGCGATCGAGCTTCGACTCGAGCAGCTGTTGTGTGCCATCCGCCCGAATGAGCGTCTTCCTGCTGCGCGCCCCCGGCAGGCCGCCGTTCACGCCCCACGGATAAGTCAGCCAGCGATCATCGTGGATCGAGATCTCGCCGGGTTCGAGGAAGCGGTAACCGATGCGCAAGCCATTGCCGCCCCGGTTCTTGCCGGCACCGCCCGAATCCGCAATGGTCTCGTAGATGTCGATGCGCAGCGGGAAATAGCTCTCGAGGAACTCGTTCGGCACGTTGGTGAAAGAGGGCCACAGCGAGTGCCCGTCCGGCCCGTCGCCGAACGGCTTGCCCGGAATGCCACCGAAGGAGATCTGGTAAAGCTGGTACCAGTCACCGTTCCTGTCGTAGCCCGAATACATGAAGTGCGGGCTGTCCGAGAACCCCGCGGCGCACATGAACTGCGGATTGCCCTGGCCCAGGAGACCTCCGAGCACGTCGAATATGCGCCCGAGTGCGTGCGTGCGACAGGACAGGGCCGCGGGCTTCAGCGGCTTCAGCAGCGTACCCGGGGGAATGCGCACTTCCATCAGGTCGTAAAATCCGTCGTTGAAGAGGATCTGCGGGTCGAACACCATGATCATGTAGACGCCCGCAAACATCTTGAACATCTCTTCGTTCAGCAGGAAGTTGATCGAAGAAATCGACTGTGGGTCGGTGCCCGCAAAGTCGAAGATGCACTTGTCACCCTCGCGCCACATGCTGCAGGCGATCCGGTACGGCCCCATGTTGAGGCCGTCGTCGCAGATGTAGTCCTCGAAGTGCTGCTTGGTCTCCGGCACAGTGCGCCGGATGAGCTCGCGCATCGCCCGCTTGTTGCGCTCGAGCATTTCGTGCATGGCCGAATAGAGCACGTCGTCGCCGAAGCGCTCGGCGATCTCGATGCAGCGCAGGCCCGCGGTGCGCAGTGCCGCGGTGATCGCATTGAAGTCCGACAGGTTCCAGTGCGGCAGACGGCAGTTGTGCAGCAGGATGTTCAGGATGTCTTCCTGCAGCTGGCCGCCCTTGTAGATCTTGACCGGCGGCGTGCGCACACCCTCTTCATAGATCTGGCGCGCGTCGGTCGGCAGCGACCCCGGCACCTTGCCGCCCACGTCGGTCATGTGCCCAAACATGGCGGACCAGGCGATCAGGCGCTTCTGCTTGTAGATCGGCATCAGCATCAGCCAGTCATTGGCATGGCTGATTGCGCCCCGGACCGAGTACGGGTCGTTCGTCAGGAAGATGTCGCCTTCCTCGATCGTGCCGTCGTAGCCTTGCATGAAGCCCCAGATGAAGGAGCCGAACTGGCCGACGACCATCTTGCCCTCGACGTTGGCGATCATCGGGAATTCGTCGTGCTGCTCGCGGATGCCCGGCGACATGGCCGTGCGAAAGAGCACCGTGTCCATCTCGAAGCGCGCGTTGCGCAGCGCGCTTTCGATGATGTCGATCGTGACGGTGTCGACCTTGACCTTCCGGAAGGCCTTGCTGTTGCGCTGGATGATTCTGGCGGGCATGGAACTTACCTCTTCGCCTTGCGGGCCGGCTTGTAGCCGTCCGGATAAATCAGGATGCAGCCGACCTTGTCGACGACACCGTGGTGCTTCGGCAGGATCACGCTGGTCGAATCCATTTCGACGACGATCGCGGGCCCCTTGATCCGGTTGCCGGCGCGCAGCCTGCGTCGGTCGTACACGGTGGCCGTGAGATCCTTGCCGTCCATGTAGACCTTCTGCCTGCCCGTGGCCGCCGCCTTCGGATCAGTGCCGCCCCTGGCAAGATCGGGTCGTTTGAGCGACACGCTCTTGCCCTGCACCGTGGCACGCAGTGTGACGAGTTCGTGCTCGAGGGAAAGCGCGAACGTGAAGAGGCGCTTGTGCTCGGCGTCGAACTTCCCGGAGATCGCCTTCAGGCCCTGCTTCTCGAGATCCTTGATGTCGAAGTCGACGGCGAGGCGCAGCCCCTGCCCGTGATAACGCAGGTCGACCTGCCACGAAGTGCGCATCTCGGACTTCGGCACGCCCTCGCGCTCGAGCGACTCCGCGGCGTCCGCCGCCAGGGTACGCAGGATTTTCGCGACTTCCTTCGCGCTCGTTTCGGCGAACTTGCGCACGTAGGTGCGGGCGCGCTCGTCACGCACCGCGGTCGTCGCGTCGCCGAGCGCGCAGAGCACGCCCGGCCCCGGCGGAATGATGGCCGGCCATGAGCCGAGCAGTCGAGACAGCGCATTCGCGTGCAGCGGGCCCGCCCCGCCGAAAGCGATCAGCGCATAGTCGCGCGGGTCGTAGCCCTGCTCGACCGACACGAGGCGGAGCGCCCCCACCATGTTCTCGTTGACGATGTTGTAGATGCCAAGCGCCGCGTCCTTCTGCGACAGCTTGAGCGCATCGGCGATCTTCTTCACGGCCTGCGCCGACAGGGCGCGATCGAGCACCATGTCGCCGCCGAGCTTCTGGCCCTCCGGCATGTAACCGAGGACGATATTCGCGTCCGTGACGGTCGGCTCGGTGCCGCCGCGGTTGTAGGCCGCGGGCCCCGGGTCGGCGCCCGCGCTTTGCGGACCGACGCGCAGCGCCTTCGTGAGATCGGGCACGTGGGCGATCGATCCTCCGCCGGCGCCCACCGTGCGGATATCGACCGAGGACGCGCGCACCGTGACGTCGCCGACCGTGGTCTCGCGTCGCAGGCGCGGCTCACCGTTCTGGATGAGCGCGACGTCGGTCGAGGTTCCGCCGACATCGACGGTGAGCAGGTTCGGAAACCCCGATTGCAGCGCGACCCACACGGCACCGGTGACCCCGCCCGCCGGGCCGGACATCAGCATGTTCACCGGGAACTCTTCCGAAGCTTTCGCCGACGCGAGTCCACCGTCCGAGCGAAGAATGTGCAGCTTCACATCCTCACCCTTGATCGAGAGCTTCGACTTCAGGCTGCGTACATACTTCGCGACGCGCGGGCGCACGTAGGAGTTGGCGACGGTCGTGACGGTCCGCTCGTATTCCTGCATTTCCGGCACGACTTCCGACGAGAGCGAGACGGGAATGTCCGGCAGCTCCTCACCCGCAATATCGCGGATCCGCTTCTCGTGCGTGTCGTTTGCGAACGAGTTGATGAGGGAGACCGTCAACGCCTCGATGTTCTTCGACCTCAGTTCGCGCAGCGCCACGCGCAGCTGCTCCTCGTCGAGCGCATGGACGATATCGCCCTTCGCGCTGACGCGCTCATCGGCCTCGATGGTGCAGGCGAGCGGCGCGAGCGGCAGGCTCTTGTTGTAGATGACCCAGCCACCGAGGCCGCCCGGCACGAACGAGCGCGCGATCTGCAGCACCTGGCGGTAACCTTTGGTGGTCACGAGGCCGCATTTGGCGCCTGTGCCGGTCAGCACCGTGTTGGTCGCCACGGTGGTGCCGTGCATCACGTGCAGGATCGTCGCAGGATCGATACCCGCGTACTCGCACACGCGCATCATGCCATTCACGACGCCGATCGACTGGTCGGCGGGTGTACTCGGCACCTTCGCGGACCATGTCTTGCCGGATTTCTCGTGGACGAGCAGCAGGTCGGTGAAAGTGCCACCGACGTCCACACCCAATCGATATGCCATGTGTACTCCTGAATGGTCGGTGCGCGAACGCGCTGCGGGACCGAGTTTGGTGCCTCGCCCTGGGGTCCGCAATGCGGGGAACACCTACATGCGAACCCGTTTCCGCGATGCGGTCAGGCGGCCTGTGACGCTGGCGAACGCGGAAAATTCCCCGCTTTCACGAGCATGCCCGGCACCGGCCGGCCGAGCGTCTCCTGCAGCCACCTGCCCGTGGCGATCAGCGCATCGAGGTCGATGCCCGTCTCGATACCGCCGCGCCGGAGCATGTAAACAAGATCCTCGGTCGGTATGTTGCCGGTGGCGGCGGGCGCAAACGGGCAGCCACCGATGCCCCCGGCGCTGGCATCGAGGGTCGTGACGCCGGCCTGCACCGCAGTCCAGGCATTCGCGAGGCCCGTGTTGCGCGTGTTGTGGAAGTGCGCGCGCAAACGCGTGGTGCCCGGAATCACCGCGCGTACGGCAGGCACGAGTTCGGTCACCTGCGCCGGAACGCCGACGCCGATGGTATCGGCGAGTGCGAGCTCGAAGGGCTCTGCCTCCGCGCAGCGACGCGCCACCTCGACCACCCGCGCCACCGGCATCTCGCCTTCGAATGGACAACCGAACGCCGCGGACACCGTCACCTGGGCGCGAATGCCGGCGCTGTGCGCAGCCTTGGCGATATCGAGCCAGGCGGCAATCGACTCGTCGGTACTGACCCCCTGATTGCGGCGGTTGAACGTGTCGCTCGCGACGACGGCCATGCCGACCTCGGTGCAACCGGCCGCAAGCGCGCGGTCGAATCCCTTGCGATTGAGGACGAGCCCGACATAGTGCACATCCGGGCGCTTTGCGAGCCCCGCGAGCACCTGCTCGGCATCGGCCATCTGCGGCACCCGCTTCGGGTTCACGAAGCTCGCCACCTCGAGCCGGCGCAAGCCTGCGGCAATCAACCGCTCGATGAACTCGATCTTGGCCGCCGTGGGCATTACGCCCGGCTCGCTCTGCAGCCCATCACGCGGTCCGACTTCGACGATTTCGACGCTACGCATCAGTGCCTATTCCATAATTCAGACGATACGTGCTTCGATTCTACCCTGACCGCACCGTCAAGACCCCTGAGCCTGCGAGAGAGTTGCATGTCCGGACAAGAAGCTCCCTTCAAGAATGGCCCACTTTCAGACCTGCGCGTGATCGAGATGGGCACGCTGCTCGCGGGCCCCTTCTGCGGCCAGATCCTCGGTGACATGGGCGCCGAGATCATCAAGATCGAGCCGCCCGGGCAGGGCGATCCGATGCGCGTCTGGGGCCGCGAGAAGGCGCATGGCAAGTCGCTTTGGTGGCCCGTGGTCGGGCGCAACAAGAAGGCCGTCACGCTCGACATGCGCCAGGAAGAAGGCCAGAGCATTCTCAAGGAGCTGGTCGCAAAAGCCGATTTTCTGCTCGAGAACTTCCGACCGGGAACCATGGAGAAATGGGGCTGCGGCTATGAAGAGCTCGCGAAGGTCAATCCACGACTCATCATGATCCGCGTATCGGGATTCGGCCAGACCGGCCCGTATGCGAAGCAGGCAGGATTCGGCGCGATCGGCGAAGCGATGGGTGGCCTGCGCTATGTCTGCGGTGATCCATCGACGCCGCCCTCCCGCATGGGCATCAGCATCGGCGACTCGCTGGCTGCCACTTTCGCGAGTGTCGGCGCGCTCTCGGCGCTGCATTATCGCGAGAAGACCGGGCGCGGTCAGGTCGTCGATTCGGCGATCTACGAGTCCGTGCTCAACATGATGGAGTCGCTCGTCACCGAGTTCGACAAGACCGGCTACATCCGCGAGCGCACCGGAGCGATCCTGCCGAATGTGGCGCCTTCGAACATCTATCCGGCGCGCGACGGCCAGCTCGTGCTGATTGCGGCGAACCAGGACACGGTGTTCGGCCGCCTCGCCGAAGCGATGGGGCAACCGGGGCTTGCGCAGGATCCGAAGTACGCCACGCACACCGCGCGCGGCGCCCACCAGGCCGAGCTCGACGCGCTGATCGGCCGCTGGACGGCATCGCACACGCGGGATGAGGTGCTCGCCGCCATGGAGAAATCCGGCGTGCCCGCGGGCCTCATCTATCGCGCACCCGAAATGCTCGAGGACCCGCATTTCAAGGCACGGCAGGCGATCGTGAAGACACAGCATCCCGATTTCGGCGAGCTGCGGATGCAGAACGTCGCGCCGAAGCTCTCCGAGACGCCGGGCGGCATTCGCGCACCCGCGCCCGCCATGGGCCAGCACAACGAAGATGTCTACCTCGGGCTGCTTGGCATGACGCGCGAGCGCTTCGACAGCCTCGCCGCGCGCAAGGTAATCTGAATCCGTGGCAGAGTCGCTCGACGAGAACTACGCCCGTGGCGGCTTCGGCAAGTCGCTCGAGCTCGGCCGGCACCCCGCACTGCTCGTCATCGATTTCGTGCAGGCTTATCTCGTGCCGGGCTCACCGCTCTACGCTGGCGTCGAAGCCGCGCGCGACGGCGCCGTTGCCCTGCTGACTGCAGCCCGTGCATCACACATCCCCGTGATACACACCCACGTCACATATCAGCGCGGCGGTCGCGACGGTGGGGTCTTCTTTCGCAAGATACCGGCTCTCGCCTGCTTCGAGGCAGGCGCGCGCCCGGAGCTCGCAGCGTTTGCGCCGGGCCTCGAGCCGATCGCGGGTGAAACGGTGATCGCAAAGCAGTACGCGAGCGCCTTCTTCGGCACGTCGCTCGCATCGACCCTGACCACGCTCGGGGTGGATACCGTACTGATTGCGGGTGTTTCGACGAGCGGCTGCGTGCGTGCGAGCGCGGTCGACTGCTGTCAGCACGGATTCGTGCCGGCCGTGGTGCGCGACGCGGTCGGCGATCGCGCACCAGGGCCGCACGAGTCGAATCTCTTCGACCTGCAGGCGAAGTACGCGGAAGTCATCGACCTCGCGACCGCACGATGCTATCTGGCGGGTCTCGAATGACGCTGCTGGGGCCCATTTCGACAGTCACCATTGCGACCCCGGAGTTGCAGTCGACGATCGATGCCTGGCGGCTCTATCTCGGCTATGAACTCACCGATCACGATCGCGTGACGCCCGCGATGGCGGCGCAGTTCGGCCGGCCGGGACTGGCTGGCCGGCGCTACGCCCTGATGCTTCCGGGTGGCGAGGGCCAGACGTGGCTGCGCTTTGTCGAGAGCAAGGCAGACCCCGATTACCGCCCCTTTCGCCACATGGGCTGGAATGCAGCGGAACTCATGGTGCAGGACACCGACCAGGCCGCTGCGCGCCTCGCCGAATCACCGTTTCGCGTGATCGGCGCGCCAGCCGACCTGTCGATCAGCGACAGGATCCGTGCGATGCAGGCGGTCGGACCGGCGAACGAGGGCATCTACCTCACGTCGTTCAAGGAGAAGGTCGCGCCATTCGACGTGCCCGAAGCAAAGCACTTCATCGACCGGGTATTCATCGTGGTTCTGGGCGGACCTTCGTGCGAGGCCATCAGTGCGTTCTATTCGCGGAACTTCGGCGTGCTGCCTGCCACGGCCGTGCCCTCCGTGATCACCGTCCTCTCTGCGGCGCACGGACTACCCGCCGATACGCGGCATCCGCTCGCGGCCCTTGCGCTCAAGGGTCAGTGCTATATCGAGGCAGACGAGATGCCTGCAGGCACGCTCGAGCGCACGGCCGCGCCAGGCGAGTTACCGCCCGGGATCGCGATGGTCACATTCATGGTGGATCGACTGCCGGGCGACCCTGCCATCAGCTGGCTTGCCGAGCCACGCACGCTGCCGCAGGCGCCCTATCATGGACGCAGGACCGCGGTGTGCATCGGGCCTGCGGGAGAGTGGATCGAACTCGTCGAGCGCGAGTGAGCCGCACTTCCCCTACTTTGACGTTGCAGGCCCCGGGCCCAGTACATCGATCGAGCCGAGGTGTGCGCGGTTGAGTTTGTGGCGTCGGCTCATCCACCAGGCGCCGTTCCTGCGCACCCACGTATCGTGGTATTCCCCGAGCGTGGAGAAGGTCAGATGCGCCTTGGCGCCGGCGCCCACGTGCAGGTCACTCACGTAGCAGCGACTCGTGGCGGACGCGCCCGCGACGTCAACGTCGAGATTGCCGATCAGATGCTGAGTCGGCCCACAGTCATCCAGAAAGGTGCGGATGAAGGCGACGATCGCATCCCGCCCTTTCACAACTCCCATTCCCAGATCGGCGGTTGCGTCCTCGAGAAGCACGGTGTCGAGGGCCGCCCAGTCACGCTCGTCCATTGCGCGGGCGAAGCGGTGGATGGCGCGGCCGATGTCACGTTCGGCGATCAACGTTTCGAGATCCATGCGCGACCGTTCATGACAGAAGGGTCCAGTATGCGCTTGGTCTCTCACCGGGTGAACAGTAGAGTAACCACCCAGGCATACGACCCGCGCAAGCGGACGAGGCAGCGATGATCGACGTCTACGGCATGAGCAGCCCCAATGTCTCCAAGGTGACCATCATGCTCGAAGAGGTCGGCCTGCCCTACCGCACGCGCCATGTGAACGTGGCCGCAGGCGATCAGTACGCTCCCGACTTCCTGCGCATCAGCCCGAACAACAAGGTGCCGGTGATCGTTGATGCACAGGGGCCCGGTGGTGAGCCGTTGAGCGTCTTTGAAAGCGGCGCGATTCTCTTGTATCTGGCCAACAAGACCGGGCGCCTCCTGCCGACGGACCCGGCCGCGCGATCGGTCGTCGAGCAGTGGCTCATGGTGCAGATCGCCTCCATCGGTCCGATGTTCGGCCAGTGCTCGCATTTCCAGCGTTTCGCGCCGCCGGGCAACGACTACGGGCGCGAACGCTACACGAGCGAAGTCAAACGCCTGTTCAAGGTGCTCGAACGACGGCTCGAGACCTCGGCATTTCTCGGCGGCGCAGAGTACTCGATCGCCGATGTCGCAACTTTTCCCTGGATCCGCACGGCCCTCACATACTTTCCCTGGCTTGCCGCCGCACCCGGGGAGGGGCTCACCCGCTACCCGGCACTGCAACGCTGGTTCGATGCGATCGCTGCACGGCCCGCCGTGCAGCGCGGCCTCGGCGCGGAGAAAGGCTTCCTGCCACTCGACATCGAGGCCTTCGGGAAGGCTGATACCGATGCGATCGACCGCTTCTGCGGCCGCGGGCGCTTCGCGCAGGCCTGAAGCCCGTCAGCGCACCTCGGCCTTCACGGCAAAGCGGTCGAAATAGAAGCGGAACCGCTCACGCAGTGCTGCCGGATCGACGCCGAAGTCCCGCTGCAGGTTGTAGATGACCTGCCCTTCCTTGCCGCGTGGATGTTCGGCAATGTAGCCCTCCAGTTGCGCGCGCGCGGCCGCATCAAGTTCGAGCCCCGCCCTGGCATACACCTGCTCCATGCTGCCCATCTGATCGGCCATGAAGACGTGAAAGGACGAATCGAAGCTGTGCCCGGCGGCCACGAGGCCGCGATCCCGCACGCAGGCGCGCAGCAGGTGCTCGATGCGATCGGTCCAGTAATCGATGAGTGCCCGCAGTGCCACGTGCCGCCGGTTCATGCGCTGCGTGTACGCCTGCATGGTGACCGTGGACTGGATCACGGCCACCGGATCACGGTGCGTGAACACGACGGTCGCATCGGGGAAGGTCGCCATGAGAGCCGGGAGCTGCTCGAGATGCTGCGGGCACTTCAGCACCCAGCGCTTCCTTTGCCCGCGTCCCCATTGCAACAGGCGCAGCACGTTTGCCATGTAGGCGTAGTGTGGTGTCTGATCGTGCGCGTAGTAGTGATCGCGCCACTGAGGCGTGAGGCCCAGCCACTCGAAATTGTAGGAAGCGAAATCCGGCCCCATGAGCTCGAGCTCTTCGTGAATGTGCTCGGGGTTCATCGGGTGCATGGCCGCAATGAGCGGCGTGACCTGCTGCATGCCGGCCCAGGCCTCGGCGCAGCGTCTGAAACGCGGGTCGGTCGCATCGCCCGGCGCGGGCTCACCCGGCAATGGCACGGGCTCATAAGACTCCCACAACGGCAGCGAATGCAGGCGCCGGTCTGCGGCGAGCAGGTTCACCATGTGAGTCGTGCCCGAACGGGGCAACCCGACCACGATCACCGGGCGCTCGATGCGCTCCGCAAGAATCTCCGGGTGGCGCCGCAGCGTGTCGTGGATCAGGAGGCGATTGCTCGCGTAGCGCACCAGGTAGCCGTGCAGCACGGTGCGATGAAAGCGCGTGATTTCGGGATCGCCGTCCCACGCTTCGCGCAACACCCGCAGCCGCTCGCGAAAATCTTCAGCGCCGAAGTCCGAGAGTCCCGTGCGCTGGCACGCCGCATCGAGGATCGCCTGCTCGCCAAAGTCGACCGTAACCGTCTCGCCCCAGGCGAGCGCTCCGGCCTGCACCTCGCTCAGGCGCGGCGCGGCCAGGTCGTCGATGTGAATGGCGTGGGCCACGGCCGTCGCTCCTGAATGACTCAGCCCTGTTCACCACTGCTGGCCGCGATGGCCGCCGACATGGCCTGTGCCGTGAAGGCGATCAGTTTGTCGCGCGGCATGCGCCGCAGCTGGCTCACGTACCTGCGGTTCTCAGCCCCCGGAATGTGCAGCGGCACATTGCCGAGCTGTCGCAGTGCCTGCTTCGCCACCTCGGCCGGCGCCATGAGGCCGGGCATGAGCTCGCGCTTGAAGCCCTGCAGCGTGATGGCGTCGGTGTCGGTGGCCCCGGGAGCGAGCACGAGCACGTCGACGCCGGTTCCGGCGAGCTCGCCATGCAGGCTCATGCCCAAGCTGTGCACGAAAGCCTTGGTGGCCGCGTACGCCGCCGAGAAAGGATACGGCACCTCGCCTTCCACGGACCCGGTGAAGATGATCCCGCCGCTCGAGCGCGCCTGCAGGCGCGGCAGGAGAGCATGCGCCAGAAGCATCGGAGCGCGCGCATTCACATTGAACATCGCCTCGATGCGCGAGCGCTCCATGCCCGCGAAGGCGCCCTTGAGTCCGAAACCGGCGTTGCTCACGAGGAGCCCCAGGTTCCGTTCACCCACGGCCGCCACCACCCGATCCACTGCATCGGGTTCGGCCAGATCAGCCGCGACAATCTCGATCTCGAGCCGCCGGCGCCGACGCAGTTCCTGCGCCAGGCTCGCGAGTCGTTCGCCCCGGCGAGCCACCAGCACCAGATTGATGCCGCTGCGGGCGAGCAGGCGTGCGAACTGCTCGCCGATGCCGGACGATGCGCCCGTCACCAGCGCCCAGGGGCCATACTTCTCCCTGAAATCCTGTGTCTTGGTCACCGCGGTACTCCTCTCGCTATGAACGGCTTGCGGCCCGCGTCGCCGCCGGCACCGGCGCCGACAGCAGCGCAACTATGGCATCTTCCAGATTGGCGATGAACAGCGCCGTATCGGCGGCGGTTGCACCCCGCCCGGCCGCTTCCAGCATACGCGAGTGATCGTCGAGACCATGAAACACGAGCACCGCCGCGAGCAGCAGGCGTTGCTGCACCAGGCGCCCGGGCACTCCTCGCGCGCGCAGGGCCCAGCCCAACGCCCGGCTGAAGCGATCGGCGCGCGCCAGGCGCAGCGGCGAGGCCGGCACGCCCTGCACCGAGAGCGCGTGCAGGGCGACGAGCTGCGCATTGATGCGGATGAACTCGGGGCCGCCGTCAGGATCGTGCAACTTCGCCCCTACGGGGCGTACGAAAGCCCGCACGAGCCCGCGCAACTGCGCCCTGCGACCCGCCTTGCGGAGGGCAGCGAGCAGCGCCCCGCGCTCCGCAGCGATACCAGGCACGTGCTTGTCGAGAATTGCCTGCAGCAGTCCCTGCTTGTTCCCGAAATGATACTGGCAGACATTGCTGTTGCGCTGCCCCGCCGCCTTGCTGATCTCGTTCAGCGACACTCCCTCGATGCTGCGCGCGGCGAGCAGTCGTTCTGCGACGGCAATGAGTCGCGCGCGGGTCTCAAGGCTGCGCCGTGTCGGCGCTGCGCGGGGCGGCGGCATCTCAGCCCATCACGCTGAAGCCGCCGTCCACCGGCAGCGTCTGGCCCGTGATGAAGCCGGCTGCCTCGCTCGTGAGAAACAGCACGGCGCCTGCCACTTCCGCGGGCGTGCCGAAGCGCTGCATGGGCGTGCGCAGGCGCGACGGCTCGCTGTCGGGCATGGACAGGAACCCATCGGTCATGCGGCTGTGGATCAGGCCGCAGGCAACCGCGTTGACACGGATCCGCTCCTTCGCCCAGGCGACGGCGAGCGTCTTCGTCAGCTGCACGAGGCCCGCCTTGGCGGCACCGTAGCCCGGCACGACCTCGATGCCGAAGTAGGAGCTCATGGAAGCGATCCCGATGACGCTCGCGCCGCCCGGGAGCCGGCTCGCCGCGAGCTGCGCGTGGCAGGCGTGCGCCATGCGGTAGGCGCTCAGGAGGTTGACGCGAACGGCGCGCTCGAAGAGCTCCGGTTCGTATTCGTTCTGCGCCGCGAAATTGCCACCCGCGTTGTTGACGAGGATATCGAGCTGCGGCAGCGCCGCGGCAACCTGCCCTATTCCCGTGTTGTCTTCGAGTTGCAATCGCAGATACCGGTAACCGGTGAGATCGCCGTCGTATTCGGCAGCGCTCGCCCGTGTGCCGGTGATCGTGACCGTGGCGCCGGCATCGCGATAGGCAGCCGCGATCCCGGCACCGATACCGGAAGTCGCACCCGTCACCAGCACCTCTGCACCGCGATAGTCGAAGCGGGGATTCGTCCAGCTGCTCACGCCCCGATCTCCCGCTCGAGTCGCCCAATCTGCGTGCGCAGCCAGCCCGCTTCCCAGAAATTGCCACCTCCCGAGCGTTCGAGCAGCGCCTTATTGGCCGCGAGCGCGAGGCCGAGCCCGCCTCGCTCGGCAGGATCGTGGGCAAGCACTGCCTCGGCGAGCAGCATCGCGCCTTCCGGATCGCCAGCTGCCAGTCTTGCGTGCCCGCGCGCGACGACGGCTGCCGCGCCTGCGAGCGCGACGAGATCAGCGTAGACCTCGCGCGGCTGTGTCGCGTAGAGCTCACTCGTGGCCTGCGCCTTGAACCAGCCCATGTATTGTTCCCAGATCGTGCGCACCGCCCAGCTGACCTTGCCGTAACCCTGACCCACGTACAGTTCGGGTGGCAACTGTACCTCGCGCATGAGTGTCCAGATGTCCCGGCCTGCATTCATGCCCTCGAGCGTGCGGCGATGCACATGCTCGACCGCCCCCTCGAGCCGGTCGAGGCACGCGCGAATGAGATCGCGGCCTTCGACAGGCTCGAAGTGCCCGGTGACCAGCAGCTCCGGCTCGAGCGCCCGCACGCGCCGCAGGGATTCGAGATAAGGCTCGGCGAAACGGTAACGGTCGCCGCGGATGGTGTTGAAGTTCGGAAAATGCGGGAACAGCGGCCCGAACATGTTGCCGGAGAACAGGATTCGGTGCTGCGGCAGCCATGCCACGCAACTGTCGATGGTCTCGCCGCCGGGCACGGCGTACAGCTCGACGCGCAACCCGCCCAGCTCGAAGGCATGAGTGTCCTCAAAATTCACATCCGCGACCGGCGCATCCTGCAGGGGCGGCGCCGCAGGAACGGAGCTGGCGGCTTTGGCCAGGGGCCGGGCCGCAGCTGCGAGCGCTTCGGCAAACCAGATGCCCGCCTGCGATTCGCGCACCTGCTTGATGCGCTGATCGTCGCGCTGGCAGAGCGGCAGATTGCGCTGCGCAATGAGCTGTGTACCCGGCTCCCGGAACAGCGCCACGCCCCCGACGTGATCGACGTGTCCCTGGGTGAGCACGATGTACGGCGTCGGCCCTGCGCACACGGCATCGAACACACGCTTGTGCGTCAGAGCTTCGAAGCCCATGCCCGTGTTGATGATGATCCGGCCGGCCGGTGTCACCAGCATGTAGGCATTCGAGAGGCCGCTCGACTGCCAGAGGAAGTCGCGGACCGGGATCGCCCGATCGAGGTGCGCCGGGCGGTTGGCAAAAAAATCGGGGCGGCTATCGACCAGCTGCCTCACCTCATCCATTGCGTGTGCTCTCCTTCCGGGGAAGCCACGACACTACCACATTTTAATTCGGCTTTATTATTGACCAATGATCATCATCTGCTGCGCCCGCATCTCTGGACGGAGCAGCACGCGCTCACTCCGGCAGCGCCTCCCCCACCC
>WBZY01000750.1_pt1 | contig 21879 bp, 20 predicted proteins | sample 5204191 | NCBI WGS metagenome assembly WBZY01 (sample SAMN12344363, study PRJNA552823) | activated sludge metagenome | biome: Activated sludge suspended growth; feature: Anammox Sidestream; material: Wastewater; isolation source: activated sludge from anammox sidestream of wastewater treatment...
TTCTTGAAGACGATACTCGGTTCTCTCGCCCCTCTGGCTGGCGAGGCGATTCTGGGAGCGAGTCTACACGTCGGCTATTTCGCGCAGGCGCACGAGGGACTCGACCCCGAGAAAACTGTGTTGGATGAGATCACCGCCGCATCAGGGATGTTGCCGTATCAAGCGCGCGACTATCTCGGCAAATATTTGTTCTCTGGCGACGACGCGTTCAAACTTGTGTCCATGCTCTCAGGCGGCGAACGCGGACGGTTAGCCTTAGCCAAACTCGCTTTGCAAGATACGAACTTGTTATTGCTCGACGAACCGACAAATCATTTAGATATTCCCTCACAAGAAATTCTGCAATCCGTGTTGGATTCATACAAAGGAACGATCCTGCTCGTCACGCATGATCGCTATTTGGTTGATGCGTTAGCCACCCAGATATGGGAGATTGGCGGGGAGACCTCCGAGGTCTCTCAGACCTCGGAGGTCTTGCGCGTGTTCAACGGCACATATTCGCAAATGAAAGAAGAACGCGAAAAACAAGCCGCGCGATTGGCAATGCAACAAAATGAATCTTCCAGTAAGGGCGGACGGCCGTCCGACCCTACGCGAGAACGCAAATCATCTTCAAATAAAGAGGAAAGACGAAAGATCGCCCAATTGCAAGAACTTGAAAACACCATCGCCACTCTCGAAGCAACGCTGGCGAATCTGTCCACGCAGTTGGAGAGTCCGTTCGTGAAGCCAGAAGAAGCAGGGAAGTTGGGAACGGAATATGAGCGCGTGCAAAAAGAAATGGATGAGAAGTTGGGCGAGTGGGAGAGGATGCAGGTTTGACAGTGAAGTAAATCCACCATCGGGGGGAAACGACAAAATCAAAATAGTCATATAATCCCTCATCATTTCATTGCGGAGGATTCATGAAACCCACGTTCCGTCAAAAGTTCAAATATTGGTTCGATAACCAGATGTCGCGCGGCACGCCCGCCATGATCGGCATGTTGTTCGTGTTGTCGCTGGCGGTGGTGCTGGTGGCTGGCGCGATCATTTCGATCGCGGGGTTCGTGCAGGAGGGGCAGACTGAACGCATCCCATTTATAGAAGCGGCATGGGAAAGTTTAATGCGCACGCTGGATTCGGGCACGATGGGCGGCGACACAGGCACAGGCTATCGCCTTGTCATGTTGCTCGTCACGCTGGGCGGCATCTTCATCGTCAGCGCGTTGATCGGCGTGTTGAACAACGCCATCGAGGGGCAAATGGAACGCCTGCGAAAGGGACGGTCGCAAGTTTTAGAATCGAATCACACCATCGTGCTGGGTTGGTCGGCGCAGGTCTTTACGGTGTTGAACGAGTTGATGGCGGCAAATGAAAATCAACCGAACGCGCGCATCGTGGTCATGGCAGATAAAGACAAAGTGGAGATGGAGGATGAGATCCGCGAACGAGTCGAGGTCAAGGGAAAGACGCGCATCATCTGCCGCAACGGGAGCCCGATAGACCCGAACGATCTTGAGATCACAAGCCCGCATGATGCGAAAGCCATCATCATCCTGCCGCCCGAAAATGAAGACCCCGATACCGACGTGATCAAAACCGCGCTGGCGATCACCAACAACCCCGCTCGCCGCGCCGCGCCGTATCACATCATCACGCAGATCCGCCATGCGAAGAACATGGCAGTGTTGAAACTCGTCGGCGAAAAAGACAAAGTGCAAGCCATCCTCACAGGCGACCTCATCGCGCGCGTGGTGGCGCAAACATCGCGCCAATCGGGTCTTTCAATGGTGTACACCGAACTGATGAACTTCGGCGGCGATGAAATTTATTTTAGAAATGAACCCGCGCTGACGGGGAAAACCTTTGGCGAGGCGTTGCTCGCCTTTGAAGATTCATGTGTGATGGGTTTGCGTAAAACGAATGGAACGATCCTTCTCTGCCCGCCTATGGATTCGCGAATCGAAAAGGATGATCAGATCTTCGCCCTCTCGGCAGATGACGACACGATCCGCGTCGCTCCCACATCAGGCTTGGCTCAGATCAACAACGCGCTCATCCATTCGAGCCGACAACCGCTAAAACCCAAGCCTGAAAAATGTCTTATCCTTGGCTGGAACCGAAGCGGCACGACCATCGTGCATGAACTCGATCACTATGTGCCGAAAGGTTCGCAGGTGACCGTCGTGGCGGATATTTACAACATCGAAAAACAAATCCGCGCGCAAGGCGGCAGGTTGAAGAATCAAAAACTCGTGGTGATGGAAGGCGAAACCACCGACCGCGACCTGCTCAACAAACTCGGCGTGGAAGAGTACGACCACGTTATCGTCCTGGCATACAGCACCATGGAGCCGCAAGAAGCGGACGCGAAGACGCTCGTCACATTACTGCATCTGCGCGACATGGCGGAGAAAGACGAAACGCCGTTCTCCATCGTCAGCGAGATGCTCGACCTGCGCAACCGCGAACTCGCCGAAGCCACACAAGTGGACGATTTCATCGTCAGTGAACATCTTGTCAGTTTGATGATGTCGCAACTTTCAGAGAACGGCGAACTGTTCGATGTGTTCACCGACATCTTCGACCCCGAAGGCGCGGAGATCTATCTCAAACCCATCAGCGATTATGTGACTCTCGGCGAAGCGGTCAACTTTTATACGGTGGTCGAGGCGGCGCGAAGGCGCGGGGAAACTGCGCTCGGCTACCGGCTTGTCGGCGAAGCCAAAATGGCGGGTAAGGCGTACGGCGTGCACACAAACCCAAGGAAGTCTGAAGCGGTTGTCTTTACATCCGAAGATAAAGTGATCGTGATCGCGGAAGATTAGCGAAAAGACCCAAAGTTCATCCAGCAGTTCATCTGGAAGTTCATCCAGCAGTTGAACTGCTGGATGAACTAACGTCCCGCATGTTTTTCGGCAAGGTTCTAAACGAAACCTGCGGGGCGGTGATTGCGTAGATACAGTTGTGACCAAAGGAGGTCAAAATGACAGGTTTGCTTTTAGTAGGCGCGGGATTGGTGGGCTTCGTAGTTCTCTTCCTGCTTTTGGGAATCCGATTCATCCCCAACACGCGCATCGGTATCGTAGAAAAGCGGTTCGGTTTCAAAGGCTCGGTGAAAAGCGGGTTCATCGCGCTCAACGGCGAAGCAGGCTTTCAACCGAAGGTCCTGCGCGGCGGTCTGCATTACCTGATGCCGATCCAATATGTGGTGAGGCTGGTTCCATTGGTGACCATTCCGCAAGGAAAGATGGGCTATATCTTTGCGCGCGACGGCAAACTGCTCGAACCAACGCAGGCGCTCGCGACCAATGAGACCGCTTTCGATTTTCAAGACGTGGAATCTTTTTTCAAGAACGGCGGTCAACGCGGACCGCAACGCCGCGTCTTACGCGAAGGGACGTTTGCCATCAATCTCGTGCAGTTCATCGTGCTGACGGATGAGCGCGTGTACTCGATGCCGTTATCGCGTGAAGAAATGGGAGTGATTCAAGGCATGGCGCAAGTGATCGCCGAACGCGGCGGGTTTGTGCCGGTCATTATCAAAGACACCGATGACAAGATCGGCATTGCCACCGTCCACGATGGACCGTCGCTGGCGCAGGGCGAGATCATCGCTCCCGTGGTCGGCGACGACCCGAAAAATGACGCGACGTATCACAATAAATTTCAAGACCCCGATAAGTTTTTGAAAGCGGGCGGCTTCCGCGGGCGTCAACTGCAAGTGTTGGTGGAAGGCACCTATTACGTCAACCGCTTGTTTGCCACTGTGGAAATGATCAAAAAGACGATCATTGATGTGGGCAGTGTCGGCGTGGTCGTTTCGTATACAGGCGCGACAGGCGAAGACCTTTCGGGCAAGGAATATCGTCACGGCGAGTTGGTGGCGCGTGGTCAACGCGGCGTGTGGGAGGAAGCGCTGCTCCCCGGCAAGTATGCGTTCAACACCTACGCGGGCAACGTGGTTCCCGTGCCGACCACCAACTTCATCCTCAAATGGATCCGCAACCAGACAGGCGCGCACAAGTTCGATGAGAACCTCAGCGAAGTTTCGCTCATCACAAAGGACGCGTTCGAGCCGTCGCTACCTTTGTCGGTAGTCGTACACATTGACTATCAGAAAGCCCCGCTGGTCGTGCAACGCTTCGGCGATATCAAACGTCTCGTCGAGCAGACGCTCGACCCCATGGTGGCGGCATATTTCAAGAACATCGGTCAGACGCGCACATTGATTCAGCTACTGCAAGAACGCAGTGACATTCAACGCATTGCCAGCGAAGAGATGAAAGAAAAGTTCAGGCACTACAATCTTGAGTTGGAAGAAGTGTTGATCGGCACGCCGTCGTCACCTGAGAACGACACGCAGATCGAAACGATCCTCACGCAGTTGCGCTCGCGTCAGATCGCGGCGGAACAAATTGAAACGTATGACCGACAGGAAAAAGCCGCGGTGAAAGAACGCGAACTCCGCGAAGCCGAAGCCCGCGCCGAGATGCAAACGAACATGACGCAGGCTGAACTCAACATCGAGATCCAGTCGAATCAGGGTAAAGCCGAATATCAACGCTCGATCCAGCAGGCGTCGCAAATCCGCGCGCTGGCAGAAGCGGAAGCCGAGAAGGTAGCGCGTATCGGTATCGCGCAGGCGTTAGCCACCGAGGAACAAGTCCGCGCGTATGGCGGGCCGCAGTTCCAGGTGACGCAAACTGTGCTGAATCGTTTTGCCGAAGCCATCCAACAATCCAAAGTGGATGTGGTCCCACGCGTGGTTGTCGGCGCGGATAAAGAGAGCGGCTCGGGCAATATCATGGAAGCCCTGCTCGCCATGCTCCTCTCGGACCGCTTCGGCGCGCTCTCGAATGAAGCGCAAGGCAAACGCTCGGAGGAAGCGGAGCAACTCCGTTCTGATATCCGCAAGAGTATGACGAACAAGACGGATCAAGATAAGAAGGCGTAAATCACAAGAGCGACCCAATCGGGTCGCTCTTCTTTTTTCAAATAGACCTCTTGCGAAAGTCCTTTTCGCCACACACCTGCCCTGGCGGGCGGCGCCAGGGGAGAACACAGAGAAAAAAAGCCTTTCTCAAAAGTCTCTGTGGACTCTGTGGCAGAGCAAGAGTCACATATGCAAGAGGTCAAACAACGAAATGGATTCGATGTGATACGTCTGCGGGAACAGGTCGAATGGAGTTACTTCTCTCAATGTGTAGCCGCTCTGAATTAATCGCGCCGCGTCTCGCGCCAACGTGGACGGGTCGCAGGAAACATACGCAATTTTCTGCGGCTTCAATTGGACGATGGCGTCCAGCGCGTGACGTTCGATGCCCGCGCGGGGAGGATCAACAATCACGTAATCGGGCGGATTACCAATCCGCCCCACGAGGCTCGGTAAAATTTCTTCTGTTGCGCCTTCGTACAATTCCACGTTATCAAATTCATCGAGATTCGCTGTGAAGTCTTCGCAAGCAGATGAGGAGGCTTCCACGCCGATCACGCGTCCGCATTTGGGAGCGAAGAACGCGCTGAAGAGTCCAACTCCGCAGTAGAGGTCGAGTAAAGTAGATGAATTCGTAATTGGTAATTGGGTAATTAAGTGTTCGACCATCTTCCCTGCCATGACCGTGTTCACTTGAAAGAACGACGCGGCGGAGACTTTGAAATCGCGGTCAAGCACGCGGATGAGGATGTGGTCGTTCCCCGCGATGACAACGGAGTTTTCTTCGTACACGTGCGCGATGGAAATCCCCGCTTCGATCTCGAGTTCAGGCGGCTCAGGCGAATCCGATTCGAGGACGAGCATCAAGTCATCATCGTTTCCCGCGCGAAGAGAGACTCGCTCGACATCTGCTTCGGGTTCAAATTCGAGTCGATGCCAGAAATCGTTGACGTTTGGTTCGGGAAGGTGACATTCAGCAATAGGAATTATCTTATTTGAGTTGGGCGCTTGAAAACCAAGTTTGCCGTGTTCATCCAGCGAGAACTGCATGTGATTGCGATAATTCCATGGAGTGGGACACGCAACCATCGGCTGAACGGGCGGGTTTTCGATCTTGCCGATACGCTTGAGTTGGTCAACCAAAATTTCGGTTTTGATCTCAAGTTGTTTTTCATAGGGAAGGTGTTGGTAATGACATCCCCCACATTCGCCGAAATGTTTACATCGAGGTTGAATTCTATCTTTTGAGGAGTCGAGAATTTGGAGAATTTCCCCGCGCGCGAAATTTTTCTTCTCTTCCGTCAACCTCGCGCGGACGCGTTCTCCCGCCAACCCGAACGGGACAAAGACCGCGCGACCGTCGGGCAGGCGTCCCATCGCGTCGCCGCCGTAACTTTGTTTTTCGATGATAATCTCATAGAATCGTTCTATTTTATCGTTGGAGAACATTTACGACCGCTTGTACAATCTGGGCAACTTGAATAGAAGTTAACATTCCCAAACGCTTTACTAAGCGTTGTTGCGATACAGATCGGACTTGTAATCCATCTGACGCTGATGATTTACTTAATCCGTTATTATCGTCCGGATCAATTCGCACCATCCAAGCGGCAGATTCATAGCGATCTTTCCAATCCGTGAAAGGAACTATGATTTTCAATGGCAACACACCTACCAAATCACTGCTAATGATAACGGCTGGACGAGTTTTCTTAATCTCCGACCCAACCGTTGGGTCAAGATTTACCAGCCATACTTCTCCCCTTTTCATAGATCGTCATCCTCAAAGAGGAAATCATCCGCATCCAAAGCCGTGAATTCAGTCAACTCAGAATTTGTAGAGTAATCTGCTTGAAGCTCACGCGCGGCAAATAGCATTTGACGTCGCTGACGGTAACGCAGTTCGCGCTCGATCATCTCACGCACAATATCAGACAAGCTTCGTTGCTCTTCTTCTGCTATCAAAGTTAGTATCTGATGTTGGGATTTCTCAAGCAAGATTTGAGTTCGCTGAAGATCCATAATGCACCTCAATCATGTGTAACGACATTACACATGATTATCATCTTTCCCCCCGATTTGTCAAGATGAAAAAGAGGAAGGGATACCGCTTTTCCCTTCCTGCTCATCTAGTTTACCTATTTCTTCAAGTATTCTTCCATCGCCGCAAGCAGTTTCTCGATGTCTTCCATTTGGATCTCGCCCATGTGCGCGATGCGGAAGGTGGATTCTTTGATGGGACCATATCCGCCCGCGATGCGCATCTCGCGCTGTTTGAGGAAGGCGTTCAATTCAGAGACGTTGATGCCGCGCTCGTTCTTGATCGTCGTCACCGTTTGCGAGCGATAGCCTTCGGGCGCGTACATCGAGAGGTCGTGCGCGTCCGCCCAATCTTGGACTCGTTTTGCCATGGCGGAGTGACGCGCGAAGCGATTGTCAAGTCCCTCGGCGAAGATTCGATCCAGTTGGAAATCGAGCGCGAAGATGAGCGACATCGCAGGAGTTGCGGGAGAGGAATCTTTCACGCGATGCTTCTCCATGCGGACGAGGTCAAAGTACCAACCGCGATTCTCGACCGACTTGGCTTTTTCCATGGCGCGGTCTGAGACGGCTCCAAGCGCGAGCCCCGGCGGAAGCGCGAGGCATTTTTGCGACGAGGTGAGAACCATGTCGAGTCCCCACGCATCCATTTCGATCTTTGCGCCGCCGAGGGAGGAAACCGCGTCCACGAGGATCAACGTCTCCGGCGCAACCGCGCGGACCGCCTCCGCAATCTCTTTCACGGGATTCTGCAACCCGGTAGACGTCTCGTTGTGGACGACTGTCAGGGCTTCGAATCCGCCGCGCTTGACTGAGTCAGCCACAAGGTCGGGTGAAGCGGGTTTGTCCCAGTCGAAAGAAAGTTTCTCGACATCCTTCCCATTTGAAACAGCGACCTCGTGCCAGCGATCCGCAAACGCGCCGTTGACGATGGAAAGCACGCGCTTGTTTACGAAGTTGCGAATCGCGGCTTCCTGCAAACCCGTCCCAGACGAGGCGCTGAGGAAGACGCGATACTTGGTATAAAAAAGTCCTTGCGATTTTTCCGAAGCGCGGCGAAAGATGGCTTCGAACTCCTTGCTTCGATGAGGAAGCATCGGCGCGGCTTGCGCTTGCAAAACTTCATCGGCAACGTCAACGGGACCGGGGACAAACATGCGCGACATGGACTCTCCTTTACCGCGAAGAGCGCAAAGAAAAATCTTAGCGCTCTTCGCGTTCTTAGCGGTTAAGAATCAATTATTTCAAGAAGAACGACAACACGATCAACACGACGACGAAAAACCCCGCGAGGGTTCCGATACGCGCCAGATCTTTTTTGACGTGAGTGTAGTCGGGGTTAAACTCGACGGTCTTTTGCGAAGATGCCATGTTTACGATCGGTCTTTTATTTTTTGCCATTTGATGTACTCCTTTTTATTTCATACGGTGGTCGAGTAGCCCTGAGCGTTAGTTGCGAAGGGCATACCGAGACCACAAATTCTTGTTTTAAAAATCGTTTTGCTTACTGACAATCTGGTCTCGATACGCCCCGACTTACACGGGGCTACTCGACCAGCACATCAACAATTAATTCTGCAACCTTCCAAACACAACAATCCGCTCATCATTAACCAAATACGGATAACACGAGATCAACGTCACGGTTGGGCTTCCTGTGCTTGCCATCACTTCCACCGCCGTCGGCTCCACGACCGCCGTGCGGTCCACCACATACACATACTGCCGCTGTTGAGTATAAATGATGATCTGATCGCCGGGCACAAGTTTATCGAGATAGCGGAACAACTCGCCGTACACATCGTTGTGCGCCGAAAGGATCACATTCCCATTATCGCCCGGGTTCGCCGATGCGAGATTTTGCCCAACTCCTTTTTTGAGTTGCTCCCAACCATCGCCCTGCACGATCGGCGCGTCCACGCTCAACGCGGGGATCTGCAAACGGATCGCCTGATCAGGCGCGGATGTGGGGATCGGCAAATTTTCCAGCGACTGCACCATCGGTCGCAGATGTTCGGGGATCTCCTCCACATTCGGGCGCGTGTTTCCCTGCGCGTCGGGCGGCACATGTCCCGACGGCAACACCACCGCCATCACCAACGGCGTCGGCGTCAACTCCACCTGCACGAACGCAGATGCAACCTCTTCATTGAGATCGCGCAAGACCCCGAACCCGCTGATGAGGACTCCGACGAGTCCCACCACCGCGAGGACTTCCACCACCAACAGGACTCGGTCCATGGCACGCCGCCGCTTCGACTCCGGAACTTGAGGCTGGTCGCCGGTCTCTTCAAGCGTCTCCACCACCGGGGCAGACGACTCGAGCGCGTCCGGTTCCACCGCAACGACCCTGCCTGTTCTTTTAAAATGCTCCAGCCGTTCACGCCGCGCGCCGCGCCGTTTCTCGATCAACAAACGGCGTAATTCTTCTACGGATAGATCTTCAGGGGATTTTCTTCGAGCCATTGCGGTTGGGATTATACCGCACTCAACTATGGCGTTTTCAAGGACGGAACGCTCGGATATGGCGAACCAGTGTGTAAACGTTCTCTTTTATGTCTATTGCAAAGCCACGATCCGTGTCATTCGTTGGAACACGTCGCGCGCTTTCCTGGGAAACCCATGACTAAAACACATTTCACTCTTGACACATTTCGATTCACCGTGATATAACACGCGCAATTAAATATTCGCTCTTATCCAGAGAAGCGGAGGGACCGACCCTTTGATGCTTCGGCAACCAAACCAAAAGTTATGGTGCCAAATTCGGCAAATATGAATGGCAACAGCCATTCACATCTGGAAGATGAGAGGACGGAATCGTCAATGATGCCTCTTCTTGTGCTTTCAGGAGAGGTAAATTTTTTAAACTTCTCCTGATGGGCGGATAAATCATACTCAAGGAGAGTTTCATGTCCACAGTCGTCGAACGTCAATATGGTTTTAGCACGCGTCAGTTGCACGCCGGGTATTCGCCCGACCCAACCACCGGGAGCCGCGCCGTGCCGTTGTACCAGACAACAAGCTATCAGTTCAAGAACACCGAACACGCCGCGAATCTGTTCGCGCTCAAGGAGTTGGGGAACATCTACACCCGCTTGATGAACCCAACCACCGACGTGCTGGAACAGCGCATCGCTTCGCTCGAAGGCGGCGTGGCGGCGCTTGCCGCCAGTTCGGGTCATGCGGCGCAGGCGCAGGCGATCTTCACCCTGCTCAACGCGGGCGACCATATCGTTTCATCGTCGCGCTTATACGGCGGGACGTACAATCAGTTCGCCTACACCCTGCCCAAATTGGGAATCGAAGTCACGTTCGTGGACCCAACCAACCCGAAGAATTTTGAAGCGGCGATCAAGCCGAACACCAAAGTGATCTACGGCGAAACGTTGGGGAATCCCGATATTGCCGTCTTCCCGTTTGAAGAAGTTGCTGAAATTGCCAAAAAACATCAACTCGTACTGCTGATCGACAACACCTTTGCCACGCCGTATCTCTTCCGCCCGTTTGAGTGGGGCGCGCACATCGTTACCCACTCCACCACCAAGTTCATCACTGGCAACGGGACCACCATCGGCGGCGTCATCGTGGACGGCGGCAACTATGACTGGAGCAACGGCAAGTTTGAAAACTTCAACACGCCCGATCCTTCCTATCACGGCTTGGTGTATTCCAGTTTAACGGGCGCGGGCTTGCCTCCGTTCGCCATCAAAGCCCGGGTGCATGTGCTGCGCGACATTGGCGCGTGCCAGGCTCCGTTCAATGCGTGGCAGACCATTCAAGGACTCGAAACGCTCAGTTTGCGCATGGAGCGTCACGTGCAGAACGCGCAAGCCGTTGCCGAATATTTGGAGAAGCATCCCAAGGTCTCGTGGGTCACCTATCCCGGACTCAAGAGCCATCCCGATTATGCGCGCGCGAAAAAATATTTACCGAAGGGCGCCGGCGCGATTTTGGGCTTCGGCATCCAGGGCGGTTTGGAAGCGGGCAGAAAGTTCATTGACAGCCTGCAATTGTTCAGCCATCTTGCCAATGTGGGCGATGCGCGCAGTCTCGCCATCCACCCCGCCTCGACCACCCACAGCCAACTGAACGAGGAACAACAACTCGGCGCGGGCGTGAAACCCGATTTCGTGCGCTTGAGTGTCGGTCTCGAAGATATTGACGATATCTTGTGGGATTTGGAGCAAGCGCTCAACTAAGAAAGGATGAAGGATGAAATAGGAAGGATGAATTTTCATCCTTCATCCTTCTGAATTCATCCTTGCTTTTCCCATGCCTGTAAAAATTCCCGCCACCCTTCCCGCCCGCGCCACGCTGGAACATGAAAACGTGTTCCTCATGGACGAGGACCGCGCGCTCCGCCAGGATATCCGCGCCTTGCGCGTGGCGATCCTGAACCTGATGCCGACCAAGATCGCGACGGAAACTCAGTTACTGCGGCTGTTGTCCAACTCCGCGTTGCAAGTGGAGATCACTTTACTGCACACCGCCACGCATGAGTCGAAAAACACGGACGCCGAGCATCTGCTTAATCACTACGTAACGTTTGAGGAAATAAAAAACGAAGAGTTTGACGGGTTGATCATCACCGGCGCGCCGATCGAACAAATGCCGTTTGAAGATGTGGATTATTGGGAAGAACTCACCCAAATTTTAGATTGGGCGGAGACAAACGTCGAATCCAACTTTTACATCTGTTGGGGAGCGCAAGCCGCGCTCTATCACCGCTATGGGATTCCGAAATATGATTTGCCGCGCAAAATGTTCGGCGTGTTCGAGCATCGCGTCTTGGCGCCCAATGAAAGTTTATTGCGCGGATTCGACGATCTTTTCCTCGCGCCGCATTCGCGCCACACGGAAATCCGCAGTGAAGATATTGCCCAAGTGAGCGAGATCCAAATTTTGGCGCAGTCGGAGGAGGCGGGGGTCTACATCGTCGGCTCGAAGGATGGAAAGCACATCTTCGTAACAGGTCACTCGGAATACGATCCGCTCACATTGAAAGGCGAGTATGACCGCGATGTGAATAAGGGTTTGCCGATCCACGTCCCTAAAAATTATTACCCCAATGACGACCCGTCTCAAGTTCCAAACGTGCGCTGGCGCGGTCATGCCAATTTGTTGTATTCAAACTGGCTGAACTATTACGTCTATCAAAACACGGCGTTTGACGTGGAGCGATAGTACGGAACATAACGCAATGAAGAATATTCGCACATTCGGTTTTTCCACACGGCAGTTACACGCGGGCTACGAAGCCGACCCGGCGACCGGCAGCCGCGCCGTTCCGATCTATCAGACCGCCGCGTACGATCTGCAAAGCACGGAACGCGCCGCGCGGTTGTTCGCCTTGCAAGAAGCGGGTCACATTTACACGCGCATCTCCAACCCGACCACGAGCGTGTTTGAAGAACGGATTGCCAGTTTAGAGGGCGGCATCGGCGCCGTGGAGACCAGTTCGGGCCATGCCGCGCAAGCCACCGCCATTTTGACCATTTGCGAAGCGGGCGACCATATCGTCGCGCCGTCCACTTTATACGGCGGGACGGTCACACAGTTCAAATATACATTTCCCAAATTGGGCATTCAGGTCACGTTGGTTGACCCCAGCGACCCCGAAAATTTTCGGCGCGCCATTCAACCCAACACCAAAATTATTTACGGCGAGACCATTTCCAACCCGCTCGTCAATATTTTTCCGTTTGAAGAAGCCGCCGCCATCGCGGGCGAGTTTGCCATTCCCTTGATGATCGACAACACCTTTGCCACGCCGTATTTATGCCGCCCGTTCGAATGGGGCGCAGACATCGTCACCCACTCCACCACCAAATTCATCGGCGGGCATGGCACAGCCATCGGCGGCGCGATCGTGGACAAGGGAAATTTCGATTGGAAAAAAAGCGGGCGCTTCAAAAACTTTACCGAACCCGATCCTTCCTATCATCATGTAGTCTACGCCGACGACTTCGGTCCCGCCGCCTTCATCTCCAAAGCCCGCGCGGGCATCCTGCGCGATTTCGGCGCGTGTCAACAGCCCATCGCTTCCTGGTGGTTCCTGCAAGGATTGGAGACCCTCTCCCTGCGCTTGGAACAACACTGTAAAAACGCGCAACGCGTAGCGGAATTTTTAGAGGATCATCCAAAAGTTAAGTGGGTCACCTATTCAGGTTTACCAAAGCATCCCGATCATCAAAAGGCAAAAAAATATCTCCCCATAGGCTCGGGCGCCATGCTCGGCTTCGGCATTCACGGCGGCAAAGAAGCGGGCGCGCGTTTCATCGACAAGTTGCAACTGCTCAGCCACGTCGCCAATTTGGGAGACGCGAAATCCATGGCGATCCATCCCGCCAGCACCACCCACTCGCAACTTTCGGCAGAAGAACAGCTCGCCGCCGGCGTCAGCCCCGATTTTATCCGCCTGTCGATCGGTCTCGAAGATATCGAAGATATTCTTTGGGACATTGACCAGGCGCTCAAGTAGATGGCGAATTCGAAATTCGTCACTTGACTCAATCTCATGCCTCGCATAGAATACCGCCCAACATGCAACACGCTTGCTTCACCACCATGACTACTACTACCTCAGGAACTCTCCGTGAGGAATTTGCGCTTGGATGGATGAAGTAACTCGCACAAAAGTTATCTCGAAATGCGCAACGCCTCACGGAAACGTGGGGCGTTTTTATTTCTTAACACAAAGGACACGAAGGTCACAAAGGTTGAATCCTTGATGACGTTATCCGTTTTCCTTCCTTAGTGTACTTGGTGTCCTTCGTGGTAAAAGGTTTTTCAAGGAGAAATTATGCAAAGCAAAACACTCGTGATGAAATTCGGCGGGACGTCCGTCGGTTCTGCGGATGCGCTCGTCAGCGCGGCGCAGATCATTTGCAATGCGAAGAAGGATTGGGCGCGCGTCGTGGTCGTGACCTCGGCGATGTCCGGCGTGACCGACCTTCTGCTCCAATCGGCTTCGCTCGCCGCGCAGGGGAAGCTTGATTCGCTTGCGGAGACCGAATCCACGCTTCGGCAAAAACACTTCGCCGCGCTTGATTCGCTCGTCAGGGATGAAACACTCCGCGAGCAAACAAAAATCGAAATCAACTCTCTGATTCTCGCGCTTATCGATTTATGCAACGCGATCGCCGTGATCGGCGAAGCCAGCCCGCGCGCGTTGGATGCGGTGGCGTCGCTGGGCGAGCGGATGAGCGTCCGCTTGCTGGCGGCGGTGGCGAACGAGGCGGGGATAAAAGCCGAATGGATTGAATCAGCCGAATTTGTCGTCACGAACGCCCACTTCCAGAACGCGAATCCCGATTTCAAAGTCACGACAGAGAAGACGCGCGCGGCGTTGAATCCAATCCTCGATGCGGGCATTGTGCCGATCACAACGGGGTTCATCGGCGCGACGCCCGATGGAATCGTCACCACGTTGGGGCGCGGAGGGAGCGATTATTCCGCCGCGATCATCGGCAAAGCCTTGCCCGCCGATGAGGTGTGGATCTGGACCGACGTGGACGGCGTGATGACGACCGACCCGCGTATTGTGAAAGAGGCGCAGACGTTGGCTGAAATTAGTTATGGCGAAATTGCGGAACTCGCGTATTACGGCGCGAAAGTGTTGCACCCGAAAACGATTCGACCTGTGGTGGAGGCGGGCATTGGACTGCGGATTTGCAACACGTTCAACCCGACTCATGCGGGCACGCGATTAACGTCGAATGGAAAAAAGAATGGGCGCGTCATCAAAGCGGTGACCGCGATCCGCAAACAACGATTGGTGACCATCGAAGGGCGCGGTATGTTGGGCGTGCCTGGCGTGGCGGCGCGCGCGTTCGGCGCGGTGGCGTCCACTGGCACGAGTGTGCCGTTGATCACGCAAGCCTCGTCGGAGCAATCCATTTGTTTTGCTTTGCCTGCCGAAGCCGCGTCGTCGGTTGTCTCGGCGCTCGAAGGGACGTTTACGCGCGAGATCGAAGACAATGACATTGACCGTGTCTGGTCTACCGATGAGGTTTCCATCATCACCGTCGTCGGCGCGGGAATGCTCCATACGCCCGGCGTGGCGGGACAAGTGTTCAGCCGACTCGGCGAGGAGGACGTCAACGTGCTCGCCATCGCGCAAGGCTCGTCGGAAGTTTCGATCAGTCTCGTCGTTGACGCGCGCGATACGGAACATGCGGTGAAAGCGTTGCATGGGTTGATCGTTAACAAGTAGACGCAAATGAGCAAATAGGCAAATGAGCAAATGAGCAAATAGGCAATACGAAGTACGAAGTAAGTAACCCGTATCCCATATCTCATATCTCGTATCCCGTATCTCGTAACCCATATCTCTATCTCACACCTCAAAAGGACTCCCTCCCATGCCCTCCCCCATCCCCGTAGCCGTCCTCGGCGCAACAGGTTCAGTTGGTCAAAGATTTATTTCGTTATTAGACAATCACCCCTGGTTCAAAGTTGTCGCGCTTGCCGCGTCCGATAAATCGGTCGGGCAAAAATATTCGCAAGCCACACGTTGGATATTGAACGAGCCGATGCCCGACTATGCCAAAGGCATGATCGTCGTGCCAGCCACAGTCGAATCGGCGCAGGCAAAAATTGTTTTCTCCGCGTTGCATAACGAGATCGCCAAAGACCTCGAGCCGCAGTTCGCGCGCGCGGGCATGGCGGTGTGTTCCAACGCCTCGTCCTATCGCCGCGACGACGATGTGCCACTGCTCCTCCCCGAGATCAACGCGGATCACATCCATCTCGTCACACAACAACGCAAGAACAAAAACTATAGCGGGTGCATCATCACGAATCCGAATTGCACGAGCACGGGGTTAACCATCGCGCTCAAAGCCCTCGACGATGCGTTCGGCGTGAAAAAAGTTTTCGCGGTCTCGTTGCAGGCGCTTTCGGGCGCGGGCTATCCTGGCGTCGCCTCGCTCGACATCGCCGACAATGTGATTCCTAACATCAAAGGCGAAGAGGAAAAAGTAGAATGGGAGCCGCGCAAGATGCTCGGCAAATTTAACGACGGCAAAATCGATCTGGCGGATATCCGCTTCAGCGCGCACACCACCCGCGTAGCAGTGACAGATGGTCACCTCGTCTGCGCCAGCGTGGAGTTGGCGAATCACGCGCAAGCGGACGTTCAAACTGCGGAGGCGATCCTGCGAGATTTCTCGGCATCTGAATCTGCGCGCGAGTTGCCGTCGAGTCCGCGACCCGTGATTCAAGTCCGCGAAGAAGCAGACCGTCCCCAACCGCGCCTCGACCGCCTGGCAGGCAAAGGGATGACGACCGTCGTCGGCAGAGTCAGGCGCGATCCGATTTTGGATTTGAAGTTCGTTGTCCTATCGCACAACACCATCCGCGGCGCGGCAGGCGGCTCGATCTACAATGCGGAGTTGTTGGTGAGCGAGAATCTGTTGTGAGGCAAAAAATGACAAAAAGAATATTCGGACATGCAAGAATGGGCGCAAGAAAAAAAATCACAGGTCTGACAAATTTAAGCCTAACAGATGTTAAGAAGATTTACCGAGACGAATATAAAAGGGTTGTAGCAGAATTGAAGTCTTGGAACCAGAGTAAAGCAGAATCATGGAAAGCATGGAATGAGCATAAAGCCAGTTGATCTGGTTCAGGAGATTGAAACATGATTACTGACACAAGACCACTAATCGAAATTAATCAACAAGCCATCAGCCTGCTCTACAAAGAACTAGGCGTTGTTGATGCTGCCCGTTTTCTAAAGCAGTTCACGCAAGGTTTTGGCGATTACACAAAAGAAAGAGAAATCCTTTTTGAGAACAAGTCTGTTCAAGAGATCGTGAGCGAAATCGAGAAGATGAGAAAGACGACGAAGTAAAATGAAGAAAGCCCCGAGCCAATCAAAAGGTGTCGGGGCTTTTTCCTGCAAACAGGCTTTTGCTTGACCCGTCTACCGCCAGCCGTTGGCATGACCCATACGTGACAAAATCCGTACGAAAAAATCAGTCGAAGCGAAGTAAAATTAGCGGTGGAACAAAGGAGCAAAAATGACACTCCAACAAGTTACGATTGAAATTCCAGACAAGGTGCTTCTTGCCGAAAAGACCGATGCCGAATCTTTTGGGCGTGAAATCCGCATGTTGGCGGCGGTTAAGTTATATGAAATGGGCAGGCTTTCTTCGGGGCGAGCGTCTGAACTGGCAGGAATGTCCAGAGTGGAATTTCTGCTCAGTTTGAATCGCTACAAGGTTTTCCCTTTTGCCGCCGAACTTGAAGATTTAGAAAACGCTCATGCCTAAAGCCGTCAGCAATACGTCGCCGCTTCTTTATCTTTATCGCATTGGCGGTATTGACTGGCTTCCTAAATTATTCGATGAGGTTTGGATACCCGAAGCGGTCAGAAGCGAGTTGCAGGCTGGACGAAGTAAGGGCTACGATGTCCCTAACCCTGACGATTATTCATGGCTGAATATCGTCAACCCAAAATCCACGCCTTCTGAGTGGCTTGCTCTGGATTTAGGCGCAGGTGAAATTGCGGCAATGGCGTTGGCGTTGGAAAATTCAGATCGAGTAGTTTTGCTTGACGATATGCTTGCGCGCCGAACCGCGCAAACAGCAGGCTTGCAAGTCTGGGGGACTTTGAAAGTTTTACTGGAAGCAAAATCTCAAGGTTTGATTGAAAAGATCGAGCCGCATATTGCAAAGTTAAGCGATTCGGGTATGTGGGTTTCCGCTGAAGTCAAACAGCGTATCCTTACTTTAGCAGACGAATCTTAGGATGAACAGTAAAAGCGACTGAAGAAAGCCCCGAGCCAATCAAAAGGTGTCGGGGCTTTTTCTTTTTCGGGCAATTTTCACTACCCCCCTAAACCTCGCATACGACCCCAGCACGCGCAACGTGGTCCACGCAAAGAAACAAGAAAAAAACAAAGGATAGTCAGTATGTCACGCAAGTTCAGGCGACAGTTCAATTTGCCAAGCAAATCGTGTCGCCTGCCTTGACCCAGTACAACTGCGTCAAGAACCTATTTTCGTGATCTACTGATTGCCGTTCCTCGAATATTCGATACCCTCCCGCTGGAAGGCGCCTCGTTATTGTATTGAAGGAAGCGCATGATTCGAAATCAAAGAGATCGCGCGCATCCCGCAACTCAACAACGCGCTGGTGAAATAATACAGGCGGAGGATTTTCCTCCGCCTGTATTGTATCGTCCGCCGTCAGGTTTATAACTCACCTGCTCGTTTTTCGATTCGGTCCTTCGCACGCGCAATAAATTCGCTTAAGGCGATGCCGTTCTGCTGGCTTCCATCCCTCACTCGCAGAGACACCTGCTCCGCTTCCATCTCGTTCTTGCCGACCACCAGCATATACGGCACTTTCATCAACTGCGCCGAGCGGATTTTGGCATTCATGCGTTGCGACGACAGATCCGCATGAGCGCGCACGCCATTCTCACGCAGTTGCTTGGCGATATTTTCCGCATACTCGTTTTGATTGTCCGTGATGGAAATAACTCGCGCCTGCTCAGGCGACAGCCACACGGGGAAGTTGCCTCCGTAATGCTCCAGCAGGAACCCAATCAAGCGTTCGTGCGTGGAGAGCGGCGCGCGGTGGATGCACAGCGGCACTTCTTCCTGCCCATCCTTGTTGATGTACTTCAAGTCGAAGCGTTCGGGCTGGGCGAAGTCCACTTGATTCGTGGCGAGCGAAAACTCCTTGCCGATCACCGACCAGATCTGCACGTCAATTTTGGGACCATAGAACGCGGCTTCATCCTCCGCTTCCACATATGGCACTCCGCCATTGTCCATTGCGCGGCGCACCATGTCTTCCGTTTTGAGCCACAGGCGTTCGTTGTCCACATACTTCTTGCCGAGTCCTGCCTTGCTGTGCAGGGACAGTCGCATCACGTACTTCTCGATACCGAACAACTCGAAGTATTTGAGATACAGGTCAACGACGCCGAGGAACTCTTGCTCGAACTGATCCTCCGTCACGTACATGTGAGCGTCGTTCATTTGCAACGACCTCACACGCATCAAGCCGAACAACTCGCCTGATTTTTCGTAGCGATAGACCGTTCCATATTCCGCCAAGCGGATCGGCAGGTCGCGGTATGAACGTGGTTTTGATCCAAAAATTTTGTGGTGCATCGGGCAGTTCATCGGCTTGACGTAATACTTCACGCCTTCGAGTTCCATCGGCGGGTACATGCTCTCCGCGTAATACGGCAGATGCCCCGAACGAATGAACAGGTCTTCCTTCGTCAGGTTCGGCGTGCGGACGCGCACATAGCCAGCCTTCTCTTCCATCTCTTTGGCAAGTTTTTCCAACTCTTCGATCATCACTCCGCCGTTCGGCAGGAACAACGGCAAGCCAGGACCGATCTCGTCGTCGAACGTGAAGATTTCCAGCTCTTTGCCGAGTTTGCGATGGTCCCGCTTCTTCGCCTCTTCGAGCTGATGCAGATATTCTTCGAGCTGTTTCTTGCTCTCCCACGCCGTGCCGTAGACGCGCTGTAACTGTTTGTTCTTCTCGTCGCCGCGCCAATACGCGCCCGCAATGGACATCAACTTGAACGCGTCCTGCTTGATCTCTTTCGTGCTAGCCACATGCGGACCGCGGCACAAATCCACGAACGTGTCTTGCTGATAGATCGAGATCTCGGGCTTCTCTTTGAGCGGATTGCCATATTCGTCGAGTCCGCCTTTTTCGAGTCCCTCGATCAACTCCAACTTGTACGGCTGGTTCGCAAAAATTTTCTTCGCCTCCTCCGCCGAGATGACCGTCTTCTTGAACTCGTGTTTGTCCTGCACGATCTGTCTCATCCGCTTTTCGATCTGCTCCAGATCTTCGGGCGTGAGGTTGCGCGGCAGATCGAAATCGTAATAGAACCCGTTCTCCACAGGCGGACCGATCGTGATCTTCCCATCGGGGAACATCTCCATCACCGCCTGCGCCATCACATGCGCCGCCGAATGACGGATCTTGTACAGATTTGACTCTTCGTACTTTTCCTGAACTTGTTGCGACATTTTCGCTTCCTTTCTTGATACTTCGACTTCGCTCAGTACAAGCTTTTACCTGCTACTGCTTCGTGGACATTCTCGCGCCTCAGAGGGAAGCAATAGCAAATCCTCCGAGCCGCTGATGAGTGTTGGCGCTGTCTTCAGTCATCGCGATCTCCTTTCGCCCCACCTGCCTCCCCCAAAATCCGACGAACCCCAGTCGGATTTTGGGGGAGGTGTCCGAAGGACGGAGGGGGTTAAAACAAAACTCGCCCACACACGGGGCGAGAATTTTCTTCACGCGGTTCCACCCGATTTGTACGACAAAATTAATTTTGTCGCACATCTCTTCAGCCTCTAACGGAGCAACCCGTTTCATCTACTCACTGATCACTTCTCACTGATCACTTTTCAACTCAACGCTCGCGAGTGGTTTTCTGTGGACTTCCCTTGAAGAGACTCTCAATCTTCGTTCTCTTCTCCCTGTCAGGGATGTGACCACATACTCGTCTCGGTCAATGCGTTTTGGTGTATGGATACCTGTTTACTTGTCTACGAACCCAGTGGGCGAGATAGGGCTCGAACCTACGACCTCTGCTATGTCAAAGCAGTGCTCTAACCAACTGAGCTACCCGCCCGAAAGACTGACATTATAACGAGAGGCTCAAGAAATGACAATGCCTTATTCGCGAGGATTCAGGGTCTTCTTATAAAGCCGCCTCTTTAGAGACGGATCGCGCGGACACAAGAGACTTTTCCATAAAACAGCGGAGGAAAATCCATCTCCTTTATGAACCTCACGCTACGCTACACGCATCACAGGCAGGGGAAGAAGTATTGAAGTAAACTACACGTATGTATGATATTCGCGCCCTGTCTCAGTCCCCGTCTTTAGCCGGTTGGCTGGCGCTTTCCAACCAGCCTGTAATTTTGCATGTATTCGATGAGGTGTGTAACTTGATCAACGAAAGAAGAGAAATTCTCTCAATTGTTCATGCGGAGATTGGAAACGGCCCCTTTAATCTCGTTGTGGATGAACCCGTTATATTCGCCAGGCATCTCGACGTCGAATCGAAAGTATCTATTCATGATGAACAGTTATCGCTTGGAGACATCACCATCTCGTTTGCAAACGTGCAGACATGGAACCCCGCGCCGAAATGGGACAACCTACGAACAAATAAAGATGAAATCACAAATCGTTTAGCCCTATTGCAAATTGACAACGAAAACGAATCAATTCTCCAATTCCGCCGCGCTGAGCTTGTCGAAGCGTCTAATTCTCTAACAACCGCAATCATCAAAGCGGATTTTCCAACAACAAAAACTATTTCATCCAAACTCGCTGGCTTGGGAATCGGACTCACGCCCGCGGGCGATGACTTCCTCATGGGCGCCATGTATGCGGCTTGGATGATTCATCCGCAAGAGTTGGCGAAGAACATTACAGAAGAAATTGCTGATATTGCTGTGCCGCTAACCACCTCGCTTTCAGGGGCATGGTTGAGGTCCGCGGCGAAGGGAGAGGCGGGGGAGTTGTGGCATGAATTTTTCGATGCGTTGATCGAAGATAAAAATATCTATTTACCGATGAGCAAAATACTTTCCGTCGGCGAAACATCGGGGTCAGACGCGCTGGCAGGATTTCTCGAAACGATAGCCTGTTGGCGACAAAGTTAAGGAACAAGTAACAAATCTCCAGTCTCTAATCTCCGAATTTCTCTCTTGACATATTCCTATATAGGAATATAATAATTGGTATGGCGCGAACACCGACGACTCATGATCCATTCAACGCAGTAGCCGAGCCCAGGCGACGTCAACTTATTCAGGCGATGGGCGAGCAGGAACTCTCGGTCAATGAGTTGGTCGCATTGCTTGGCTGGAACCAGCCGTCGGTGAGTAAACACTTGGGGGTGTTGAAGCAGGTT
>WBZY01000751.1_pt1 | contig 21823 bp, 19 predicted proteins | sample 5204191 | NCBI WGS metagenome assembly WBZY01 (sample SAMN12344363, study PRJNA552823) | activated sludge metagenome | biome: Activated sludge suspended growth; feature: Anammox Sidestream; material: Wastewater; isolation source: activated sludge from anammox sidestream of wastewater treatment...
CGTGCCGAGAGATAATAGCCGCCCCAGAACGGGATCATCGCCGCGAGCACGAATGGCACGGACCGAACAAAGTTACCCGTAGTTTCCGCCAGCGGATCGCCGCTGTCCTTGCCCCGAAGCGTGTATAAGCCCCACGCCGCGCCCGCCGCGGCCATCAGAAGCGAACTTATCAGTGGCGGAGCAGACAGACCCGGCAGCACGAGATAGATCAGTCCGCCCAAAGCGATAATGATCCCCGCAGCCTCAACAAATCTAAGGCGCTCGCCCTGGGCCACCGATGCCGCGACCATCGTCATCTGCACGGCCCCGAACAGGATCAATGCACCCGTACCAATGGTGAGTCCAAGATACGCAAGCGAAAAACAGATCGCGTACGCGAAAAGAAAAAATGCCGAGATCCATCGGCCACCAAGCAGGGCTTTCCCGGTCTTACCGAAGGCCGCAGATATCAACACCAGCGTCAATGCACCAGATGCAAGTCTTACGGCGGTGAAACTTGGCGCATCGATGGCGTCGCCGCCGAGAGCCATCCGGCACAGGATCGAATTGAACGCGAACGCCGCCAAGGCGACCACGGTATAAAGTAATGCTTTCATCGGCCCGGCCCCGCTTGCAGATACTAACACAGCGTCTTACATCGGCGGACGACACTCATAAAAACTTCAGAAAAAATTCAGAACTTCTTCAAGACAAATTGCAGGACGCCTATTTATACTCCACCAGTGTCAACCACCATGGTGATACAAATTTTACATACGAGAAGGAGTCATTATGAAAGATACGAATTTCAATCAAGCAAAAGCGAAAGCTTTTTCCGAGGCTCTCGTCGAGGTGTTGAATAAAAGCGCCATTGCCCTTGCGCTAAGCATCGGGGACCGCGTTGGGCTTTTCGCCGTAATGGCGAAGCTGCCCGCATCAACATCGCGTCAGATCGCCGAAGCCGCAGATCTGAACGAACGATACGTCCGCGAGTGGCTCGGGACGATGGTAACCGGCCGCGTGGTCAACTATTTTCCCGAGACACAGACGTATCAGCTTCCTGAGGAGCACGCCGAGTTTCTCACCGACGACGGTGAGTACAACTTTGCATCGGCGATGCAGTTCATACCCGTGATGGCGGGTGTCGAGGACAGGCTTTTGGACTGCTTCGAGCAAGGTGGTGGTGTGCCGTATTCGGCTTATCCGCGCTTTCACGAAGTTATGGCAAAGGAAAGCTCACAGACGACGGTCGCCGCGCTTGAGCCGCACATTCTGCCGTTGGTCCCGGAGCTCAAAGAGAAACTTGAAGCGGGCATCGACGTACTCGATGTGGGTTGCGGCTCAGGGCGGGCTATGATCGAGCTCGCGAAAAACTATCCGAACAGCCGGTTCACCGGGATCGACTTTTCCGAGGAAGGCATCGAGCGCGCGAAAGCAGAAGCCGGAGTGTTGGGTGTCGGCAATGTTCGTTTTGAAGTGCGCGATGCCGCGGAGATCGGCGAAACCGATAGCTATGACCTGATCACCTCTTTCGATGCCATCCACGATCAGGCAAAGCCGGCTGCAATGCTGGCTGGCATCTCAGAAGCGCTGCGACCGGACGGCACTTACCTGATCCAGGACATCGCGGGATCAAGTTATCTCGAAAAGAACCTAGATCGCCCGGCCGCTCCGTATATGTACACCATCTCACTCACGCACTGCATGGCCGTGTCGCTGTCTGCTGGCGGTCAAGGGTTAGGCGCGATGTGGGGAGAAGAGAAATGTGTTGAGATGTTGAAGGACGCAGGTTTCAACAAGGTCAGCCTTCACAACCTCGAACACGATTTCATCAACACCTACTACGTCGCGACCAAGTAGGAAAGTCGACCCGCGAATTACTCGAAGATCTGGAAAGGTTCATTTTACGATCCCGAGATTCGAGTAATTCGTGGCTGATCTCTTGCTCACGGCCAGCCATCGCCAGGCCAATTCCACCGTCAGGGCTCGACCAGGCTACGACTTCCGTATGGCCGCCACGTCTTCCGGTGTTCCTGTGGCAACGACGCGGCCGCCTGCCGGGTCGCCCGAACCGGGATCGGTCGTCTCCACCGTCCGCCCAAGCGGTTCCGTCACGTCGCTAGAGATGTTCGTCACGCCGTCCGTATAGCCGAATGTCACCGTCGTTCCCGCCACAGGGTCCGCCGTCACAAACTCCAATCCATCGTCGCTCTTCGTCGCGGGATCGTTCTCCACCTGCGCCGCAATGTGCGTCCCGCCGGCAAACACTTTCGTCGTGGACAGATCCATGCCGTTTTCGAAGTTTCTAGCGCCATTTCAACTTACCGGATATATTCGAGCGTTGTTCGGATCGATCTGATCGGAGCCTCGGGGTCGGGTGGAATTCGAAGGATCCCGCTCGGCGAGAACGAGGCTGTCGGGCGATCGGCCAGAAATGCCAACAGCTTTTCGGGCGCAACGCGCGCATTCTCAGAAAGTTTTACGGCAAAGCCTTCTTTTGCACGGTCGATGGAAACGATCCGCATCTGTTCGGCAAGGCGTCGCAGCCGTGCGTATTCGAACAGGTCCTCGACCGACGCGGGAATGCGGCCATATCGATCACCAAGTTCTGAATAGATGCGCATCAGATCGTCTTCGTTGTCGGCCGACGAGATGCGTTTATACGTACGCAGACGTTGGGCCGCTTCGGAAATATACTCCTTTGGGATCGAAACGTCGATGCCCAGATTGATCGAAACGCTCGTCTCGTCGGCTATCTCGTCGCCTTTAATTTCGGCGATCGTGCGTTCGAGCATTTTTGTATAGAGGTCAAATCCGAGCGCGTCAAGATGCCCCGATTGCTGGCCGCCGAGGATATTACCGGCGCCGCGAAGCTCAAGATCGAGAGCCGCGAGGCGAAATCCCGCACCGAGGTCGGAAAACTCGCGGATTGCTGAAAGGCGCCGTCGGGCGATCGGCGTCAACTCAAGTTCGCTTGGAATAAGCAGATAGGCATAGGCCCGCCGGTTCGATCGGCCAACGCGTCCGCGAAGCTGATAAAGCTGCGAAAGCCCGTAATTATCAGCACGATTGATGATTATCGTGTTCGCACGCGGAATGTCGATACCGTTCTCGATGATCGTGGTTGCCACAAGCACGTCGTATTTGTAGTCGATAAAATCGAGCATTACCTGTTCCATTTCCTTTTCGTTCATCTGGCCGTGGCCTATGACGATGCGGGCCTGAGGGACTATCTTTTGAACAAGCGCGGCGATGGATTCGATCGACTCGACACGATTGTGAATGAAAAAGATCTGTCCGTTGCGCGAAAGCTCCAGCTCGATCGCCGAGCGGACCACGCCTTCGCTAAATTGCACGACCTGAGTGTTGATGGCGAGGCGGTCGCGCGGCGGCGTTTCGATAACCGACATATCGCGCATCCCGAGCAGCGACATATTCAGCGTTCGCGGAATCGGCGTTGCCGAAAGTGTGAGCACGTCCACCTTTTTCTTCAGGTGCTTTAGTTTCTCTTTGTGCCCTACGCCAAATCGCTGCTCCTCGTCAACTATCACGAGGCCGAGGTTCGGCACCTTCACATCCGTCGAAAGAATGCGGTGAGTGCCGATCAGCACATCGACCTCGCCTTTCCCGGCACTTGCGGCAACCGTCTTTTGTTCCTTCGTCGATCTGAATCGTGACAACAGGTCGATCTTCGCAGGGAAGGCCGCAAAACGCTTCTTAAAAGTTTCAAAGTGTTGGTAGGCGAGCACCGTTGTCGGCGTAAGAACGGCCACCTGTTTACCGTCCATTACGGCTTTAAATGCGGCACGCATTGCCACCTCGGTCTTGCCGTAGCCGACGTCGCCGATTATCAGCCGGTCCATTGGTACGGCTGTTTCCATATCTACTTTTACTTCGTCGATCGCCGAAGCCTGGTCGGCCGTCAGGTCGTATGGAAATGCGTCCTCAAATTCGTGCTGCCACGGAGCGTCGGGCGGAAATGCATGCCCGCGCACAAGCTTGCGTTCGGCGTAGAGTTTCAAAAGCTCGTCGGCCATGTCGCGCATCGCGCGCTTTGCCTTTGCCTTTGTCTTCTGCCAGCCGATGCCGCCAAGCCGGTCAAGCGTCGGCGCCGTCGCCTCGCCCGATGAATATCGCGAAACAAGGTCCATTCGCTCGACCGGCACGAACAATTTCGCATTGTCGGCGTAGATGAGAAGCATGAATTCGCGGTCCGCCCCCTGCGACGAAATGGTTTGAAGGCCCTCGAACCGGCCGATCCCGTGATCGACGTGGACGACGAAATCGCCGGCTTTCAGATCACGGAAATCGGAGATGAATGCACCAAGGCGAGACTTGCGAGTTGGGGAGGCTGCTCGTCTGTCAGCCGCTCGAGCCGCGGTCGTTTCGCCGAAAATGTCGGCTTCTGTAATGATGGTCAAACGCTCTGACGGTATCTCAAAACCGCTTGACAGGCTGCCGATCGTGAGCGCGTCGGAACCGAGGATAACGTCGTGATCGCGAAGCATTTCGCTGAGGCGTTCAGCGATCCCGGGCGTTTCAACAACGATCCGGTGATGCGATTCGAATTCGCGAGCAAAGGCCTGAACATCGCCGCGAAACTTCCGGGTAGATCGCGACAAGATCTCGATCTCGGCAGCCTTTTCGACTGTTGGGAATAGGAAAAGCGGAGCGGCCGGGGATGAGACAAGACCGGCGGCGAGCATGTCCGCATGGCTCCCGCTCGTGTTCACACTTTCAACAACGAATTCCTCATCGACCGCCGCCTGCGTTCGCCCGAGTGAACGAAGTTCTAATCGTTGAGCGCCTTCCAACTTCTTTCTTAGCTCGTCCGGCAATAAAAATAGCTCTCCGGGTTCGAGTCCAATGTCGCCCGCATCGATAGTCGCCGCGTAATTTGCGGCCAGGTGATCGTAGGACTCGGCCAGCGATCGTTCCACGGCGGCCGGTTCGTCAATAACGAGAATGTGATCGCCGAGATGATCGAACACGCTTGCGGCCAACGGCTTGAGAAGCGGCAGTTGGAACTCCCAGCCGGAAAAGGTCTCGCCTTCGGCCGCAAGGTCTGTCCGGTCTTTCAGATTGCGTCGAAATTTGTCTTGAGCGAACCGATCGGATGCAAAAAAGGCCCAGTCTTTCAGGTCCTGAGCCGTCGCGGCAAACTCGCGCATAGGAGCTATCGAGATCTGCTTCAGTTGGGAGATCGAAAGCTGAGTCTCGGCATCGAACGTGCGGATCGAATCGACCGTGTCTCCGAAGAATTCGACGCGCACCGGTTGCTCGGCGTTCGGCGGCCAGACGTCGATGATACCGCCGCGAAGCGAGAATTGGCCGGGGCCAAAGATCGGCTCTTCGCGCACATAGCCTGATGCAAGCAGACGACCGGTGAGTTCCTGAGGCGAAAAATCCTGATCGCGAACCAGATCGGCCCCGAGGTTAATGATCTCGTTTCGTGTCGGCGTCAGCTGGATCAATGCTCGCGCTGAAAGCAGGACAAGATCGCTCTCATTCCGGGCCAGATGCCACAGCGAAAGGGCACGGCGTTCCTGTGTTTCAGCATGCGGCGACACGCCGGAGTAAGGGTCCGTTTCGAAGGACGGGATCGTTATGACCGGCGGCTCGGAGTTGTTGAAATATGTACGGAAAAATTCGAGGTCATTCGACCAGGCGTCGAGTTCCGCATTCGTCCCGATGACGATCGCAAACCGCTTGACGGCTTCAGCTCGAAGGCGGGCAATAACATAAGCCTTTGCCGAGATCGACGTCAGGCCGCTGAGAATAATGGTTCGCTCGCCGCTGGCGATACGTTGCTTCAATTCCTCAAATTCATTTTCCACAAACACACCTCGCCGCAGAAAACCTTTCCGGACGGCTTTCGAAGCCGGACAGCTTTCCTACGGTCTTATTCGTCTATCGATATTTTGCCACAGACACGACCCTTTACCGCAATCAGAGGATTCGAACACGAACCCAAGCCAATTGCTGTTGATGCAGCCCTTAACTATAATCAAGAATTCACGGAAAGGCCGAAGCTTTATGAGTATTCCTGCATTTGACGAGATCATCGAACCGAACGATCAGACGGCGGCGCGAGCTGACCATCTAAAAACGCTCCGCGACTTGACGGGAAATGTTTACCCTAATAAATTCGTGCGGTCGCGGCTGACAGGAGCCGAGGATGGCATCTCGGCATTGAAGAAATTCGGGCCCGTCGTCGAGGCCGAGAAAGAGATGGCCGAGGTGAAAGCTGGTTTGACCGAAGGGCAGCGGCCGCCGGCAGAGATCAAAGATGCTCTCAATACTCGGTTAAAGTCTCTCGGCAACGTTCGTATCGCGGGCCGATTGACAACGCCGCCGCGCGGGAATTTTGTTCACCTGACGGACGGAATAGCGAAACTGCAGATCTATTGCAAAAAGGGTCAATTCGCGCTGGTAAGGAATGACGCCGAAGGCGCGCTTGATCAGGAGAATGCATGGACTGCGTGGCAGGTGATAGATCATGGCGATTTTGTAGGCGTGGAAGGTTATCTTTTCGCTACGAACACCGGCGAGGTTTCGGTGCATGTCGAGAAGCTGCAATTCCTTGCGAAAGCGATGCTGCCGATGCCGGACAAGATGCACGGCATCGAAGACCCTGAGATAAAACAGCGTCGGCGTCACGTCGATCTGATCGGCTCGTCGCTGGCGGTCGAACACGACGGCCTCACTACCCGCGAAGTTTTCGAGACTCGTGCGAAGGTCATATCTTCGATGCGAAACTTCCTCGAAGGTCATGGCTATATCGAGGTCGAAACGCCGATGCTTACGCCAAAGGCGACCGGTGCCGCGGCGAAACCATTTAAAACACATCACAACGCGCTCGACATCGACCTTTACGCCCGCATCGCGCCCGAGCTTTATCTAAAACGCCTCGTCGTCGGCGGCTTTGAAAAGGTTTACGAGCTAAACCGCAACTTCCGCAACGAAGGCATCAGCTACAAGCACAATCCAGAATTCACGATGCTCGAATTCTATTGTGCCTATATGGATGTCAACGGGATGATGGACTTCTGTGAGGAGTTGTTGAGGGAAAGTGTGCTGAAGGCGACCGGCAGCCTGGTCGTCGAGTATGAAGGAAACAAGATCGACTTCAGTCAGTTTGAACGCCTGACAATGAACCAGGCAATACTGCGACACATCGTGCCCAATGACAGGGCGTTTGTTGAGGACGCGTTAGATGAGTCATGGTTAGCCGACAAAGCGAAACTGTCACTTCTGAAGCACGTGGCCTTTTTCATGAATTTGGAAATCCGAGACATGCCGGATGGGCCGCGGCTACAGCCCGGACCATCCGACATCTGGCGACTCGCGACTGAGGCAAGTGGCGACCAAGTCGGAACGTCTGACGAGCAACTTCAGATTGGTCCAACGGTCGAACACTTATTTGAACAAATTGCAGAAACTAGGCTGATTCAACCGACCTTCATCATCGACTATCCAAAATCCATCTCGCCGCTTTCTAAGGCATCGCCTGAGGACCCGCAGATCGCTGAGCGTTTTGAGCTTTTCATCAACGGGATGGAGATTGCGAACGGCTTTAGCGAGCTGAACGATCCGCGTGAGCAGTACGAGCGGTTTGTCGATCAGGCGGAGGCACGCGAACGCGGCGACGACGAAGCGATGGTGCTTGATGAGGATTATGTCCGTGCGTTGAGCTACGGGATGCCGCCGGCCGCGGGTATCGGCATTGGCATAGACCGACTCGTTATGCTGTTGACCAACAGGCACTCCATCCGCGACGTCATTCTTTTCCCGCATATGCGGCCCGAAAGAAGGCAGGCCGAAAGCGATGCCCAAGGGGCCGATGGATCTGAAACCTAGTATGAGCGGCGTTCGGTGCAGTCGTCGTATGGATTGATATCGCAGACGAAAAGATTGGGCACTGCCTCACGGGTTTGTCCGCGGACCTGAGACAAGATCTTCGAGTGTTGGTAACGTTCGGTTTTCCAGCCGAGTATTTCTCGATTCCGCCAGACGAATTCATAGGCGGCCTTTTCGTCGGATCCTTCGAGATGTTTTGCTTCGTGAAGCAGGATCGCGGCCCGCTCAACGTCATCGACGGGGTAGGAGAAAAAATCAGGATAGATCGTCACGATCTCGAAGGGGAAATTCGTTGCTGCGAACGCGTTCTCCTTTTCAACCGACGCGTTCAGCCAGTTGTCCTCCGACCTAAATATCGCCACCCGCCGCAGGAGGAACGCTTCCCCCTTAAAACCTTTACTCTCGAGCAGGTCGACGGCCGCTTCAATGCTTCGCATCTGTTGAATGCCCAAAGGCTGAGCCGAGAACACGAGAGACGCATAGAAGACGGCAATGGCCGCGACTGACACAGCCAAAAAAACCAGCACCCGCCGAACCATCCGAGCAGGGTTTTTGGTATCGCCCCCGGGCATGGCATAGGCCTCAATCAGCCCTTTCCCGCACCTAAGACAGGCATCGGCCGCGGCATAGTTAACCAGCTTGCAATCGGGGCACTTTTTCTTCATTATCCAGGCGGGTTTTGCGCGAGAGACCTGCTATTATCAATAAAGTTGTAATGAGTAAGGCTTCCGATTATTTCCGATCCGGAGAGGTGTGAAGAAACCCGGCCGCGATCGACGGCATCAAAAGCCTTGTTCATACGCGCGAAAGCGGGCACGCGTTATTGGCTGGTCCGCCTCAAGGAGCATTAAATGAAGCATCTTTGTTCAATTTTGTTGTTGCTGACCTTCGTTTTTGCGGCGGCCTTTGCTGCTTCGGCCCAGGAGACCGAGGAACGGGTGGTCGACGAGGTCGTCGCACAAGTAAATGACGGTGTTATTACACTCTCCCGAATAAATCGAGAAGCCAAGGAGATCGTGGACGGAGAGGTTCAAAACGGTAAGAATCGAAGCGACGCCCAGAAAATGGTCGATGAAAAGCGGGGAGAACTGATCGCGAACCTGATCAACGAGGAACTACTTATACAAAAGGCAAAGGAACTCGGCATCGATTCCGATGCGGAGGCCTCCGTCAATGAACGCTTTCTTCAGATGATGAAGCAGTATAACTTCAAGAACCTCGACCAGCTTCACAAGGAAATGGAGAAACAAGGCGTTGACCCGGCCTCGATCCGTGAAGTTTGGCGAAAACAGGCGATCAAGGATCTGGTTATTCAACGCGAGGTCCAGCAGAAAGAATATTGGAAGCCCAGCGGAAAAGAACTTCGCGATTACTTTGATAAGCACAAGGACCGATTTACCAAGCCGGAAACCGTTTCATTCAGTGAGATCTTCCTGGGTTTTGCGGGACGCGATGAGAACACGGTGAGGGAAAAGGCGAAGCAGATCGTGGCCCAGGTCCGTGGCGGTGCGGATTTTGCAAAGCTCCAGGCGGAAGACTCAGATCCCGGGGTTGTAACGCAAGGCAAAGGCAAGGTCGAAAATGTCAAGCCTGGCGATTATTCAGAACTCATCACCGACGCCTTAAAAGGGAAGAAGGCCGGTGAAGTGACCGACCCGATCGAAGCAAACAACATCGGCGTTGTCATCCTCAAGATCGATGCCCGAGAGGCGGCCAGCAGCGAATCTCACTTTGACGAGAACGCGGTTCGCATGGCCATGTTCCAGGAAAGGGCACCCGCGGCTACGCGCGATTTTATGGCATCGCTTCGAGAGAATGCGTATATAAAGATCGGTGATGCTTATCGGCCGATCGTTTCGCCGATCCTGTATGCGGACGAACGGAAGGAAAAGCCCGCCGCCGATGCAGAAAAAAAGGACAAGACGCCAAACGGAACGTCCGACAAGAACAGGGCCAGGGCCGATGAGAAGAAAGACAAGGCTTCGGCACAAAACGAAAAGAAGCGGCCTAAATAGGTGGTTCTTGAGGGCAAGAACGGGCTGTCGGCAGGGACAGCCTTTTTTTATACTGAAAAGGGAAGATTCGCAGTGTACTCATGCGGCTTGATGTATTTCTAAAACTCAGCCGGATCGTCGGCCGCCGCTCGCTTGCTCAACAGTTTTGCGATGCAAAACTGGTCGCCGTGAATGGATCGGCCGCCAGGCCTTCGAAAACTGTAAAGGCGGGCGACGAAATATCGATCCAACGACGCGACAGGATCATCCGATTCCGCGTAGCGGCCGTACCGGAGAAGAAGCAGGTGTCAAAAGAAGAAGCGGTGTCCATGGTGAGCGTGATCTCAGAAGGTCCGCTGAGCGCACTCTAGCCGAGTATTTCCTTAACCGCCTTTTCGTATATCTCCAGCTTCCGTTTCGCTCGTTTTACATCGGGGTGTCCATCGGCAAGGTTCTGCTGAAGCCGCCAAAGCTCCATTTCGGCATCAACCTTTTGAACGATCAACTTTCCCAATGCCAGCGTCAATGCAGATAACCTTTCCGGCTTAAGCTTCAGCAGGCGTTCGGATTCGGTGCCCAAGTAAAGCATTCCTTGCCGAAGCTCTTTGACCCGAGGATACTCGTCCGTATATTCGGCTGTTAACGATTCAAGTTCCGCCTCGAATTCGGTCCGCCGCAAAACGACCTCGGCATATGCCGCCGATGAGCGCACCACAGCCGCTTCAGGCTTTTCGGCCCTCTGGGCATAGGCGGCTGACGCCAAAACAACAATTCCAGCGAGAGAAGCAAGAACCTTGAATTTCATTTGGCTAGCTCGCATCGAAACTAAAGAAGCCGGGCTGGAGTTTTTGGTTGAGACTGTACTGGGCAACGTTTATTTTCCAGACATTTTCATTGGACATTGAACTGCTGTTGGAAACATACGAGACCTTATACGCAAACGGCAGCGTGAATCCACCAGCATCCTTAAAATCCGAAAATTCTTCCGTCAGTGTCGCTACAGCATTTGCCTGCTGATTCTGGGCGCCGAATACCACCTGGCCGACCGAGACCTCTCTGCGATATTCGGTCCGAATATGCCTAAAGGTTGCCACGTCAAAATACAGCCGGATCTTGAAATCCCCCGAGCCTTCCGGCGATTGATATTCCAGAACGTATGCGTTCACGCCATCCACCTTCTTGGTCCCGTCAGCCCGCAGCCTTGACCTATTCGGGCCAGACATCACTGAATTCCACCTCAGCGTCATACTTCCGCCAAAAAGTCCATCGCTCAAGATCTTCTGATGCTCAGACACAAAGTATCCAAGCGCCGAACGTGAACCCGAGGCAATGAATGGAAGATTTGGCTTTCCGTTAAAGTAGCCGATCCGTTCGTAGGGATATTCGCGCGAATTGAGGCTAATGACGAAGAAGAGGTTCCCCGGGTCAGAAACGACAACCGCTTTCCCGCCGCCTTTGACCTGTGGATTTCGCGCTTCGAATTCACTATAGCCAAGGGCCATCAGCGTGGTTAGTTCAGCACGCTTTTCTGCCTTGCCAATCGAATCGAGATGTTTTGCGATGATCTCGTCCGCCTTGAGCCGCTGTGCGGCGCCGGGCAATGCAGCGGCGAGGGCAACGATAACGGCTAGAAACAGGTTGTCGATCTTGAACATAGTGGTCCTCTAGAACAAATCTCATAACGCGGCCAACGAAGGGACCGGGTCGATCACCGCCGGCGGGTCGCATGAATGGAACTCTAGGTCAGCGTCAGTTTCCGTCATCCCGTCACCAAAAGTATCCCGGCGTTCGAGCGTGTCAAAGTAGGTGGTGATATTATCCAGTATCTCTCCGGCAGAGTGCGAATGATAGAGCGTTTGCCGAAACTGGGCACCGCCGACGAGCCCTTTTGTGAACTGTCCCGCAAGCTGCTTCATTTTCCCCAAAGCGACAAGCTCCGGCATTTCTTCAAGACACATCTCGAAAAATTCCAAAAGAACCGCCTTTTTTTCCTCAATATCGGGCTGATATGGCTCCTGTCCATTAAGGACGTCCTGGAACTGGCGAAAGATCCAAGGATTCTGCATTGCCCCCCGGCCGATAAGAATACCGTCGGTACCGGCCTCTTTCCATCGTTTGAATCCGTTTTCGAGATTAGTTATATCACCGTTTCCTGAAACGGGCACCGAAACAGCCTGTTTCACCTGCCTGATCAGCTCCCAATTTGCAAGGCCCTTGTAACCCTGGTCGCGCGTGCGGCCGTGGACCTGTATATGCTCAACGCCACATTGTTCGGCCAACTTCGCGACCTCGACAACGTTGATCGTCGAATCCGAATACCCCGTCCGCACCTTGAGCGTCAGCGGTATCGTTATCGCCTTTTTGATCTCTTTCAATATCTCTTCCATCCGAGGCAGGTCCCGAAGCAACCCCGATCCGCCGCCGTTCTTGACGACCTTTGGCGCCGGGCACCCGCAGTTCACATCCAGGATGTCAGCTCCGACCTCTTCCGCCATCTCGGCCCCCATAGCCATTCGCTCGGACTGTCCGCCAAAGATCTGGACCGCGAACGGACGTTCTTCCTCGTCGAACCGCATCTGCCGCTTTGATTTCGGGTTGTTCCGCGTCAGGCCTTCAACTGAGATGAACTCCGAAACGACCAGTCCGACGCCGCCTCGCCGCTTGATCAGCCTGCGAAAAGTATAGTCCGTCACACCCGCCATCGGGGACAGGATGAGCGGTGGGTCTATCTCAATATCTCTGATCTTAAAAGGCTTCATCGGACCACAGAAAGAATAAATGCAAACGGCTAGATCGCGGAAACGACACTATAAAACCCATATTTTAGCATATGTCCCTAAGTGCCGGGCCGACCGGATCAGTTAACGCAGAGACGTAGAGGCACGGAGAGAAACTCGCACCTCCATGCCTCTGCGTATCTGCGCCTCTGCGGTAAGACTATGATCTGGTCAGTTCAACACCTGTCGCATCAAAAGAAACTTCGGTAACCGATCCATCCGCGTTTCGGTTGTCGAACTTCGCACCGTCCTCATTTATCAGGTGATCGACATGTTCCTTCGGTAACGTTTTCGTCTTGAAAACGCCCTGTACCCTAACCTTCATCCCGGCGGCGTTGAGCGGAATAAAGAACGCATGATCGCCAAAAGTTACGCGAACGGACCTGCCGCCTTCCTTATCGGCCATTTCCATCCAGCAGCCTTCTTTCTTGCATGAACGGACGATCACGCCGCTAACCTCAAAGGTCTTTCCTTCCACCTTCGCCGGTTCGGCAAATGCCTTTGCCACCGACACCTTCTTGATTCCCTTCACCAACGCGGCCCCACGGGTTATCTTTTCACCCGACTTTAGATCGACCGGCTTATTCTGCTCATTGGCCGCAGGATGCTCACCCTTGCTGTTCATCTCCTGCTTGCTGTCGTGCTGGGCGAACGATGCAACACCCGTAAGGAGGACAAGGGCCGCAACAGAAACAAACTTCTTCATAAATACTCTCCTCTAGAATAACTATCTGAACAATTACGGGCGCGGATCCGCCACCCGTTCAAAGACTATCCTTCCGTTAACTATCGTCAATAAGGCCCGCACATCACGTATCCGTGATGGATCGAGCACAAAGATATTATCCGACAAAACCACCAGATCAGCCAGCTTGCCCACGTCGATCGTACCTTTAACTTTCTCCTGAAATTCGGCAAAGGCCGAGCCAACAGTGTACGCTCGGACAGCCTCGTCCACGCTGATCCCTTCCGGGCCGCTCACGGCGGCGTAGATGCCTAGCAGCGGATCGAGCTCAAGCATCGGGGCGTCCGAGCCGAACGCCAGCGGCGAGTGGAGTTTGAGGTGACGGCTAAAGATCGCCGGGCCAGAACTTCTGAACAACCACGGCTGCATCGACGGAATGATCGCATTGCGTGCGAACCGCGGAACATCATCGGGCAACGCGTTGTGGGCGTGTTCCACGCGAAACCGACGGTCACGAGGGCCGTTTTCCTTCGCGGCCCACTCGAACGCATCAAGAACGATGTGGTTTGCCCTTTGACCGATCGCATGGATCATCACCTGCAGTCCGGCCTGGTCGGCGGCCGCGATGTCGCGCCGAAGCTGAGCCAATTCCGTTGCGTCTCCTTCGGAGAAGTATTTTACGCAGCCCGTCCGCACCATCGCGGTTCCCGATGCAGCTTTGACACGCTCTGCGACTAGGCGCTTGAGCGACGAAAGCGGCGAACAATCGTAAACTCGCGTCTTCAACTTCCCTTCACGATCGAGCTGGCGATAAACGTCATCCAGCTCGTCCGACTGCATATCCTGCACGCTCGTCACGCCAAAGGACGCTGCGTAATTACTTGCTGTCTCAAGTATCTCTGGCCAGTTTCGGATATGATCGGCGGGCACGGCCGCGGCGACAAGCCGCAACATTTGGCCCGATACGAAGCCATCAGTAGGCGTCACGGTTCGAGCGGATAAATGTTGCGCGGTCGCCCGGGCGATCGCGAGGCTGTTGGCAAAAGCCATTCTTCCGTCAGACAAATAGATCAGGACCGGGTTCTCTCGTGTCACCGGATCAACGAGGCCGAGGAGCCGCCCGCCATCAGCCGCAATGAATTCCCGGCCGAAACCGCTACCCAAGATCCAGCGTCCTTTCGGAAGGAAACGCGCGTATTCTGCGATCTTTTCGGCTACTGCTTCGGGGTTGGTCTCGCCGCGAACGTCGATCGACGAGAACTTGTTGCCGATCGCGGCAAAATGGACGTGGGCGTCATTGAATCCGGGAAGCATGAGGCGTCCGCCGGCATCGATCTCTTTTGTCAGTGGGCCGATGAACCGCCTGATCTCATCGTTGGTACCGACCCCAACAAACTTTCTTCCCTTGATCGCAATGGCTTCGGTCCGGGGCTTGCGGCCATTCATTGTCCTGACATTCGCGTTAAGAATAACGATGTCAGCCGGCTCAGCGGCAAGACAGAACCGTGTCGCGGACAGGGCGATCGCGAAGAAAACCAAATACGAAAAAAGCCTCACAGGACGGATAATGAATAAGAAACTATCCACGTCACGACCCAATATTCGCTGGACCGAAGCAGATCTCTTCGTTAAGAGTGAATAGTTGAAACTGGACAGTTTCTTCCGATGGCTCTAGCGTTTCTCGTACACGATCTTGCCGTTGACCACCGTCATCAGAACACGAGCATCGCGGATCTTGATCGGATCGATGGTGAAGATGTCGTCAGAGATCATCACAAAGTCGGCCAGTTTTCCCGGTTCAAGGGTTCCTTTCACGTTCTCCTGAAACTCGGCATAGGCCGATCCCCACGTGTATGCCCGAACAGCTTCGAGAACGCTGATCTTCTGCTCGGGTATCCAGCCGCCGGGGTTCTTGTCGTCAAGCGTTCGCCGGGTGACGGCCGCGTAAACAGCGAACAACGGATCGATCGGGGCAACAGGCGAATCCGAACCAAAGGCAAGAACGGCGCCCGAATCAAGAAGCGAACGAAACGCGTAAGTTCCTTTCAAGCGCTTTTCGTCAAGCCGTTTCCATGCCCAGCGGCCATCGTCGATAATGTGCATCGGCTGCATCGAGGCAACCACCTTAAGCCGTCCAAAGCGTTTGATATCCTCCTGTCTAAGGTGCTGCGCGTGTTCGATACGAAAGCGGCGGTCACGCAGGCCGTTGGCCTTTTCGACAGACTCATAGTGGTCCAGGATCGTCGCGTTCGCACGGTCGCCAATAGCGTGAATGTTCACTTGAAGTCCGGCCCTATCGGCGTCGAGGATCGTCTGCCGCATCGTGGTAGTTACGCCTTCCATCGCAAGGCCGCTGGTATTCGGAGCGTCGAGATAAGGATCGAAGAACCACGCGGTCGTCGAACCGAGGCTCCCGTCAGCGAAACCTTTCAGGCACCCGACGCGAAGCATTGCGCTGCCGAATGCGGATCGGACGCCCGTGTTGGACCAGCGTTTGAAATCGCCAAGCGGGGAGCAGCCGTATATTCGCGTCTTGAGGGCTCCGCGCCGGATCAATTCCTGATAGGCGCCAATGCTTCTACCGGCGGACATATCCTGAACACTGGTCACGCCAAGCGACGCGGCATGATGGCTTGCCGCCTGCGCGTTCTCAAGTTCCTGCTCAAAGGTCGCGGCCGGGATCGCCCGTTCAATGTAGGAGGACGCCGCATCCTTGAATATTCCGGTCGGGTTGCCAGATGCATCGCGAACGATCTCGCCTCCGGTAACGTCTTTCACGCTCTTGTCAACGCGTGCAAGTTTCATCGCCAGGCTGTTCGCAAGTGCCATGTGGCCGTCAAGCCGGTTCACAAATACCGGATTATCGGGCGTAGCGGCATCGATCAGCGCGGCGGTCGGCAAATTGTTGGGCGTCCAGTTCTCGTGGTCCCACTGGCCGCCGAGGATCCATCGCCCTTTTGGCAGCTTTGCAGCAAATTCCTTGATCCGCCGCACAAACTCTTCGGGCGATCGTGCGCTCCTGAGATCGACCGACGAAAGCTGGGCCCCGGTTTCCATAAAATGCACATGAGAATCATTGAACCCGGGCACAATAAGCCTGCCCTTTGCATCGATCACCTTTGTCGCCGGCCCGATCAATGATCTGGTGTCGGCATCCGAACCGATGGCGATTATCTTGCCGCCGAGAACGGCGATCGATCGTGCAGTTGGGTGTTTCGGGTCTATCGTGTGAATGTTGGCGTTGGTGACCACCATATCCGCGTGGAACGTCTGGGCGTTCACGTTCGTCACCGCAAAAAGCGTGGCAAAAAGTAAGGAAAGCAAATATTTCATACTGTTGGAGCGGAACATATTGCCTCAGGTGCAGATCGACAACAACAAATTTCTGTGTGGCGCGAAGGACCCGGCCAGGTCATCGATCGGTTGACAACGGAATAGGCATCTAACAAACTTGGGTTCTGGCTGATTATAGCAGTGAAGAGCAAGTATATCCAGATTCTCGGGATCGTGCTGGCCGTCGCCTACGGCGTTTTCATCGTTTTCCTTTACGCTGCCGAACCGCGGTCGCTGGAAGAGGTTCGAACAAAAGCGATATCGGCGGTCGAAAGCACGGTCAGCAAGAGCCAGGTGATAACCGGCACGTACGAGATCGACCAGGCCCGCTTCAACGAGGGACTTTCGGCGTTCCGAACCGACAACTTCGTCCTCGCGCGAGACCGCTTCGAACGGGCTGACCCCGAAAAACGGGACGCGAACACTCAGTTCTATATCGCCTACAGCTATTACCGTCAGGGTTGGGGTCGCGTTTCAAATGATGATGCGTTATTCAGGTCCGGCCTCGAAGCGTTGCAGCGCGTGCCGCAGCTCGATCCGGATTTCACATCCCGGGACGCCGATCTCCATCTCAAGACCGCTGCGGAACTGAAGAACGAATTCGACGAGGGACTTAAGGTTACCGCCGCGGATTTCAACCCGTTCAAGCTTGTACGGGAAAGAAAATAGAGTCTGATTTTCAGCTGTAAGTTATCAACTATTCCGGATGTATTTCTGATCAATAATGCCCGAAGCTCCAAGCAAAGAGCGGTCGAATATGGCCGTCGAGGTCGAGAAGGCCGGTGCGATCGAAGGCGTCAGTGATGACGCCCCTGAAAAAATGGTCGTCCGGTCGAAGCGTTCCAGTGCCGAGACCGACCAACGAGAGCGGCGGCGCTCTCTCAAGCTTTACATATTCCTGCCAATACTTTTTCTGACGGTAGCGTTGATGGGCGGGCTCCGGTTTGCAGCGGCCGACAACGCCTTTGTCTTTATGGCCCCGGCGTCGATCTGCCTGTTTTTTGGGGGCCTGTTGATTGTCCTGTTTCTTCGTGGAGGGCTGATCGCTCTGGACGAATGGTTCTCAGAAGAACACTCCACGCTTACCAACTTGTCGAACGGCGTATTGTTGATATCGCTCTTCGCCGCTACCGTCCAGGCATTCAACTCGGTCCTGCCAGAAACAGGCCTTCCGTTCTGGGTTGTGTCTTTCTGCTTTGCCTGGAGCATTTGGAACAACCTGTTTGCGGACTTGAACAACCCGAAACTGCTGCGGAGCGTCATTGCAATTTTCGTGTTCGCCTTCGTCGCAAAGTATATTGTTCTCGCCGGCTTGACGGCACCTGTCAGCGAAGGTGGCTGGCTTCGGTCAATGGTCGAAAACCCTGCAAAGGAAACGGTGACGTGGCTGTTAGAGCTTCCGAAATACTCTGCCGGAACTGGCTACGTACAGTTCTTTGGTCTGCTGTTCTATTTTGTCGGGTTATACCTGCTGCCAAGATCGGCCAAGTAGCCTGGCCTAGGGCTTCCTCTCGCCGGCGAGGCTGAGATCGAGGATCTTGTCGCCGCGCTGGACCTTGATCGTCTTCGCACCGAACTTACTTGGGAAGAGGGTCTTTTCCATTACCTGAGAGCCATCGATCGCCTTCAGCAGATCGCCGGCCTTCATTCCCATCCGAGCCGCAACGCCGCCCGCCGCCACTGACTTGATCACCCATGAACCGTTCTCAAAACCGGCATCTGCACCGATCAATTTTAGGGCTTCACCTACACCTAGCGGATTAAGCTGCATACCTGTTGGCGTGCGCGGCGTCGGTGCCGGATTAAGTGCCCGATCGGTGGAGCCACCCGAAGGCTCAACCGCCCCGGACAATCGGAAATCAACCGAACCACCATCGACCCTATTCTTTTTCGAGGCTATCTGCTGCGGCACACGATCGGTCGTCTCGACCGGAACGTCCCGCTGTTCCACTCCACGTGGCGCCGGTTCTGAGGCCGGTTCCTTGACGGCTGCCACCGTATTTTCCGGTTCATCCAGCCTTGTTACAGGAAGAGGCTTGTCCGCCGACTCAGGTGCCGGGACCATTGCCGTCTCGAGTAACGGATCGTAAGAGTTATAGATGAATACCACGGATCCAACTAAAAGGATCAACCCAAGCGGTATCGCATATTTCAGGATCGGCAGAAAACTGGCGCTCCTGATCTGGCTCGGCCTGCCGTTCGCGATGCGGGCTTTCAGGTGAAAGTCAAAATCCTTGGGCGCCTCGACCCGTTTCAGCCCACCGAGCATTTCCGCGACCTTTCGCTCGTCCGAGCTAAGGTTCTCGGATGGGCCGTCAATATTGTTGTTCTCGTGCGTCATTCTCTTCACTAAAAATAGTGCTTCAACTTTTCCTTCAGCAAGCCGCGTGCTCGGCTTATTCGCGACTTCGTTGTGCCCAAACCGAGATCCAGTATTTCGGCAACCTCGTCGTACGACTTCCCCTCCACGTCGCGCAAAATTATCGGTACACGATATTTCGCAGGAAGCGTCACTATGGCCTTCGCAATGATCCTGCTTCGCTCATCGTCCACCAGATCTTCGTCCGGCCGGTTGCGGTTGTCGGTCGGCTGAAACTCGGTCTGCTCACCGTCATCAGACTGGAAAAGGCCTGTCAGCGACAAGATCGTCCGACGCTTCCGCTTGCGCAGCTCACTGATCGCCAAATTAGTGGCTATGCGGTAAATGTACGTCGAGAAAGCATATTCCGTGTGGTACCTTTCGATCGCAAAGTAAACGCGTACGAACGTCTCCTGCGCCAGGTCCACCGCTTCCTCATAATTATTCAAAAATCTGTAAAGGTAGTTCGTTATCGGACCTTTATAACGCCCCACGACCTCCGCGAACGCTGTCTCGTCGCCGTTCTTTGTCGCCTCTATCAGGGCATGATCTGATCGGGGTGTTTCAGCCACGGATGCCAATTCTGCCTCCCGCGTCCGTGCTCCGATTTTGTCCAATGCCATACACCCATACATTTTTACAGCAATTTATTAGTCCGAACAAAAGTCGCCCTTCGTATGCATTCACGACGGGCGGCCAAAAAGGTTGCGAAAGTTTGGTGGTTTCAGTTATGGGCGTTCTTGATGGTCAGCACCAGGAAGAGCGTTCCGTCCGTCCGCGGCTGGGTCAGGGTTCCGATCAACGTCGGGACGTTCTCTCGAACACTTATGCCGTCGATCGTCAGACCGATCGATTCATAATTTACCGGTGCCGGCCCCTTCATGTCTTGCACAACCGCGGCTCGAATCGGTATGCGGGCGCCAAATCTAAGGCCTTGAAGCTGATAAGCAGGCTGCCCGGCAGCATTTTGCGTAGATCGAACGCCCGTGGCACGCCAGTCAAGAAAGGTTGGCGAACCGGGCATCGATTCCGGCGTATCCGCGTTCGAAACGCCCCTGTAGTCGAGATTGCCATGGTCCGATGATCGTCCAAAATAACTGTTGATCAGCCTTAGATCGCGGGCGCCGAACTCGGACCGAATCTCGCGCGCCACCCCGGACAACGCGTCTGGTAAGGCTTCACCGGCCTGGCCTCCGGCGATCAAGACCTGAAGTACGATCGCACAATTTGTTTCGGGCTGCTTCGCACCGTCGGCCTGTGCCGGCGACGACAGGGCCGTCGCAGCAACAATGGCAAAAAGGACTGGAAACAGGGATATTCGTTTTTGTATGCTCATGGTGCTTAGTGATTCTCCTGATTTCTTTGGGGATCAAAATACAGTGCTACCACTAAACAGGCAGTGCAAAGTTGCAAAACCTTCACCATTCCCGCGGGGCCGATCAGAAATGAAGCGAACTATTGATTAGAGGAAAAGAGACTGTCGTCGATCTTCTGCCCGTAGGTCACCGTTCCAATGTCGGTTTCTTCAACGATCTTGCCGTCAGCATATAAGACAGTCCGGAATGGGAACAGTGTTCCTTGAGCCGTATTGTAATCGTAGTATTTTCGCTGGTATTTTACGCCCGCATCCTCATATTCAAGCATAAGAACGCGGAAAGTCTTGGCACTGATAAAGTAGCGTATCTTCCGATCCTGCTTGTCAGCTACATCAACGACGTGAAACTCGACGCCGCCAACCTTTTCCTTCCCGATCAGCGTAAGCGTCGAGCCGTTCTCTTTATACCTTAGAAGTGACTCTAGACCGTAAAAGATCTGGTTCTGAAAAGCCTTGGCGGCCTGATCATTCGGCGTGAAGACGGTCTCATTAAAGATCCCGAACATCTTGTCGTCACTATATATCAGCGAATATCTGGCTGTTGGATATTCCTGATCCAGCCTGATCTTCTCCTTTGCCAAATTTTCGCCGCGCGTGGTCCATTTCTGGTAGGTCGCCTGCTCCATTTTGCCCTCGGCTCCTAAAACCCGCGTTCGTCCGCGTTCGAGAGCTGTCCGCCTTATCTGATTCAGGGTGTTGCGCCCGCCACCAAAACCGTAGAGGAAAATGCTGGTCTCTACGATCTGCTCCGCCGTTGGATTTTTAGCCGCCTCGCGAGCCGCTTCGGCCGAAAGCGGAACGGGCGTGGCAACCGGCGTCGGCGTCGGCTCGGGCTTTGTCGTCTGCGGGTTTGCGGGTTCCTGTCCGAAGGACGCAAACGCACCCGCGAGTACGAGCGTCATAGCAAGTAACGAACTGGAAAGGCGAAAAAGCACGAAATTGTTGCTCCTGAGAAAATTGGTCGAGACAAACAAACGGTGATTGTAACACATGTGCCACGTTGCGGTAACCGCCGCGGCCAGTGTGTAAAATTGATGATGCGCGTACCGAAAAAGATGCACCCAAGGTTCATTTTCATCATCTGAGCCGCTAACATCTAACCATTTCTATGCATGTTGCCCTTTTTGAACCCGAGATACCGCCTAATACCGGCAACATCGCTCGGCTCTGTGCCGCAACGCGAACGCCACTGCATATCGTCGGGGTAACGGGTTTCCGGATGGATGATCGGACGCTGAGGCGCGCCGGCCTTGATTACTGGGACGAGGTGATCCTCGAACGCCACATCGACCTTGAGGCCTTGCGTGAGCGGTTGCCGAGAAACCGATTCTTCTACGTCACCACAAAAGGAAAGATCCCCTACACTGAAATTTCCTTCCGGTCGACCGACTGCCTAGTATTCGGCCCCGAGACCCGCGGCCTTCCTGCCGATCTCCTCGCCGCAAATACTGCTTCCTGCAT
>WBZY01000753.1_pt1 | contig 21762 bp, 19 predicted proteins | sample 5204191 | NCBI WGS metagenome assembly WBZY01 (sample SAMN12344363, study PRJNA552823) | activated sludge metagenome | biome: Activated sludge suspended growth; feature: Anammox Sidestream; material: Wastewater; isolation source: activated sludge from anammox sidestream of wastewater treatment...
ACCATGCTCGATTTCTCGAACTGCTCCGCCGTGATTCTCTGGCGCAAGCGCGCGAAGGGATTGTGCATGGCGTTGGCGTGCGCGTTGATGGAGAACGGCGCAAAGTCGGCGTGCTTCCATCCGTGTTCGTGCATATAGCGGCGCATCACCAGCGCGTTCAGCCCCACGAACGAGACGCCCTGCTCCACTTCGTAGTCCGCGTCCGCGGCGGTTGCCAGCGCCGAGGTGACCTCGCGCCCGGCGCGGTCGGTCATCTTTTCGACGCCGACCACCAGCGCGGACTCCGCCTCGCCCGCCGCGACCGCCGTCAGTCCCGCGCGAAACGCCGCCGCGCCCGACCCGCAGGCGGCCTCGATCTTCGTCGCCTCCGCGCCCCACATTCCGATCCAGTCCGCGAGGTGCGCGCCGAGTTGGTTCTGGCGGTCAATGAGCGGCGAGAGCATATTGCCCACGAAGAGCGAATCGGCGCGCTCGATGCCCGCGTCTTTCAGCGCTTCGAAGGCTGCCTCGCCCGCCAGTTCCTTCAGCGATTTGTCCCAATGTTCGTCAATTTTTGTCTGGCCGATGCCCAGGATGGCTACAGGTCTCATTTTTCCTCTCGGATATTCTACCCGATGACTCTATCAGTTCCTCTCGAATTGCCGATTATACTTGCCGCATGGACGACGCCTCCAAACTGGACCGATTGCTGACCCGCCTCGACGAGACCGGTCCCGAGGGCCGCGCCGCGCGTGACCTCCTGCGGGCGCGCCGCGTCCGAGTCGGTCTGCGCCCCCAGCCGACCGGCGCGCGCTGGACGTTGTTCGGCGGCGTCGAACTGAATCCCGCCCTGCTCGCGGACGAGGCCTACGCGCTCAGCCTCCTCGTCCACGAGGTGAGACACTTAAAGCAGGGACTCGTCGCCGCCCTCTCCGTGCGCGGGGAATTGGAAGCCTGGCAGGAGCAATTCGCTTTCCTGAAATCGCTGACGGGCAGATATGCCTCCTCGCCGCGCGGCTGCGCCGTCATCGAGGAGTTGATGACTCTCTCCCTCGAATCCCGCGCCGATCTCCTCCGCGCCCGCGAGTTGATGCGCGAATTCGCAGGGCCGAAATATCGAATCAATTGGTTGCCGTTATTTCCGTTGGGGAGGAAGCTCCGTTTTTAATTTTGGGAAATGTGACTACTTATGATAAAATGTAGTCACAAAGGAGATTGAAATGGCTGAACTGACAGTTGGTATCCGTGATTTCAAGACTAATTTAAGCGCCTACTTGAAAAAGTTGGAAAAAGGCCAGACGATTACCATCACCTCCCATGGCAAGGTGGTGGGACGTGTTCTGCCTCCCGTAGCGGAGAATGATGTTACCGCGCGCATGAAGGCGTTAGTGGACGCGGGAGTGATTTTGTGGAATGGGAAAAAACTAAAACCCGTGAAACCCGCGATCATCAACAAAAGCGATAAACTGGCATCGGATATCATCATCGAGATGCGGAATGAATCTCTATATTGATTCCAGCGCGCTCATCAAGGTTTACGTAGAAGAAGCCGATTCTGAATCGGTGCGAAATTGGATCGCGAAGGCTGACGTGATTGCGGCAGGGTTGATCGCACGTGCCGAGATTTCTTCGGGAATCAATCGCGTGTATCGAATGAAAATCGCCACTGAATCCCAATACAAAACTGGCCTGAGTGATTTTCGCCATGATTGGGAATACTTTCATCGTATTCCAATCACCGAGCAGGTTGTCTCCCGCGCCGATTTCCTGATTTGCCAGTTTGTTCTGCGCGGCTACGATGCCGTTCATCTCGCCTGCGCGTTGGTGTGGCAGGAAGCGCTTCAAACGCCTGTCATTTTCGCGACTTTTGACAGCCAACTCCGCAAGGCGGCGCAGGACTCCGGCTTGTCTGTTCTGCCAAAATAAAGGGACGTGATTCTAACCAAAAAAGCCAGGACACTTCGTCTCTGGCTTTTTCTTTTCTACATCATCCCCAACACCACCGCCAGCAACACCCCTCCCGCGATGACGCTTCCCAGCTGGCCTGCGGTGTTCGATCCCATGGCGTGCATCAGGATGAAGTTGTCGGGGTCCTCGTCCAGCGCTATTTTCGCGGACAGGCGTCCCGCCATCGGGAAGGCGCTGATCCCGCACGCGCCGATGAGGGGGTTGACTTTCCCGCCCGTGACGAAGGACATCAACTTGCCGAAGAGCAAGCCCGCGACGGTGTCCACGATGAAGGCGAGCAGGCCGAGTCCGAGGATCATCAGCGTCTGCCATTGGATTCCCGTCGCGGGGTCGTAGAGAAATTTCTCGGCGGTCATCGTCGCGCCGATGGCGAGACCGAGGAACAGCGTGGCGATGTTGATGATCTCGTTCTGAGCGGCTTTGCTCAACCTGTCCACTACGCCCGCTTCGCGCAGCAGGTTTCCGAGCATGAGCGCGGCGATCAGCGGCGCGGCGGACGGGGCGATCAGGCTGACGGCGATGGTCACTACGACGGGGAACGCGATGGCGGTGACGCGCGAGACGGGACGCGGCGCGTAGTCCATGCGGATGAGGCGTTCGCGGCGCGTCGTCAGCGCGCGCATGATGGGCGGTTGAATGATCGGGACGAGACTCATGTACGAGTAGGCCGCGACCGCGATCGGTCCGAGCAGATGCGGCGCGAGTTTGGTCGTCACAAAGATGGCGGTGGGGCCGTCGATCGCGCCGATCACGCCGATGGAGGCGGCCTCGTTCAACGGAAATCCCAGCGCGGCCGCCAGCAGGAGAGTCCCGAAGATGCCGAACTGTCCCGCCGCGCCGAGCAACGCCAGCGAGGGCTGCGCCAGCAGCGGACGGAAGTCAATCATCGCGCCGACGCCAATAAAGACGAGCAGGGGGAAGAGCTCGGTCTCGATGCCCGCTTTGTAGATGACCTGCAAAAAACTTCCATCCGCGTAAACGGACATGCCGAGGTTGGCGAGGATGCAGCCGAATCCGATGGGCAGCAGCAGCACGGGCTCGTACTCTTTCGCGACCGCGAGATAGATGAGCGCGCCGCCGATGAGCAGCATCAGCGCGTTGGCCCAGGTGAAGGTCAGCCCGCCGAATACGTTTGCCAGCAATTCGAGCAGGTTCATTCGAACTCCAGCAGGGGATGTTTGTGCGGCACGGTCTGTCCCGCGCTGGCAAGGACGGCGGAGACCTTTCCGTCGCGCGCCGCGCGCACGCTGTTTTTCATCTTCATCGCGTCAATAACGAAGACGATCTGTCCGCTTTTCACCTCGTCGCCGGCTTTGACGAGAATTTCGGCGACCGTTCCCGGCAGCGGCGCGGAGATGAACTTGTCGCCGGGCGCGGCGAGATTTCCCCCGGCCGCCTTCGGCGCGGACGCCGCTTGCGCGCCCGCTTCCTTCCGGACGACGCGGCTTGGTTCCGAGCGAACTTCGAGCGGCTTCCCGTTATCGGGCGTCACCTCGAACCGCTCGCCGTCCACGATCGCGACGATGGGACGCGCGTTCAAGTCTTCGATCTCGACTGTGTAACTGTGTTCGCCAATTTTTACGTTGATCTTCATGTTGTTTCCTGAGTGTTCGTGTTTTCGAAATCTTGCGGGTCTCGGAGCTGGATTTACTATTTGCTTCGCCGACTCGTCTCGCCTTTTTGCGTCATCTGCCGCGTGCGCATTCCAAGTTGCCACGCGCCGATGAGGGCGGGTTCGGGCAGGGTGAGCGGCCGCGCGGCGGATTGGGACTGCCCGGCCAGCGCGATCGCGACCGCCGCCGCTGCGGCGCGGGCTTTTTCGTCTTCTTTTGTCGCCTCTCCCGATGGGACAGGGGCGAGGGACTCCTCGCGGTCGCGGAACAGCCGCGTCATTAGCGACATTGCCCCCGCCAGCAGCAGCAGGGACGCGAAGACCAGTCCCATGCTGACGAGCGTGATCCAAAGCGATTGTGTGATGGCGTCCATAGTTTGCCTTAAGCCGTGGCCGCTTCCTGTTCCCGCAATTTCTCCGCCGCGCGGAAATATTTGATGTGGCGCATGGCGAAGTCGTCCCTGCCCAGCAGCAGGTCGGCGGCGCGGATGGTCTGTCCGAGCTTGATCGGGTCGGTGATGGAGCAGGTCGCGCCCGCCTGGATCGCCATCGCGAGGAACGCCTGGTTGACGGTGTGGCGGTCGGGCAGGCCGAAGGAGACGTTGCTCGCGCCGAGGATGATGTTGACGCCGAACTCGCGTTGCAGCGCTTCGATGGTCTGGATCGTGACCTGCGCGGCTTTACTGTCGGAGCCGACGGTCATCACCAGCGGGTCTATGATCACGTCTTCGATGGGGATGCCGATTTGCGCGGCGCGCTCGATGATCTTTCCAGCCAGGGCGACGCGCTCCTCGGGCGTCTTCGGGATTCCGCCCTCGGCGAAGGTGAGACCGATGACCGCCGCGCCGCGCTCCTTGACGATGGGCAGGATCCCATTCAGCGACCTTTCCTCCGCGTTGACCGAGTTGACCAGCGGCTTGCCGGGCGCGGCTTTGAGTCCCGCTTCCAACACCTGCGGGCTGTTCGAGTCGATGCAAAGCGGGACGTCCACGCTCGCGGCGAGGAGCTCCGTCAATTTTGAGACGGTCGCCGCCTCGTCAATCTCCGGCACGCCCACGTTGACGTCCAGCGCGTCCGCGCCCCAGGCGATCTGCCGTTTGGCGAGCGCGACGACGAAATCGAAATTTCCCTCCTTCAAGGCAGCCGCGAGTTTTTTGCTGCCGGTCGGGTTGATCTTTTCGCCGATCGCCACGAACGGCTTGTCGAGACCAATGACGACTTCCCTGCCCTTTCCCTTCAAGATGGTGTGCATTCTACCTCCAGTTGAAAGTTTCTCCCGGATTGCGCGCTTCCGTTTACTTCCGCAAAAATCTCAGCGTCGTTTCCGCCAGCACCGCCGCGCCGATGGGCATGGCGCGCTCGTCAATGTCGAAGCGCGGATGGTGGAGCGGGAAGCCGGTGTCGTCTCCGCCGCGCGTGCCGAGCGTGAACATCGCGCCCGGCGCGTGCGCCAGCATCGCGCCGAAGTCCTCCGCGCCCATCGTCTTCCACAACTCGTGGACGTTTTCGCGCCCGAGCAGGTCCACGCCCGCGGCTTCGATCATTGCCGCCACGTGGACGTCGTTGGTCATCGGCGGGCCGCCGTATTCGAATCTCAGGTCATAGTCGCCGCCGAGGGCGCGCGCCACTTCGAACGCGCGCTGGATCTCGGCGCGAAGTTCTTTGTGCAGGTCGAGGTCCATGTAACGCAATGTACCGGTGATCTTCACGCTTTCGGGGATCACGTTTTCGGTGAAGCCGCCGTTGAGCGAGCCGATGCTGACGACCGCGGGCAGGAGCGGGTCCACGCGGCGCGAGACGATGGAGTTCAGGGCGATGATAACATGCGCGGCCAGCGCGAACGGGTCAACCGTCTTGTCGGGATGCGCGCCGTGCCCGCCCACGCCGCGGATCTCCGCGAACCACGAGTCCACGCCTGCGGAGGCGGGACCCGAACTGATGCCGATCGTCCCGACGGGCGAGGACGGGTCCACGTGCTGCGCGATGACGTAATCCACGCCGTCCATGCAGCCGTCTTCGGCCATGCGCATCGCGCCGCTCTTGCCCTCCTCGTCGGCGGTCTCCTCGGACGGTTGGAACAGGAAGCGGACGCGTCCCGTGAATTTTTCCTTCGCGAGGATCGTCGCCGCGCCCAGCGCCATGGACGTGTGCGAATCGTGTCCGCAGGCGTGCATCCTGCCTTTGTTCTGCGAAACGTAGTCGGTCCGGTTCTGCTCGAGAATGGGGAGCGCGTCCATGTCGGCGCGGATGGCGACGACGGGATTCCCCTCGCCGATCTCCGCGACCACGCCGGTCTTGCCGACGCCGCGTGTGACGCGGCATCCCAATTTCTCCAGTTCGTCCGCCACCTTCGCGGCCGTGCGGTGGATCTCGAACCCGATCTCGGGATTCTGGTGGAAGTCGCGCCGCCATTCGATCAGTTCTTCGGTGATTGAGTGTGCGTTTTTTAGCATGGGTCTCTCTGTTTGTGGAGTCTGATAAATTCTGATATTGCGTAGTGCGTAATTCCTGTTTCATCAAAGTGGTTACGCAATACGCAATACGTATTACTTCTTTTCCATCTCTTTCTTTGCCTCGGCCAATATTTTATCCAACTCTTTCTCCTGCCGCTCTTCCAGCGGTTCCACTTGATGTTCGCGCAGGATCCGCTCCGCTTCGGACTGGGCGCGCCGGGCGAGTTCGGGACGGCCTTCCTTCTCCCAGGTCTCCCAGGTCCCGCGCTCGGACAGTTTCGTCATCAACACTTCTTCCGCACGCAGATATTTCATGGTGTGCTTTTGACCGAGGAAATTCCGCGAGCCGTCCATGACGGGCTGGAACAATTCTACCGCAAGCGAGTCGTCGTTGACCTCGAAGCCGCGGCAGGCGCGCAGGACGCTGCCCGCGAACTCGTTATCCGCGACCATCTGCGCGTAGGAGCCGCTCACGCCCGCTTCCATCTCGCCGATACCCGAAAGTTCGTCCGCGCCGGCCAGCGCGGGGATCATGGCGTTCAGTCCGCGCTCGAAGCCGTTTTGCAGGTCGAGGCTGTGGGCGTTGGTGGAAAAGCCGTAGACGTTGACCGGGAATCCGTAGCGGTGACCCAGCCCGACGGTCCCGGCGGAAGCGAGGCCGAGTTCCACGCCGCCCCAGACGGAGACTCCCGTGCGCGGTTCCATCATGGCGAGGCGTCCGCAGTAGATGATGGGCAGGCCGGGGTTGGCGAGTTGCGCGAGGACGAGGCACATTAACACCTCGGCGTTTTGCTGGGCAAGCGCGCCCGCGATGGACAGCGGGGCGGTCGCGCCCGCCGTCGGGCAGGGGAGGGGGGCGAAGGCGATGCCGAGCCGCGCGATCTCGAAGATGGCGTCCACTTCGTGGTCGGGGATGGTGAGCGGGCTGACGGGCGAGACGGCGAGAGTCAGGACCTCGGAGGGAGTCCCGATCACCTCCGCCATGCGGACGGCGGCGCGCGCTTCGGGCGCGTATTGCACGCCCGGGCCTTGCAGCGGTTTGACGGTGTGCGGCAGGGCGTGGCGGTACATGGCGAGCGACATCATGTCGCCAGGCGCGTCGCAGGGCGTGAAGAAGGGCGTGATGGTGTGACAGTTTTCCAGCGCGTCGAGGAGACGGGTGGAGTCGCGCACGTCCTGGGCGTTGGCGAGGCGCTTCGTCCCTGTGACGGGGTCGAGCACGTCGCGCGCCCCGCCGAGGTTGTGGAAGTAGAGATTCCCGTCGCCGAGATGTTTGACCGTCCCGTTGCGCCCGCGCACGGAGACTTTCTTGCCCGCGGCGGCGACGCATTTTTCCACGAGGTCGGGCGGGATTCGGACGCGGTTCTTTTCGACGCGCGCGCCATTGGCGAGGAGCATTTCGCGCGCGCCCGCGTGGTTGACGACGACGCCCGTCTCGTCCATGATGCGGAGCGTGGCGTTGTGAATGGCTTCGATGGATTGGGGATTTAAGAAAGGGAACATTTCAACGCCTAACTCTCCAATACCTTCGCTAAAAACTCCACGCGCTTCACGTCCGAGTCGATGATGTTTTCGAGTTTCAGGAAGCCGTGGCCTTCGCCTTTGTAGAGGAGCAGTTCGCTGGGGATGCCGAGGGCTTGCAGTTTCTCGTGCGCTTCGATGGATTCGGACGGCGGGCAGCGCGGGTCGTTTTCGCCGCAGATGAACTGGACCGGCGCGCGGACTTTGTCGAGGAAGAAGAAGGGCGAGCGTTCATACCAGAGATCGTGATGCGTCTCGGGGTCGCCCATGTTGTTGATGTCCCAATATTGCAGGTCTTCGCGCGCGTTTTCGTGTCCCGTGAACCAATTCAGGAACGGGACCACCGCTGAGCCGACCGCCCACAACTCGGGTTGGCGCGTCATGCAGGTCATCGTCAAATAGCCGCCGTGACTGCGCCCGGTGACGGCGATCTTCTTCGGGTCGGCGAGCCCCTCGCGGACGAGGTGGAGCGCGGCCGCGGCGCAGTCGTCGTTGTCGAGACGTCCCATCTCGTAGCGGTTGGCGGCCGTCCAGGCCAGGCCGTAGCCGGTGGAGCCGCGATAGTTCGGCGCGATCACCGTCCAGCCGCGCGAAGCGAGATGCGACATGAACGGATGCCAGTAGTAGCCGAGATGCCAGTTCGGTCCGCCGTGGATGACCACCGCCGCGGGCGAATGCGGTCCCGCGCCCGGCGGTTTGTAGAGCATGGCGGGGATGGGCGTGCCGTCCAGCGAGGGGAACGTCACGACTTCGGGGACGACGAACTCCGCGCCCTTCAACTCGGCGGGCAGGGAATCCGTCAGCTGGGCGAGCCGCCCATCGTCGAGCGCGGCCAGCCAGAGGTCGGGAGGTTGACGCGGGTTTTCGTAGACGAAGAGGACGGATTTGCCGTTCAGCGTGAACGTCGGCCAGAAGGCGAATCCCGCCTCGGTCTGGACCTTCCGCCGGGCCCCGTCCATCGAGCGGATCTCCACCCAGGCGGTCTCGCCGCGGTTGTAAATCCAGGCGAGACGCGTCCCGTCTTCGGACCAGATGGCGTTGTTTTTGTCGCCCTCGTCGCTGGTGAGCCATTCGATGCGCCCGTCTTCGAGATGGTAGACGCCGATCTGCGACCACCCGCTGGAGTTGGACGAGAAGGCGACTTTGGCGTTATCGGGCGACCAGGCGGGCTGGATGGCGTCCAGCGCGGCGTCCCCGCCGATGCGGCGCGGCGGACGCCCGTCGAGCGGGACGATGAAGACGCCGTCGGTCTGCCATTCCTGCTCGGCGGCGACGGCGATGTGACGCCCGTCCCGCGACCAGCGGACGAAGTGCGCGGGCCCGCTGGGAGAGAAGAACGGCCGCGCTTCCGAGCCTTTTTTAGGGAGGCGCGGAGAGGCGAGGTCGAGGAGATAGAGGTCGAAGTTTCCCGCCGCGTCGGCGAGATAGGCGATCTGTTTGGAATCGGGCGACCAGGCGTATGCCGGTTGGATTGTGAAGTCAACCTCGGGGGTCAGGTCGCGGGTCTCGCCGGTGGCGATCTCGTGGAGGACGAGATGAAAGTCTTCGCTCCCGGTCAGGTCGAGCAGCCAGGCGAGATATTTTCCGTCGAACGAGTAGCGCGGCATGAACTTGCTGCCAACGCCAGACGAAACCTGGCGGATCGGGATGTGGAACTCCGGTGTGACGGCGGAGGAATCGGCGGGTAGTTCGAGCGTGTAAATTTCCCATTGTCCGGTTTTGTTCCAGGCAAAGGCCACATGGCGGCCGTCGGGATGGAGACTGCAACCGGCGGTTTCGACATCGGGGACGCGGAGGAGGGTTTCGAGGTTCAGCGGCAACAATAAAATTCCTTTCGGTTAGGTCAGATCGGGCATTTGGTCCATCCCGGCCTCGCGCGCCAGCGCGGAGACCATGGCGGTCAATTCCTTCTCATGCGCGAGCGCCGACTCGGGACGCTGGTATTTCGCGACCAAATCGTTCGCGCGGATTTTGGCGCGGTCGAAGGCGTCGAGCGAACCGCCGTCCTGCCAGCCGCGAATCGAGTCGCGGTCAATGACGGGGGAGGGCAGGTATTGCTCCACGGGGAAGAGTTGGCGCGTGACCTTCTGCTTGAGGAAGTCGGCTTTGAAGTTGATGCCCTCGTACATGGCGGCGGCGAGCGGCTCGGTGCGGACTTGAATCCCTTTGAGCATGTGCTGGACCATGCCGATGATCTCGGCGTCAATGGTCAACTTCTCGGCGCTGTGACAGGCCAGGAAGTCGAGCATCCCCGCGCCCGAAATCATATTGATGCCCGCCAGCGCGCCGATGAGGGCCGTCATGCCGCTTTCCATGCCAGACTGCGCGTCGATGCTTTTGCCGTCGGTGGCGCAAAGGTAGGCGTGGGTGGGAAGCCCGAGAGATTTGCCGACCTGCGCGTACCCGGCGTCGATCATGGCGGTTTCGATGGCGCCCATCGGGGTACTTCCCTTCCGCATATCGAAGATCGTGGGCGCGCCGCCCCAGACGATGGGCGCGCCGGGCTTGGCGAGCTGGTGGATGACGATCCCGCTCAGACATTCCGCGGCGTGCTGGACGATGGAGCCGAGCAGCGTCACCGGCGCGCCCGCGCCCGCCAGCGGCATCGCGACGATCTCCGCGGGGACGCCGGCGCGCGCCAGTTGGATCAGATTCCCCGCGCCGAACGAAGACCAGACCAGCGGCGGGGAGGGGCACACGTCGAAGATTGCCGTCGGTTTGGCGGCCAGCCCGTCCCTGCCGCCGCTGAACAGGGCGAGTATGTCGAACATCGTCTGCGGATTCTGGTTCGAGAACGCGCCGGTCACGATCGGCTTTTCCGAGAGCATCAACACCACGTAGAGCCGCCACAGGTCGCCGATCTCCTTGGGGACTTCGTTGCACACCACCGCCGTGGACTGCGCGTCGTACTGCGGAAGCATCTCGGTCACTTTGACGAGGCGCGCCAGGTCGCGCGTCTCCGACGGTCTGTGCTCGCCCGTTTCGGGGTCCAGGATGTGGACGCCCGAGGAGCCCGGGTCAAAGTGGACGGCGTCGCCTCCATACTGGACCTTCGGCTGGCCGCGCCGGTCGTGGAGGAAAAATTCGTGCGGGACGGTTTCCAACGCGGCGCGGACGAGTTTCTCCGGGATGCGCGCGACTTCCGCGGCCTCGTCCACGTCCGCGCCCGCGGCGGCCAGCAATTGACGCGCCTCGGCATATTGGACTTTAATGCCGGGCTTGAGCATCAATTGAAAGGCCTCGTCGAGGATTTGGCCGATCAGGTCGGGGGTGAGGAATTCAAGTTTAGGTCTCATTCATGCCTCTCTATACACGGGCTTCACAGAATTTTGCGAAAGAAGACTTGATGAAATCCGCGAAAGTCCGCGCGCGGAATATCCGCGTGATCCGTGTACGGTTAGTTCTCGAGCGATTCGATGATCTTCGCCATTTCCGCGGAAAGTCTCGGATCGAGCGGATCGGGCTGGTGTTCCGTGAGGATGCGGCGGGCTTTGGCGAGCGCCCAGTCGCGGGCGTCGTCTTTCTTCTCTTCCCATACGTTGTAGGGACGGCGGTCCATGAACTCGGGCAGGAAGATCTCGCGCATGTGCTTCTTGGTGTGTTTCTGCGCCAGGAAGTTTCCGCCCGGGCCGACGGCCGCGATGGTTTCGAGCGCCAGGGTTTCGTCGTCCACCACGATGCCCTGCATGGTCTTGTGGATGATGCTGAAGATCTCGCAGTCCATCATCATCTCCGCGAAGGACCAGATGCGCGAGCCGTGCAGGAATCCCAGCCCCAGCAGCATGTCGGACATGACGACGCTCGCCATGAAGGTGGAGAGGCTGTTTTCGACGCCCGCCTGCCAGTTCGGCTCCTTGGCGCCGGTGGCGAACGATCCCATCGAAAGCGGGATGTTGTAGTAGTCCGCGAGGACGTTGGTGGCCGCGCCGAAGAGGAAGTCTTCGGGACCGCCGCCGGTGTACGCGCCCGAGCGCAGGTCGGAGGCGGTCTGCGCGGCGGCGTAGAAGACCGGCGCGCCGGGGAAGGCCAGCTGCAGGAGGGCCGTCCCCGCGAGGACTTCGGCGTTGCCCACCGCCAGATTGCCCGCCAGCGCGGCGGGTCCGGTGGTGAGGCAGGCGGCCATCGTCATGAAACCGGTCGGGATGCCGGCTTCGGCGGCGAGCAGCGCGGCGTCCACCGATCCGCCGTCGTGTCCGAGCGGGGGCGCGGTGCATTGCATCAGCGAAAGGACGGGGCGTTCGCGCAGTTTGTCCCTGCCGCCCGCGATCAACGCGGCCATTTCGATGGCGGCCCGCGCCTCGTGGACGGTGTAGATCGACTCCGTCTGGACGTGCTTGGTGGAGTTTTCCCAGATGGTTTTGATCTCGTGCAGGCCGCGCGTCTCGGCGGGTTTGTCCTGCGCGCTGACGGGAACCCAGTGGAAGGCGACCTCCTCGGTCGCGTCGGCGATGCGGGCGATGTCGCGCACGTCGTCGAGTTTGGACATGCGGCGGACGCCGGTCTCGATGTCGATCACCTCCACGCCGCAGCCGTCCGTGCCGACGTAGACGTGGTTGCCGTCGAGGGGCAGGTCCTGTTGGGAATCGCGCGCCGCCAGCGTGTAGACGGGCGGCGCCTTCTTCAACGCCTCTTCGATGACGCGCGGCTTGACTTTGACGATCTTCTTTTCAAAGTCCACGTCCGCGCCGCTGGCCGCCCAGATCTCCAGCGCGCGCGCCGACGGGAATCGCACGCCGACGTTTTCGATGATGTGCAGGGTCGCGTCGTGAATCCGCTGCACTTCGGCGGGCGTGAGGACTTCCAATTTCAATTTCGGATTGGAAATGGATTTTATTTTCCTGGTCATTGGCGTTCCGCCTTCATAATTCATAATTCTGAATTCAGAATTATGAATTATGCCTCGCCCATGAGTTGTTTTGCCATTTGCACCGCGCCGATGGCGTCTTCCGAATAGCCGTCGGCTTCGATGCGCTGCACCCACTCGCGGGTGACGGGCGCGCCGCCGACCATCACGTGGATCTTTTTTCGCAGGCCCTTCGCGTCCAGTTTCTCGATGACTTCCTTCTGGCGGATCATCGTCGTCGTCAACAGCGCGGAGAGACCGATGATGTCCGCGTCGATTTCGAGAGCCTTCTCGATGATCTTGTCGGACGGGTTGTCCACGCCCATATCCACCACCGTGAAGCCCGAGGCTCCCAGCATGGTGGCGACGAGCGACTTGCCGATCTCGTGGATGTCGCCTTCGACGGTCGCCATCACGACCTTTCCGAGAGTCTTGCGCTCGGAGCCTTTCTTGGCGAGTTCCGGCTCGAGCGTGGCGACGGCGGCTTTCATCGCCTCGCCCGCCATGACGAGTTCGGGCAGAAAAGCCTCGCCCGCGGCGAACGCGTCGCCGACCGTGTTGACGCCGACCACGAACCCGTCGGTGATGGCCGTCAGCGGGTCCATCCCCTCGGCGATGGCCTGCTGCGCCAGCTGCACCGAGACGTCCGAATCGCCGTCAATGATGGATTGCGCCATTTTGTCTAAAAGTTCCTGTGACATGGGATTCTCCTTATGTCTGATTGTCTCATAGTCTGGTCGTCTATGGTCTGGTAGTCCGATGGTCGGATGGCCGCGAAGGGGCAAGACCGTTCGGCGATTGGACCATTCGACTTTCAGAACGCTGGACTGAAAATTGCCGTTCCTTCTGTTGGATGAGTTCACGCGGTATTCCCAGATAATTTTGAAGGTCCTTTCCGATGGTGAGGATGTGACCGCGCGCCGCGCGCCGCGCGGCCGCGGGGTCGCGTCCCTCGACGGCTTCGAGGATGGCGCGGTGTTCGGCCTGCTCGCGGCGCAGGCTTTCGGTCAACGCTTCGGGATGACGGAACATGGCTTCGTAGAGCATCCAATCGGGAAATTTGGCCGCCGCCATTTCATAGAGACGCGCCAGCAGCGGACTTCCGCTCATGGCGACGATGGACGCGTGGAACCGACGGGAGGCCTCGCGCAGCCGGGACATGTCTTCGAGGCGGACGAGGTTGGAGGTTTCGTCGAGGATCCGCTTCGCTTCCTGAACCTGGAGCCGGGTCGCGGCTTCGGACGCGAGCGCGGCCCCCAAAGGTTCAAGGACGAGGCGCAATCCATAGGCGTCGAGCATCTCGGCGTGGGTCAGTTCGAGCACGCGCACGCCGCGATAGGGGACGCGTTCCGCCAGTCCCGAGGCCACCAGCATGTCCAGCGCCTCGCGGACGGGCGTCATGCTGACGCCAAGCGACGAGGCGATGTCCTCCTGTCTCAGCCACTCGCCGGGACGGATCTCCCCCGCGATGACGCGCTTGTGGAGCGATTCGAAGGTCTCGTTGCGCAGGGACTGGCGGGTGGACATGGGTACATTATATATAATTTTTGGGAAGTGGCAAGTGGGGAAGCAGGCGCGGTACGCGTTACGTGAACGACGTTCTTCTCTACCGTTCACTTAAAAACGAGGCGCCCCCGGCCGGGGTCGAACCGACAACCTACTGATTCGAAGTCAGGCGCTCTGTCCATTGAGCTACGGGGGCGTAGGGTAATTATACACAGGAAAAATAATGTTGACAGTCCCCTTTAATTCTGATATTATCCGTCAACATTACCGTAAATCTTACAAGGAGAAATCCATGCTTACTGAAATCGCAACCCAACACATCGAAGTTTCTCCCGCCGCAGCGCAGGCTGTGCAGGGGATTCTTGCCGAACGCCAGTTGGAAGGATACGCGCTGCGCGTCTATGTGGCGGGCGGCGGATGCTGCGGCGTCAACTTTGGCATGGCGCTCGACAACAACATCCGCGACGTGGATACCACTTTCGACTCGAAGGGAATCAAACTTGTGGTGGACTCGTCCTCGCTGGATTATCTGCGCGGCGCCTCCATTGACTTCGTGAACGACCCTGTGCAGGGGAGCGGTTTCGTGATCAACAATCCGAACGCCGGTCACAGCCACGGGGAGGGCGGCTGCGCCTGCGGCGGCGGGGGCGGACACGACCATGGCGACGGCGGCGGATGCGGTTGCGGCGGCGGTTCGTGCGGCTGCAGCAGTAACTGAAATTGCTTGCTCAGAATCAAAACGGCAGACATCGTCTGCCGTTTTTTTGTTGGTTATTTCAGTCCAAACCAACCCCGGGCAAATTTACGAACAGATTTTGCAATTTCAATGGCTTCTTTGGCATCTTCCACTGTCGGCATTTCCCCAGGATATCGTGTCGCAACCGCATAATCGCTTAGAACGGTCAGCAGCGCGGTGGAAAAACTTGTCAGGATTCCGTTTTCGATGCAGATCGTATTTAACGCAGAAAGGTCGTGGGTCTTTGGAAAATACGCCTTTCTTGAAACCAGCATGGCTTTGAGATACTTCTCCGCGGATTGCTGTGAATGAAAGCAGGAATTTACCGTGGAAGGTCTGCTTCCTCGTAGAAGTCTATGCGCTGAGCGCCAATCTTCTTCAGCGTATTTCACCCATTCCAACGGGTTAGTTGGATCGCTCATACAAAACCTTCCCTTTGGAGACAATTTCTTTGATGAACACATCGCCTTTCTTTAGCGCGCTTGCCAATTCATCGGGCGTCTTTACAATGATATCCACAGGAAAAGGGCGAGGATAGAGCAACAGGGATGTGGAAATCAGGTTCTTTCGTTTATTTCCCCTGGCGACAACCAGTAAATCCACATCGCTATCCGGGGTAGGCTTGCCATACGCGTAAGAACCGAAGAGGATGATCTTTTCGGGTTTGAGTTCCGCCACGATGCGCTTGATCGCGTGTGGAAGTGTTTTAGACACAGATGGGAACCCAGTGGGGCGGACTTTGGTTTTGATTGGTAACATGAAATCTCCTCGCCTGATTTTATCAGCGTTCCAGCAATCCCAGCAGCACGGGCAGCAACTGCTTTTTTCGAGAGACCACGCCCTGCGCGTCGCGCGTCCCGTCGGGGAGGGGCGGGTAGGGCAGGTCGTTGAGGATGGGCGGCGCGGACGAGGTCAGGATGAGGCGGCTCGTGCCGCGCACCACGTCGGTGATGAGGAGGATGGCGAAGTCCAACCCGCGCTTGTCCTTGAGCGCGTCGAGCGCGGACGCGAGCGGGGCGAGATATTCGCCGAGTTGCAGGAGGTCGGTCACTTCGGCCTGCGCCACCGCGAATTTGAACCCGCCCGCCTCGAAGGATTTGATGTCCGTGCTGACGACTTCCGCGGGTTTGCGGTTGGAAAGTCCCGCGCCCGCCGAGAGGACTTTCTGCCCGTAGGTTTGGATCGTCTCGCCCGCCAGCGGACTTCCGCCCGCGAAGGCCCAGCGCGCCAGCCGTTTAGCGGCGTCTTTGTCGCGCGGCGTGGAGGTGGGAGAGGTCAGGATGAGGGTGTCCGCCAGAAGTCCCGCGAGAAGTGCCCCCGCGAGGGCGGGAGGCATGGAGAGTCCCGCTTCGGCGGCCTGTTCCGTCACGAGCGTGGAGGTCGAGCCGACGATGTCCACCGTGAAGCGGATCGGCGCGTGGGTGTGCGGGTTGCCGAGGCGGTGGTGGTCAAGGATTTCGAGCAGTTCGGCTTCCTCGAGCGCGGCGATGGCCTGGCGCGGCTCGTTGTGGTCCACGAGGATGATCTTGAGGCGCGGCGGGTTGAGCGCGTCGCGTTGGCGGGCGATGCCGAGGTAGCGTCCGTCTTCGTCCACGATCCAGTAGTCGTTGTAGTCGTCGCGCAGGATGCGGTTGAGCGAATCGCGGATGTGCGCGCCCGCCGTATATTTCGGGACGCTGGTGTCGGCCGCGTCTTTGCACGGCGCGGACATCATCTCGCGCACGGTGGCGTCGCCCGGGCGCGGGCCCAGCACGTTGGCGAAGTAGTTGAAGAGGCTGAGCCCGTTGACGATGCCGTAGGGTTTGCCGTCTTCGCCGACGATGGGGGCGAGGCCGCCCGTTTTGCTGGCGAGCGTCCACGCCGCGCCGAGTTGGGCATTGGGCGCGAGCGTGTCGAGCCGCTTCATCACGGATTCGAAACGCGGCGAGGCGTCGGTGAGCAGCACGGGCGCGTCGAGGCCGAGCGTCTTCAACACCCAGGCGGTTTGCGGATTGAGCGCGCCGGCGCGCGCCGCGACCGCGTTCGCCCCGTCGCGTTCGCGCAGCAGCCAGGCGTAGCCCATGGCCGAGGCGATGGAGTCGGTGTCGGGGTTGACGTGACCGATGACGTGGATGAGATCTGTCATGCGACGGGTCCGTTATTTCGAGCGGAGCGCCTTCCACACTTTCTCGGGCGTGATCGGGTTGTCGTCTATGTCCACGCCGACCGCGTCGAAGACCGCGTTGCCCACCGCGGGCGCGACGCCGTCCATCGGGATCTCCGCCACAGCCTTGACGCCAAACGGGTGCGTCGGCTCGAAGGTCTCCACGAAGATGGTCTCCAGTTCGGGCATCTCGTCGGCGCGGAAGACGTGGTAGCGGTCGAGGTCGCGTTCGAGGGCGCGTCCCTTTTCGTCGTAGCGCATCTCCTCGCAGATCGCGTAGCCGAGGGCCTGAGTCATGCCGCCTTCGATCTGTCCCGAGGCGGTGAGCGGGTTGACGATCACGCCCGAGTCCACCGCCATGACGAGTTTGTCCACCGTCACCTGACCGGTTTCGGTGTCCACGGTCACTTCGGCGAACTGGGCCGCGAACGGCGGCGGCGAGGACGGCGAGACGTGCGAAGCCACGCCCATGATCTGTTCCTGCTCGCTTCTGTGCAGCGTGTCCAGCGCGACCTCGGCGAGCGAGACCGATTTCCCGTCCGGCGCGACCGCCTGGCGATTCGCCAGTCGGATGTTCGACGGCTCGGATTCTCCCAGCATCTTCGCGGCGCGGATTTTGATCCGCTCGGCGCAGATTTGCGCGGCTTTGGTCGCGGCCGCGCCGGAGATGTAGGTTGTCGAGGACGCGTACGCGCCCTTGTCGAACGGCGTGAAGTCTGTGTCGGACGAGTAGCAGATGATGTCGTCCACCGGCACGCCCAACACTTCGGCGGCCATCTGCGCCAGGACGGTGTCCGAGCCGGTGCCGAGGTCGGTCGCGCCGACGAGGAGATTGAAGGAGCCGTCGTCGTTCATCTTGATGGACGCGCCGCCCATGTCGAGGTAGGGAATCGCCGTGCCTTGCATCACCAGCGCGACGCCGATGCCTTTGCGTTTCGCGTTCGACGTTCCATGCCCGGCGTTGCGCCAGGACTCGTTTCCAAATTTATCGTCCCAGCCGATCGCGGCGCGGCCCTGCGCGACGCATTGTTCCAGTCCAACCGTGTGGATGATCTCGGGACGCGGCTCGCGGCCCTCGTTCCACGCCGTGCTGAAGGGATGGAATTCGCCCGGCCGAATCACGTTCTTCAGGCGGAACTCGATGGGATCGAAGTCCATCGCCCGCGCGATTTTTTCCAAATGGCGGTCGAGCGGCCAATAGCCCTGCGGGACGCCGTAACCGCGGAACGCGCCCGCGGGCGGGGTGTTGGTGTAGACCACGTCGGCGTAGAAGCGGATGTTCGGCGATTTGCGATATTCGCCGTCGCCGACGTACAACGCCATGGCTTTGTGGCCGGTGTTGCCGGTTACGGTCAACGCGTGGCAGCCGTACGCGCCCGTGTCCGAGAGCGCGTACATTTCGTTGGCGGTGATCGTCCCGTCGCGTTTCACGCCCGTCTTCATCCTGATCCGCATGGGATGGCGCGAGCGCGCCGCGATGAATTCCTCCTCGCGCGTGTACTCGTAGATCACCGGGCGTTTGGTGGCGATGGTCAGGTGCGCGGCCACGTCCTCGATCAACACTTCCTGTTTGCCGCCAAATCCGCCGCCGATGCGCGGCTTGATCACGCGGATGCGTTTGACGGGCAGTCCCAGCACGGGGGCGAGTTGACGCCGCGCGTGGAACGGCACCTGCGTGGACGTGCGAATCACGAGGCGGTCGTCCTCGTCCCAATACGTGACGCAGACGTGCGGTTCGATCGAGACTTGCTGGACTTTCGGCACGCTGTATTCGGCTTCGAAAATTTCATCCGCTTCGACGAATCCCTTTTCGACGTCGCCGATGTCAATGCGGATCTCGGCGGCGAGATTTTTCTCGGGATGCGAATCGGCGAAGTTGACGTATTCCGGCTCATCGTGAATCTGTGTCGGGCTGGTCATGGCCTCGCGCGAATCCAGGATGGCGGGCAGGATCTCATATTCGACTTCGATCAACGCCAGCGCCTGCTCCGCGATCTCCGGCGTCTCCGCCGCGACGAACGCCACGCGGTCGCCTACGAAGCGGACTTTGTTGTCCAGCGAGAACGAGTCCAGCGGACCGGGGATCGGGTCGGACTGCCCCGCGGTGGAGTAGACGACGCGCGGGATGTCCTGCCAGGTCAATACCGCCGCGACCCCTTCAAGTTCACGCGCGCGGCGGGCGTCTATCCGCTTGATCCGCGCGTGCGCGTGCGGCGAGTGCAACACTTTGGCGTGGAGCAGTCCGCGCTTTTCGAGGTCCGCGGCGAAGGCGGGTTTGCCCTGCGCCAGTTTGACCGCGTCCACTTTGATCTCGGGCTTGCCGACGGTCTGCCAGGTTTTCGACTCGGGCGTGACGACGACTCTGGGTCTGGTCAGCAGGACGGTGGCTGAGTCGGTCGGCAAATCGGCGTTTGGCAGGTCGGCAGTCGGCAGGTTGGTGGATTGATCGCCCCAACTCACCAGGTCCCAATTCACTGGTTCTTCGCCGCGCATGACCGCCGCCGCTTTCAACACGGCTTGCACGGGTTTGAGATAGCCCGTACAGCGGCACAGCACGCCCGAAATCGCCTCGCGGACTTCATCCTCGGTGGGATTCGGATTCCTGTCGAGCAGCGACTTCGCGGCGAGGATTTGCGCGGGCGTGCAATATCCGCATTGGATCGCGCCGTTTTCGACGAAGGCTTTCTGCAGGGGATGAAGCCCGTCGGTGAGTTTCCATCCCTGTTCGGGATGCTCGCCGAGCGCTTCGATGGTGGCGACCTTGTGACCTTCGGCTTGCGCGGCCAGCATGGATCCCGCGTTGACGGGGCGTCCATCCAGCAGGACGGTGTCCGAACCGCTCAAGCCGTGTTCGTCGCCGAATTTCACACCGTGGAAGCCGAGTCCGCGCAGGGCGGAGAGGAGTGTGGTATGGACGGGCGCTTCGATTTCGTGGTCAACGCCGTTGATATGGAGAGTGAGGTTCATTGCGCGATTCCTTCCAGGCATCGTTTCGCCAATGTCGCGGCCGCATCCTGGCGATATGCCGCGCTGGCCCATTCGTCCGCCGCTTCGTGACAGGCGTTGCGGGCCGCGGTTCCGACGCCGCCGAATTCGGCCCCGTCCAGCGCGAGGCAGGGAGATTTGCCCCAGCCGCCGACCGCGAGACGCGTCCGCGCGGGACCCCATTGGGCGAGGCCCGCGCAGACGATGGGTTTGTCGGACGGCGTCCGCGCCGCGTATTCGAACGCGAATTTGGCGTGAAGAGGGATTGCGATCTGGACGATGAGTCCGCGCGGGCGCAGCGGCAGGAATTCGCCGACGCCGATCTCGGACGGTTGCTTGCCGGCGATAGCGACCTTCGCGTCCAGAGCCAGGAGCGCGCAGGCAAAGGGAGAGCGTCCGTCGCTCGCGACCAGTGTCCCGGCGGCTGTCGCGGCGTTGCGGATGTTGAGCGGCGCTTCGAGTTTGAGCGCGGTCTTCAACGCGGGCGGACAATGTTCCGATTCGAGCAGGGCTTGCAGCGTGCAGGCCGCGCCGATTTCCAGTTCGTTGCCTTTCACGCGGAGCGAGTCCAGGCCGAGGAGTTGGAGATCGACGACGGAGACAGAGTCCGCTTGCGGGTGGGAAAGAAGCGTCCCGCCGCCGAGCGGAACGACGTCGGGTTGCGCGAGAAGCGTCAGGGCTTCGTCCAAAGTTTGGGGGCGGTGATAAGTTGTGATCATATTGACCTCCGCCCTTATTATAAAGTAGGTCACGCTTTCGCGTGACCTGCTTGAGGGTTGGCGCCCAACCTGCTTTTACCCGGGCGGAGTGTACGGCGCGCGCTCGGGCAGAAGGTGTGGCCGTTGGAGCGCCTGCACGAGGATGTAGAACGCCGTCCCGTCGCTGTAGTGACCGGTGAACATCCAGGCGGGTTGCAGATAAAGTTGGTCGGGCGCGTACTCGCCGACGTGGTAGCGCGGGTCGGGTATGTAGTAGACGAGTTCGACGCGCTCGAAGATGAGCGTGGGCGGGGTGTAGGGAACCTCCGTCGCCTCGTCCACGACGTAAACCTGGTCTGCCGAAATTTGCAGTTCCCGCGCCTCGCCGTCGCCGGGATTGATCGCCATCGCCGCGGAGAAGACCCGCACGGCGGGATAGCCGCCGAACGATTCGTCGGGGACGATCAAGCCTTCGATCAACACCTCATCACCGAGATTGCCAACTGTTGAGCCATCCACGCCGCCGCCCGGGTTGAACTGCACGTACGTTTTGCCGTCGTCTGCGGTGAAGAGCGTGGCGGGCTGGCCGTTGAGCGTGACGGGCGTCTGCTTGCCGCGCAGGATTTGGAATTGCAGGCCGGGGAAGGGAATCTCGTAACGCTCGACCTTCAGGACGACCTGTCCTTCTTGCGATTCGATGCTTCCCCAAACATCCACAGGGCGGCCCTGGTAGGCTTGCAGGGCCTCCAGGTTTTCGCCTTCGAGCGGCAGTGAGGGGTAAACCGCGTTGTCGTTGATGAAGCCGTAGTCCACGCGCTGGCTGCCGTCCGCCTGTTTGTAGATGGTGATGGAAAGGTAGCCGCGCAACCCTTCTACTTTTTGCGGGAGCGTTGAAGCGGACGCGGGGATGATCAGCGTTTGGTCAATGGTCAGGGTGGAGCAATCGGCTGGCAGGTCGTTCGCCGCGAGCAGTTCATCCACCGAGACGCCAAGTTTGTACGCGATGCTCAGGCAGGTGTCTCCCGCGACGACAGTGTACGTGGAAGATTCGCCGCCGCCACCGCCGCCTCCCATCGGCGCGGGCGTGGGGAAGGGGACGGGCGCGCCGGTGAGGTTGAGTTTGTAGAATCCCAGTCCGCCTCCGCCGCCACCGCCTCCGCCCTGTACGTTGCGGAGGTCAATAGATTTCCAGTCGAAAGTGTCGCCGAGACGCACGCCGACGACGAAAACGCTGTCCAGCGGCAGGGGAAGGTCGGACGCGTCGGGCAAGACGAGAATCTCGTCGTCCATCGTATTCAGGATGACCTGTCCGTTTTGC
>WBZY01000758.1_pt1 | contig 21705 bp, 22 predicted proteins | sample 5204191 | NCBI WGS metagenome assembly WBZY01 (sample SAMN12344363, study PRJNA552823) | activated sludge metagenome | biome: Activated sludge suspended growth; feature: Anammox Sidestream; material: Wastewater; isolation source: activated sludge from anammox sidestream of wastewater treatment...
GTGCCGCCGCCCTTCAGGTCGACGACCGCGGAGACGTAGGGAACCTGCACGCCGGGGAACGAGCGGTGGACGATGCTGTAGACGTAGAGCTCCCCCTCGTTCGCGAGCCGCTTCGGTTCGAGCTGGCCGACGGCACCGCACTTCGAGCAGGCGCTGCGCTCGCCGAGGTACACCGAGCCGCACGCCTTGCACCGGGTGCCTTCGAGGTACGGCTCGCCGGCGTCGGGGATCTTCAGGAAATCGACGACCGGCAGGGGCCGGGCAGCCGCTTCGGAAGCCATGGGGGGAGCGCTCCTGGAGAGAGGGAAGGGACGGGGCGACCCGCGGGCCGATCGGCGAGTCAACCCGGGCGGAGAATGCCAGCCCGGCCGGAGCCCTGCAACGAGCGGCGCCGGCGCCGGCTCGTGCAGGCGGCTCGGGTGGGGGCTCCCGGGCTAGAATCGGGCGCCGTGCAGATCGTCCGAGCCGATCACGCCTCGCGCGACCTCGCAGACGCCGCGCGGGCGGAGGCCGTCGGGCGGGAGCGCGATCCCTGGATCGGGGATCTCTTCGACCCCGAGGTGCTCACCGGCTCGCTCGCGATCGCAGCGGCGGATCCCGGCGCGCTGCTGCCCGAGGAAGCCGCTCTGGCGGCGCGTTTCGCGCCGGCGCGCCGGCGCGAGTTCGCGGCGGGCCGGCAGTGTGCGCGGCGGCTGCTGGCCGAGCTCGGGGCGGGGGAACCGCTCCTGATGGTCGATGCCCACCGGGCGCCGGGCTGGCCGGAGGGTGTGGTCGGCTCGATCTCGCACGGCGCGGGCCTGTGCGTGGTGGCGGTGGCGCGGCGCGGCCCGGTGCGCGGGCTCGGCGTCGACGTCGAGTCCGGCGAGCCGCTCGCTGCGGCCGTGCGCCGGCGGGTGTGGAGCGAGCCGGAGGCGCAACGGCTCGCCCGGGCGTCCGACCTCGAGGCGGGCCGCAGCGCGAAGCTGCTCTTCTGCGCCAAGGAGGCGGTGTACAAGTGCGTCCACCCGCTCCTGCGGACCCCGCTCGGGCTGCGGGCCGTCGAGATCCGGCTCGAGCCCGCCGCAGGCCGCTTCCGAGCGATTGCGCTCGCGGGCGCCGGGGAGGGCGCCGCGGCACTCGTCGGCGCCGTCGAGGGGCGCTTCGCGGTGCGGCGCGGGCGCGTGCTCGCCGGCGCCGTGCTGCGCCCGGACGGCGCCTGCACCGCGCCGGTCGGAGCGCCGGGGTGACGCGCCGCGAGATCGGCTTCGCGCTCGCGCTGCTCGTGGTGTTCGCCCCGGGGCTCGCCGCGCTGGCCGGCGCGTGGTCGGCGGCCGAGTACCAGTCGCACGGCTTCCTGGTGCCGGTCGTCTCCCTGCTGGCGGCGCGCCAGCGGGCCCGGCGCGGGCCGGCCGCACGCAGCGACGGCCGCGGGGCCCTGGTCCTGGTGGGTGCGCTGCTGCTCTACGGGTTCGGGATCGCCGCCGGCTCGGTGACTGCACAGGGGCTCGCGCTGTGCGCGGCGGTCACGGGCGCCGTGTGGTACCTGCGCGGCCCCGCCTGGCTGCGACGCCTCGCCTTCCCGCTCGGCTACCTGCTCTTCCTGGTGCCGCTGCCGCTGCCGTGGGTCGCGGCGGCGGTCGTCCCGCTGCTCGAGTTCGTCACCGCCGGTTCGGTCGAGGTGCTGCGCGGCGCCGGCGTCGCCGTCCTGCGCGAGGGCAGCGTGATCCAGCTCCCGAACGGCGAATCGCTCTTCGTCGCCGAGGCGTGCAGCGGCCTCACCTCGCTGGTCACGCTGATGCCGATCGCCGTCCTGATCGCGTGGCTCGCTCCGCTCCCGGCCGGGCGCAGGACCGCCCTGGTCGCGCTCGTGGTGCCGATCGCGATGGGCGCCAACCTGTTGCGCGTGGTCGCCACCGTGCTCGGCAGCGAGGCGTTCGGGACCGCTGCGATGACGGCCGAGCCCACGCACTCGCTGCTCGGGCTCTCGGTGTACGTGGTCGCCTGTCTCGCGCTGCTGGCCCTGGCGCGGTGGCTCGAGCCCGCTTCGAGCACGGGTCCGGCTGCGGCGCCGCGCCCGCGGCCCACCCCGGGCGCGTGACTCCTCAGGCCGACTCGAAGCGGGTCCCGGCGCGGGCCGGCGGGCTCGCGAGGACGCGCTGCCAGCGCCCGGAGCGGAAGCGGCCGGTGAGCAGCGCCACCTTCAGGACGTAGTCGGCGATCAGCGCCGCGTAGATCCACTCGACGGGGAGCCCCCGCCAGGCGAACAGGGCGGCCAGCGGCACGCGCGCGCCGATCAGGCCCGCGAACACCGCGAAGAGCGGGAAGCGCGTGTCGCCGGCGCCACGCAGCGCCCCGCCGAGCGCCGCCTCGACCGCCATCAGCGGCTGCACCGAGCCGAGCACGTAGATGAAGGTCACGGTGAGCTCCACCACGCCCTCGTCGTCGATCATGAGCCGTGCGAGCGGCCGGGCTGCCAGCACGATGGCGAGCCCGAAGGCCGTCATCGCCGCCACCGAGAGCCGCATCGCCCGCCAGCCGGAGCGGGTGGCGCCACCCGGGTCACCGGCGCCGAGCGACTGCCCGACCAGCGTCGAGGCGGCGATCGAGAAGCCGAAGCCGATCACGAACGAGAAGGAGAGCAGGCTCACGCCGATCCCGTAGGCCGCGTAGGCGCCGGTGCCGTAGAGCGACACGATCCAGAGGAAGGCCACGAAGCCGCTCTGCCAGACGAGCTGTTCGATCCCGGCCGGGTAGCCGATGTCGACGATCCGGCGCAGGCGCCCGTCCGCGAACGAGCCGGCGACGGTGCCGGTGCGATGCAGCAGGAGCCGCCCGCGTACCCACAGCACGGTCAGGGCGAGGGCGCCGACCGCGAAGGCGATCCCGCCGGCGAGCGCCGCGCCGCCCACGCCGAGCGCCGGCAGGCCGAGCTTGCCGTACACGAGGGTGTAGGCAAGGGCCACGTTCACCACGTTGCTGAGTGCGCCGATCCAGAGCGGCGTACGGGTGTCGCCGGCCGCGCGCAGCGCGGCGCCGAGCGCGAAGAACACCCCGAACGCGATCTGGAAGGGCGCGTGCCAGCGGATGAAGAGCGCCGCGAGCCGCACCGCCTCGGCGTCCACGCGGAAGACGCCGGCGAGCCGGTGCGGGATCACGAGCGCCACGGCGCTCATCGCGACGGCGATCCCCATGCACAGCCACAGCGAGGCCCGCGTCACGCGCTCGGCCTCGGCGCGGTCGCCGGCGCCCCAGGCGCGCGCCACCAGCGCGGTGGTGCCGGCGGTCACCGCCATCAGGAGCGCCTGGAGGACGAAGAAGATCCGGTTGCCCGTCGTGACCGCCGCCACGGCCGGCGCGCCGAGGGCGCCGAGGATCTTCATGTCGACGACGCCGACCAGCGCGGCCAGCAGGTTCGCGGTGATCGCAGGCCAGGCGAGCTGCCAGATGCCCGGCGTCGCGCGCGCCGGGTCCGGCGCCGTCACCGGCGCCCTCGGCGCGCGGCGCCCGCGCTCGGGCGCTCGGGGGGTTGCATCCGGCGTAGGGTAGCTGCCGGGCCCCGGCCGCTCCTCTACCCTCCCGCGTCTCGCGCCGATCCGGAGGACGAGCCATGGACCCGCGACGCGATTGCCCGGCGCCCGGAGACGACGCGGTGGCGCCCGCGCTCGGGGATCCTGCCACCGACGGGGCGCTCGCCTGACGCGCCGGGAGCCCGTCGCGCCGGGCGGGCGGCTCGCCGCCCTCGAGGAGATCCCGGACGGGGAGGCGCGCGGCTTCGCGGTGCGCGCGGCGGGCGGCGTCGTCGCGATCCTCGTCGTGCGCCAGGGAAGCTGGGTCGGGGCGTACGAGAACGTCTGCCCCCACGTCGGCACGCCCCTCGACTGGATCCCCGACGAATTCCTCGACCGCGAGCGACGCCATCTCGTGTGCGCCACGCACGGGGCGGTCTTCCGCATCGAGGACGGGGTGTGCCTCGCCGGACCCTGCCAGGGCGACCAGCTCGAGCCCTGGCCGGTCGCGCTGCGCGAGGGGGCGGTGTGGGACGCGTCGGCTACGCTGCCGGATCCGGCGTGAGCTGCCGGGCGGAGGAGGAGACGATGGCGATCCAGGTGGGCGAGAAGCTCCCGGGCGGGACGCTCCAGGTGGCCGGGGCCGGCGGCATCGAGGGGATGACGACCGACCAGCTCTTCGCCGGCCGGAAGGTGGTGCTGTTCGCCGTACCGGGCGCCTTCACGCCCACCTGCTCGGCGAAGCACCTGCCGGGCTTCGTCCAGCACGCCGCCGCGATCCGCGCCAAGGGCATCGACGCGATCGTGTGCCTCGCCGTGAACGACGCCTTCGTGATGGGCGCCTGGGGCCGCGACCAGCAGGTCGGCAGCGAGGTGGTGATGGCCGCCGACGGCAACGGCGAGTGGACGCGCGCGCTCGGCCTCGAGCTCGACGCGAGCCGCTTCGGGATGGGCACGCGCTCGCAGCGCTTCGCGATGGTGGTGGACGACGGCGTGGTCCGGAGCCTCGCCGTCGACGTGGGGGGCAAGCTCGAGGTTTCCAGCGCCGAGGCGATCCTGCGCAGCCTGTAGCCCCGCTCCCCGCGAGGCGCTGGCGGAGCCCGGTGCACCCCGAGGCTCTCGCGAGCGGCTCAGCCCGCGAGCAGCTCCTGCGCGAGCCGGCGCGCGAGCTGGCCGTCGACCTCGCCCCTGTGCGCCTTCATCAGGGCCCCCATCACCTTGCCGAGGTCGCCCGGCGCGCCGGCCGCGGTGGCGGCGATCGCCTCGCGTACCCAGGCGCGGGTGGCAGCCTCGTCGGCGAGCCGCGGCAGGTACTCCTCGATCACGGCGAGCTCTGCGCCCTCCAGGGCGGCGCGCTCGGGCCGTCCGGCGGCCTCGAAGGCCTCGATGCTCTCGCGCCGCTGCTTGGCGAGCCGGCGCAGCACCTCGACGCTCACCTCGTCGCTCAGGGTCTTCGCGTTGTCCTTCTTCATCTCGTTCAGGAAGGCCGCGCGGATCCCGCGAAGGGCCGCCACGCGCGCGGTGTCACGCGCCTTCATCGCCTGCGCGAGGCGCTCGTTCACGGTCTGCTCGATGCCCATCGTGCGCTCCCGGGCGGGATTCTAGGCTGGCCGGATCCCCGGCGCCGGCTATTCCTGGTGTCAGCCGCGCCGGGCGCGCGGCCACGCGAAGGAGAGCGAATGCGACGTGCGATCCGGATCGGAGCCCTGGTGACCGTGTTCGGGGCCGGCTACCTGCTCGGCACGCTGGCGCAGCCGGCGGCCGAGGCGCAGGTGGGCGAGCTCGGCAAGAAGGCGATGGAGCAGGCCGCGGGGCAGGGCGGAGCGCTCGGCACCGCCGCGCAGCTCGGCACGACCATCACCGGCCTCCAGGAGAACGTGAACGAGCTCCAGGGCCACATCGACACGCTGAACAAGATCAAGGCGGCCCTCCCGGGCGGCTGATCCGGGTCAGCGCGGCAGCACCGCCTCGATCCGGCGCGCGCAGTCGGCCAGCAGCTCCCGGTCGGCTTCGGGGCGGCGCGGTGCCTGCGGGTGGATCGCGTCGCTGGCGAGGCCGCCGGTGAGCTGGAGGTAGAGCGCAGCCGCGTGCTTGTAGGCGGGCACCGGCGCGCGGAAGCCCACGTTGCCGAGGTGCTGGAGCGCGTCGTCGAGCGCGAGGAAGGCGGCGTCGCCGGCCGCGAGCGCGCGGTCGCGGGCGGCGAAGGCCTCCGGTGCGAAGGTGGCGAGGCCGAGCAGGTAGTCGCTGCCGTAGGCGACCATGTCGATCGCGAGGTCGTTGCCGGTGTAGACCCGGAAGCCGGGCCGCGCACGGTCGCGAGCGGCCAGCCGGCGCAGCTCGGTCGCGCGGTCGAGCGACGAGTGCTTCGCGCCGAGCAGCCCCGGCACGTCGAGCAGGCGCGCGAAGGTCTCGTCGTCCCAGATCTCGCCGTGTGCGGCGAAGCGGGGGGAGAGCTCGAAGGCGAGCGCGCCGCGCTCGCTGGCGCCGGCCACCGCGGCGTAGAGCGCCGCCCGGGCCGCGGCGTCCATGGCGTGCATCGCCGGGCACTGCACGATCACGGCGGTGCCGCCGCGGCGCTCGATCGCCGCCACGGCCGCGCGATAGGCGGGCAGCGGGTCCGCGGCGCCGAGCGCGAAGGCCCCCGCGTAGAAGCCCGGGCCCGGGCCGAGCGCGCGGCGCGTGGCGTCGAGCACGCGCTCGCGTTCGGCGGGCGCGAGCAGGTCACCGAAGCCGGTGTCCATGTTCACGGCGACGTCGAGACCCGCCGCACGCGTGCGCGCGACGTGCCGCTCGAAGGCGGCGAGATCGATCGTACCGCCCGGCGTGTAGGGCAGGAGCGCCGCCGCGATCCCGTGGACGCTCCGTCCCGGCCGCAGTCGCGCCCAGGCCGCGGCGAGCCCCGCACCCGGCCCCGTCCCGATCATCCCGCCGCTCCTCGCTTCGCCCGCTCGAGCGCGGCGCGCTCGGGCCGCGTCCGGTAGAACCCGTCGAGCGGGTAGCAGCCCGACACGAGCCCGTTTCGCGGCGCCGTCGTGCAGTCGCTGAAGGTGCGGCACAGGCGGCCGCGCACGAGGGGCCGCCCGGCCAGCGCGTCGGCCGGCAGCTCCGGGTACGAGAGCACCATGCGGCCGAGGCCCACCGCGTCGAACCAGCCGGCGCGCAGGCAGGCCTGCGCCACGTGGGGGATCCACTCCTGGAGGTAGCTCCAGCCCGACGACACGATCACGGCCTCCGGGACGGCATGCTTGAGGTCGCGGGCAGCGCCGAGCAGGCGCGCGACACCGGCCAGCGGATCCTCGGGCGGCGGATAGCCGTCCGAGGGCGGGAACAGCGCCGGGCGCTGCGCGTGCGGTGCGTAGTAGGGGCTCGCCGCGGTCACGTTGATCCAGTCCACGCCGGCCTCGCGCAGTGCGCGCACGAAGGCGATCGGCTCGGCGAGGTCGATGCGCTCGGGATGCTCGGCATCGAGCCCGAAGCCGAGCGCGTAGGGACGTGCGCAGGGCTCGGGCTCGCCGCGACCGCCCGGGCCGGTCCGGTGCGGGAGCAGGTCGAAGACCGAGAGCCGCACGCCGATGCGCAGGCCCGGCGCCGCCGCGCGCACCGCCGCGACGAGCGCGTGGGCGAGGCGCGTGCGCGCCTCGAGCGAGGTCCCGCCCCAGCGGCCCGCGCGGCCGCGGGCGCCCAGGAACTCGTGGAGCAGGTAGCCGTGGCAGTGCTTCACGTCGACGAAGGCGAAGCCGGCCTCGGCGGCGCGCGCCGCGGCGCGCGCGAAGGCGGTGACGAGGACGTCGACCTCGTCGTCGCGCAGCACGGCGCCGTCGTCGGTGACGCCCGAGCGGCGGTCGAGGAGCTCGTGGCGCTGGGCCACGCGCGGGCGGCGAGCGCCCGGCTCCGGCACCGACCAGCGCCCGCTGTGGGTGAGCTGGAGCCCGATCACGGGCTCGGGGTGGCCGGCGCGGCGCGCCTCGTCGAGGAGCGCCTGGCGCAGGCCGGCAACCGCCGGCACCGTGCGCTCGTCGAGCACGAGCTGGTGCGGGTTCGCGCGCCCCTCGGGCTGTACCGCCACCGCCTCGCCGCCCCAGATCCAGCCGGCCCCCGACGCACCGAAGCGTCGCCAGCGGCGCTCGGTGAGCGGCGTCGGCAGGCCCTCGCGGGTGCCGTCCCAGCCCTCCATCGGCTGCACGACGAAGCGGTTCGCTGCCACCAGGCCGCTCCCGAGCGCGAGCGCGCGCCCGAGCGGGGAGGCGGGGCCCGTCTCGAGCGCGTCGTCGCAGGGCAGCTCGAGGCCGAGCGCGGCGAGCCGCGCGCGCAGCGCAGCGGGCTCGCGCAGCGAGGCGATCCGCGGAAAGCGCTCCGGGCTCACGTCACCCGCCTCCCGCGCCCAGCTCCGCCAGCACGCCGCGCAGCCACGCCACGTCCTCCGCCAGCTTGTCCTCGACGGGTCTCGGCTCGAAGGACAGGAACTCGATGGTGAGCGGGCCTGCATAGCCGGCGGCGAAGGCGGCGGCCAGGATCGCGCGGTAGTCGAGGACTCCGCTCGCGAGCGAGCCGCCCGGCGGCATCGGGCCGGCGCCGTCCGCGGCGGGCCGCGTGTTCTTGAGGTGGAAGTAGCGGGCGCGCGCCACCAGGCGACGCGCGTCCTCGGGCTGCTGTGCGGCAAGGCGCTGCGGCAGCCCGTCGAGCACCTGGTAGTTGAGCGCGAGGTTGGGCCGCGCCACGGCCTCGAGGAGCGCGTCGATGCGCTCGGGCGTGTCGGCAAAGGAGCCGACGTGGCGCTCGACGACGACCGTCACGCCGGCGTCGGCCGCGGCGTCGCAGGCCGCGCGCAGCGTCGCGACCACCTCGGCGAAGCCGGCGTCCGGCGCACTCGCGATGCAATCGGCCCAGACCCGCAGGAGCGGCGCGCCGAGCAGCGCGGCGATCCGCGCCTCGCGGACGGCCGCCGCGACACCGCGAACGGGAGGAGCGCCCGCACCCGGGTTCCGGGGACCCGCGCCTTGGCCGAGATACGAGCCGTAGGCCGTCACGGCTACGCCGGCTTCGCGTACCGCCCGCCCGGCCTCGCGGATCACCGCGTCCGGAGCCGAGGCATCGAGGTGCGGCGGCCGCGCCGTGATCTCGAGGCCGTCGAGGCCCTGTGCGGCGGCGAGCGAGGCAGCCGCCGCGAGCGGGCGGTCGAGGGCGGAGATCGAGCACAGGGCGAGCGGCCGGCGCGGCCGGGTCGCGCCGCACGCGTCCGTTCCACCTTGGCTCTGCGATCGCCGGCCGGTCATCTCGCCTCCTCACCGGAGTCCACAGGCACGTGCGCACCCGATCGCACCTGCGCGTTGCTCACGTCGACCTCGACGGTGCGGTCGCCGAGGTGGACACGATGGTGGCCCACCGCGCGCACGGAGCCCTCCCCCCGGTCGGGTAGGGCACCCGGAGCGGCGGCCAAGGGCGTGGACCGGAAACACGGCGGCCGCACCGGTGAGGACCGGCAGCCAGGCGGCCGCGAGCTCGAAGCGCCGATGCGTTCCCCCGGCCAGGTGACCGGCAGCGGCGAGCGCGAGATCCCAGAGCGGCGGCCACGGTACGGGCGCGCCGTGCGGGTTGGCGAGGCTGGGGTCGAAGCGCAGGTAGTCCGGGAAGTGGGCGAAGCTGAAGAGTGACGGCGCAGGAGATACCACGGGTCACCGCCGGTGAAGACCACGCCGCCGTCGTCGCAGAAGGCGATCGCGCTGCCGAACGAGCGGGCGAGGAGGGCGAGCGCGAAGATGGCCAGCAGGGTCGTGACGCCCGAAAGGCGCTTCATGGGCAGCGCATCCTAGCCGGGACCCCTCTCGTCGGCCCGCTCGCGAGCAGCGGCCCCGGTCCGGGTACCACGGGAGGGGCCCTGGCGAGCTCGCGGGTCGGGCGGAACCGGCCGGCATCGCTGGCTTACGGGCGCTCGAAGACGAACAGCCGGTTCAAGCCGAGCTGGAAGCGCCGGTCGGCAATCGTCCGGAAGCCGGCCCGCTCGAACACGCTGCTCGTCGTCGAAGCGTCGAAGCCGTGATGCTGCCCGGTCTCCATCCCGTCGATCCAGCGGAGCCGGAGCAGGATCTCGAGGATCCGGTCCACGACCGGATGGGGCACGGTCAGGACGACACGCCCGCCGGGCACCAGGACACGGTGACACTCGCGCGCGAGCGCGTCGGGGTCGGCGACGTGCTCGAGCACGGCGAGCAGCGTCACGCAGTCGAAGTCGCCGGCCGGAAGGCGCGGCTCGCCCGGGAAGGTCCCGCGCAGGATCTCCACGCGGCCCTGGGCGGGAGTGGCTTCGGGATCGACGCCGAGCGCGCGTCGCAGGGTCGGCGAGAGCCGGCGCAGCAGGACGCCGTCTGCGCAGCCTACGTCGAGCAGGCGCGCCCCCGGCGGCACGCAGGCGCCGGCTACCCGCGCGCGCCAGCGCTGGAGCAGGCGGTCGAGCGGCTTCATCGGCGCGGGACGCCACGCCGTCGCGGAATCCCGAGCATGCTGTAGACGAACGAGACGAGGACGGTCTGGATGCCGACCGCGGCGAGGGTGGCGCCCAGCACGGTCGGCCGCATCGTCTGGGAGACGTCGAGGGGCCCGAAGCCGGTGAGCCACCACGACCACGCCTGGACTCCGATGAGCGCGACGCCCACCACCGTGAGCGCCGCCCCTGCGAGCAGCCCGCGCTCCAGCGTGAACACCGAGAACGACCGCTCGAGGCGCGGAGCAGGCGCGCCGAGCTCCTCGACCAGCGCGTAGATTCGCATCGCCAGCGCCGTCGTGGCGGCTCCGTAGCCGACCAGGACCAGCAGGCTGCCGATGACCAGCGTGTGCACGTCGAGGGTCACCGCGCGCACGGTCCGCGGTCCGAAGAGCACGAGGCCCATCAGCAGCGCGCCCAGGCCCGCCAGCACGACGCCCGGGACCAGCAGGGTCCAGCGTGGTGAGAGCGTGAGCAGGAAGCGCAGGTGGCGCCAGCCGTCGCGCCAGCGTCGCAGGTGGGGCGCGCGCGAGCGGCCGTCGGGCCGGAGGGTCACCGGCACCTCGTCGATGCGCATCCTTCGCACCGCCGCCTTCACCACGATCTCGCTCGCGAACTCCATGCCGCTCGTGCGCAGCTCCATCGCCCGGTAGGCGTCGGCCGTGAGCGCACGCAGCCCGCAGTGGAAGTCCGATGTGGGTGCGCGGAAGAGCCGCCGTTCGAGCCACGAGAGCACCGGGTTGCCGAGGTAGCGGTGCAGCCATGGCATCGCTCCCGGCTCGATCCGACCCCGAAAGCGCGAGCCCATCACGAGGTCGGCGCCGTTGCGCAGCCGCTCGATCAGCCGGTACGCCTCGCGGAAGTCGTAGGAGAGGTCGGCGTCGCCCATCACGAGGAAGCGCCCGCGGGCGGCGTCGAAGCCGCCCATCAGGGCGCTGCCGTAGCCACGCTCGGGCACCGCGACCACCCGTGCGCCGAGCCGTTCCGCGAGCTCCCGCGAGCCGTCGCTGGAGCCGTTGTCCGCGACGATGATCTCGGCGTCGAGCTGGTGCGCTTCGATGCAGGCGCGCACCTCGGCGACGCAGCGCTCGAGCGTGTCCGCCTCGTTCAGGCAGGGCATGACGAACGAGACCTCGACGTGCGATCGTTCCGCTCTGGTCGACACCGGCGCCGTCTCATCCTGCCATCGGGGGCGGCATGATACCCTGGCCGTCGCCATCGTACCGCGCCGCCGGTAGCGGTCGCTTCCCGCCAGCCGGAGGATCGCCAGGATCACCGGGAGGTCCAGCGTGGGGGATCGGCATGACGGGGCTGCCATGACGGCGCGTGATCGCGAGGACCGGGAGCGGGGGTTCTTCGACCGGCACTACGAAGGTGTTTCCTACCACCCCGATGGGTGGAAGCTGCGGATGGAGCGCGACCTGCGCGTCCTGCTCGACGAGCTCGGCGACCACGGTCCGGGTCGCGTGCTCTCGATCGGCTGCGGGGACGGGGCCTTCGAGCTCCTGCTCGCGCGCCACGCCACCTCGGTGCTGGGCGTGGACCTCTCGCCGGCTGCGATCGCCGCTGCCGAGCGGGAGCGGGCGCGCCAGGGCGTCGCCAACGCCTCCTTCCGCTGCACCTCGTTCCGCGACCTGGCCTGGCAGGATCCATTCGACACGATCGTGTGCCTGGCGTTCCTGCACCACGTCCCCGAGCCCGAGCTGGACGGGTTCCTCCGCTCCTGTCGCGAGCACCTGGCGCCGCGGGGGCTGTTCTTCTCGCAGGATCCCAACGTGCACGGCGCGCTGCGCGCCGCGGGACGGGTCCTGCTCGGCCGGCGCTACGACGCCTTCCACACGCCCGACGAACGCGAGCTCGATCCCGAGCAGCTGCGTGGCGCGCTGCGCGCCGCCGGCTTCGGCGCCGCTGCGATCCGCCACGTCGACCTGGCGCTGATCCCCGCCTGCTACCTGCTGGCGCGAGGGCCGGCCTGGCCGTTGCGCGCTGCGGCGTGGGCCGATCGGCTGTGGTGCGCGAGCCCGCTCGCACGCTGGAGCAGCGGCTTCGTCGCGGTCGCCCGAAACGGCTGACCCGCATCCGGCCAGCGATCGCGACGCCCTCAGGCGACGTGCGCGAGGTCCTCGCGCCGGACTTCGTGCGCGAGCGGCTCGCCGCGCACCAGCCGCTCGAGCTCGTCGAGTGCGAGCGCCGCGAGCCGCTGGGTCTCGGCGCCCATCGCGCCCGCGACGTGCGGGGTCAGGAACACGTTCGGCAGGTCGTAGAGCGGGGAGTCGGCGGGCAGGATCTCGGGGTCCGTCACGTCGAGCACCGCGTCGAGGCGGCCGCTCACGAGCTCGTCGGCGAGCGCGGCCGGGTCGACGAGGCCGCCGCGGGCGGTGTTGACGAGCACCGCGCCGTCGCGCAGCAGGGCGAGGCGGCGGCGGTCGAGGAGTCCGCGCGTCTCGGGCAGGAGCGGCGCGTGGAGGCTCACGACGTCGGCGCGCGCGAGCAGCTCGTCGAGCGCGAGCGGCTCGGCGCCGAGCGTGTGGGCCTCGCCTGGCACCAGCAAGGGGTCGTGGACGAGCCGCGCGAAGTCGAAGGGGCGCAGCCGCTCGAGCACGAGGCGGCCGATCCGCGACGCGCCCACGATCCCGACCGTGCGGCCGAGGCTGCCGAGCGGCCCCGGCACCTCGCGCGGCCACAGGCGCAGCGCGCGCACCTCGCGATAGAGCCGCTGCAGGCGGAAGGCGCGCTTGCTCGCCAGCAGGATCGCCGCGACCGTGAACTCGGCGACCGGCACGGCGTTGGCCGCGGCGGCCGACGACACCCGGATTCCGCGCTCCCACACGGCCTCGCCCAGGTGTCCCTTCACGGTCCCAGCCGCGTGGAGGATCGCGCGCAGGCGCGGCGCGCGGGCCAGCACGCCGGCGCCGACGGACGGGCAGCCCCAGCCGGTCAGCAGCACGTCGGCACACGCCAGCAGACGCCCGGCGCGCTCGTCGTCGAAGCGCTGGAGCGGCTCGGGGTCGGGCACCTCCGCCAGCGTGGCGAGGCGCGCGCGCAGGGCCGACGAGAACAGCTCGGGCGTGAGGGCCGGGGCCATCGCCAGCACCACGGTCGGCCGCGCCGCCACCGGCCGGCCGCCGCTCACTGCACGCGGAAGGGCGTGCGCACCGCACCCTCGACCTGGTCGTTCCCGAGGAAATGCAGGAGGCCGCTCCCGGTCTCGGCGTCGAGGAAGAACGCGTTGCGCTCCTCGAACGGGATCTGCACCCAGGGGTTGTCCATGCGCGGGTAGCCCGTGATCGGCACCTCGCTGCCGGCGACGACGAGCGGGCCCGTCCAGGCGAACTCGACCGTGCCCTGGCTGGGGGAGCCGTAGGAGACCGTGAAGAAGGGCGGCAACGTGCCCGCGGGCAGGCCGGTGGTCGCCGCGGTCACCGTCACGGGCGCTGCACGCAGCGCGTCGCGGAAGGCCTGGAACGAGCCCCAGTCCGCCGCGCGCCCGCACTCGACGATCCACACGTTGTCCGGCCCACCCGAGGCCACGAGGTCCCACGGGAGGGTCATCCCGTCGTTCGGTACCTCGGGCCCGTGATCGACGAACTCGGCGAGCCGCCACGAGTAGAGGCCGACGTAGCCGTCGCGGAAGCGCGCGAAGGTCCAGTGGCCGTCGCGCACGACCTCGTCGAAGTGGTCCTGCGGCAGGTAGGCGTGGGTGTAGGGCTCGTAGCGGGTGATCGCGTCGGCCGGCGGGAACGCCAGCGGCTGGTACTGCGGCGCGTACAGGTGGATCGCCACGTTCTCGTGTTGCGCCGACCGCGGCTGCGAGGCGGTGCCGGTCCAGTCGCCGGGCTCCCCGTCGTCGCCCCAGGAGGTGTCGTGCCGCGGGGCGTGCCCCGGATGGGTCGTGAAGATCTGGGCGTTGGCGTCGAAGGTGAGCTGCCAGGAGTGGTACTGGAAGCCCCGGTAGCCCTTCCGGTAGTCCTGGGCGGACGAGAGCATGTAGTCGGGCGTGCGCCAGGTGTAGGTGTTCACCTGCTCGTTCAGGCCGCCCGAGATCGAGGCCGCGAGGAGCTGGGCGATCGGCATCGCCGTCGCCGCGTCCGGGAAGCCCGCCTTCAGGGCGGCGTAGGGCAGGAACAGCTCGCTCTCCCAGAGGTCGTAGCGATCGGCGACGTCGAAGAGCTTCGGGATCACCGGCCAGGTGATCAGCGCGCTCATCGCCCACCAGACGTGGATGTACTCCTCGCTGAAGTCGAAGCCGTAGGGGCCCGGCGGGACGACGTAGCCGCCCTCTCCGTCGGGGACCAGTGGGGCATCCTCGTCGAGCGCGATTCCCATGCGCTCGCGGTCGGCGAAGGAGGCCTGGCTGCGCGCCACGTCGAGGACGAGCTGGGGCAGCCGGTACTTCTTGGCTCGTGCCAGCAGCACCGCGCCGGCATCGGTGGCGGCAGGGTAGGGGTACTCGGTCTGGTCGAAGAGCAGCTTGGCGAGGCCGAAGGTGTCCTCGTCGAGCGCCGTCATCTTGTCCTTCTTGTAGGAGCGCCCGTGGGTGGCCCCGAACGCGCCGCGGAAGCTGTGGAGTGCGATGTCGAGCAGGACGCGGTCGAGCAGGATCGCAGCGCCGGTCGCGATCTCCGGGTCGTCCGCGAACTCGACGAGGGTGAGCAGCGGCGTCACGTCCTTCTGGTAGTAGACGTTCGAGTGCCACTCGTCGAAGCCGAAGCGCGCCTTGTGGTCGAGCCAGCGGCGGATCCAGGCGGCGGCCCGCTCGCGATGCTGCGCGCCGGTCCAGCCGGTGATCGTGAAGGTTGCCTCCGGGAACTCCTGGCCGATCAGGTACTCGAGCGTGTGGAAGATGATCTGGTGGTTCTCGGACCAGTACCACTTGTCGTCGACGATCCCTTCGGGCTGGGGATCGGTGTACCAGAACTTGAAGGAGAGGAAGGCGTCGGCGGTCTTCTGCCAGAGCTCGGGCGCCACGGCCGGGTTCGGGTGGTAGCCGAGGTAGGCGTTCAGCATGTAGAGCAGGGTGAAGTCGGTGGTGTCCTCCATCGCCGCGATGCGGGCGAAGTCGGCGTCCCACGCGTCCGGGCCCCAGGTGCCCGGCATCATGACGCCCATCGGTTCGCGCGCCTCGCGCTCCATGTGCGCGATCGCCGAGGTCTGGCTCGTGGTGTGGATCGCCGCGGTCGCGAAGTCCAGGAACGCGTCGATGCGCGCCTCGTAGGCGGCGGCGTCCGCCGGGGAGAGCTCGCCCGGGCCGAAGGGGTCCTGTTCGCACGCGAGGGCGGACGCCAGCGGGAGCAGCGCGAGAAGGAGCATCCGAGGGGGCGGGGCCATGGGCGCGCATGCTAGCGAAGCCCCGCGGGCCGCGGCCGGCCGACTTGGCTCGTTCGCACGGGTAGCCGATCCTCCCGGCATGCCCCCCGGCGACGGCGAGCACCCCGACTGGTTCGTCAACCGCGAGCTGTCCTGGCTCGCGTTCAACGAGCGCGTGCTCGAGGAGGCCCGTGACCCGGCCAACCCGCTGCTGGAGCGGGTCAAGTTCCTCGCGATCTTCGACGCGAACCTGCTCGAGTTCTACGAGATCCGCGTGGCCGGCCTGCGCCAGCAGGAGGAGGCCGGCATCGGCAAGAGCGGCCCCGACGGCATGACCGCCGCCGAGCAGCTCGAGGCGATCGACGCCCGGGTCCGCGAGGGGGTCGCCGCCTTCTACACGTGCTGGAACGACGAAGTCCGCCCGGCCCTCGAGAAGGAGGGCATCGTCGTGGCGCACCCCGAGCAGCTCGACGGTGAACGGCAGGCCTGGCTGCGCGCGCACTTCCAGCGCGAGATCTTCCCGGTGCTGACCCCGATCGCGGTCGACCCCACCCACCCGTTCCCCTTCGTCGGCAGCGGCAGCCTCAGCATCGCGGCGCTGCTCGACACCGAGGACCCCGAGGAGCCCGTACGGCTCGCCGTGGTCCAGGTCCCGCAGGTGCTCCCGCGCATCTTCCGCGTGCCGGGCGGCGGCCCGCGCACCTACGTCTTCCTCGCCGACACCGTCCGCTGGCAGCTCGCCGAGCTCTTCGCGGGCGCCACGATCCTCGACCACACCGCCTTCCGGGTGACCCGCAACAGCAACCTCTACGTGGACGAGGAGGAGGTCGAGAACCTGCTCACCGCGATCGAGCAGGAGCTGCGCCGCCGGCGGCGCGGCGACCCGGTGCGGCTCGAGGTCCGGGGCCCGGTCGGGGAGCGCCTGCGCCAGGAGCTGCTGGAGGTGTTCGAGCTCGGGCCGGGCGAGCTCTTCGAGTGCCAGGGGCCGGTGAACCTCTCGCGCCTGCTGCAGCTCGTCGAGCTCGAGAAGAGCGAGCGGCTCTCGGCGCCGCGCTTCGTGGCGCCCGTGCACGTCGCGCTGCGCGACCCGGCCAAGCTCTTCCCGGTGATCCGCTCCGGCGACGTCCTGCTCCACCACCCCTTCGACTCCTTCGACAGCGTGGTCGAGTTCCTCGAGCAGGCGGCGCTCGATCCGCGCGTGCTGGCCATCAAGCAGACGCTCTACCGGACCAGCGAGGACTCGCCGATCGGGCGCGCGCTGCTGGCGGCCGCCGAGCGCGGCAAGCAGGTGACCGCGCTGGTGGAGCTGAAGGCGCGCTTCGACGAGGAGAAGAACATCCGCTGGGCGCGGCGCATGGAGGAGGCCGGCGTCCAGATCGTGTACGGCCTGGTGGGCCTGAAGACGCACTGCAAGCTGATGCTGGTGGTGCGCCGCGACGAGGACGGCCTCCGCCGCTACGCACACATCGGCACCGGCAACTACAACCACACCACCGCCCGCCAGTACACGGACTTCGGGCTCTTCACCGCCGACCCCGACGTGACCGGCGAGGTCGCGAGCGTCTTCAACCTGCTGACCAGCCTCTCGAGCCGCGAACGCTGGCAACACCTGCTGGTGGCGCCCTTCAACCTCCGCTCGGGGCTGCTCGAGCGGATCCGGCGCGAGACTGCGCACGCGCGCGCAGGCCGGCCCTCCGGGATCGTCGCGAAGCTCAACGCGATCCAGGACGAGGAGCTGATCCTTGCTCTCTACGAGGCCTCGCGCGCCGGCGTCGGGATCGACCTCGTCGTGCGCGGCATCTGCGCGCTGCGCCCGGGCGTGCCCGGCCTCTCCGAGCGGATCCGGGTGCGCTCGATCGTGGACCGCTTCCTCGAGCACACGCGCGCCGTGCGTTTCGAGAACGACGGCCGGCCGGAGCTGTGGATCGGGAGCGCCGACTGGATGCCGCGCAACCTCTCGGGTCGTGTCGAGGTGATGTGCCGGGTGCGAGCCCCCGCGCTCGTCCAGCGGCTCGAGGAGATCCTGGCGCTCTACCAGCGCGACGACGTGAAGGCGCGCGAGCTCGGCCCCGACGGGCGCTACCGCCGCGCCGCCCGCGGGCCGGGCGTGCGCGCCCAGGAGTGGCTCATCGGGCGCGCGAGCCAGGGCCTGCCGTCCTAGCCGCTCCCCGCGTGGCCTCGCGGCGCGCGATCTCGCGCAGGATCTCGGCGTGCCGCTCACGGGTGAGCGGATAGCCGCGCAGCAGCCACACGCCGATCACGAGGAAGAACGGCGGCGCGAGCGCCGTCATCCAGCGGATCGCCTGGCGCGCGGTCTCGCTCTGCTCGGCCTGGCCGGGCGCGAAGCCGAGCACGTCGAGGAGCCCCATCACGAGCGCCACCCCGAGCGCGCCGCCGAGCTTGCGCAGGAAGGTGAAGATGCCGTTGTAGAGGCCCTCGCGGCGCTCGCCGACCCGCACGTCGTCCTCGTCGATCACCTCGCCGAGCATCGACCAGGGCATCACGTCCACCGCCGCGTAGCCGAGGCCGATCACCGGCATCCACGCCAGCAGGAGCCACCGGGGGGTCTCCGGCTCGACGAAGGCCAGCACGAGGCTCGTCGCGGCCCACCAGAGCGAGCCGATCGCGAAGACCTGCGCCTTGTCGCGGCCCCGCGCGAGCCACAGCCAGCCGGGCAGGGCGACCACCGCCGCGGCCAGGAAGAGCGTCATGGCGGGCTCGAAGTCGCGGGAGCGGCCGAGCCAGAAGGTGACGTGGAGGATCAGGAGCGCGCCCGCCAGGTCCATCGCGATGCGGCCCATGATGTAGACCGCCGTCAGCTGGTTGAAGCTGCGGTGGCCGAAGGCTGCGCGCAGGCCCTCGCCGAAGGGCTGCTCGGCCGGGCGCTCCTGGAAGGCGGGCCGCTCGAAGGTCGTGAGGTACACCGCCACCCAGGGCAGGGCCAGCAGCACGCCGAAGCTGGCGCCGGCCAGCGCGAAGCCCTCGCGGCCGCCCCCGAAGAGCTCCGCCACGGGCCGGATCGACACGGCCGCGAAGACGCCGAGCAGCGCGCCCACCGTCCGGTAGGTGTTGAGCGAGGTGCGCGCGTCGTAGTCGAGTGCCATCTCGGGCAGGATCGCCAGGTACGGGACCGAGAGGACGGTCATCGAGAGCGCGTGCAGGAGATAGACCGTGGCGTAGTAGGCGAAGCGGCCCGCCATGCCGTCGATCGGCGCGTCGACCCACATCAGGGCGAAGCTCGCGCCGTAGGGGATCGCGCCGAGCAGGAAGTAGGGCCGGCGCCGGCCGATCCGCCAGCGCGTCCGGTCCGAGAGCCGGCCCATCAGCGGATCGGCGAAGGCGTCGACCGTGCGCCCGATCAGGGGCACCAGGCCCGCCAGCGCCGGGCGCAGGTCGGCGACCTGGGTCAGGAAGTAGGAGGCGTAGAGGAGCCCGAGCGCGGCCAGCGAGGTGTTGACCGTGAAGTCGCCGAGGCCGTAGACGCTCTTGCGCAGGGGACCGAGCCGGGGCTCGCGCGCCGCCCGCGGTGCCGGCAGCGCCGCCCGGCTCACCCGAGCACCGCCGGGTCGAGGTCCACGCCGACCGGGCAGTGGTCGGAGCCGAGCACGCCGGGCCGATGGAAGGCGGCGCGCACGAAGCGCATCGCGGCGGGCGAGGCCAGCACGTAGTCGATCCGCCAGCCGACGTTCCGGGCCCGCGCGCCGCCGTTGCGGAGGGCGTGGCGCTGGCTCCACCAGGTGTAGTGGCCGGGCTCGGGATGGAAGGCGCGGAAGCAGTCGACCCAGCCGGCGCGGATCCAGCGGTCGAGCTCGGCGCGCTCCTCGGGGAGGAAGCCGCTGGTCCGCCGGTTCGCGCGCGGGTGCGCGAGGTCGATCTCGCGGTGTGCGGTGTTGAGGTCGCCGAGCGCGAGCACGCGCCAGCCGGCGCGCCGTAGCCGCGCGAGGCGCTCGAAGACGGCGTGGTAGAAGGCGAGCTTGTAGGGAACGCGCGCGTTGTCGCGCAGCGCGCCGCTGCCCTTCGGGAAGTACCCGTTCGCGACGACCAGCCGGCCGAAGCGCGCCAGGACGAAGCGCCCCTCGACGTCGAAGCGCGGCACGCCGAGCCCGTGCGCCACGGCGTCGGGCTTCCGGCGGCTCCAGAGCGCGACGCCGCTGTAGCCGCGCCGTTCGGCGGGCGCCCACTCGACCTGCCAGCCCGCGTGCAGGGCCGGCTCCACCTCCGCGGGCAGCGCGCGCACTTCCTGGAGCCCGACCACCTCGGCGCGCTCCGCGTGCAGCCAGTCTGCGAAGCCCTTGCGCGCGCAGGCGCGCAGGCCGTTCACGTTCCAGGAGACGACCCGCAGCCGCCGTGTGCTCACTGCGGCTCCTGGCACATCCGCAGGATCGTGGCGAGGATCGCCAGCAGGACCCACGCCGCCGTCGTGGCGATCCGCACGCCCCGCACGCGGCGTGCCTCGGGTGCCTCGTCCGCCGGCGTGCCGGCGCGCTCCTCCCCGGCCCCCGCGCTCGGGTCGAGCCGCGCCCCGGCCGCCGCGCGCGGGTCGAAGGCGCTGGCGCCCTCGCGGCTCGGCTGCACGCGCCCTCCGCAGTGCACGCACTGCTTGCGCCCGGGCGGATGCGTGACCTGGCAGCGCGGGCACCACCACTCGTAGTACGCCACGGCTAGCGCGTTCCCCGGGCGCTCGGGAGCGCGCGCAGCTTGCGCGCCATGCGCAGCACGCCCTCGTCGACCCCGAGCGCGCCGAGCGCCTCGATCGGGAACCAGCGGACCGCGTGCGACTCGGCGCTCGCGCGGGCCTCCTCGGCGCCCGGCGCCGCAACCAGCAGGAAGCGCACGTCGTGGTGGTCGTGCGCGGGCTCGCCGGGCCGCGCCGGGATCTCGTGCACGTCGAGGTCGAAGGGCGCGGGGGCCTCGTGAGCAGCAGGCGTGCCGTCCGGGCCCAGGAATCGGAGCCCGGCGAGGCCGGTCTCCTCCGTAGCCTCGCGCAGCGCCACCTGCGCCACGTCGCTCTCGCCGTCGGCGTGGCCGCCGGGCTGGAGCCAGCGGTCGAGCTTGCGGTGGTGCACGAGCAGCACGCGCGCGAGGTCGGCGGACGCCACGAATGCGGAGCCGGTCACGTGGCCCGGGACGCAGCGGCGCTCGAAGCAGTCGGGGTGCGCGTGGACCAGTGCGCGTACGCGCGCGACGCAGGCTCCCTCGCCGGGATGCCACGCCTCGTAGCGGTCGAGCAGCTCGAGCAGCGGTTTGCGGTGCACGCGCAGGTCCCCTCGGCCCAGGGCGCCCATGCTAGCCGAGCGCCGCCGCCGTCCGCGCCGGCCCCGGCCGGAGCAGGGAATGCGGGGCGCGCGGGCCGCCGGGGGCCGGCTTCCGTGCTCGAGACGCGCACCCGGCCGCTGGGAGGGCTTCAGAGCTCTGCGGCGCTCCGGATCACCTTGCCGACGATCCCGTAGGCCTGCGCCTCCTCGGGGCCCATCCAGAAGTTCCGGTCGGTGTCCTGCGCGACCTTCTCGAGCGGCTGGCCGGTGGCCTCGGCGATGGTCTTGTCGATGCGCGCGCGGGTGCGCAGGAGCTCCTCGGCCTCGATCCGGATGTCCGACGCGCGACCGTGTCCTCCACCCATCGGCTGGTGGATCATGAAGCGGGTGTTGGGGAGCGCATAGCGGTCGGCCTTCGGGACCGCGAGGTAGATGTGCACGCCGGCGCTCGCCACCCAGCCGGTCCCGATCATGCGCACGCGCGGCTTCACGAAGCGGATCATGTCGTGGATCGTGTCGCCGGCCTCGACGTGGCCGCCCTCGGAGTGCACGAACATCGTGATGTCGGCGTCCGAGTCCGCGGCCATCGCGAGCAGTTGCGCCGTGACGGCCTGCGCGAGCTTCGAGGAGATCTCGCCGTGGATCAGGATCGTGCGGGCCTCGAGCAGGCGCTCGCTGATCCGGGGGTGGATCGGGGCGAACGAGATCGAGCCGGGCTCGGAGTCCTTGTCGCGCATGCGGGCCCTCCCTGGCGGCGGGCCGCGAGACTAACCGCCGCGCGCCGGCCCGGGTAGACTCCTGCGCCCGCGCGCCTCCCCGGCGCCGCAGCGGCGCGAGAGGAGGCCATGGCGGCCGCGAGGAAGGAGCCCTGGTGGGTGGCGCTGCCCGACGAGGAGCTGCTCGACGTCCGGCTGTGCGACCTCGAGCTGCGCATCGAGGGCACCGACGTCGAGGACCGCCTGCGGCGCCTGTACGCCGAGCTCGAGCGGGCCGGCGTGCGGCGCTTCCGGCCCTACGCCTGGCTCTCCACGAGCTGGTTCACGCCCCACGGCTCGACCGGCTTCGCGGTGCCCTTCTTCCTGGCGCACCAGCGGCTGGTCCGGCTCGAGCGCTGGCAGGTCGGCGAGGCGGAAGGCGCCTCGCGCGAGGGCTGCCTGCGGCTCATGCGCCTGTTTGAGTT